>Scrappy_p2__coassemble_474_pt1 | contig 171501 bp, 157 predicted proteins | sample Scrappy_p2__metabat2_low_PE_009 | metagenome-assembled genome bin Scrappy_p2
TTCAGCCGGCTTTTTCACAAGCTGAAAGGATATTCGCCAAGAGAATACCGAAAAATAAGAAATAGGTTATGAAATCTATAATGTCATAAAAACTAAATGTCAAAAAAGGATGCCAACGAATCAAAGCAGATTACGTGACATCCTCTTCTTTTTATTAGTGCTATTTTATAAATTCAACCGAATAGTAATACATGTACTCATATTCTGTAATTATCTACATATACTACTAGCACCAATGGTTCATCATTCAAGGAGGAAATGCTGACATGCATATTTATCTGATCGCAGGCTATCTTTTCACCGCAATACTTGGCACATTATCTCACTTTTTCTATAATTGGTCTGGCAAATACCCACTAATTGCTCTTTTTTCACCAATTAACGAATCCACCTGGGAGCATATGAAACTAATATTCTTCCCAGTACTGTTTTATCTGCTTGTCACCTGTTGTTTCATTATTTATTTCATACACTCAAAAGAACAACAACAACAATTTTGTTCTTCATTACTACTCGGAAATCTGCTTGGAACACTCAGTATTCCCATCCTTTTTTACACCTACTCTGGAATACTCGGAAAACATTTTCTTTTTGTTGATATCCTAATTTTTCTAATTGGGCTTTTAATTGTTTTTTTCACGGCTTGGAAATTATATGATTCTGCAAAAATATTTCAATGGCGTCATTGGATTAAAAGTATTACTTTACTTTTCCTTATTTTCTTTTTTGTTTTTACTTTCTATCCGCCACAAATTGGTCTTTTTAGGCAACCATAAAAATTTTTCAGCAATTCAGATAAAAAAATGGAAAGCAGCTTTCACCACTTTCCATTTTCATTTATATTATTTTTTTATCTTTCATTCCATATTCTTAGGTGGTTCCCTGAGTTTTAAGATTCCATTTACCAATATCCAAACATCATCCAAGATATAATCAAATGCCCCTGCCTGAAGCATATTTATCAAAACCATTCCAATCGGAACAGATAAAATCATACCAAATACACTTCCCAATCGATACCCTACATATAGGAGTAATAATGTTACCAACGGATTCATTCCAACACTATCTCCTACCAGTTTTGGTTGTAAAAGCTGCCGTATAATTTGTGTTATAGCATACAATACAACTAAAATAATAGCCGTTTTATAATCTCCCATTAAGAACTTATAAATCCCCCACGGAATCATAGCTGTTCCTGTTCCAAAGAATGGCAAAAAATCCAAAAAAGAAATCAAAAATGCTACCAATACAAAATATCGAATACCTAGAACTGCAAATCCAACTACTAAAATCAGAAATACAACTCCCATTATTTTAAACTGTGCTTTAAAATATCCTCCCAGAGCATATCTTAGATTATCCATCACAAGTGTCATTCGTTTTTCAACAGATTCCGGAGCTATTTTTTTCATCCACTTTAATACATCTTCTCTCTGAATTGTAAAGAAATATGCAGAAAGAATCGCTACAATCACTGAAATCAAATAAAACGGAAGCCTTTTTGCAAAATTTCCAGCTGCTGCCATTGCCGGGTCACTAATTTTAGCCATAATACCGGTCATGGATTCATCTAAATTTGCCATAAAGGAATTCCAGCCATTTTGTATCCCCATAGGCAATTTTTCAAACAATCCAGAAAGAGTTCCTCCGATCTGACGAAGTCCACTCTCCAATTGAGCATACATCTCTGGTATATTTTTTACTAAATCTCCCACTTCAATTACTATTCTAGAGACTGCAAAATAAATCCCTGTTACAATTAGACCAATAACTAATATTACAATCAGTGCCGAACCTAGTTTTTTCACAATATTAAACCGTTTTTCCAACCAATTTACCATTGGCGATGCAATCGCAGATATAATCCAGCCAATTACAAATGGCATCAAAAACACAATTGCACGAAATCCAAAGTAAACAAACGCTACAGTTGCAAGTATACTGAACATAAGGCTTACAACCACCTGCCAATATGGTCTTGTATTATCCATGAAAACTCCACCTCGATTTTTTATGCTTTATAACGCTTTTGTCAAAAATTCACTTTCTACTAAATCCCAGATTTCCTCTCTTCCTTGTTTAGTAACTGAAGAAAATGGAATCACTCGAGTTCCCGGAACTAAATTCAGCCCTTCTTTTACCATTTTCACATGCTTTTGTATCTGACTACGTTTTAATTTATCCAACTTCGTAGCAATAATAATTGGATGAAAACCTTGATTTACAATCCATTCATACATCATCTTGTCATTTGCTGACGGATCATGTCGAATATCAATTAACAAGAATACTGCTTTAAGTTGTTTTGATCCATGCAGATAACGCTCAATTAAATTTCCCCATTGTATTTTTTCTTTTTCAGAAACTTTTGCATACCCATATCCCGGTAAATCTACTAAATACATTTCTTCATTAATATTATAGAAATTAATCGTTTGTGTTTTCCCTGGTGTTGCTGAAATTCTTGCATATGATTTACGATTCATAAGCGCATTGATCAACGATGATTTTCCAACATTCGACTTGCCTGCAAACGCAATTTCTGGAAGTTCATTCTCTGGGAGCTTACTTGTAATTCCACAAACAGTTTCGAGATTTATATTTTTTATTATCATATTGTTTCTCCTATACAAATGCTAATTCCAGTACTTCTTTCATATTTTCTACTGGTATAATTTCCAACCCTTTTGTGATTTCCGATGCCAATTCTTCTACATCCACCTGATTTTTGAACGGTACTAGAACTGTTTGAATTCCTGCATTTTTTGCCGCCAAAAGTTTTTCTTTTAACCCTCCGATCGGCAATACTCTTCCTCGTAGCGTCACCTCTCCAGTCATCGCAAGATTTGCTTTCACCTTACGATTCGTAACCGCAGAAAGAATCGCTGTCGCCATCGTTATTCCGGCGGACGGTCCATCTTTTGGAACTGCACCTTCCGGAATGTGTACATGTATGTCATGTTTCTCAAAAAACTGTTCTTCAATTCCATATTCCCTACTGATGGAACGAATATAACTGACTCCGGTTTGTGCAGATTCTTTCATGACATCCCCCAATTGACCTGTCAATGTCAGTTCTCCATTTCCCGGCATTACATTCACCTCAATCTGAAGAGTATCTCCGCCTACACTTGTCCAAGCCAGTCCTCGCACAATACCGACTTCATCCGCTTCATTTGCCATCTGATAGGAATATTTCTCTCTGCCCAAATACTTCTCCAGATTCTTTTCTGTCACAGATACCTTCTTCTTATCTGTTGTCAAAATCTCTTTTGCAGTTTTTCTGCAAACATTTCCTATCTTACGTTCCAATTGGCGCACACCGGCTTCTTTTGTGTAATTTCTCGCCATCTTCCAGACTGCCGCCTTACTGAAGCTCAGCATCTCCGGTGTCAAACCGTTTTTTTCTAACTGTTTTGGAATCAAATGTTCCATTGCAATATGCAATTTTTCATTTTCCGTATAACTGCTTATTTCGATTACTTCCATACGATCAAGCAACGGTCCCGGAATTGTCTGAATCGTGTTCGCTGTCGTAATAAACAAAACTTCCGAAAGATCCAGCGGCACTTCCAAATAATGGTCACGGAAGGCATAATTCTGTTCGCCATCCAATACCTCCAGTAAAGCTGAAAAAGTATCTCCCTTATAGTCTTGACTGACTTTGTCTATTTCATCCAACAAAATCAACGGATTCTTCACGCCTGCGCGGCGCACTGCATTGGCAATTCGTCCCGGCATTGCACCTACGTACGTCTTTCGGTGTCCCCGGATTTCCGCTTCATCCCGAATGCCGCCAAGAGAAATTCTCACATACGGTTTTTTCAACGCCTTTGCCAATGATTTGGCAACCGAGGTCTTTCCTGTTCCTGGAGGTCCTACGAGACAAAGAATCGGGCTGTCCCCCTTCTTTGTGAGAGAACGCACTGCTAAAAATTCCAACACGCGCTCTTTGACTTCTTCAAGTCCATAATGATCTTCTTCCAAAATCTGCTCTGCGTAACTCAAATCATGATTATCTTCCACACGATTTTCCCATGGCATATCCAGCAATGTTTCGATATAAGTTCTGATCACACCACTTTCCGCCGGAGAATTCATCGAACTTTTGAAACGTTTGATTTCTTTTCGCAACTTTTCTTTTACCTCTGCGGGCGCATGCATTTCTTTCACTTTTGTTTCATATTCTTCTGCATCACTGACTGTATCGTCATCTCCCAGTTCTTCTCGAATCAATTTCATCTCTTCGCGCAAAATATATTCCCGCTGATGCTTGTCAATCCGCTCCTTTACCTTCATGCGGATTTCATTTTTAATATCCATGATCTGAACTTCATTTTCTAATTTTAAAGCCAGTTGTTCATACCGCTCCCAGAAATCCGTCTCTTCCAGCAATTCCTGCTGCTCTGTATAATACAACGGCAAACTGGCAGAAATTTCATCTACCAACTTTTTTAATCCTCTGATTTCCAGAATCTGAGCCACGTGTTCCTTTGTCAGCTTTCCATTCTTAGCCGCATAATCAACAAACATATCTTTTAGACTACGCTCCATGGCCTCTGCATTCATTCCTTCCGGAATTGTAAAATCAGTTTCCTCTATCTCCTCGACTTCTGCGCATAAATAGAGTTCTTCTTCCTCTATCTGTTTTAAATACGCCCGTTTTTCTCCATAAACCATAACTCGTACGATTTGTTTCGGAAGTTTTACAATCTGACGAATTGACGCAATTGTACCAACTTCATATATATCATCCTGTCCTGGTTCTTCTATCTCGACCGACTTCTGCGCCGATAAAAATATCTGCTGTTCTTCCTCCATTGCCTGTTGGATTGCCTCGATTGATTTCTTACGGCTAATATCAAAATGAACCGCCATCTCCGGCATTACTACCATCCCACGAAGTGCAACCATAGGAAGTTTTCTTCGTTTATTTTCCATGTTATCCCTTTCCCGCAAGTTATTTTTGACTCATCTGCTATCTAAATTATACTATCATCTCAAAGAGATTACCAGAAATTATAAAAATAGATACAATATTTCTAAATAAAACAGGCAGGTGAACACTTTCACCCGCCCATATGCTATGCACTCTCAGATGTCAAAAAAGATTTTCGTTCTTCTCCATCCCGCTCATAAAGCGGCTGCCCGGTTCCATTTACAACATCCTTCGTAATCCTGCACTCTTTGATTGTTTCATCAGATGGCACGCGGAACATCGTATCCATCATAATATCTTCCATAATTGCTCTTAACCCTCTGGCCCCTGTCTTTCTTTCCAGAGAAGTCTCTGCAATCGCACTCAATGCCTCTCTGTCAAATACAAGCCGGACACCATCCAGTTCTAATAATTTCTGATACTGTTTTACAATTGCACTCTTCGGCTCTGTTAAAATCCGAACCAATGCACTTTTATCCAACATATTCAGAGATACCGTTACCGGAAGACGTCCTACCAACTCCGGAATCAATCCGAACTTCACCAGATCCTGCGGAAGCGCCTCATGCAAAAGCACATCCACATCATATTCATGTTTTGAAGCAATCTCTGCATTAAATCCAATTGATTTTCTATCCAGACGGGTTTCAATAATCTTATCCAATCCTTCAAATGCTCCACCACAGATAAATAAAATATTTGTCGTATCAATCTGAATCAATTCTTGATGCGGGTGCTTTCTTCCGCCTTGCGGTGGAACAGATGCAACTGTTCCTTCTATAATTTTCAATAATGCCTGTTGTACACCTTCACCTGATACATCTCTTGTAATAGATGGGTTTTCCGACTTTCTGGTAATCTTATCAATCTCATCGATATAAATAATCCCATGCTCAGCACGCTCTATATCACCATCGGCCGCCTGTATTACTTTCAGCAAAATATTTTCTACATCTTCACCCACATATCCTGCTTCTGTCAAAGCCGTTGCATCTGCAATTGCGAATGGCACATTTAAAATCTTGGCCAAAGTCTGAGCCAGAAGTGTTTTTCCACATCCGGTCGGTCCCAGCATCAAAATATTGCTCTTCTGCAAATCAACCCCAAGATCAGAACCTGCCATGATTCTCTTATAGTGATTATATACAGCTACGGAAAGCACCTTTTTTGCCTCGTCCTGTCCAATCACATACTCATCCAGAAATGCTTTGATTTCTTCCGGTGTCAAAAGATTAATGTCTTCATATACTCTTCTCTCATCGTATTCAAACTCTTCCTCGATGATCTCTGCACAGACATCGATACACTCATCACAGATATATGCCCCGTTTGGTCCTGCGATCAACTTCCTTACCTGAGCCTGTGTTTTCCCGCAGAACGAGCATCTTACTGTGTCATCCATCACTTTTCCTGCCATATTTATCTCACCTCTAAATACCTTCTTTAAATGGAGCAAAGATTCATGCATCTACAGAACAATCTACAGACACATGAATCTTTTCTGCTCTAATGATTGGCGATTACCTCATCAATCAATCCATACTCTTTTGCCTGCTGTGCAGACATAAAATTATCTCGTTCCGTATCAATCTTAATGACTTCTAACGGTTGTCCAGTATTTGCAGCCAAAATCTCATTCAACTTCTGGCGCGTGCGCAGGATATGTTCTGCGGCAATCTGAATCTCCGTTGCCTGTCCCTGTGCCCCGCCAGATGGCTGATGAATCATAATCTCTGCATTTGGCAGCGCAAAACGTTTGCCTTTCTTTCCTCCGGAAAGTAAAAATGCTCCCATACTTGCAGCCATACCGATACATACTGTGGACACATCACATTTGATGTACTGCATTGTATCATAGATTGCCATTCCTGCTGTCACAGATCCGCCTGGGCTATTGATATAAAGCTGAATGTCCTTGTTTGGATCATCCGCCTCCAAGAAAAGGAGCTGTGCAACAACAATATTTGCTGACACATCATTTACTTCCTCACCCAGAAAAATAATTCTGTCTTTTAATAATCTTGAATAAATGTCGTAGGAGCGTTCTCCTCGGCTTGTCTGTTCAATGACATAAGGTACTAAACTCATTTTCAATGACCTCCTATTATTTGTACATTTTCAAATGAAACTGTCCCTCATAAAGTGATCTCTCTCAAAACGATTTTCACTCTCTGATTAAGCCTCTACTGCTGCATCAGAAATCAATGTAACTGCTTCCTGAACTGCAATATCCTCTTTCATCTGTGCTTTTTCATGTTCTCCCATGAATTCTTTGATCTTTTCAACTTCCATCTGGTAAGCATCTGCCATCTTCTGCAGCTCTTCATCCAAACGTTCATCTGAAATCTCGATATTCTCAGCTTTTGCAACAGCTTCCAGAACCAATCTTGTTTTGATTCTCTTCTCAGCCTGCGGTTTCATCTCATCTAACATCTTCTCAGCTGTCAGTCCTGTAAACTGGAAGTACTGTTCCATAGTCAGACCCTGCTGCTGAATACGACGTGCAAAATCATCTGTCATCTGACGAACCTGCATGTCAATCATTGGCTGCGGAATATCCATCTGCGCATTCTCAATTGCCTGCTCTAGAGCCTGATCTTCTCTCTTCTGCTTACCATCACGTTCTTTGCGCTCTTTGATATTTTTCTTTACTTCTGCTCTGTAATCTTCCAATGTCTCACTTTCAGATACTTCTGATGCGAACTCATCATCTAATTCCGGCAGCTCTTTTGCTTTGATTGCATGTACTGTACATTTAAATACAGCTGCTTTTCCTGCCAGTTCTTCTGACTGATAATCTTCCGGGAATGTTACATTTACTTCTGTTTCTTTATCAATCTCTGCTCCAATCAGCTGCTCTTCAAATCCTGGAATAAAAGAACCTGAACCAATTGTCAGTGGATAATCTGTACCTTTTCCACCATCAAATGCAACACCATCAACAAATCCTTCAAAGTCCAGTGTTACAATATCTTTATCCTGAACTGCACGATCTGTTACCTCGATTGTTCTTGCATTGCGCTCACGCTCTTTTTCAATCTCTTCATCAACTTCTTTCTGTGTAACTCTTGTAGAATATTTGTCTACCTTCAGACCTTTATACTCGCCCAATGTTACTTCCGGTTTTACTGCTACTTCAGCTGTAAAGATAAAATCTTTTCCTTTTTCCAGCTGAACAACCTCGATCTGTGGCTGAGAAACAATCTCCAGGTCACACTCATCATATGCCTTTGCATATGCTTCAGAAATCATGCTGTTTGCTGCATCATCATAGAAAATCTCCGGTCCGTACATCTTCTCGATCATCTGACGCGGAACTTTTCCCTTTCTAAATCCTGGCAGGCTGATTTTCTTGCGCTCTTTTAAATATGCTGCCTGCAATGCTTTTTCTACTTCATCAGCAGCAACCTCAATTGTGAGCTTCGCCATATTATGCTCTAAATTTTCTACCTGTAAACTCATTTTTAGTTTCCTCCTTGATTTGTACCTTTTCATCTTCTTAAGGATGTATGCTCATCCTTTCAGTTTCCATTTAGGTATCCTGTTTTTTATCGAATAAAAATGAACATTCGCAGTCATTTGAACAGTATAGCATAAACACACTTGAATTTCCAGTGTTTTTTCCTTTTTATTCAAATAAAATGGATGTTTTTACCTCTTCTGCCTTTTCCTCTCCGCAGAGTATTTCTGTTAATTTCAAAGCAAACGGAATAGCAGTTCCCATGCCACGTCCGGTCACTACATTTTGATCTGCAACCACCGGTTCCATAACCACCTTTGCCCCCGTCAGTTTTTCTTCAAATCCCGGATAACAGCAGGCTTTCTTTCCACTCAGGATTTCCAACTTCCCTAGTATACTCGGTGCCGCACAAATTGCTGCAATTTGCTTCTTCTCTTTATCATACGCCCGCAGCAATGTACAAAGCCCCTCATGTGCCTGCAAGTGCAAGGTCCCAGGCATGCCGCCCGGCAGCACCAACATCACTGTATCCTCAAAGTCCATTTCCTCAAATCTTATATCTGTTGTTATTACAATCTGATGTGCTCCGGTCACTTCAAGATTCCCGGTTACTGAAACCATGTCGGTATGAACTCCAGCTCTGCGCAATACATCCACCACAGTGAGCGCTTCGATTTCCTCACATCCATCCGCAAAAAATACACTGACTTTTTTCATTCCACTGCCTCCTCTTCTTTTCATTACTGCCTATACTATACGAAAAACCAATTTTATCGTCAATAGCAGTTTTTTCAAAAAACAAATGACAGCCTTTCCGGTCCAGAGTATAATATGCATAAAATACATTATTCGGGAGGAATTTATGGAAATTGAACGAAAATATTTAATAAACAAGGAAGCACTTCCTTTTTCACCGGAAAGTTTTCCCTGCCGTCACATTGAACAAGGTTATTTATGTACGGCTCCAGTTGTGCGGATTCGGCAAGATAATGATGACTTCATTTTGACCTACAAATCAAAAGGACTCATGGTACGTGAAGAATATAACCTTCCTCTGACCGCCGAAAGCTATCAACATTTGAAGAATAAAATAGACGGCAGAGTGATTATCAAAGATCGTTACGTCATTCCACTCACCGATTCAAACAAAGAGCTCTTTATTGAATTGGATTTTTTCCATGGAGAACTGGAAGGTTTAATCTTAGCTGAAGTAGAATTTCCAGATACAGAAACCGCTTCTCACTTCACTCCTCCTTCATGGTTTGGTGAAGATGTCACCTTTTCCTCAAAGTATCACAATAGTACATTATCTTGTACAAAATAAACATTTTGTTGCTTTTTCTTCTTTTATCACATTCCGTTGCATATCAATCTTTGTTATCGGAAAAATTGCTATAATAAGTCATCATATTAAAGTTTTATTTTCAGATAACGGAGGAAAAATTGTGACAAGTCTGCAGCTGACGAAAAATCTTTACAATTACAGAGAGGCGCATAACTATACGCAGGAAAAAGTCAGTAAGTATCTCAACATCACACGTCAGGCTTATTCGAATTACGAGACCGGAAAACGTGATCCTGATGTTAGACTTTTGGTTAAGCTTTCTGAATTATACGGAATCACACTTAACCAACTGATTCTGGACAGCTACACTCCATCTGTCATCCGGGAATCCCAGCCACCTTATCAGACTGCTGTGGAACCGCAAAACAATACCGCTCTCTTTTTAACCGAAGAAGAGACCAAACTCATTCTGAAATATCGAAGCGCCAGCGATGAAGACCGTTATATCATTCAAAAATTATTAAAATAATTTCATCAAAAAAACGACAATGCAAACCTCTTGTTTTCTTTTGCATTGTCGTTTTTATATTTCACCTATAGTTAGAGTAACTCCTATTAACCTGCCAGACCAAATCTATCATGAACTGCGATCATCGCGCGTTCTACATCATTTTCATCAATCAACACAGTAATTCGTACTTCTGAAGTTGAAATCATATTGATATTTACCTGCGCATTAAACAGCGCCTCAAACATCTTTGCTGCCACTCCAGGATTGCTCATCATACCAGCGCCGACTATAGAAATTTTAGCCACATTGTCTTTATGTGTAATTTCCTGAATAGTCAGTGCATCCTTATTTTCTTCCAGAGTGCGCAGTGTCTCATCCAGATCATCCTGTGCTACTGTAAAGGAAATATCCTTTGTGCCTGCCCGGCCGACAGACTGCAAAATGATGTCTACATTGATTCCTTTCTTTGCAAGAGTATTAAATATCTTGAACGCAACTCCCGGCTTATCATTCACGCCAATTACTGACACACGTGATGTATTTTTGTCAGAAGCCACTCCACTGATCAACATTTTCTCCATCTTCGCTACCTCCTTGACTACAGTTCCTTCTGAACGATTCAAACTGGAACGCACAACCAATTGTACTCCATATTTTTTCGCCATTTCCACAGATCGGTTATGCAATACCTTTGCCCCCAATGATGCCAGCTCTAACATTTCATCATAACTGATCTGTTCCAGTTTTCTGGCATTCGGGACGATTCTAGGATCTGCTGTATAAACACCATCAACATCTGTATAAATCTCGCAGGAATCTGCATGAAGCGCTGCCGCAATCGCAACAGCTGTTGTATCAGAACCACCGCGCCCAAGTGTCGCATAGTCTTCATATTTGTTAATCCCCTGAAATCCCGTTATAATTACGATTTTACGATATTCCAGTTCATGTTCAATCCGATCTGTATCCACTTTTTTAAATCGTGCATTTCCATAGGCCGAGGTACTATGCATCCCTACTTGAAATGCATTTAATGATACTGTTGGAACTCCAAATGTAGCAATCGCCATTGCCATCAACGATACTGATACTTGTTCTCCAGTCGTAAGAAGCATATCCATCTCTCTTCTGGATGCATTAGGATTAATATCTTTCGCCTTTGCAATCAACTCATCCGTTGTATCCCCCATCGCAGAAAGTACAACAATTACATCATTTCCTTTTTTATATTCTTCCACACAACGTTCTGCCACATTAAAGATATGTTCCTTATCTTTTACAGAACTACCGCCAAATTTCTTTACTATCAGCATAATTTCCCTGATGCCTTTCCTTTCTTAAAGCCTTTGCAATAACAGATGTCTGATCAGCCGATATCCTTCTTCCTGCATAATCCCGCTATCCAAGCCTGTTCTTTCTGTATAAACAGATGCTCCCTGGAAGGACTGCGTACTGTCATAAAGCATATACGGTACCGGATCCCCGGTATGTGTCCGCACACGGATCGGAGTCGGATGATCTGGAAGAACCAGCATCCGAAAATCCACATGTTCTGCTTCTAATGTATCTTTCACCGGACCGATAATCAATTCATCAATCTTTTCAATCGCCTGAATCTTATCTTTAACACTTCCCTGATGTCCCATTTCATCCGGTGCTTCCACATGAATATAGACAAAATCATAATTCTCTTTTATCAGAGCATCAATTGCCGCCTGTGCTTTTCCTGCGTAGTTCGTATGAAGTCCACCATTGGCGCCTTCTACTGTAATATTATGCATCTGCGCACCAACAGCAATTCCTTTCAATAAATCTACGGCAGAAATCATTGCCCCTTTTACATGATATTGTTCCTCAAAAGAAGTCAGGCAAGGTCTTGTTCCCGCACCCCAGAACCATGCAGAATTTGCCGGCTTTAAGCCTTTAGCTCTGCGTGCCTCATTGATTGGATGATGGTTTAAAATCTCATAACTTTTTTCCATCATCTCACGAAGCACCTTATCTTCCGGAAGATATGTCCCAATCTGTCTGGTCAGTATATCATGCGGCGCTGTCAAATCTAACACTGCTCCATGATTCCATATCAATAGATGTCTGTAACTGATTCCTGTATAAAAAGTATATCCTTCTTTTTCCAGCCCTTTCTTCAGGGCATCCACCAGCACCCGCGCCTCCTCGGTACTGATTTCATCCGAACTATGATCCAGAATTCTTTTCTCTTCGTATGTTTTTTCCTCTTCTGACAGTGTCACAAGATTGCACCGGAAAGATACATCATCCGGTTTCATATCCACCCCTATGCTAAGTGCTTCCAATGGGGAACGTCCTGTATAGTATTGTTTCGGATCATAGCCGATAACCGACAGATTAGCAGTATCACTCCCCGGAGCCATTCCCTCCGGCACTGTTCGAACCATTCCAATCTCAGAACGTGGCGCCATCTGATCCAGATTAATCGTGCGTGCCCTCTCTAACGGTGTCTGGCCCTGAAGTTCTTCCAGTGGTTCATCAGCCATTCCGTCACACAACATAATGATATATTTCATAATCCCCTCCCGGCTCTATCCTTCCATACGGATCATATGTATGATTCCTGGAAATTCTTTTGCAATTTTCTCATATTTTCCTTCTGTCATCTCTTCCGTCACAAAGCCAAATTCTCCGTCCAGACCTTCTGCCCGAACAATTTCAACAGGACCAAATCGACTGTCCAGATATGCCTTCATTGCATTTGCGTCACCTGAAATACGAACGAAATATTTCTTACTTGTATCTGAAATTGGGAGCAACTCTAACTTTTCACTCTTCCACATCGTCATAATATTTCGATGCAGATGCTTTGCCTCATCTACCACATCTGCTACTACAGCACTTGCAGTTGGAAGTTTTCCTGCCCCACTTCCATAGAACATTGCGTCTCCAAGTACATTGCCATGTACAAAAATAGCATTAAAAACATCATTAACACTATACAGGGGATGATCGCTCTTCAGAAGATACGGTGCCACAATTGCATGTACATGATCCCCATGACGTTTGCTGGATGCCAACAACTTAATTGTCATGCCCATCTCTTTTGCATACATCATATCCTGTTTTGTAATATTTGTAATTCCCTCTGTATAAATATCTTCGAAATCCACCTGTTGTCCGGAAATCAACGATGATAAGATAGCGATTTTCCGACATGCATCATGTCCTTCCACATCAGCCTCCGGATTACGTTCTGCATACCCCTTTTCCTGTGCCTCTTTCAACACCTCATCATATTCTGCGCCCTCATAAAACATCTTGGTCAGCATATAATTCGTTGTACCATTTAAAATTCCGGTAATTTCTTCAATTTCATCTGCTGTCATAGAAGAATTCAGCGGACGGATAATCGGGATCCCCCCACCTACACTTGCCTCAAACAGGAAATTAATATCCCGCTCATGCGCGATAGAAAGTAATTCTGCCCCATGCTTTGCAACCAACGCCTTATTGGATGTTGCAACACTTTTTCCCGCCAGCAGACTCCGTTTCACAAATGTATAAGCCGGTTCAATTCCACCCATTACCTCTACCACGATCTGTACGTCCGGATCATTGACAATGGTATCAAAATCATGCACCAGTTTCTCCTGAATCGGATCTCCCGGGAAATCTCTCAAATCCAATACATATTTGACATTTAATTCATCACCGATTCTTTGGTTGATACGTGCACCGTTTGTACGAATTACTTCTACTACGCCAGAACCAACAGTGCCATATCCCAATACTGCTATATTTACCATATATTTCTTCCTCTTTTACTATCTACTTAAATATGCATTGATAAACGGATCGATATTTCCATCCATAACAGCTCCAACATTGCTAATTTCTGTATTAGTACGGTGATCCTTCACCAATGTATACGGCTGCATGACATAAGAACGAATCTGACTTCCAAATCCAATCTCTTTGATTTCACCACGAATATCTGATACTTTTTCGGCCTGCTCCTGCTGTTTTAGCAAATACAGCTTTGCTTTAAGCATCTGCATTGCCTTATCCTTGTTCATATGCTGAGAACGTTCATTTTGACATTGTACAACAATTCCTGTAGGAAGATGCGTAATTCGAATCGCAGAAGAGGTCTTATTTATATGCTGACCGCCGGCTCCACTTGCCCGATACGTATCAATCCGCAGATCATCCTCATTGATATCTATTTCAATATCATCTTCAATATCCGGAATCACATCACAGGAAACGAAAGATGTCTGTCTCTTTCCTGCGGCATTAAATGGTGAAATACGCACAAGGCGATGCACGCCCTTCTCAGAACGAAGATAGCCGTAAGCATTTTCCCCCTGCACTTCAAACGTAACTCCTTTGATTCCTGCAACGTCTCCTTCAAGATAATCCAGCACTTCTACTGTATACCCCTTTTTTTCAGCCCAACGAGTATACATCCGGTACAACATCCCAGCCCAGTCGCAAGATTCCGTACCGCCCGCGCCTGCATGCAGACTGACAATTGCATTATTTTTATCATATTCTCCGGTCAGAAGAGTCTGAATTCTCAGTTCTTCAAATTCAGACCGGAAACGTTCCAGATCCTCTTGGATTTCAGAAATCGTATCTTCATCCGGATCTTCTTCACTCATTTCAATCAATAGCCCCATATCTTCATAATCCGCATACATCTGTTCAATCTGTTTCACAGAATCCTGAAGACTTCTCAATAATTTCATTGTATGCTGGGATTCTTCCGGTTTATCCCAGAATCCCGGTTCTTCTATTCTCCGCTCTAACTCTTCAATCTGCTCTTTTTTTGCAGCTAAGTTAAAGTGAATCCCTCAAATCTTTCAGTGGTTCTTCATATGCTGTTAAATTTTGTTTCAATTCATCTAATAAAACCACCTTAATCACCTCTTTCTTTTATTCAAATTCACCGCTATAGCCTCTTATGCCTTTCGACCACAGCACTGTTTATATTTCTTTCCACTTCCACATGGACATGGATCATTCGGATATACTTTCTTTTCCTCTCGTTTCTTCGGTGCCCGAACTGCGGTATCATCTTTGTTTGTGCCTGTCACCTTAGCAACCTGCTCACGCTCTACCTTCTGCTCCACACGAATATGGAATAATGTCCTAATTGTCATTTCTGCAATTGCATTGGTCATATCACCGAACATATCATATCCCATCATCTTATACTCAACAAGCGGATTTCTCTGGCCATAAGCCTGAAGACCAATTCCCTGACGGAGCTGATCCATATCATCAATATGATCCATCCATTTTGCATCGATCACTTTCAGAAGAACTACACGCTCCATCTCACGAATATGCTCTGGTTCCGGGAACTCTGCTTCTTTTTCTTCGTAGGCCTTTACCGCACGCTCTTTTAAAAGATGTTTCAGTTCTTTCTGCTGCATACTCTCCGCCTCTTTTGTATCCGGCAACTGCAGCTGAGGAATTACTTCTTTTAAAGTTCTATCTAATCCTGCCAAATCCCAGTCTTCCGGTCCAGTTTCAACAGATACAAACCGATCCACTGTGTTTTCCACATATTCTGTAATCATGTTGTATACTGTATCCCGCATGCTTTCTCCATCCAGAACACGGCGACGTTCTCCGTAAATAATCTCACGCTGCTCATTCATTACCTGATCATATTCCAACAAATTCTTACGAATACCGAAGTTATTGCTCTCAATCTTCTTCTGCGCCTTTTCAATTGCACTGGAAAGCATCTTGTGTTCAATCTGCTCACCATCTTCTACACCTAATGTATTAAATACTGTCATCAAACGCTCGGATCCGAACAAGCGGAGCAAATCATCTTCCAGAGACAAATAAAAACGAGATTCACCCGGATCTCCCTGTCGTCCTGAACGACCTCGCAGCTGATTATCAATACGTCTAGACTCATGACGCTCTGTTCCGATAATCTTTAATCCACCTGCTGCCTTTGCCTCATCATCCAGCTTAATATCTGTACCACGACCTGCCATGTTTGTTGCGATTGTTACTGCTCCATGAGCACCTGCATCCGCAACAATCTCTGCTTCCATTTCATGATATTTCGCATTCAAAACATTGTGCTGTATGCCACGTTTTTTCAACATCTTACTGAGCAACTCGGATACCTCAATGGTAATCGTACCTACCAGTACCGGCTGTCCCGTTGCATGTGCTTCTTCCACAGCATCCACTACTGCTCTGTATTTTTCTTCCTTTGTCTTATAAACGACATCATCCTGATCCACTCTCTGAACCGGCTTATTCGTTGGAATTTCAACAACATCCATTCCATAAATATCCCGGAACTCTTTTTCCTCTGTTAAAGCGGTACCTGTCATACCACTCTTTTTATCGAATTTATTAAAGAGATTCTGGAATGTAATAGTTGCCAGAGTCTTACTTTCTCTCCGAACCTTTACATGTTCTTTTGCCTCAATTGCCTGATGAAGTCCATCAGAATACCGGCGTCCCGGCATGATTCGTCCGGTAAATTCATCTACGATTACAACCTCACCTTCCGGAGTCACCACGTAATCCTGATCCTTAAACATTAAATTATGAGCTCGCAGAGCCAGGGTGATATTATGCTGAATCTCCAAGTTCTCAGGATCTGCCAGATTTTCCAGATGGAAGAACTTCTCAACCTTCTTCACGCCCTCTTCTGTCAGGTTTACATTTTTCTCTTTCTCATTGACAATATAATCTCCGGTCTCCTCTATATCCTCTCCCATCAGAGCATTCATTTTTGTAAATTCGCCACTGGCCTCTCCACGTTCCATCTGGCGTGCCAGAATATCACATGCCTCATATAATTTTGTAGACTTGCTGCTCTGACCGGAAATAATAAGCGGTGTTCTTGCCTCATCGATCAAAACAGAATCCACCTCATCGATGATAGCAAAATGAAGGCCGCGCTGTACAAGCTGTTCCTTGTAGATCACCATATTATCTCTCAGGTAATCAAATCCCAATTCATTGTTTGTCACATAAGTAATATCACTATTATATGCAGTACGACGTTCTTCATTATCCATGCTGTTTAATACAACACCTACTGTCAGACCCAGAAATTCATGTACCTTACCCATCCACTCTGCATCACGCTTTGCCAAATAATCATTGACTGTAACGATATGCACGCCTTTTCCTTCCAAAGCATTCAAATATGCCGGCAGTGTGGATACAAGAGTCTTTCCTTCACCGGTACGCATTTCAGCGATTCTTCCCTGGTGTAGGATAATCCCTCCAATCAACTGTACACGATAGTGACGCATTCCAAGGCTCCGATATGCAGCCTCCCGTACAACAGCATAAGCCTCCGGCAAAATATCATCCAGAGTCTCACCTTCTGCCAGACGATTTTTAAACTCTCTGGTCTTTTCCTTCAATTCAGCATCAGACAATGCTTTCATCTCCGACTCCATTGCCTCAATCCTATCCACAATCGGATAAATACGCTTTAATTCATTTTCACTATGCGTACCGAATATTTTCTCCATCAAACCCATAACCTGCAATTAACTCCTTGTCTCTTTACTATTTTTTCTGTTTCAGAATATTTTTTGCACACTTTAAATTTCATTTTAGCACCATATGATGTCAAATTCAACCAATTCATATCTTATTCATAAAACCTTTACAGTTTCGTATCATCTCTTCGTAGGGAAGCTCCCCACCAAACAAATCCAAAGCACTTCCAATCGTGAAATCCAACTTTCCCCGGCTAATCTTTTGAAACCGTTGCAGTTCACTCATCGTACCAATTCCACCGGCATAAGTAATCGGAATCTTAGCCCAGTCACTCAAAACAGTAACCACCCCTTCTTCCATACCGACAGCCTTCCCTTCCACATCAACTCCATGTACCAGATATTCACTACAATATCCTGCCAATTCATCCAGAATCTCTGCATCCAGTTTCACCTCAGTAAAATTTTGCCAACGATCTGTTACAATATAATATGCGCCTTCCCTTTTCCGACAGCTGACATCCAGTACAATATGCTCTTTTCCCACTGCTGATCTTAATTTCTGCAGATTCTCCCGGTTCATTCTTCCATTTTGAAACACATAAGAAGTAACAATCACATGACTAGCTCCCGCATCCAGATACTCCGCCGCATTCTCGGCAGTAATCCCTCCACCGATCTGAAGGCCTCCCGGATAAGCTGCCAGTGCTCCCAAAGCCTGCCGTTTTGTCTCCTCATAATAGTTAGAAGTAATCGGATTCAACAAAATAATATGTCCGCCTTGCAAGCCATCTTTTTTATACAGTTCTGCATACCACGCTGCATCCTGCTCGGACTCAAAATTACAATCTGCCAAATCTCCACGATCCGTCAAACTGCCGCCCACAATCTGTTTCACTTTTCCATTGTGAATATCTATGCATGGTCTGAATCTCATCTTTCCCGCCTCATTTCAAATTCTTTTTCCGCTGTTATTTTATTTTGACATTTTATCATATAAATTTCAAAAACAAAAGAAAAAAAGAATCGGAGAACATCATTTCATTCTCCGATTCCTGCGGTTCTATCGGGTCTGCTCAGAACGAACATCGCCACGAGCATCTCCATCTGTAAGATCATCCGTCACGTCATTAATCCCATCTGTTACATCATGAACTGCATCATCCATCACACCATCGCCTTTATCTGTTGTATTCGTGGTTCCACGATCTGCTCCATCAACAGAATTATCGCGATTTCCACATCCGGTCATACACCCTAATGTAAGAACACATAAAAATAAAACAGCCCACTTTTTCATTTTTTTCATTTTTTCATTACTCCCTTCAAATATTTTTTCTAGGAGTAATATCTGCAATTTACTGGCAAATATACATTAATTTTAAAAAATATATTTTATAGCATTATATTTTTCTTTAATTTCACCACTTCGATATGCCTTCAAAAGTTTTTCCAAATCTGCAATCTGTTCCCGGATTTCCTGTCCCGCATCCGTATCTCCCACCAAACGTCGATCAAATACGCGTTTGATTACCGTTGTTTCTGAATGAATGTCACTTCCCTTTTCAATCGCCGCCTCCGTAGATTCGAACGGTTCATGCGCAACTAGCCTGAGCCCATAAGAATTATATACGAGCGTATATCCTGCGATTCCAGTTTCTTTCTGATATGCCTTAGAAAAACCACCGTCGATTACCAGCACTTTTCCATTACATTTTACCGGACTCTCTCCATTTTTACGTTTTACCGGAACATGTCCGTTTACAATATATGCATCGTCTGGAGATAATTCGAATTCTTCAAAAATCCGATTTATCACTTCTTCTTTTTCAAGCAATTCATAATACGGATTTTTATTTTCTACATGCGTTTCCTTTTCCGCCAGAAAGTAGCGTTCAAACGTTGCCATCTTATCTTTTCCAAACAATGGAGAATTGGAGCTCAGCCAGATATACCACATAATATCTTTTCCGTTCTCTCGTTCCCCCGGTTCAATTGCAAAAAAACCCTTTCTCACATACCGATCCAACGCATCATACAAAGACCTGCCTTTATAACGTTTTCCAAACAGTTCTATTTCCTTCAGACTGCCATCCTCATTCAACGGCACACAGCCATGATACAAGAGATTGCCGTTATGTACTTTATAAAGTCCCCCTTTTGACAGCAACAGACGCATATGTTCCTGTAATTTTTCACATCCTAGAAACGCCCGTTCCAGACGATCCATAATATCCTGCTCTTCATTCGTCAATTCATACGGATGTTCCGGATCAATCGTCGGAAAATGAGTATCCAAAAGCCGGTACTCTTTTCCATTCAGTTCAATCGTTCCTGCCTTGTAATCAATCCGATGCAACAACGCCCGGTCTTCCAGCCCAAACCCTTTCTGCCTTTGAATGGTCTGACCTTCCAACTTAAATTGAATGATTGAAATTGCTTTGTGCATCCGCATGTTCATTTCCACTTCAGAAGTATTTTCCGGTGTAATTCCTTTTAATTCGAAACACTTGCATGGATCCTTTTTATATACCCGCAATGCAAATGTAGCAAGCGGCAGCAAATTTATTCCATATCCATCTTCCAAAATATCCAAATTATCATATCTGGCACAAATACGGATGACATTTGCAATACAAGTCTGCTGCCCCGCTGCCGCTCCCATCCAGAGCACATCGTGGTTTCCCCATTGAATATCCAGTGAATGATATTTCAAGAGCTTATCCATAATAATATGGGGTCCGGGACCTCGATCATAAATGTCTCCTACAATATGCAGATGATCCACAACCAGGCGCTGAATCAGCTCTGAAAGTGCCGCAATAAACTCTTCCGCTCGATTGATCCGGATGATCGTCGAAATAATTTCATTATAATAGGATTCCTTATCCGTTAGTTCTGCCTTTTCTGTAATCAGTTCTTCAATGACATAGGCAAAATCCTTAGGCAGAGCCTTCCGCACCTTGGAACGGGTGTACTTACTTGCAACACGCTTGCTTACCTCTACCAAACGATACAGATGAATAGAATACCAGTCATCCATGTTTGACTCCTGCTTTTTCACCTGCGCCATCTTTTCTTTTGGATAATAAATCAGCGTTGCCAAATCTTTTTTGTCCTGCTTTGTCAAAGTATTGCCAAACACCTCTTCAATTTTACGTCTTACTGACCCAGAACCATTTTTCAGCACATGTGAAAACGCCTCATACTCCCCATGAACATCTGTAATAAAATGCTCAGTTCCCTTTGGCAGATTTAAAATTGCCTGCAGATTAATAATCTCCGTAGATGCTGCTGCAATTGTAGGATACAGATCAGACATCCGCTCCAGATATCTTTGTTCCTCTGTTTTCATTCCCATTTCCCCGCTTATCCTTCCGTTTTTATCAACAACTCACTATCTAAAACTGAATCACATCACTCATATCATACATTCCTGCCGGTTTTCCCGCCAAAAACTTTGCAGCTTCTACTGCGCCTTTCCCAAATACACTTCTGGAATATGCTGTATGTTTGAACTCAATCACTTCATCTATACCCGCAAAAAGCACTTCATGTTCGCCCACAATTGTACCTCCACGGACTGCTGAAATCCCCATTTCCTTTTTCTCTCGTTTCCTTCTCACCTGACTTCTGTCATACACATACTCATATGCCCCATCCATTGCTTCATTCATAGAATCTGCCAGAGCCAATGCCGTTCCACTTGGCGCATCCAGTTTCTGATTGTGATGCTTTTCTACTAATTCAACATCATATCCTGCCGGTCCCAACACTTTCACAGCGTCCTTAAGTAGTTTCATCAATAAATTAATTCCCATAGACATATTGGCTGACTTCAAGACTGCAGTCTTTTCAGATACTTCTTTCATTTTCTGCATCTGCTCTTCTGAAAGCCCTGTTGTACATAATACAAGCGGAATTTTCTTTGCTGCACAATACTCCAATACTGCGTCCACCGCAGAAACATTTGAAAAATCAATCACAACATCTACCTCTACATCACATTCATCAATTGATGCAAACACCGGATAGGAATTCTGAATCCCCAGATATGTATCAACTCCTGCCACGATGTCAATTTGTTCATCCTCTTTGACTAGATTCGAAATCATCTGCCCCATTCTTCCATTACATCCATGCATCATTGCTTTTATCATAATCTTGTCCTCCAATTATCTGTTCTATTACAAATTTATACACAAAAAGGATATCACACTTGAAAAAAATCTACAAGAAATGATATCCTTTTCACAAACTCTTTGAAATCAACAAGATTGATTTTCTTCTATATTTATGCACTCCAATTTACTGACAGATACTTCATAAGCTGTCCGCATCTGTGTCTCTGTCTCAGATAATTTCTTCACATAATCTCTGCTCTGGATCCTTCCGAGAATCTGTACATGTTCCCCTACTTCAAAACCAGATGCAAATCTGGCATTTCTCCCCCAGCAGATGCAAGGAATATAATCGGACTTTCCGTATGGGCGATTAACCGCAAGCAACAGGTCTGCAATTTCTCTCCCCAATGGAGTCTTTCGATAAATTGGTTTTTTGCAAATATATCCTTCCAACAGAATATGATTTGTTTTGGCCCCATCCAATTCTTCCTCTATAAACTCTACTTCCCGTACAAATACAGATAAAACTAATCTGTTTTTCTGCTCTTCGTGACGATTATATGATCGAAACTGCCCTGAAACCATAATAAACTCCCCTGTATAATCCTGACTCACATCTATAAGACGTTCAGAGATCATCAGTGGGATCCGGTCTTCTGAATTGCTCAGGCGTTTGACCAACACATCTACCATATAGAACCCTTCTCCAAATACTTCGTGGCTGTATGTAAACGGAGACGCCACCTCTCCCATAATCGTCACCTGGTTGTTTTCAATAATCTTATCTGACATGATTTTGTAATTCTCCCTTCCTCTGTCTGGTATTTTAAGTCAATACTAAGTCTATGCAGAAAACTCATTTAAAGAACCTATTTTTGAATCAATCGTTCGACATCCCGTGGCGAGGTTTGTCGAGAAGAACAAAAAAACAACACTACTAGTGCTTGTAAATTTATATTTTTATGGTAAAATGTAAAAGTTGTAACTGTATGAAGTTTTTAAACAGGAAGAGTGTTAATTATGAAAACAAAACGTGAAGATGTAAGAAATATTGCAATTATCGCTCATGTTGATCATGGTAAAACTACTTTGGTCGATGAGCTTTTGAAACAAAGCGGTGTATTTCGCGAGAATCAGGATGTTGCAGAACGTGTCATGGATTCCAATGATATTGAGCGGGAACGAGGCATTACAATTCTCTCCAAAAATACTGCTGTTTTCTACAAAGGTACTAAGATTAATATCATCGATACTCCAGGACATGCTGATTTCGGTGGTGAAGTGGAACGTGTTCTGAAAATGGTAAACGGCGTAATTCTAGTTGTAGACGCATTTGAAGGCGCTATGCCGCAGACAAAATTCGTTTTAAGAAAGGCATTGGAATTGAATCTGCCAGTTATCGTCTGCATCAATAAAATCGACCGTCCAGAAGCTCGTCCGGATGAAGTAATCGATGAGGTTCTTGAATTATTTATGGATTTGGATGCTTCTGATGAACAGCTTGACTGTCCATTTGTCTATGCCTCTGCAAAATCCGGAATCGCAGTTCTAGATCTGACCGATGAAGAGAAAAACATGGAACCATTATTTGAAACCATCATTGACTATATTCCAGCGCCGGAAGGTGATCCAGAGGCTCCGACTCAGGTTCTCATCAGCACCATTGATTACAATGAATATGTGGGACGTATCGGTGTTGGCAAAGTAGATAACGGAACCATTTCTGTCAATCAGGATATGATACTTGTCAATCATCACGATCCGGACAAACAGCAGAAAGTAAAAATCAGCAAATTATATGAATTTGACGGCTTAAACAAAGTAGAAGTCAAGGAAGCCAGCATCGGATCCATCGTTGCCATTTCCGGTATTTCCAACATTTCCATTGGAGATACCCTCTGCTCCCCGGAAAATCCACAAGCAATTCCATTCCAGAAGATTTCCGAGCCGACAATTTCTATGAACTTTATTGTAAATGACAGTCCGTTTGCCGGACAGGAAGGTAAATATGTTACATCCCGTCATTTGCGTGACCGTCTGCTCCGCGAATTAAATACTGATGTTAGCCTGCGTGTAGAGGAAACTGACAGTGCAGATAGTTTCAAAGTATCCGGTCGTGGAGAGCTACATCTGTCTGTTCTGATTGAAAATATGCGTCGAGAAGGCTATGAATTTGCTGTAAGTAAAGCTGAGGTTCTCTATCACACAGATGAAAATGGAAAAAAACTGGAACCTATGGAACTCGCTTATGTAGATGTACCGGATGAATTTACCGGAACTGTCATTGATAAGTTGAGCCAGCGTAAAGGAGAACTCCGCAGCATGGGCACTTCCAACGGCGGTTATACCCGTCTGGAATTCTCTATCCCAGCGCGTGGATTGATCGGCTACCGCGGAGAATTCATGACAGATACCAAGGGAAATGGAATCTTAAATACCAGCTTTGATGGATATGCACCGTACAAAGGCGATATTCAATACCGGAAACAAGGCTCTCTGATTGCATTTGAAACTGGCGAATCCGTTACCTACGGTTTATACAGTGCTCAGGAACGTGGAACCCTCTTTATTGGAGCCGGCGAAAAAGTGTATTCCGGAATGGTCATTGGACAAAACGGAAAAGCAGAAGATATTGAACTAAATGTCTGCAAAACAAAACACCTGACGAATACCCGTTCTTCCAGCGCGGATGAGGCGCTCCGTTTAACACCGCCTCGTATCCTTAGTCTGGAAGAAGCTTTGGACTTTATTGATACTGATGAACTTTTGGAAGTTACACCAAAGACTCTCCGTATCCGTAAAAAAATCCTGGATGCAAGGATGCGTAAACGCAGCAACATAAATAAATAATGTTAAATTCGAGAGAGGTTTGATCAAAATTCATCCTCTCTCTTGTTTTTCCAAAGAATACAAGCTAAAATATTTATATTCAAATCATTCACATAAGGAGATGCTCTTATGAAAAAGTATGCAAATGCCTTTTTAAAAAAATTGACAACTTACTTAGAATTTATTATTGCACTCATTCTTGCCGCTGGCATAATCATGATGACAATTCAATTGATCTTGTCTTTTGGTAATCTCCCGGATTTGAACCAATACCCTAATTATGATGATTTGCTTACTACTTGTTTCAACCTCATCATTGGTGTAGAAATGATTCGTATGCTTTATCTTCATACACCTATGACAGTGTTTGAAGTGTTACTCTTTGCAATTGCCCGCCAAATCATCATCGATCACACTTCTCCAATTAACAGTCTTCTAGGCGTGATTGCTATTGCAATTCTTTTTGCAACGAGAAAATTTTTATTTGTCGCCTTTGATGAGTCCGAAAAAATTATTTTTCGCTCTAATATGAAAGTTCACTATATCAACAAGCTGATTCATGTAAACATTCCTTATCATGATAATGAAACACTTGTGGATGTGTTGTTACGTAAATTAAATGAGGACGAAACTGAAATCGGAGTCGGCGCCTGCACTTACTTCCATGATTTTGGACTCCGAATTGCCAAGATCACTGATGGGAAAATTACCCGCATTGAAGTCATACGCTCCATTCATTAAGCATTCATCGGTATCGATGCAGCCTTTATAAATATTTTATAAACACTTGACTGATAACCAATTTCTTTCTATACAATTATCTGATTTCATGCTATAATGTTCTCATGAATACAGACAAGATTTTTCTTTCTGTATAATATGATCAAGAAGGAGTTGAGCAGCATGAAATTTATTATCAGCGGCAAAAACATTGAAGTAACACCTGGACTTAAAGACACTATTGAACAGAAACTCGGAAAACTGGAAAGGTATTTCACTCCTGAAACAGAAATCATCGTAACACTGAGCGTAGAGAAAGAACGTCAGAAAATCGAAGTGACAATTCCGGTTAAGGGCAATATCATCCGCTCCGAACAGACAAGCAGTGATATGTACGTATCCATTGATCTTGTAGAAGAGATTATCGAACGTCAACTTCGAAAATATAAAAACAAATTAGTAGCCAGAAACCAAGGACATCCAACAGCATCTTCTTCCGGTAATGCTTTCAAAAAAGAATTTTTTGAAGAAGAAACCGGGACTTCCGAAGATGATGAGATTCGTATTGTTCGCACGAAAAAATTCGGAATCAAGCCAATGTTCCCAGAAGATGCATGTATCCAGATGGATTTATTGGGACATAATTTCTTTGTCTTTTCTAATGCTGAAACAGACGAAGTCAATGTTGTATATAAAAGAAAAGACGGTACATTCGGTCTGATCGAACCGGAATTCCGGTAAGTTTCATTCCCATAGTAAGACCTACAATTCATAAACAATAACAAAAAACATGGAACAGGTTCTTTCTGATCTGTTCCATGTTTTTTTCCGGCTCAAAGTTCCCAGACTAGATATTCTCCTTCTACTTCCGCAAAACTACATTTCATAACTTTCTCTATCTCAGCTTGTCCATTTGTTCCCTCTGTGATCTCAGCGATAATCATTTCGACCTCTTCATCTGAAACAAGCACTTCCGTTTCCACCTTTTCCGTATACTCAGATGCAAGGATTGGAATCTTCCGCTGTCCTAATATATATTGTACTTTTCCAATTCCTGTGTATTCGGTTGTAATTTTCAGTTTAACACCGCTGATTCTGGTTATAATAGTACTAACTTCCAATGCTTCCTGAGATGCCTTTGTATATGCCCGCACCAATCCGCCGGTTCCAAGAAGTGTTCCTCCAAAATATCTTGTTACAACAACCAATGTATTTGTGAGCCTCCGGCCGCGAATCACCTCCAGAATCGGCTTTCCAGCCGTTCCGCTTGGTTCGCCATCGTCACTAAACCGCTCCAACGGCTGCTGCTCTCCAATTACATACGCCCAGCAATGATGTCTTGCATCCCAAAACTGTTTTTTTACTTTTTCCAAATATTCCAACGCCTCTTCTTCTGAGGTAACCGGATATGTTTCCCCTATAAAGCGCGATTTCTTTTCTACGATTTCGGCTGATGCACCTTTATAAACTGTTTTTATATCCATTCTGATCATCGAACTCCTTTTCTTTCTCTATATTTAACACTATCTCATATTGCAGAAAACTACAATCATTTTCTTAAAAATTTCTTAGGAAATATGAACTTTTTATTTTTTATCTTTATTTAAAAATGGTTCTTTGATATAATGAGTGGTATGGATAGAGGAGGCCAATATTCATGAATTACGGAAAACAAAATGTAACCAAACGGAAGAAACACATTGCTTCCAAGAAAAATATGAAAAAGAAACGCGTCGGAGTCCGTTTCTTTAAAGCACTGATTATCTGTGTCTTGGTTCTTGCTATTATCGGAATTGGAGGCGCCGGATTTTTTGCAAAGAGAATCATTGATAACGCTCCAGCTGTTACTCCTGCCGACATCAAACCAAAAGGATTCACATCTTTTGTATATGCAGAGGATGGCACTCTTCTGGAAAGTTTTGTGGAGGCCGGATCTAATCGTGTATACAAATCTTTGGATGAGATCCCTGAACATCTGGGCGAGGCTTTCGTAGCAATTGAGGATGAACGTTTCTACCAGCACAACGGTATCGATCTTCAAGGTATTTTGCGTGCAGGTATCAAAGGACTTGCTTCCGGTAGCTTTGACGAAGGTGCCAGTACATTGACACAGCAGCTAATCAAAAATAACGTCTTTATTAATTTTGTGGACGAAGTTACTTTCTATGATCGATTAGAAAGAAAACTCCAGGAACAATATCTTGCACTTGAGATTGAAAAACAAATGTCAAAAGAAGAGATTCTGGAAAACTACATGAATACCATTAATCTGGGGCAGAGCTGTCTTGGTGTACAAGCTGCTTCCAAGCGTTATTTCGGAAAAAATGTAAGTGATCTAACATTATCCGAATGTGCAGTTATTGCCGGAATTACCCAGAATCCGACCAAGTATGATCCTGTTGTCAATCCGACAGACAATGCAGATCGTCGAAATATTGTTCTAAAGAATATGCTTGATCAAAAATACATTACCAAAGAGGAATATGATACAGCAAAAGCAGACCCTGTATATGACCGAATCATTGCTTCTCCACCTGTAGAAGACACAACCCCTTATTCCTATTTCAACGACCGGTTATCTCAACAGATTGTCCGAGATTTGATGGAACGAAAGAATTTCACAGAAACGCAGGCTTACAATGCATTATACAGCGGCGGTCTTACAATTGTGTCTACGCAGGATCCTAGAGTCCAGCAGATCTGCGATGAAGAAGTTGCAAATGAAGAGGTCTACCCTGCTGGTACGGAATATGGTCTGGAATTTGCTCTGACTATCACACGTGCTGATGGCACAGTAGAAAACTACAGCAAAGAAATGTTAGGTGAGTATATTCGAAATGCATGGGGATTTGAGTATCCTTTGATATACTCGTCTCCTGATGAAGCCAATGCCGCAGTTGCCGAATACAAAAGTACTCTCGGCATTACAGAAAACGACACTGTAGATGAGCGTATTGACATTACTCCGCAGCCACAGGTTTCTTTTGTTTTGATGGATCAGGCAACCGGAAAAGTCAAAGCGATTGTCGGCGGACGCGGGCAAAAAACAGCCAGCCTTTCTCTGAATCGTGCTACAGATTCCCCAAGACAGCCTGGTTCTTGTTTCAAGATTTTATCTACCTATGCCCCGGCATTGGATTCATGCGGATATACACTTGCATCCGCGCTTAAGAATGACAAGCCTTATGATTACGGCAATGGAAAAACCGGTAACAACTACGACAATTCTTATCCGGGTACTTCCACTATGCGGTACTCTATCGAGCACTCGATCAACGTTGCCGCATTAAATACATTAACCGCAATCGGTTTTCAGACCGGTTTTGATTATCTGAAAAATTTTGGATTTACAACCATTGTTGACTCTGAAGAAATCAACGGCAAAATTTATACAGATAAAGCTGCGGCAACAGCTCTTGGTGGTATTACAAAGGGTGTCTATAACCTGGAAATGACAGCCGCATACGCTTCTATTGCAAACAATGGTACTTATATTGAACCAATTTTATACACACAGGTTCTGGACCATGATGGTAATATCCTTTTGGACAACACAACTCCGGTTACAAGACAGGTGTTAAAAGATTCAACGGCTGCCCTTTTAACAAATGCAATGCAGGATGTAATCACAAAGGGTACCGGTGTCTATGCCCGCATGAACAATATGCCAGTTTCCGGAAAAACCGGTACAACCGAATATACTACTGACCTTTGGCTTTCTGCTTACACACCATACTATACAGCTTCTATCTGGGTAGGGTATGATGAAAGTAAACCAATGGAACATATTTGGGATCAAAAATGGCACATGGTGCTTTGGAAAAACATCATGGAAAGAGTACACGAAGGACTCGAATACAAAGAGTTCACAATGCCTTCCAGTGTTTCTCAGAAAACGGTATGCAGTATTACCGGTCTTTTAGCGACCGAAAGTTGTCCAGGAATTACTGAATACTTTGCAGAAGGCACTATCCCTACACAGACATGTGCCGGGCATGCTGTAGAAAAAGATCCTGATGATAACGATAAAGACAAGGATAAGGATAAAGATAAAACTAACAACAATAATGATACCGATGATGATGACAGTAGTGATACCGATTCGAATGATAACAATTCTGGCGGTAGTACCGACGGAAATACCGATAGTGGCACCACTACTCCAAACAATGGAGGGACAACTACTCCCGACAACGGTAACAACAGACCAACTCCATAGGACATAAAAAAAAGAACTCAAAAAAGAGTTCTTTTTTTAATGTCCTAATTCATCTTATCTAGAATCAATTTTGCAGAACCGCAGATTCCCGCATCATTCCCAAGCGTCGCAAGCTTAAACTCAACATTCCGATTTGCAAAAAACGCTCTTTCTAAAAATGGTTTTTGAATATATGGGATTAATACGTCTCCCGCTTTTGAAACTCCGCCTCCAATAACAATGACAGCAGGATCTGCAACCACTGCAAGATTAGCCAATCCATACCCCAGATATCTTCCAAACTCAACCGCTATTTCCTGTGCAACAACATCCCCATCCTTAACTGCATCAAAAACATCTTTTGCAGTCACAGTCTCTGAATTCAAGCCTGTTTTTCTCGTTTCTTCCGCTAACCTCTTCTTCGCAAGACGGACAATTCCGGTCGCAGATGCATACTGCTCTAAGCAACCCCGGTTTCCACAACCACAAGTCTCCGTTTCTTTATAGTTCACACAAAGATGTCCAATTTCACCACCGGCGCCATGTGCTCCTACAACTACACTTCCACCTATGATAACACCGCCACCGACTCCGGTACCAAGCGTTACCATAATAATGTTAGACTGCCCTTCACCGCCACCTTGCCACATTTCTCCAAGAGCAGCTACATTGGCATCATTTCCAACTGCAACCGGAAGTTCTGTCAACACCTCCAGTTCCCCCTTTACATCCTTATACCCCCAGCCGATATTAGCACTTCCATTTACAACACCTTTTTCTGAAACTGGTGCTGGCACCCCAACGCCAATCCCTATTATATCCTCTTTTTTAAGCTGATGTATCTTTATTTTTTCAAGAACTGAAGTAGCAATGTCCGGAAGAACAGCCTTTCCCTCTTCTTCTGTCTTCGTAATAATCTCCCATTTGTCCAGTATCTTTCCGTCCTTTTCAAATAATCCCATTTTTACAGTAGTGCCACCTATATCTACCCCAAAACAATACTTCATTTTTCTTTCTCTCCTCCTTGAAATACCATGCTTTTATCTCTTTTTTGCCAGATTTTCCTGTACCCTTTTATACAATTCTTGCGCTGCATTGTATCCCATCTGTTTCTGCCTGTGATTTACAGCTGCAGATTCCACAATAATCGCAAGATTTCTACCTGGACGAATTGGTATACTATGACATACTACTTTATTGCCCAAAAATTCTGTGTAGGTTTCTTCCAATCCAAGCCTATCATATTCTCTTTCTCTATTCCACTCTTCTAATGTGATCACAAGGTCAATATTTTGAGTTTCACGTACACTCTGTACACCAAACATAGACTTCACATCGACAATACCGATTCCCCGAAGTTCAATAAAATGTCTTGTGATATCCGGTGCAGAACCAACTAATGTCTCATCACTTACTTTTCGGATCTCCACGACATCATCCGTTACCAGTCGATGTCCACGTTTGATCAGCTCCAGCGCCGCCTCACTCTTTCCGATTCCACTTTCTCCCATGATCAGCACGCCGACACCATATACATCCACCAGAACTCCATGAATTGAAATACATGGCGCAAGCTTGACATTCATCCACCGTATCAACTCTGCCATAAATGCAGAAGTTGTCTTCTTTGTTGCAAGAAGCGGTATATCCGCCTTTGTAGCCAACTCCAAAAAATCTCCATCTGGATATATACTTGTGCTAAAAATTACGCATGGTACTTGATAGGAAAGCAATTGTTTATATATTTCAATTTTCCGCTCTCTGCTTAAAGTCTGCAGATATGTATACTCTACATACCCAATAATCTGCACACGTTCCGAATCAAAATGATCAAAATAGCCTGTCAGCTGCAATGCCGGCCGGTTCACATCCGGAACTGCAACTTCCTTATCTGACAACTCTACACTTTGTGTAAGATTCTTTAATTCCATCTTTTCAGCAAGTTCATTTAATTTTACACTTTGTGCCATAATCCTCTTCCTCTCTTTGTTTTCTCAATTATTTTTAGTATATCACGTGCGGAAAAATTTGTATACGGATTCTGCCACTTTTTCATTCATCGATGGAATTGCTGCAAGTTCTTCCACAGATGCCGCTTTAATCTCATCCAAATTAGCATATTTTCGCATCAACGCTTTGCGCCTTGTCTCTCCAATCCCATCAATATCATCCAAGATGGAATGTACCTGCCCTTTGCCTCGGAGCTGTTTATGATATTCAATCGCAAATCTATGTGCTTCATCCTGTATACGTGTAATCAGACGAAACGCCTCTGAAGACCGATCTATCTCAATCTCTTCATTTTGATAATACAAACCTCGTGTACGGTGCTTGTCATCCTTCACCATACCACAAACCGGAATATGCAAATGAAGTGTATCCAGCACCTCCAATGCAATATTTACCTGTCCTTTTCCACCATCCATTAATATCAAATCTGGAAATGCAGTAAAACTTCCCAATTCCTTGCTTTCTTCTCTTTCTCGCAGTCCATGCGTAAACCTTCTGGTCAAAACTTCTCTCATGCTTCCATAATCATCCGCACCTTCAACCCCTTTGATTTTGAACTTTCGATAATCATTTCTTTTTGGTTTTCCCCGATCATAGACAACCATAGAGCCGACCGATTCAAAACCATTGGTATTTGAAATATCATACGCCTCCATACGGGAAATATTTGAAACTCCCAACAATTTCTCAATTTCTTTCACCGCTCCTATCGTACGCCCCTCTTCGCGTTTTAACCGTTCTTTATCTTTTGATAATACAAGCTGTGCATTATTTGCTGCCAACTCCACCAATTTCTCTTTCGTACCTTTTTTAGGAACATGGATCGTTACCTTTCCACCACGTTTCACCGAAAGCCATTCTTCAATTAATTCAACATCTTCTAGTTCTTCCTGCACCATCAATTCCCCCGGAACAAATGGTGTTCCACCATAATACTGTTTGATAAAACTATCCAGAATATTTCCTATCTTCTCTCCCTTCACGATACGAAGATAAAAATGATCCCTTCCAATCAATCTGCCTCCGCGAATAAAAAATACCTGAACCACAGCATCTTCTCCAGATGTTGCTGCCGCTAGAATGTCTCGATCTTCCCCCCTGCTATCCGTAATCTTCTGTTTCTGTGAAATTTTTTTCACGCTATTCAACAATTCCCGATATTCTATTGCCTTCTCAAACTCCAAGGCATCCGATGCCTTCTGCATTTTCTGTTCCAGCTCATTTAAAATCCCGTCAAAATTTCCATTTAAAAATCGAACCACTTCAGCAACTGCTTTTCCATATTCCTCCTGCGAAATATACCCCTGACATGGCGCATCACATTGCTTGATATGATAATTTAGACAAGGCCTCTCTTTTCCTATATCTCGCGGAAGACTTCGGTTGCAGCTTCGGATATGATACAACTTATGCAAAAGATCTATCGTATCACGCACTGCCCCTGCACTTGTATACGGTCCAAAATATTTTGCCTTATCCTTTGCAATCTTTCGAGCGAGCATCACCCTTGGAAAAGGCTCATTTGTAGATACTTTAATAAACGGATATGTCTTGTCATCCATCAACATCGTATTATATTTGGGATGATGTTCCTTGATCAAATTACATTCCAGAACAAGTGCTTCAAGTTCTGAATCCGTCACTATATACTCAAACCTTCTGATGTGCGTAACCATCTGTTCTATTTTAACACCTTTATTTCTGCTACTTTGAAAATATTGTCTCACACGATTTTTCAGACTGATTGCTTTACCCACATAAATAATCGCATCTGTTTCATCATGCATGATATACACCCCCGGCTTCCCGGGCAATTTTTTCAATTCTTCCTGAATATCAAAACCATTCTTTTCCATATCATTCAACTACTCCGTATTTTTCTGTTCTCTCTACTTGATATTCTACAAAAAACGGACAGAGATGAATATCTTATCTGCCCGTTTTATCGCTCTATTCTTCTGTGGTCACGTTTTCTTCCACAGGTTTCATAGCAATCCGTTCTTCTTTTTTCTCCGGCTGTTCTCCAGTTGCTTCCGGTTCCTCAATTCCTTTTACTTCTCGGAAAATCTTCATAAATTCCTTACCGGTAATGGTTTCTTTTTCAATCAGAAATGTTGAAATCTTATCCAGCGCCTCGCGATTTTCAGAAAGCAGACGTTTTGCTTCTTCATACGCCTTTTTCAGCATTACCATCACTTCGGAATCAATCTCTGCTGCAGTTGCATCTCCGCAGTTCATAACCGGGCGTCCATCCAAATAACGGTGCTGTACAGACTCCAGACCAATCAATCCAAACTTCTCAGACATACCATACTGAGTAATCATTGCACGTGCAATCTTTGTAGCCTGCTCAATATCATTTGATGCACCAGTTGTAACTGTATCAAATACAATCTCTTCCGCAGCTCGTCCTGCAAGTGCACCAACCAGCATTGCCTCTAGTTCTTTCTTTGTATTCAAGAACTTCTCTTCTTCCGGTGTCTGCATCACATATCCCAGTGCGCCCATCGTTCTTGGTACAATTGTAATCTTCTGTACCGGCTCTGCATCCTTCTGTAAAGCACTGACAAGCGCATGCCCCACTTCATGATAAGATACAATTCTTCTTTCCTCTTTGCTCATAATGCGGTCTTTTTTCTCTTTTCCAACCAAAACTACTTCCACTGCTTCGAACAGGTCTTTTTGACTCACAACCTGTCTTCCATGTTTTACCGCTGTAATTGCAGCTTCATTGATCATATTCGCAAGGTCTGATCCCACTGCACCGGAGGTTGCTAACGCAATCGCTTCCAAATCTACTGTTTCATCCATCTTAACATCTTTGGAATGTACCTTTAATGTATCAATACGCCCTTTTAAATCCGGTTTATCTACAATGATTCGACGGTCAAATCGTCCCGGACGGAGTAATGCAGGATCCAAAACTTCCGGACGGTTTGTTGCAGCCAGAAGCAGCAATCCTTTATTTGTATCAAATCCATCCATCTCTGCAAGCAGCTGATTTAAGGTCTGTTCCCGCTCGTCATTGCCACCGCCCATGGCAGTATCACGACTCTTACCAATCGCATCAATCTCATCAATAAACACAATACAAGGTGCCATCTGCTGTGCCTGCTTAAACAGATCTCGTACACGTGATGCTCCTACCCCTACATACATTTCCACAAAAGCAGAACCTGATAATGAGAAAAATGGAACCTTTGCCTCTCCGGCTACAGCTTTTGCAAGCAGTGTCTTACCTGTTCCCGGAGGTCCTACAAGCAGCGCTCCTTTTGGAAGTTTCGCTCCGATTCCTGTGTATTTTCCCGGATTATGCAGAAAATCAACAACCTCTTGTAAAGACTCTTTCGCCTCATCCTGTCCTGCCACATCCTGGAATGTCACACCAGTCTCTTTTTCTACATATACTTTTGCATTGCTCTTTCCAATTCCCATCATGCCGCCGCCTTTTGACATCTTACGCATCAGGAAATTGAATAAGATCACCATCAGAATGATCGGCAGAATAACAGTGATAACTACTTCAAAAATCATAGCAGATGCCGTATCCGGAATCGTCTCTCCAAATTCTACCCCTGCTTTATGCAAGCGATCTGTTAATTTATAATCTACCATCACTCCGGTAAAATAATCCGGCGCATGTTCTGACTCTTCCCCTTGACCAAGCACCTTATCCATCTGCAGCTGATTAATCAGTTCATTGGCTTCAATCTGATCTTCCTTACCAGCTTTTTTCAATTCTTCTTCTCTTGCCTGGTCTGTCAATGTAATATAAATCTTAGAAGACTCCAGTGTAACTTTTTCAACCTTCTTATCCTCGACCAGACTTAAGAATTTATCATAACTGATCTCCTCTGGTCCCTGTCCCTTCATCAACGAAGATAATCCCATGACTACAAAAATAGCCAGCAAGGTGGTTGCAAGTATCACACCCCACCCCTCCCGGTTGTTCTTGGGATTTTTATTATTATTTTGATTATCCATTTTGCTCCTCCTAAAATCCGATAATATTATTATAAGTACACTTTTCTTATAAATCAACAAGAAGATTATGAAAAAAATGTAAACTGAATCCGTAAAATTTGTTGTAAATGTGCTATCTTTTGTAGTATACTGTTACCTTGTAGTACATACTTTATAAATAGGACAAACTTAACGTAGCCTATCACGAAAAACGTCATCGATTGGGGGTCTCTTTTCATATGAAAATAGGATTTGATAATGAAAAATATTTAAAAATGCAGTCTGAACATATTCGTCAGCGCATTGAACAGTTTGATCACAAACTTTATCTGGAGTTTGGCGGAAAGCTTTTTGACGATTACCATGCGTCTCGCGTACTTCCGGGATTTGCTCCTGACAGCAAGCTACGCATGCTGATGCAGCTGAGCGACCAGGCTGAGATTATCATCGTCATCAGTGCCAAAGATATTGAAAAAAATAAAGTACGTGGAGACTTGGGAATTACTTACGATTCAGATGTCCTTCGTTTGATGGACTCTTTCCGCAATAGAGGAATGTACGTGGGCAGTGTTGTAATTACACAATATTCCGGTCAGGAAAGCGCTCTTTTATTTAAAAATCGTCTGGAAAATCTTCATATTAATGTATACATTCATTACAATATCGCCGGATATCCGTCTAATATTCCTTTGATCGTCAGCGACGAAGGCTACGGAAAGAACGAATATATTAAAACCACTCGACCGCTTGTCATTGTTACAGCTCCGGGACCTGGTAGTGGAAAAATGGCAACTTGTCTTTCTCAGTTATATCATGAGCATAAAAGAGGAATCCATGCAGGATATGCTAAGTTTGAAACATTTCCCATCTGGAATCTTCCGCTCAAACATCCGGTCAACCTGGCATATGAGGCAGCAACCGCAGACTTAAATGACATTAACATGATTGATCCTTTCCATCTGGAAGCTTATGGGGAAACAACTGTCAACTATAACCGAGATGTTGAAATTTTTCCTGTGCTTAACACAATCTTTGAAAAAATTTACGGCAAAAGCCCTTACAAATCTCCGACAGATATGGGAGTCAACATGGCTGGAAATTGCATTTGTGATGATGAAGTCTGCAAAGAGGCCTCCCGCCAGGAGATCGTTCGTCGTTATTTTGAGGCACTCAACGGTATTTTAAAAGGAACCTGCTCTGAAAAACAGGCGCAGACGCTGGAACTCCTCATGAACCAGGCTGGCGTAGCCATCCAGGATCGAAAAGTAGTTGCCGCTGCACTGAAACGTGCAGAAGAAACCGGAGAACCAGCTGCTGCCATGGAGCTTCCAGACGGCACAATCATCACCGGTAAAACCGGTAACCTGCTTGGTGCTTCTGCTGCCCTCTTGTTAAATGTCCTGAAACATTTTGCAGGTCTTGGTCATGAATTGCACATTATCTCTCCAGAAGCCATAGAACCGATCCAGAAGTTGAAGGTCAACTATTTAAAGAGCAAAAACCCACGTCTACACACAGACGAAGTGCTGATTGCCCTTTCCACCAGTGCAGCTACTAATCCTGATGCAAGACTTGCTCTTCGTCAGCTTGCAAAATTAAATGGCTGCCAGGCTCATACTTCCGTTATGCTTTCTGACGTAGATATCAGTACGTTTAAAAAGTTAGGAGTACAGCTCACATGCGAACCTGTCTACGAAGATGGAGATGTCTATCATCGTTAAATTCCAAAAAACACGTATTGTAAGAGTCATGAACGATTCTTACAGTACGTGTTTTCTTTCTATCTCTGTTTTTTATTTTCTATTCTTTTCATAAGTATGCAAGACAACCATGCCGCCAACATTCCCACTAAGATTCCAGCAATGACATCACTTGGATAATGAACACCGACATACAATCTGGAAAAAGCAATCAGCCCAGCAAGAACCAACATTGCAATGCCGTATCGTCTGGGCAGCATCCGGTAATACACCATGGCAGCAGCAAAAGATGCACAGGAATGACCGGATGGAAAGGAAAAATCAGACTGCCTCCCTACCAGCAATGCAAGACCTTCAACCACCTCATAAGGTCGGGTACGTGCTACTATATTTTTCAAAGCCACATTGGTAATCAAGGCTCCGATTCCCAACGACAACAAGGCTGCTGCCCCCACCTTTCTCGTCTGTTTTGGAATCAGAAGGATCACTGAAAGAGCAATCCAAAACCACCCTGCATCACCTAAAAAAGTCACAAACTTCCAAAACGGTGTCATCCAATCCTGTCGAAAGTATTCCTGAATCCATAATAAAATATTTCCATCCAACGCAATGAAATCTGTTAAAAATGTCATCGATACTCCTGTTCCTCTCTTTTTCTTTTTCCCTTATCCTATCTTTTCTTTACAGCATCTTATCGGATAATCCTTCCATCCTCATAGTCAAAAATACACCGTTCGTATGCATTGATCACATGGGTATCCTGATATCTGTCATATCGTTTATGATTTCTTCCATAAGACATATGCACATGACCATGCAAGAAAAATTTCGGATGATATTTCTCAATCAGCTTGAGAAACACCTGAAATCCTTGATGCGGAAGATCCCGTCCATCATTTAACTGATAGGCTGGTGCATGAGTCACTAAAATATCAAACCCTTTCCGTCTCCAAAGCTGAAACCATAACTTTTTGACCCGTTTCCTCATGTCTCTCTCTGTATACTGATGAGGACCTCCGGTATATCGCATAGAACCGCCCAATCCCAGAATTCGCACTCCTTCATACACAAAAATCTCATCCTCAATACAAGTACACCCTTCCGGCGGCATGTTTTGGTACTTTCCGTCATGATTTCCATGCACATATAAAACTGGAATAGAATATAACGTCACAAGAAAAGACAGATAATTCGGATTCAAATCTCCGCAAGAAATAATCAAATCCACATCCTCTAATTTGCTCTTTTCAAAATGATCCCACAAATAAGAAGACTCTTCATCCCCTATCGCAAGTATTCTCATCTGCTATATCTGCCCTTTCTCTTTCTTCACACCTTGCTGCAAAATCACAGCTCTCGCCTGTTCCTGAAGCTGGGAGGTACTTGGAATGCTTCCGATCACATTGTCAGCCAGCCAGTCCATATTCACAATTTCTTCCGGTGATAACCGACGGTTTGGATCCGTCTGAATCACGCCTTCCTGAGAAAATAATTTTCCGGAAAACGGACTAAATTGACCAGATACAATTGCTCCCTTCAATAAATCTACCAGTCGTTTCGTTTCCTCCGGAATTTTTTTAGAACAGATAACATCTATCACTCCTGCTGACATCCCCCACCAATAATTGATAGCTTTTTTTACCGGTGCTTTATCATCCTCTTTCCAATTCCCCATCATAATCGTGCGAATCAATTGTTCATAGAACTTTCCCCAATGCCATAACGGCATCGCCAGACTCACCGGATAGTCTCCATCCAGTCGATAAATTCCGAAAAATCTTGTCGCCTCTTCCGGAGTCACCATATCCTTTCCGGAAATACAAGAGGCACCGATGCTATGAATTCTCTCAGAAATATCCATATCTTTTAAAGAGGACCATTCCAGATAAACCTGCGCTCTCGGATTTATCATCTTTGCTCCGATCGCAAATGCATTTATATTCGCAATCGAACCGTAAATCGGATAATCTTCAACATATACCAATTTATTATTTTCAGCCATCGCCCCCGCTATGGCTCCCATCAGAAATTTCGCTTCATGCATCCGGGCATAATAGGTACGAATATAACGATGAGATGTATTTAATGAACAATTTAAAATCCGAACCTCTGGATTGGCAATCGCTGCTTTTACACTAGCCTTTGCAAACTCCGGTGTCGTCGTCAAAATAATGTTACATCCGGCTTTCATAGCTGTTTCAATATAAAGCTCAATATTTTCCTGTGTTGCATTGTCATACACCAGAGTGCTAACCTCTTCCGGAAATGTCTGTTCCAAATATAATCTTCCCAATTCATGCGAATATGTCCATGCAGATATTGACGGTGTCTTTGCATAAATAAATGCAATCTTTAACTTTGGAACGGCAGTTGGAATCAAACGACTGAAAACAGATTTTTTCTCGAGATTTGGATTCATTTTCAAATCAATCTCATGATCCTCTTCCAAAAGATGAAACTCTTCCCAGCTATTTGTAACAAGCATCTTCAACTCACTACTTGTCTTTTGGTTGACAACGTCATAACCATACAGGATGATAAACTTAAGAAAAGCATCACCAGGTGTAATAGAGAGTTTTCTTCCGCCACGTTGATGATATTCAGCAGCAAACCTTGCATAAGATGAACTAAATGTCAACTGATCCTCTCTTGTCCAGACTTCCTTCGGCTTTTTTCCTATCGCAGTCTGCAGTTTTGCAAAACTCCCCAGTTTTGTAAACCAAATATAATTTACCTTGGACAATTCATAAAACTCTAAAAACTCGTAATAAAGTAGATTTTCCTTTTCCTTTGTCCTTTTGGGAATGATTCGGATTACTTCTCCCGGTACTGAAACCGCCCCAAAATATTTCATAACGCTGACGCGCTTATTTCCTTCTATCACATAGAACTTATTCATATACTCATAGGCCTTGATTGGTTCTCTGATGCCTTCCTTTTCATGGCTGGTGCTCAGATTAGCCCACTTACTTGCAAACTCTGTATCTTCTTTCAAAATCGGCATAAAATTGCTGGCAAATGCATTGCTGCGTCCTCCGGTCTTCGTTCCAACAATCTGTTCCATCGGAATCTGTACCAATCCAAGCGAAACCTCTGAATAACTTCCCTTTGACGGCAAAATATCATCCAGAACATCCAGTGTCGGCTGCTGCCCATGCATCATTCGGGATTGATATTCTCTCTTTCCCATTTTTTGTGCTTTTATATAATCACTCATTGACATTGTTGTTCCCTCCATTCTGCCAACTTCTCTCTATCTGTCTGCTTTGTGCACATTATAACACGACTTTAGAATACTGTAAATCAGCGGTTTGATTGACTTTTTTTATACTTCATATTAGAATAAAATCAATTCTAACAATATAATATTTTTCCACAAAATAACTCACTTCAAATACTTTTATCTAAAAATAACATTCTATAAGAGGAGGGCGCATATGAAAACAATAAAAGACTATATCACAGCACTTGAGGCTGCACATTTATTTAACGACAGCGGTCATTTAACCCGCTTCAAAGATTTAATGGATTGTTTCTTTCATTTTCCTTTTTTTACAAAAGGTTTGTGTAAATGTATGTATTTATCTGCATGGGACAATGATCATTTTGCCATCATGCTGCAGACCTTAAATGAAATGAGTCTGGGTATGGAACAAAATACCAATGATATGCGCATCCAAGGTAATCTGCTTGCCCAGAAACACACCGGTGGAGAATACTATATCTATCAGCTATCCAATGCATTTCTGGACAACGCTCCCTTTCAGCTTGATGATACTGTATGTTTGGATGATACATGCCTTCACATCATCTCTCAGGCGCTAAAAGCATCCGAGATTATTGACCATTTATAACTTGCCCCACCCGAAATATCGTTACCTTTACCGGTTCTAAATTCTGTCCTGTTGCTTTTCGTCCACACCCACTGCTCATTCCAATACAAGTAACCGCTAACATTAGGCACAGAACAGATCAAATCCCACCCCAACTATTGACTTAGAACCATTATTTTTTCTTGACAGCAAACAGAACATCTCAACGTGGCACGTTGATAAAGCCGAGGCAATTTGAGAATTGCTTACAACGGGTAAAATGGAATGTATGAATGAATAATTCCAATTAAAGACGTTTCTCCAAATGGTCTTGAGCCACCCACAGAAACGACTTCTGCCCTTGTTATAATTGGACTTCCAGAATTTCCCGGAAAATTCTTTACTATAAACTGTTCTGGAATTATTGCTATATTATTCCTCCATCTTCTATATGTGCGAAGCTATCTCCTCTTGTAATATGGTTATCATCTCCGCATTATTCTTTTCAACCATGTCATCATCCCAAACACGATTATTAGCATCCAATAATTTCTTCATTTTCATTAGTTTTGGACTTTGCTCAATAACATCTTTGTACTGCTCTACTTTATGTATAGGAAGCATATTAGAGAATTTAGAATTTGCCGAAACAGTAATCAACGCTAAGTTTCCAAAGCTATCTCTATTCTTTTCATCAACGGCATTCTCACCATTAATTGGATGCTGTGGAAAGAAATGCTCAATCGATGTTCGAAACTGGAACTGAAAATCCTTAAACTCACTCTGATTATCTCTACACAAGACATAATCTAAATAAGTAAATACAATACGATCAATGCCAAATCCTGTACGGCTCTGATAATCAGAATCTACCACTTTCTTACAGCAATATCGCTCCAACAGTTCTATTATTGCCTTACCGTCTTTTCTATCATTAACTGCAGATAACACTCTGGCAATCCAATGCATGGTTTTAGGCGAAGTATAGGTTATTCTCAAGCATGACTGCAATAAACGTAACTGCTTGTTGTCATCACCTTCATTTTTATTAAATCTTTATAGCGACCAGTATTATGTAAAAGCATGGTTAGATCATTTGCCCAATTACCGATTTGCCAATCCAGGATATTACTACCAAGCTGATCCGAGTAATTGTTTTCCCGCTCCATTAACGGCTATTTTTAGCCCTAGCTGATGGCCTGCCTCCCATGCACTCGACCTTATTATACCTGAAAATTCAGCATGGAAAGGGAGAACTGATCCTATTACTTCTTCGCATTCTCTTCCAATTCCAGCATGTATTTATCAAAGTCAGACATGAACAATCTGTCCTGAATAACACGATACTTTTCAAATTCAGTCTCGGCATGAAGCTTTGCAATTTCAGCTGACACTTTCCCTGCATCCTGTAAAATACCATAATCAAACATTTCAATAAAGCTATTAAGCCGTTTTTCCCAGTCCTGCATCGTGAGTGGAATATGCCGTAATGTCATATTCTCAGCAAAATCCAAGTATGCAGTAACCATACGATTCAGCTGTTTCATTTCATCCTGACTCAAATAATTCTTGGCAACCGTAACATCACTCTTCTTAATTTTGCCTTCAGGAGCATCTGCCCAAGTAGTTAATCCCATATGCTCTCTTGTATGGTCAGCTCTTTCTACAATCAGTTCAGCCGCCGTATGACCATGAACTGCGTAATGCATTTTATTCTGAACTGTTGCGTAGAATCTCCTGGTAGTTGCAGAATTCTTATCGTAATCAATGGCTGTGGCATACAGGTCAGTTATTTTCTGATAAAACTTTCTTTCGCTTGCTCGAATTTCACGAATTCGTTCTAACTGCTCATCAAAATACTTTTCTGTCAGATAAGTTCCGCGTTTGAGACGCTCGTCATCCATAACCCAGCCTTTGATGGTATAGTCCTTTGCAATTTGATTGACCCATTTACGGAACTGCACCGCACGCTCAGAATTTACCTTAAATCCTACTGCAATGATCATCTCTAAGGAATAGTGATTTGTGCTGTAGCTTTTTCCGTCGGCGGCAGTTATTCGAAATTTTCGAATAACTGAATCCTCTTGTAACTCACTGTCCTCAAAGATTTTCTTAATATGATAATTTATAGTATTAGTGCCGACATCGTACAGTGTTGCCATCATCTTCTGGGTCAGCCATATATTCTCATCCTCATAGCGCATCTCAATACTGTCCTGCTGATCACCAACAGAAGCAACATAGGTCAAATATTCTGCAGCACTGGAACGGATGGTTATTTCATCTTTTTTCTTTTTCAAATAAGAGGCCTCCTTTTTGTTATTTCTCGTTTCAACAATTCAATTAAAAAATACTCTATAAATTCATAGTTTTAACATGCCTTTGTTAATCCAGAAAAATGTGTCTCCACAATTCTATCCATTTGACTGGCAATCTCTGCAAACGGTAAATTCAAATCAAGCGTCTTAACACTTATCTGACTACCATGCATCTGGTACACATTGTCTGGCTGAATTTCTTCTGTCTTCGCATAAAGAAGCATACCTGAAACTGTATTCTCCTCTTCTCCAAATTGATAGCTTCGATTTTTTACATAGGTGAAAATCTGATACAAGTTATTTGAATGAAGAGTATGTTTATCAAACTGGACCTGCGTAGTGTGGCTATAGTATTTCGCATCAATAATAAGTACGGTATTTCCACTCTGCAGGTGAATATCGCTTTGCATGACCGGAAGCATGGTCCCAACGCCTTCATCCAGCGACCACGGTATTTGCGATGCTCTGACTGACAATGCAGGATAATGTCTGGTATAGTATTCCAGAATAAATTTTTCATGCAGCCTGCACATGCGCTGCTCATCTACAAAAGACGCCAATCTATAGTCACCTGCATCTGTCGTGATAAGCATTACTTCGATAATCAACTGACAGATACTAACCAGCATCCTATAAGTTTGATTGTTACGTTGAAAACGAATGGATGACCATTTTATACCTGTCGGTTCAATAATATCCACATTGGAGAAGTAAAGCATTTTTTTCTTTAAGTCATCCTTGTATTTTGCCTGCACTTTTCCATTCCTCAAAAGGAGCATCACTGTCGTTTTCAGAATTTGATTTAGCATATTGTTTTCTGATAGCTCATCAAAATCACAGGTAAGTACTCTTTCATGTGCCAGCTTGTTTTTTATTGTCCCCGGCATGTTTATTTTACCACGCATAACAGGCAACTCTTCTTGACGACTTATGTATTCTCTATAGAGTCCCTGCTTCAGCTGCAACCCTAGCCTCAAAATCACAGCTGGCGCCATTCACTCTAATTTCAGAAAAATCAATATTTTCTTTTACACCCCGTTCCCACTGTCATTCAATTTCTTTCTGTGTAGACGGCATTCGATTCAAACTAAAATCCATATTCCAAATCCTCCTGTTATCTATTCCACTGCCAAGTCTGCCCCTTAGTATCGAGTGGCTTAAACTGCGGTCAGCTCTGACAACAATTTCAGTGCCACAACCTATGACATCTAATCCACAGCCTAAACCCTACCGCTATTCTCTGGCTACTCAATTTTTCTCCAGTCAGCCCCTAAAGTAGATATGTTTCCATATAATAAAACCGAACTTTCCGCAAGGCTTCTCTGATGATGCTAACCTTACAAAAAGCCCGGAAATACGCCACTTTTCAGCACTTGATTTTATTTTCTTGACAGCAAACATACCGTCTCCACATGCACCGTTTCACAAAATTGATCGACTGCCACACATTTTACAACCTCATATCCTCTTGCTTGCATCATTGCCAGATCACGTGCTAAGCTAGTTACTTTACAAGATATATATACGATTTTGTCCACTTCATAATCCAAAATCTTCGGCAGCGCTTTTGGATGAATGCCATCTCTTGGCGGATCCAATACAATGACATCAGGTTTTTCTTCAATCTCATCCAGTACTTTAAATACATCTCCTGCAATAAATCGACAATTTGTAAGACCATTTCGCTTTGCATTTTCTTTTGCTGCTTCTACTGCTTCTTCTATAATTTCAACTCCGATAACTTGTTTTGCAACCGGAGCCAAAACCTGACCTATTGTTCCAGTTCCACTAAACAGATCAAATACTGTCATATCTTGAATATCACCAATATATTCTCTTACTGTACGATAAAGCACTTCTGCCCCCCGGGAATTTGGCTGAAAAAAAGAAAACGGTGTGATTTTAAACTCAAGATTTAATAGTTTTTCGTAAAAATAATCCTGACCATATAAAATTCTCGTCTCATCACTCTGTACTACATCTGACAGAGAGTCATTTAAAATGTGTAAAATCCCGACAATTTTTCCTTCTAATTTCAGCGACAATAACTGTTCAACCAATCCTTGTAATTCATAGGACTCCTGCGTCGTAGTTACCAAATTCACCAAAATTTCTCCTGTTGTATCTCCGCGCCGAAGGAGCAAATGTCTTAAATAACCGACATGCTGCATTTTTTTATAATAAGGCGCCCCCAATTCTTGAAAATACGCTAACACACACTGCAAGATTTCTGTCATATCTGAGTGTACTAATTTGCAATCTGAAGCAGTTAAAATATCGTAAGTACTTCCTTTTTTATGAAGACCTAAAGAAAGCGGCCCATCCTTATACTCATCTCCAAAAGAAAATTCCATCTTATTGCGGTAACAGAATTCTTTTGGACTTGCTTTGATTCCTTCAAATTCATACGGATGTCCCGGAAGAACTGCTTTATCAATAATTCCCTTCACCTGCTCTGCCTTCATTTTTAGCTGTTCCTCATAACTCATCGTTTGATACATGCAGCCGCCACATTCGGGAAAGAGACTGCAGACAGGTGTTCTTGTTTCCAATGGTGATTTCTCCAGCACCTCGAGTAGTCTTCCTTCTGCATTTCCATTTTTAAATTTATTGATTACAAACCTCACTTTTTGCCCCGGAATTCCATTTTTTACTGTAACATAACAGTTCTCCGCTTCTACAAATACATTTCCCTTATTTGGAAATTCAACTTTTTCAATAATACCTTCCAGTATTTGTCTCTTTTTCATGTATTATCTCCCATATCATTAACTGTTTGTATTTTAATAAATTATCTATAGCATGAAAAGAACAGGGTACAACCAAAACTGTATCCTGTTCCTTACTTCTCTTTTTGTCAGTTGTGTGGCTATTTGATTAAATCTGATCCTCTTCACTGAAATAATCATCAAAATCATCATCGAAATCATCTTCAAAATCTTCAAGATAATCTGGTGTAACAAATTTGTATACACCGTATGCAATTGCTGCAACCGCAGCAACCAATCCGATGATTGCCAGCACCCAGAGAATTACTTTTTTCTGTTTTTCTTCTTCTTTTCTGTTCAGAAGATCTTTTAATTTTGTTTCCGCAATGAGCTCTTCTACTTTGTTCATAGCACTCCGTCCTTTCCTGCCTTTTCCAGTCGGTCTTCTTTCTGTATATTATAACACTATCATTTCGGGATTACTACTAAATTCTTGCTTTTTTCATACTTTCTGAAGTTTTGCAAAAGAGGCAAACATTTTCTTTATACCTGCCGCATCAAAATCTACAGTTACTTCATAATCTCTGCCGCCTTCTATAATTTCTTTTACAGTTCCTTCTCCAAACTTAATATGACGCACTCTGTCTCCTACTGTATAATCCAGTTTTTTATCCCCGCTAACATGAAACTGTCTTGCCGGCTTTCCTGATGCATAAGTCTGAAATGGCTGTTGACGGAAAGCCTGTTTCGCCTGTTCATAAACTTTCTGTTTCAATACCTCTGTTTCTTCTTCAAAATGAATCGCGCCTTTTTCTAACAAATCCATTGGTATCTCTTTCAAAAATCTAGATATCTTATTATACTGTGTTTCCCCACGTATCATACGTCTTCTGGCACAGCTGACTGTAAGTTCTTCTTCCGCTCTTGTAATACCAACATAACACAATCTTCGTTCCTCTTCCAGATCATCTGAGCTATCGGATGTAATCGCCATATAACTTGGAAATAACCCATCCTCCAGCCCTGCCAGATAAACATGTGGAAACTCCAGTCCTTTTGCACTATGCAAGGTCATTAACACTACATAATCTTGTTCCTCTTCTAAAGAATCAATATCTGCCACCAATGCAACTTCTTCCAAAAATCCACTCAAAGTAGGACGTATATCTGCATCATCACAGCTATCTTCGTATGCAGCAATTTTACTCAGCAATTCATCTATGTTCTCAATCCTTGTCTGAGCTTCTTCATTATTCTCCGCTTCCAAGGACTCTACATATCCTGTCTTTTCAATAATTTCTTTCATCAAATCTGTAAGACTGCATTCCTCTGTTCTACGCTTAAAATACTCTATTAATGCCACAAAAGAATCTAATTTAGACACACTTCTGCCAATTCCTGGAATCAACTCTGCACTGGCTAATGCATCATAAAAGCCAATCTCCCGCTCCACAGCAGCTTCCTGTACACGATTGATTGTTGTCAGACCAATCCCACGTTTTGGCACATTAATAATTCTTCGCACTGCAAGATCATCCTGCCCATTATCAATTGTCTTCAAATATGCCAGAAGATCCTTAATTTCTCTACGTGAATAGAAATTTACCCCTCCTACAATCTTGTATGGAATATTATAACCCACAAATTTTTCTTCAAACAAACGGGACTGTGCATTCGTCCGATACAGTACAGCAAAATCATTATATGTATTACCATCTTTTACGAGTTTTTTAATGTCTTCTGCAACGAACTCTGCTTCATCATATCCAGTATCAAACTGGCGGAAATGTATTTTTTCACCTTTGTCATTTTCCGTCCAGAGCGTCTTATCTTTCCTGCCATGATTATTGCGAATCACTGCATTGGCTGCATTCAAAATAGTTCCCGTAGAGCGATAATTCTGCTCCAATTTAATAACTCTTGCATCCTGAAAAACTTGCTCAAAATTTAGTATGTTTTTAATATTGGCTCCGCGAAACTTATAAATCGACTGGTCATCATCACCTACCACACATAAATTCTGATATTTGGACGCTAAAAGACTGACAAACTTAAATTGAACTGTATTTGTATCTTGATACTCATCTACCATAATATATCGAAATCGCTCTTGATACGATTCCAAAACATCCGGATTGCTCTGGAATAACTGCACTGTCTTCATTAACAAATCATCAAAATCCAACGCATTATTTGCCTTCAACTGCTTTTCATATTCCCAATATACTTTCGCTATCTTTTGTTTTCCAAAGTCTCCCGCTGCATTCAACTCAAATTCCGCCGGAGTAATCATTTCATCCTTCGCAGAAGAAATAGTACCCAAAAGAGTTCTTTCCTTATAGATCTTAGTGTCTATTTCCAGCCTTCTGCAAACTTCTTTCATTAAAGTCTTCTGATCATCTGCATCATAAATTGTAAAATTAGTATCATAACCAAGTCTATCTATATAACGCCGCAAGATACGTACGCAAGTAGAATGAAATGTACTCACCCAGATGCTTTCTGCCCCAAAACCAACCAACTGATCAACACGCTCCCGCATCTCGCCGGCAGCTTTATTTGTAAATGTAATCGCCAGAATATTCCATGGGTTCACCCCCTGCGATTCTATCAAATATGCAATTCTATGAGTCAATACCCGCGTCTTTCCTGAACCGGCTCCAGCCAAAATCAAAAGCGGTCCTTCCGTATGATATACTGCTTCTCTCTGTTGTTCATTCAACGAATCATAGATACTCATACAAATCTCCTTACAAAATATCCTCCCACCGATTTCTCCTCGGTGGTGTATATTCTATTATCGAATATACGTTCTTCTTTGTCAACTATATTCTTCGCAGAATTCCACTGAATATCAAAAAACTCTTGTAGATTTCCTCTTGCCATATAGTTTTCAATACTATATAATAGTAACATCGAGGTGACGAACATGAACATTGATTCAAATAATATATTAGAAAGCATATTAACAAGCCTATCAAAAATTGATTACATTCATCCAACTGACATCCCCAATATAGAATTATATATGGATCAGGTCACAACTTTTATGGATGCGCATCTGGCTTCTACTAAACGTTATGAAGAAGATAAAATTCTAACCAAAACTATGATCAATAACTACGCAAAGAATAATCTGCTCCCACCACCAACTAAAAAGAAATATTCCCGAGAGCATATTTTGATTTTAACCTTTATTTACTATTTCAAAAATATTCTTGCAATCAAAGATATTGAAACTTTATTAAAGCCGCTGACTGAACAATATTTCCAAACAGAAGATACCCTTGATCTTACTTCTATCTACGAAGAAATCTGTTCCATGGAAAAATCCCAGATTCCGGCAATGAGCGAAGAAATGAAACAAACATTCACACGTACTGAAAGTGTTTTCTCTGATGTTCCAGAAGAAAAACGCACATATCTTCAGACATTTTCCCTCATTTGCAGTCTTGGGTTTGATGTTTATGTCAAAAAACAAATTATTGAAAAATTATTAGATGAACTTCCTGAATTCCATGATTCATCTGATAAATCCATAAAGTAATTTCAGAAACTATAACTAACGATTCTTACAGAAAAAAACTACAGTACAAACCTTTCCATTTGTACTGTAGTTTTTCTTATTTCTTCTCTTCATCAATTCGTTCAAATACCATATCATATCCATCATTTCCATAATTTAAAGAACGATTCACACGACTAATCGTTGCCGTAGAAGCACCTGTCTTCTCTGCAATTTCCAGATAAGTCCGTTTTTCTCTCAACATCTTTGCCACTTCAAACCGCTGAGAAAGAGATAACAGTTCATTAATCGTACAAATGTCTTCAAAAAATGTGTAACATTCTTCCTTGTCCTTTAAACTCAGTATTGCGCTAAAAAGATAGTCTACTGACTCTGTTCTTATTTTTTTACTCATATCCCGTTCTCCTTTGTCTCTCATAGACTCTTTTATATTTTAGCACACTAAATTCTTAAAATCTACCTTTTTAGAGAATTTTTATTACATTTCAAATGCAACTGCAATTTCTCCCAATTTGTTGTTAAAACAAGTTCTTCCGGAAAATCACATTCTTTGATAATTTCTTCCACATAACAGAAATTCCCTGCATCTACATCCACATGGGCATCGCTACCTGTAGTTACCGGAACCCCATATTTTTTACAAAATCCTAACATTGTTTTTAGATTTTCATGTGTTCCCTCACGAAAACTTGCAGGACGAAGTGATGAATTATTCATCTCCAACAATGTACCAGTCTCCTTTGCCCCCTTTACCAGTCTTTCATAATCTACCGGAAATCTTCCATCATCCGGATGTCCGATAATATGAATATATGGTTTTTTCATAACTTCCAAATAAGCCTGCGTATTCTCCTCCATACTATGTCCTAATCCATAGCATGGAACATGAATACTGGCAACAACTAGATCTAAATCCTTACATACACTTCCCGGAAGATCTATGGAACCATCAGGTGCAAGGATATTAACTTCTGCCCCAAATAACATCTGAACTCCTTCCATTTCCCGCGGAATCACATCCAGATTTTGAAAATAATACAATCCACAAGTTCCCGGCATATTAGGTGCATGTTCTGTCAATGCCATCGCTTTTAATCCTTTTTTCTTCGCTGCAGCTGCCATCTCCCGAATGGTACTGTATGCATGCCCACTCATCAAACTGTGTGCATGTGTATCTGCTTCAAATCTCATTTATCCTACCTCCATAATCACACGATATTACGTGATTAAGTATATCACAAATTCATTCTGTTCTCTCACAAAAATCATCTTTCCCCATATATTGATAGAAAATATATGAAAATATCTACTAGGAGGACATAATGAAGAAACGATTATGTACCATACTTTTATTATTCGGAATGTTTACAACGCTTTTAACTGGATGCACACCAAAATCTGAAACAGAAACTTCTGCCCAGCCAACAATTGAACAAAATGAGCCATTACAGGAAATCACACTGAACGAAGTAGCTCACTCTATTTTTTATGCCCCAATGTACGTTGCAATTGAAAAAGGATATTTTGAAGATGAAGGAATTCAACTAAACCTAGTGTGTGGATTTGGAGCTGATAAAGTCATGACAGCCGTTCTGTCAGGCGAAGCTGAAATTGGATTTATGGGGTCTGAATCTTCCATCTACACCTACAATGAAGGGGCCAATGACTATGTCGTAAATTTTGCGCAGCTTACTCAGCGTGCCGGAAATTTTCTAGTTGCCCGAAACAAAGAAGACCATTTTTCATGGACAGATTTGAAAGGCACTACTGTACTTGGTGGCCGCAAAGGTGGTATGCCGGAGATGGTATTTGAATATATTCTAAAAAAGAATGGTCTGGATCCGACCTCTGACCTGACAATCAATCAAAATATTGACTTTGGTTCTACTGCCGCCGCCTTTGCTGAAGGTCAGGGAGATTATACGATTGAATTTGAACCTGGGGCAACTTCACTGGAAATGGAAGGAAAAGGATCTGTCGTAGCTTCTCTTGGTAAAGACAGTGGATATGTTCCCTATACTGCTTTTTCAGCAAAACAAAGCTATATAGAGGAACACCCGGACATGATACAAGGCTTTACCAATGCTCTTCAAAAAGGGATGAATTATGTCCAGTCACATACTCCTGAAGAAATCGCCAAAGCTATTGAACCACAATTTCCAGAAACAGATTTGGAAACAATCACAATTATCGTCAACCGCTATTATGAGCAAAACACTTGGAAAGCTGACTTAATTTTTGAACAAGAAAGTTTTGAACTCCTTTGCGATATCTTAAATTCTGCAGGAGAATTGACCGATTTTCCTCCTTATCAAGAACTTGTGACAACAAAATTTGCCGAAAAAGCAGTAAAATAGACTATAAAAAAGAAAACTTTGGGGATTTCACAATTTATTATATATTTGTTTACAATCCGTTCAAATTTGTATCACATATTCTACACAACTAAACGATATACTAAAGATGTTCTTAAAGAGAACACTTTTTCATAAACTTTTTCCCCCTTGAGTCACAGTGATGTGACTCTTTTCCTATTTTTAATAATTTCATTATAATCATAATTTTTTAATATGCTAAAATCAAAAAGATATGAAAGTTTTTACACTCTCATATCTTTTTTCATTCTCTATAAAAATTTACTCAAAATCATCAAACTCATCGTCATCATCATAATCATCGTCATATTCATCATAGTCGTCATCTTGATTTCTGGATGTCGCTGCCAGAATAATCATGATCAATGCTAGAACAGCACCTCCGATTGCACTATAAAGAAGAACTTTATCATCGCCACGTTTTAAGAACGCAAATACTCCACTTCCAAGATAAATCAGAATCGGAATCAAATATGCCGCAATGCCTCGACTATTCTGAAGGATAAGCAACAACAATCCTGCTGCCAACATACATATTGCAAGAATGATATAAGTCATACCACCTGTTGCCCCATCTCCTGATGCAACACTTCCAAGACCGCCGACAAAACCTTTGTATCCAAAATATCCAAATGCCAAAATAGACAAAATTCCAAGGATCACACGAACAACTCGATATTTTGCATTTGGTTCCTCATCCATATAATCGGAATCTTCTTCCGGTTCATCTTCATACGCCTCATAGGCTTTTGAAAGTTTCACATTGGAACTCCTTTTCTCCGGCTCCGGTCGTTTCTTTTCCTGTTGGATACTTTCCGCCTTTTTCTTAACTGCTTTTTTACTTACTACTGTATCCTCTTCTGAAACATTTTTCTTCTTTTTCGGTTTATAATTAGGATCAGTGGAAAGCATATCTTCGTAAGCCTGACGCACTGCACGTTCTTTTTTTGCACGTATTCTCTCCGGAGGTATATTTGCATACTTTTGTTCCTGCTGATCAACAGCCTGTTCTTTCGGCACACTACGTTTTACCGCTTCCTTACGTTCTCCTGCCGCTTTTCTGGCCGTTGCACGCTTTACTGCTTCTTCACGCGTTTTTCCCTGTACCGGCTTTTTTACTGTTTCCTCTTGCTTTTGCTTTGGTGCCTCTTTTTCTTCTTTCGCTTTCTTTTTATTTGCATTATTGGCACGCTGTTTATCCAGATTCCACTGCTTTTTACAATCTCTGCATACTGCATACTGATTTAAAATCGGACTGCCATTTTCATCAGTACCAACTTTCTTCTTCATCAATTCAAGTTCTTTGCCACAAATCGGACATTTCATGATGTATTTCCTCTCTTTCGTATTCCAGAATATACCTTTTATTCTGATAATTCTTATATAGTATATCATTTTATAGGAAATACGACAATGAAAAAATACAACATCTTGTGAAATTCCTTAGAAAATACAGGATACTTTTATGATTTCTTTTTCATTTTTTCACTTTTCGTAGGAATGATCGGAGGTTGATATTGATAGACATCATTATAAGACTCCAACTCTGCCTCTGACGTTGGAAGAGACGGTATTAGCCCTGTACATTCTCTTGCAGATGCTGCATTAGATAAATAATCAAAATCATCAATCTTCTTTTCATTTTCTTTTGGATCTAGCATCTTCTTTCCTCTCCTTTTCTTCTCTTTATTCGTTTTTTCTTATTCTTTGTTCTAATCCTTATTTCTTTTGTTGCAACAATTGTCTGAAAACAAATGTTAAACATAGTATCCACGCTCTTGATTTTTCTATTCTAAACAGTTCAATTTGTGATATAATCGAACGTGTAATTCTGATTTTCACCTCTGTTTTTACTTATAGAAAGGATTTTTCGTTATGATTGATAAAAAATTAATTCCCGTAGGCGGACTAAAAAAAGAACCTTTTTCCGGTGGACATAACGGTATGCGTTACTTTTTCCGCTGTGATGAAAGCAAAGAAACATTTACTGTTTTTATCTATCCTGAGCCCTGGTCTTTTGACAAAACATCCAATGACCAAAAACAATCCGCCTCTTTCCCTATGACGGATTCAGGTATGGATGATGCAATTAACTGGCTCTGGGAACAATATCATTCTCAAAAAGAAAAATGGCATGCAGCCCAAAAAGACCGCATGCACATTTAATAAATGATTCTTTCTATCTATCTTTATTCCCTCTCTCCGGGCAGTTTAGATATGTTTTAGAATCTTCATAATTTCTTCCAAATCCCGTCATAACCTTGTCACATTTCTTTGATATGATATAAACTATAGAAAAGAAAATAAACTCTATAGAAGACAATGGCTGTGATTACATAAATTGCAGTCACAGCCATTGGACTTCGCCTAAAGAATCCGTATTCATCGCCTTTTCAGGCGATTTTTCTATATCCATCTATCAGAGATATCTTTTTATCTTATCGGATATATCCTTCCTGATAAGCCTTCGTTCGATTAACAGTATATAATTCGGCTCTTGTCGCTTGAATATATGGCTGTACAAAAAATATTCCAACTATATTCATCGTTAATCCACACAGAATCAGCCAGCCAATAAAAGAAAGATCCAATCCAAATGCATATATTTTTTCTCCCATCATCATTCGCTTGCTGATCAAAAATGCCTCTCTTCTGTCCATTTCCGGATTCTCTGCTAAAATATACGGAATCATCAAATATTCATAATGTTTAATGATCCCCGGAACCACAAGCAATAATGACCATAAGGAAATATATAAATTTCTTAGGAACATTATCATAACTACGTTGCTATACCCTTGTGACTGCAATCCATATCCCAATTCTGCTGCTGTTGGGTTCATTGTCTGATTCTTTACAAAGAAACGGCATCCGCCTACCTCTAATGGATTTCCAAGAAACACTTTCACGCCCAAAAACAAAATTCCTAAAACTAACACTGCAAGTCTAAAGCCTAAAAATCCATATAATGGAGAGAAAAAGAAATCTCCTACAGTTCCAAACATCCGATCTACGTATACTATGGATTCTCGATCTTGTATCCATTCATATATAAGATCTGGACCTATCATTCCAAAAATTGACATTACCAATGCCACTAATACACAATACCAATAGTTTTTATAAAAAGCGCCTTTTGCTCTCAGCTTTAATTCTGCACTTGTCCACATACTATCATCTCCTCATATAATATTTTCAGATATTCTCAGTATAACATACTTATTTCTATTTGTTTATTTTTTCTTTTTCTTTTCGTATGGTGTATTTTTCAGTGGCAATTTTGTCTGAAATTCCCCTTGCAGCTTATAATAAGCGGCTGCAATAGCAGGAGCCGTTGGAATAGATGTGATTTCGCCAATTCCAATTGCACCATATGCATATTCAATACCTGGCTTTTCTACGATGATCGCTTCCACATCCGGAACCTTATCCGCCTTAAATAGTCCCAATGTACCAAATCGAGACACCGGACGACCTTCCTTTATTTCATACTGCTCTGTCAACGCATACCCCAGACTCATGACAACTCCACCTTCAATCTGTCCTTCCACACTCTTTGGATTGACCGCCTTTCCGACATCATGGGCTGCCACCATTTTCTTAATCGTACCATCTTCATTCAGCACACAGATCTGTGTTGCGTAACCATAAGCAACGTGAGAAACCGGATTCGGAACATCACTTCCCATTTTATCTGTTTTTGCAAGATATTCTCCGTAATATTCTGTTCCATTTAACTCTTCCAATGTTTTTTGTTCCATTGCCTCTTTTAATTTGAGACAAGCACGTCTTGCAGCTTCTCCTGTAACCAATGTCTGGCGAGAACCGGACGTTGTTCCAGAATCCGGAGAATTCGCCGTATTGGGAGAACAGTATATAATCTTATCATACGGAAGTTCTGCTGTCTGAGATACCATCTGTGTTAATACAGTTCCCAATCCCTGTCCAATACAAGAGGCTCCGGCATGAATCTCTACCTTTCCATCTTTGATGATCAATCTGCACCGGCCCCAATCAGGAAGACCAACACCGACACCGGCATTTTTCATTGCACATGCAATTCCTACATAAGGTTCTTTCTCACAAATCTCTTTTACTGCTTTCAATGTTTCCGCAACACCGGTAGAAGAATCCGCAATCTGTCCATTCGGCAAAACCTGTCCCGGACGAATTGCATTACGATGACGAATCTCCCATGGAGTGATGCCTACCATTTCTGCCAGAAGATTCAAGTTCATCTCTGATGCAAAACAAGTCTGTGTCACTCCAAAGCCTCTAAACGCACCTGCAGGTGGGTTATTTGTATAAACCGCTGTTCCATCAATATCAATTGTCTGAAAATTATACGGCCCCGCTGCATGAGTGCAAGCTCTTTGTAAAACAGGTCCTCCAAGAGATGCATATGCCCCGGTATCAGCTACAACAACAGCCTTCATTGCAGTCAAATATCCATTTTCATCACAAGCTGTCGTTACATCCATCCACATCGGATGACGTTTCGGATGAATTGTAATACTTTCCTGTCTGGAGAATTTTACTTTTACAATACGTTTCGTTAAATATGCAAGCAACGCTGCATGATGCTGTACGCTTACATCTTCTTTTCCACCAAATCCGCCGCCGACTAATTTGTTTTCCACAACTACTTTCTCCGGCGGAAGTCCAAGCATGATACAACATTCATGCTGTGTATCATAGATTCCTTGATCAGATGAATAAATAAACACACCATCTCCATCAAACGGCATTGCAACTGCGCACTCCGGTTCTAAGAATGCATGCTCTGTCCAAGGTGTCTCGTAATGTTTTGTCACCTTATATTTGGAATTTGCAATGACTTCATCTGCATTTCCACGAACCAAATGCTCATGAGCCAGAACATTTCCGTCCTCATGTACCTGTACTGCCCCTTCTTTTAAGGCTTCAAACGGATCGAAAACCGGTTCAAGCACCTCGTAATCTACCTTGATCAGACTTTTTGCTCTTTCTAAAATTTCTTGGCTCTCTGCTGCCACAAGACAGATTGCATCTCCTACATAATGAGTTACTTTTCCTACCGGAATCATCGTATCCCAATCATGTTTCAAATGTCCTACCTTCACCTCTCCTGGAATATCCTCTGCTGTATAGACTCCGATTACTCCATCTAATGCTAGCGCTTCTTCTTCATGGATTGCCAGAACTTTTGCACGTGGATATTTAGAACGCACTGCACTTCCATATATCATGCCATCTAAATAAACATCATCCGGATATTCTCCGGTTCCACATACTTTTTCTTTTACATCCACTCTCAAAATCGGCTTTCCTACCGGTGTAATTCCTTCATTTTCTGAAACTGAAAGATTCTCCCGAAAGATTTTTGCACTAAGTAAAATTCCTTCAATAATTTTCTTGTATCCTGTACAACGACAGATATTATTCCGAATTGCAGCAACGACTTCCAGACGTGTTGGATTCGGGTTGACATCTAGCAGTCCCTTTGCACAAATAACCATTCCCGGAATACAAAATCCACACTGCACCGCCCCTACTTTGCCAAAAGCATACGTATAAACCTCTTTTTCCCGTTCACTCAATCCTTCTACTGTAAGAATTGATTTTCCTTCCATCTTAGAAATCATAGGAATGCATGCCCTTGTTGTTTTTCCGTCTATCAATACGGTACATGTTCCACATGCCCCCTGACTGCACCCATCTTTTACGGATGTCAGATGCAGATCATCACGCAGAAAACGCATTAGTTTTTTATCTTCTGCGACTTCATATGTTTTTCCGTTTACCTGAAGTGCATACATCATCTCACCCTTCCCTTCTCTATCTATTTATCTTCTCAAACATATCTGAAAAGTTATTCAGCGATATCCTGTTTTCGATCTATATCTTTCAGTTCTTCTGCTTCTGTCTCCAGCAGAATACACTGTTCTTTCCGTTTTTCCAAAATGACTTTTCCACCGGTATCTCCTTCTAGTTTCATCAATTCATCAAAAAACTTTTTATCCCATAATACTGGATTTCCAAATCTTCCTTCATGTCCGGAGCACACAATTTTTCCAGGATGCAACATAGCTGTTCGAATCAGTCCCAACATCGTTGACAACTGCAAATTAGGTTGATCACAAACAGAGAAAAGAACACCTTGAATCTGTGGATTTTCTTGTAAACACGTAGACAATCCAAGCCGTAATGAATGAGATATTCCCAATTCCGGCTGTCTATTCTCCACAGCATGAATTCCTTTTTCTTCTGCTGATCTCTGAATCTGCTCATATCCAGTTACTATATAGGCTGGAAACGCCGATAAAGCATCCAGTTTTTGCAGCATATGTTCATACAGCATTTTTCCTTGAATACGTGCAAGTAATTTATTGCTTCCGTATCGTTTTCCAGTTCCGGCAGCCAATACAATCACCGCATATTTTTGATAAATACATTCAAACTGAGTTACCGCTTCTAAAGCAGCGCCACCTACAGAACGCGCCTTATCAGAAATTGTAAAGCAATGCGTCCGCTCGCAACGTGCATCAATATCTCCGATTTTTAAATTTTCTTCAACCTGCACTCCATTTTGAAGCATTCCTCGAACAATTCCGGTCATTTTTGCATAAACAGGTTTTTCACCCGTATAAGCTACAATCTGCCCTTCCTGAACCAGATCTCCAATAGACGCCACAGCTTGCATCTCGCCTTCTGCACTGGCACGAATCAGTCTCTCAATCGTATAGCCCCCTACATTTCCCGGAACCCCGGTATTCGGAATCGCACTTCCCTTCCAAATGACATTTCCCAGTGTATGTCCCCGCTTTGTCTCTATAACACAATGACAATCTGTTCCAGCGATAAATCCTGGACCGGTACCAATCACAAATGGCGCATCCGTTATCTGTGTTCCGGTATTCTTCTTAGCCAGAATTGCATCAATTACCACATCCGGACAAAAAGATTTTTTAATTTTTGCTTCGGGATCCACGAAAACTGCTATTTCCCCATCCGCTATAATGCGTTTCACCTCATCCGGTGTTTGAGCACGCCTTCCCCGAACACCTTCCACAATCACATCTTTTTCATATACCGCTCTGGAAAACGCAACCATTCTTCTTACAGTTAGCGGCTTTTCAATCTCCGTCATAATAATTTGATGCCCGCATTGATACAATCGGACTGCAATTCCCGTTGCCAAATCTCCGGCTCCTTTGATTAGTATCTTCATGCCCGTACTCCTTCTAATGTCTGACTGGTAACAATAATGTCCAGACACTCTCGTTCTACAATTTTTTTACATATCTGTTCAGCAATTTTTACTCGTTCTCTGCAATCTGCTTTATTTAAAATAATCTGATAACGTTGATTTTTTAAAACGTCTTTTCTCCCACCTCTAACATTCGTTGCAAGCACTGCTATATCTTCGGCACATAGAAGGTCCGACTGTTTTTTTTGCAAAATTTCTGCTGTCTTCTCCGGTCGAAAACAACTTTCCTGAATCGATTTTCCTACTGCATCCAAGCCATATACCGCCAACACATCCGTTGTTTCTTTTCGTAGCACCGGCTCTCGATCTCCGGGTGCTTTACATGGTAAGCGCCTGGATCCGTCTGCTTCAAGCAAAATCGGAATCCGCAATTCCAATACTTGTCGAAAAAAATCCTCTGAAACTGCCTGCATCTTCTTTACATTATCTGTTTTCTTTATTGGAGCAGGAACTCCAAACCATACTTGTCGTTCCTGTTCCATAATTTTCTGAAGCTGTTTCATTGATTCATCTAGCAAAAAACAGGATCTTGTCTCAATCTGCATATGTGTAGTGGTTGTAACAGCAACCTTCCATCCGGCATCTGCATATTCCTGTGCCAAACGTCGGATTGTTGTTGTTTTCCCACCTGCCCCTACAATGGAAATAACCGGAGAAACATCCGCCTCCAGGTGGAGTGCTTCCCGATATGTCCGTTGTTCCACTAATTTTCCATGTTCATAACGTAATATCATCGCTGTCTCTCCGGTTCTCACTTTTTTATAACAGATATGCATAATCTTTACATACTACTTCAATCAGTTTCTGTAAGCCTTCTGCAAGTTTTGTTTCTTCACCTTTTCCCCAGATAAATTCTTCTCCCAGATATCTTACTTTACATTTTACTGTTTCCCTATCTAGAACTGTAAATCCTTGATTCTTGCTGTCTGCCAGGTCTGCTTCTGTTGCAAACAAAGTAAACTTATCCAAATACGGAGCGCTTGAATACGGACAGAAACTCTTACAGTTTCCACATTCATTACACATGTAATCTACATGGATAATCTGATGTTTCTCCATACCAGGAACACGAATTGCTACATTTGCACGATTTGGGCATACCTCTGTACAGTTTTCACAAACCGTAGAACAGCCCAAACATCTTGTAGTCTCCTCTTTTCCTTCCTGTCCGCCGCGCAGGATACCTCGTCTTCCATATACCTTATCTTCGCCTGCCAACTTATCATAATCTTTCACAAGTCGACTTCCAATAATCGCCTCTGCCGCTTTCAAACCATCCCGGATTCCTTCTACTACAGTAGCCGGTCCGCCAAGTCCGTCACCTACAACATAAACACCATCCACATTTGTCTCCAGTGTTTCTTCATTTACAAGTGCTTTTCCTCTCTCAGATACGTTGATTCCATTTGCCTGATAGAATGCTGTCGGCACTTTTTCTCCTACTGCAACAATCACAGTATCAGCCTCTACCTCTTCCAGTTCGCCTGTCTCAACCACACCTCTTCTGCCGGATGCATCCATATCTCCCAGCTGCATTCCCTTACATACCAGTTTGCCGCCTTCCAGTTTCACAGGTGCAAGCAATTCACGAAATTCTACTCCATCCTCAATTGCCATTTCCAGTTCTTCTGCATCTGCCGGCATATATCTCTTTGTACGACGATATACGAGTGAAACTTTTTCTACACCGTTTGTACGTTTTGCCGCTCTGGCTGTATCCATTGCTGTATTTCCACCACCGATTACTACAACATTTTTACCAAGGTCAACATTTCCATCAAGCGCTTTAAACTGTGCAAGGAACTCCAATGCATTGATTGTCTCTCCTGCTTCCAGTTTCAGACTTCCCAGTACAGATGCTCCTGTTGCAAGTACAACAATCTCATATCCCTGTGCCTTCAATTCCTTCACATCAGCAACTTCTGTATTAAATACAGTCTTTACGCCCATTTTTTCCAGAATCTTTGCATCTTTGTCGATTGCCTCATCTGCAATACGGAATCCCGGAATTACGTTGCGTACTACACCGCCCAATGCTTTTTCTTTTTCGAAGATCGTCACATCCATGCCGCCTCTTCTCAAGAAATAAGCTGCTGCCATACCAGCCGGACCGCCGCCCACAACTGCTGCTTTTCCTTTTGTTGCTGCCGGAACCTGAACTTTATCAAGCCATGCTTCATAACCATTTTCTGCTGCTACCAGTTTCATATTACGGATATGTACCGGTTCATCATAGAAATTACGTGTACATTTATTCATACAGTTATGTGCACAAATTGTTCCTGTAATAAACGGAAGTGGATTCTTCTCTGTGATTACTTCCATCGCTTCCTCATATTTTCCTGCATTTACAAGCTGCAAGTATGTTGTAATATCCTGATGAATCGGACATCCCTCTTTACAAGGAGCTACAAAACAATCAATCAACGGTACTTCCCGATCCATCTTGCGGGATGGAAGTGGTTTCACTGCTTTCACATGGTGCGGATCTGTCACTGCATCTTCTGCCAGTTTCTTCGCTGCATCCACATCTACGCCCTCAAATATAACGCCTTCCTGCTCTATCATCTCAGCCATCTGAATGGTTCTTAAATATCCACCCGGTTTGAGCAGTGTTGTTGCCACTGTTACCGGCCAGATACCTGCCTTTACAATGCCTTCAATGTTATTTGCATCAGCACCTCCAGAGTAAGAAATACGCAATTTCCCATCAAATTCCTCTGCCAGTTTTGCTGCCAGTGCGATAGACAACGGATACAGAGCTTTACCGGACATATACATTTCTTCACTTGGAAGTTCATTCTGTTTCACATCAACCGGGAATGTATTGGTAATCTTTACACCAAATTCCAGATTTCTTTCCTCGCAGACTTTCATCAAACGTGTCAGCATTGGGATTGCATCATCATACTGCAAGTCATCCAAGAAGTGGAAGTCACCAAAGGCAACATAATCGTATCCCATCTGATCCATTCTGTTTCTTGCAAATTCATACCCTAGCAATGTGGGATTACATTTAATAAATGTATGATACCCTTTTTCTGTAATCAGATACATAGCAATCTTTTCAATCTCCTGCGGAGGACATCCGTGCAGAGTAGAAATTGTTACAGAATTACAGATTTCCGGCTGAATTGCTTCGATATCTTCTTTTGTTACTTTTTCAAATTTGTCTATATTCTCTAACAGATACAGCTTACAGGACTTGAATACTTCGCTGTCTGCCGCATTCTGCATTGTATTTAAGAAATTGTCAATCTTCTCAGATTTAATTCCTTCCAAATCATATCCGACACTGATATTAAACTGGAATCCATCCGGTGAACCCAATCCAAATTCCTTAGAAAATACTTTCAGAAGGAACCATGCCTTAATATACTCTTCCATCGCCTGCGGCACATACAATTCTGTAGACCATTCACAATTATAGCACTCATCATCCGCTTTGATACAAGGTTTATTTACACATGCAGACAATTCTGCTCCATCCATTTCCTGAACTGTTTTCAGCTCAAAAAAACGACTTCCTGTATAATACGCAGCCACAATATTCTGCGTCAACTGTGTGTTCGGTCCTGCTGCAGGTCCAATCGGAGTTTCCAAATTTCTTCCGAAAATTGTTCTGTTATACTTACTGTCTGCAACGTAAGCACGTTTCTCTCCAAATATAGTTCCATATTTTTTATATTCCTTGAAAATCCAATCTACCAGCTTATCAAAAGCAATTGGAGTCATAATATCGCTCATTACATTTCCCTCCTGTCTATGCATTAATTCTGTTCGCAAGCTCAGTTGCTGCCTGACGGCAGTCTGCCATAACTTTCTCTGTATCAATATGAAGAATCTCGCGGTCTTTCATCAATACCTTTCCATTTGCAACCGTTGTCACTACATCTCGTCCTGTCATTCCAAATACTACATGGCTGTTAATATTACCTGCATGGAATGGTGTCAGCGGATCATAATCTACTATGATCACATCGCCAGCTGCTCCCTCTTTCAGCACTCCAACTTCCTGCTTAAAGTAACGATTCGCAATCTTCGCATTTCCCTCAAACAACATCTGTGGAACCTCACTCCAAGCTGCATTTGCATCACACAAATGATGTTTATGAAGTACGTTTGCCACTTTATAGGACTCTGTCATATCATGTGTATATCCGTCAGTACCCAAGCCGGTCAGAATGCCCTTGTGTACAATATGCATAGTCGGAGGACATCCGCAGGCATTTCCCATATTCGATTCTGGATTATGTACAACCATTGTATTCGTGTCTCTGATCAAATCCATTTCGTGCTCGTTCACATAAATACAGTGTCCAAGCAATGTCTTCTCTCCCAGAATCCCATGATCCATCAATCTGTCTACAATACGTTTTCCATAATGTTTCAGGCAATGGTGTAAATCTTCGATGCCTTCTGCAACATGAATATGATATCCAGCCTCATCTGGTTTATTGGCTGCTGCCAGTTCCATTGTCTCATCAGAGATTGTAAACTGTGCGTGCATTCCCATCATTCCGGCAATCATTCCGGTGTCGTCTTTCAAAGCATGGCGAATAAACTCTGCATTTTCCATAACAGATGCTTTTGCCTTCTCTTTGCCATCTCTGTCTGAGATCTCATAACACAGGCAAGAACGAATGCCCGCTTCTTTTGCAGCTTTTTCAATTTCAAACAGGGAACCTGAGATAGAACCAAAACTTGCGTGATGGTCAAAAATAGTAGTTACTCCATTACGAATACAATCTATATAAGTAGCCATTGCACTTAAATAGGTATCATTCAGAGTCAGATTTCGATCGATTGTCCACCACATTCCATCCAAAATGTCAAGAAAACCGTTTGGATTGTAACCATTGATAGCCAATCCTCTTGCGAAAGAACTGTAAATGTGCTCGTGTGCATTGATGAATGCCGGCATGATAACCTTTCCTTTCGCATCAATAAATTCTGCATCCGGATAAGCCGCTTTTACTTCTTCTGTATTCCCTACTTTTAGAATCGTAGTTTCGTCAATTGCTACAGCTCCATTCTCCAGATACGGATTCTTCTCGTCACGTGTAACTAATCTTCCATTTCCTAAAATCAGCATACTCTTCGTCTCCTTTTCTTTCAAGTTTTCTCTTCCTATACAAATAGCTTTCCTCACATCTATTTATAAATATTGAGTTACTTCACAAAAGAGCCTGAACTTTCGTTGGCGGCATCTGCCAGCGAAGGCATACAAATTCTACAAGAATAATCCCTTGCACGTCGCACTATATTTTGTATTGTCTTTTGTCAAAATACATCCTATTTTTCCGTCCTTTTTTAACATAGGAGTACTTCTTTTAATATTAATATACCATTGTGAAATAAGAAAATCAATGGAGTTTCTTAAAATTATTTAGTGCATCTAATTTTTTTTTAGAAAAACTATTGCTTTTCATTTTTTTTATGGTATAGTGAATTTAGAAGCAAACAAAATACCGGATTTTATCCGTCCACTAGAAAGGAAAATGGCTTATGGGAAAAAGACTGGATTTACTAAAACAAATCGCCCATGGTCTTGCAGTTCAATTTGGCGATTCCTGCGAAATCGTTATACATGACCTAAAAGCAGAACAACTAGAACATTCCGTTGTACATATTGAAAACGGACACGTCACTGGGCGAAAACTTGGCGATGGACCTTCAAGAGTTGTATTCGATGCACTTAGCAAACCCCCAGCAAAAATCAAAGACAGACTTTCCTATCTTACAAAAACTGAAGATGGTCGTATTCTAAAGTCAAGTACAATGTTCATTCGAGGAGATGCTGAGACAGTAGAATATATTTTTTCACTTAACTACGATATTACTGCTCTTCTTTCTATTGAAAATGCAGTACATTCTCTTATCACCACCCAAAAAGAAACGCAGATACGAGAAAACGGTCTCTCCGATGATGATTCTCAACCTCAACCAATCTTACATAACGTAACTGATTTGCTTGATTCTTTAATTGAGCAAGCCCTGAATCTGGTAGGCAAACCAGTTGCAGCAATGAACAAAGATGACAAAATAAAAGTTGTAAAATACTTAAATGATGCCGGAGCATTTCTTATCACAAAATCAGGAGACCGAGTCGCTTCTCTATTGGGGATTTCTAAATTTACACTTTATAACTATATGGACGCAGGAAACCGTTAACTATATTTCTATTAAGGAGGGGTTTGTAACATGGAAACAATGAAATGGGCTGTCAACCATATGCCCAAAACAAATGATGCTAATCTCAACGTTATGGCTCTTGATGAAATTACAAAAGCTCGCGCATTTCATGAAAGTTTTCCACAGTATAGCGTAACACCACTTACGAAGCTTACAAAAATGGCTGACTATCTCGGTTTAGGTGAAGTATACATTAAAGATGAATCCTATCGTTTTGGCCTAAATGCTTTTAAAGTCCTTGGTGGTTCTTTTGCAATGGCCCGCTATATAGCAAAGCAGATCGGAAAGGATGTTTCTGAACTGCCATATAACATCTTAACTTCTGATAAATTAAAAAAAGAATTTGGTCAAGCAACTTTTTTCACTGCTACAGATGGAAACCATGGGCGTGGAGTCGCATGGGCAGCAAATAAACTTGGTCAAAAATCCGTGGTTCTGATGCCAAAAGGTTCCACACAAACACGATTAAACAATATTCTTGCTGAAAACGCTATTGCTACAATTGAAGAAGTAAATTATGACGAATGTGTTCGCATGGCAAATGACATGGCCACGAAAACCCAAAATGGCGTAATGGTACAGGACACCGCCTGGGAAGGTTATGAAGAAATTCCCACATGGATTATGCAAGGTTATGGAACAATGGCAATGGAAGCAAATGAACAACTAAATGATTATGGGTGTGATCGACCAACTCATGTCTTCATCCAAGCAGGTGTAGGCTCCCTTGCCGGAGCAGTTCAAGGCTACTTTGCAAACCGTTATCCAGAAAATCCACCCAAAGTAATTGTTGTTGAAGCAGAAGCTGCTGCATGTCTATATAAAGGAGCTACCCTCGGAGATGGAAACATCCAAATAGTAGATGGTGATATGGTGACAATTATGGCCGGGCTTGCTTGCGGAGAACCTAATACAATTTCCTGGGATATCTTAAAAAATCATGTAGATACATTTGTCGCTACTCCTGACTGGGTTTCTGCAAAAGGTATGAGAATGTTAGCTGCTCCAATTAAAGGAGATCCTTCTATAACTTCAGGAGAATCTGGGGCTGCCCCATTTGGTACTCTGGCATGTATTATGTTAATGGATGAATATAAGGAGTTAAGAACACATTTAGGACTGACAAAAGATTCAAAAGTACTACTCTTCTCTACAGAAGGTGATACTGATCCTGATCGTTATAAGTCAATTGTCTGGGATGGGAATGAAAAATAAAATAACAATTCATAAATTAAATTTTCAAAAAAATAAGTAAAGGAGAACAAATCAATGGATTTAAACAGAATTAAAGAAGCTGCACAAGGATATGAAAAAGATATGACGGCATTTCTTCGCGCTATTGTAAAAAATCCAGGAGAAAGTTGCGATGAAAGAGCTCATGTTGAGACAATTGCTAATGAAATGAAGAAACTGGATTTTGATGATGTTTTAATTGATCCACAGGGAAATGTCATCGGCTATATGGGAACCGGCGACAGAATCATTGCTTTCGACGCTCATATTGACACTGTTGGAATCGGTAATATTGAAAACTGGAATTTTGATCCGTATGAAGGATATGAAACAGACACAGAAATCGGAGGACGTGGAGTTTCTGATCAATGTGGTGGTATCGTATCTGCTGTATATGGTGCCAAAATTATGAAAGAACAGAATCTGATTCCTGAAGGATGTAAAATCATGGTTGTTGGAACTGTTCAAGAAGAAGATTGCGATGGTCTTTGCTGGCAATATATTATTAACGAAGATAAAATTCGCCCGGAATTTGTTGTATCAACAGAACCAACCGATGGTGGAATTTATCGCGGACAACGTGGACGTATGGAAATCCGCATAGATGTCAAAGGAATTTCCTGCCATGGTTCTGCTCCGGAACGTGGAGACAATGCTATCTACAAAATGGCTGACATTCTTCAGGATGTTCGTGCACTTAACGAAAATGACGATGATGATGGAACAGAAATCAAGGGTCTTGTAAAAATGCTCAACCCGAAATACAATCCGGATTGGGAAGAGGCTCGTTTCCTTGGCCGCGGAACTGTTACAACATCTCAGATTTTCTACACATCTCCGAGCCGTTGTGCAGTTGCAGACTCCTGTTCCGTATCTCTGGATCGTCGGATGACATTCGGTGAAACTTGGGAAAGCTGTTTGGACGAAATCCGAAATCTTCCAAGCGTAAAAAAATATGGGGATGATGTTATTGTTTCTATGTACAACTATGACAGACCTTCTTACACCGGATGCGTATATGAAATTGAGTGCTATTTCCCAACATGGGCTATTCCAAAAGATCACGCTGTAACTAAAGCGCTGGAAGAAGCTTATACCAGCCTATATGGAAAACAAAGAATCGGTGCTACTGAAACACTTGAAATGAGAAAATCTCGTCCTTTAACAGATAAATGGACCTTCTCTACTAATGGGGTATCTATTATGGGGCGTAATGGAATCCCTTGTATCGGATTTGGACCGGGTGCAGAAGCTCAGGCACATGCTCCAAATGAAAAAACATGGAAACAAGATCTGGTAACATGTGCTGCCGTTTACGCTGCTCTTCCAAAATGCTACATCAAATAATTACAATATATTTCTATTATAGAAAAGTTAGGAGGATTTTTTAATGGACGCTAAATTACAAAGTTATATTGATAAATTAAACAAATTAAACTTTAAAGATATGTACAATGGAGATTTTTTTCTTACATGGGAAAAATCTGATGATGAAATCGAAGCTGTATTTACAGTTGCTGATGCACTTCGATATATGAGAGAAAACAATATTTCTACCAAAGTATTCGAAAGTGGACTTGGAATTTCTTTGTTCCGAGATAATTCTACTCGTACTCGTTTTTCTTTTGCATCCGCTTGTAATCTGCTTGGCCTGGAAGTTCAGGATTTAGATGAGGGAAAATCTCAAGTTGCGCATGGAGAAACCGTTCGCGAAACAGCAAATATGATTTCTTTCATGGCTGATGTAATCGGTATTCGTGATGATATGTATATTGGAAAAGGGAACAAATATATGCACGAAGTTGTCGATGCCGTAACACAAGGAAACAAAGATGGAATATTGGAGCAAAAACCTACTCTTGTAAATCTTCAATGTGATATTGACCATCCAACACAAGCTATGGCTGATATGCTACACATCATCCATGAATTTGGCGGTGTTGAAAACTTAAAAGGAAAAAAACTCGCAATGACATGGGCTTACTCTCCTTCTTACGGAAAACCACTTTCTGTACCACAAGGCATTATTGGACTGATGACTCGTTTCGGTATGGATGTTGTTCTCGCTCACCCTGAAGGATATGAGGTATTTGAAGATGTAGAAAATGTAGCAAAAGCAAATGCTGAAAAATCTGGTGGTTCATTTACAAAAACAAATGACATGGCAGAAGCATTTAAAGATGCTGACATTGTATATCCTAAAAGCTGGGCTCCATTTGCAGCCATGGAAAAACGGACTGAATTATATGGAAATGGTGATTTCGAAGGTATTGCTGCTCTTGAAAAAGAACTCTTAGCACAAAATGCAGAACACAAAGATTGGGCATGCACTGAAGAACTTATGGCAACAACAAAGAATGGAAAAGCTCTCTATATGCATTGCCTACCAGCAGATATTACAGGAGTTAGCTGTGAACAAGGTGAAGTAGATGCTTCCGTATTTGACCGCTATAGAAATCCACTTTATAAAGAAGCAAGCTTCAAACCTTATATCATCGCCGCCATGATCTTTCTGGCAAAATTTGCTGATCCCGCAGAAGTATTAAAAAAGCTGGATGAAAAATCAACTTCCAGAATCTTGAAATAAATGGTATTATAATCTATGTAAAAAAGAGACCGTCTGCTGACTACAATAAACAGTAGTCAGTAGTACATCTCTCTACAAAAAGGAGGAAGAAACATGTTAAACTATGTAGAAACAAAAAACGCACCGTCAGCAATCGGACCTTATTCTCAGGGAATTATTGTCAACGGACTTGCTTTCTTTTCCGGCTCAATCCCAATTTCAGCCGAAACCGGAGAAATTGTCGGATCTACAATCCAAGAACAAACAGAACAGGTCATGAAAAACATCTCTGCTCTTCTCGAAAGTCAGGGAGCGAAATTTACTGATGTTGTAAAAACAACTTGCTTTCTTGCAGATATGAATGATTTTGCAGCATTTAATGAAGTTTATGCAAAATATTTCACCGGAAAACCTGCACGTTCATGTGTAGCCGTTAAAACATTGCCAAAAGGAGTTCTCTGCGAAGTAGAAGCCATCGCTTATGTCGGGGAGGAGTAACTATGGCAAAGAAAAAAAGAATTGTCATCGCTTTGGGCGGCAACGCCCTTGGCAATTCTCTTCCTGAGCAGATGGCTGCAGTAAAAATTACTGCACGTGCCATTGTTGACCTCATTGAAGAAGGATGTGAAGTCATTGTAGCTCACGGAAACGGACCGCAAGTAGGTATGATCAACAATGCCATGATTGCGTTAACTCACGAAGACACAAACCAACCAAACACCCCTCTTTCCGTTTGCGTCGCAATGAGCCAAGCATATATTGGATATGATTTACAAAATGCTCTTCGCGAAGAACTTGTAAATCGTGGAATTACAGATATTCCAGTTGCAACTATGATCACTCAAGTGCGTGTTGATGAAAACGATCCCGCATTTGATACCCCTTCAAAACCAATTGGGCGATTTCTTACAAAAGAAGAAGCTGATATCATGGCTCAAAAATATGATTATATCATGAAAGAAGATGCCGGACGCGGTTATCGTCGTGTTGTTGCATCTCCAACGCCTCAAGAAATTATAGAAATCGGTACCATTCGCAACATGGTTGATGCAGGCGATCTTGTAATTGCATGCGGTGGAGGTGGAATTCCTGTTATGCGCAACGGAAATCACTTAAAAGGCGCTAGTGCTGTCATTGACAAAGATTTTGCCAGCTGTTTGCTTGCAAAAGAACTGGATGCTGACTTCCTGATCATCCTGACCGCTGTTGAAAAAGTAGCAATTAACTTCGGAACCCCTGAAGAACAATGGCTGGATCATATTTCTACAGAAGAAGCTAAACGCTATATATCCGAAGGACATTTTGCTCCTGGTTCTATGCTTCCAAAGGTACAGGCTGCTGTTGATTTTGCAGCATCAAAGCCAGGTCGGCAAGCTCTTATTACATTACTTGAAAAAGCAAAAGATGGTATCAATGGAATAACTGGTACTCGCATCAGTTTGAACTAGGAGGAACAAAAAAATGAATAACGAAAAGACACAGGCGTCCGTATTTGACTTAAATGGTATTCCTAGTATGAAACAGGCTGCTCCACTAGCATTCCAACATGTTGTTGCGATGATTGTCGGTTGTGTAACACCACCTATTATTGTTGCCGGTGTTGCCGGACTTTCTGAAGAAGATTCCATTATTCTAATTCAAGCAGCACTTGTAATGTCGGCATTATCTACTCTGCTGCAGCTGTTTCCGTTTATTCAGAATCGATTTTTCACAATCGGCTCCGGACTTCCGGTTATTATGGGAATTAGTTTTGCCTATGTTCCAACTATGCAAGCAATTGCAGGTGAATTTGGTATTGGAACTATTTTAGGAGCCCAAATTGTAGGTGGTTGTGTTGCAATTCTAGTCGGAATCTTTGTAAAACAAATTCGGCGTTTCTTCCCACCACTAATTACCGGAACAGTTGTATTTACGATTGGCCTTTCTCTCTATCCAACTGCCATTAACTATATGGCCGGAGGTACAGGAAGTAAAGATTATGGTTCCTGGAAAAATTGGCTGGTAGCATTTATTACTTTAACTATTGTAACTCTATTAAATCATTTTGGTAAAGGAATCTTCAAATTAGCTTCTATTTTGATTGGCATGATTTGCGGCTATATCGTAGCTCTCTTTTTCGGTATGGTAGACTTCTCTCCGATCGCAGAAGCTGCTGTTTTCCAATTTCCTCTTTTAGGACACTTTGGAATCAACTTTGAAATATCTTCCTGCGTTGCAATCGGCTTATTATTTGCCATTAATTCAATACAGGCAATCGGTGATTTTTCTGCTACCACAAGCGGTGGCCTAGATCGCCTTCCAACAGACAAAGAATTAAACGGCGGTATTGTTGGATATGGTATTAGTAATATTGTTTCTTCACTTTTTGGCGGACTTCCTACTGCAACTTTCAGTCAGAATGTCGGTATCGTTACAACAACTAAAGTTGTAAATCGCTGTGTACTAGGTCTTGCAGCTATAATTCTTCTTATTGCAGGTTTGATTCCTAAATTTTCTTCTGTCCTAACTACAATTCCTTCTTGCGTACTTGGTGGCGCTACAGTTTCTGTGTTTGCATCAATCGCAATGAACGGTATGAAATTAATCACATCTGAAAAGATGAATTACCGAAATACTTCTATCGTAGGTCTGGCAGCCGCACTTGGAATGGGAATCTCTCAGGCAAGTGCTGCACTGGCAACTTTCCCAAATTGGGTCATGACAATCTTTGGAAAGTCACCTGTTGTGATTGCAACCTTAGTAGCAGTGTTATTAAATCTCATTTTACCAAAAGAACCTACTGAAGATAAAAACAAATAGAAATGTATCAATTGTATAATTTTACTCCTAAAGTTTTACAAAAAATAGGGAAATCGGCTATAATAGCTGATTTCCCTATTTTAAATAATCTTTTTCTAAAATAATCTTAAAACAATTTTTCTCCTGCCACATATTTTGCATAAATCTCACGATCATCCGAAAAATAGATCATTCGTTCCAAACGTTGCTGTATTGTCAAATCCTGTGGATGTTCCAGCCTGCTATCATCCAGTACAACTGCATCCAATTCATATCCTTCTTCGAAACTTCCTACTTTTCCAAAGAATTCTCCCCCGCCTTTCGTTGCCATATAGAAGACTTCCGGAACTGTCAGTGGTTTCAATAAATCATCTTTTAATCTCCAGCGCAGTTTTGAGGCCTGAATCGCATGTGCCATTGCGGTAAACATATTTTCCGTAGCACCTCCCGCAACATCACTTCCAAGTCCTACATGAAGTCCTTCCTCAAGATAAGTACGAATTGGTGCAATTCCCGATGCCAGATTCATATTGGATTCCGGGCAATGTGCAATGAATACACCATTTTCTTTCATACGAGCAAGCTCTCGTTCATCGGAATGTACACAGTGTGCCATAATTGTTTTACAATCAACTCCGAATAAACCAAATCGATCATATGCATCTCCATAAAATTCAGAATCCGGACACAACTCCTGTACCCAGGAAATCTCACCGAAATTTTCTGACAAATGAGACTGTACCGGCATCTGATAACGCATCTGTATCATCTTTAGCATCTCCATCAGTTCATCTGTACAACTTGGAATAAAACGAGGTGTTAGAATCCCCTGTGTTTTTTTATATTTTCTATGTATTACATCTTTCATCCACTCCACAGTCTCTTCTGCAGACTCTTGAGTCTCTTCTCTTAGATAATCCGGACAATTTCTATCCATATTTACCTTTCCAACCATTGTAGATAATCCAGTATTCTCCAACAGATCCATCAACAGTAATGTTGCTTTCCGATGAACTGTTGCAAAAATACAGGCTCTTGTCGTTGCTCCCTTATGCAAGTTATCTACAAAGATTTTATAGGATTTTTTTGCATACTCCAAATCTTTAAACTTTGCTTCCTCCGGAAATGTATTCGTCTCCAGCCACTCTAATAACTCCATATCCATCCCAAGTCCGCGATAGGAATATTGCGGAGCATGTACATGCAGATCTACTAATCCCGGTATAATCAGTCGCTCGCCATAATCTTCGACCGGAACACCCTTATATTCTTCCGGAAGCTCTGCATAAACTCCTTTTACTTTATTTCCCTCACAAACCAAATAACTGTCCTCACAGATTTCCAGCCGTGTCTGACTCTTGCTATATATAATATTTCCTTTCAATGCAAACAATGACTGCTTTGTTTCCATAATGGAACACCGCCTTTCTAATTTCATTCATACATCTTTTTCAGAAGTTTTTCTATTAATATATTACTTCTTTATTTAGAAAGCGGCAAGATATTTCTCTTACCGCTTTTATACGATTGTAACTTCCTTTTCATGTCCCGTTTATCCCAAAGTCATAAACGCATATCTCAATATAAACACAATAGAAATAATCCATGTCAGCACTTTGATATCACGAGCCTTTCCGGTAAACAATTTGATAAAACAGTACATAATCAATCCTACTGCTACACCATTTGCAATGGAATATGTAAATGGCATGAATACAACAGTACAAAATGCCGGAAGTGCATTTGTCATATCACTGAAGTCTACATCTTTAATATTACTAAGCATCAAAATCCCTACAAAAATCAATGCCGGAGCTGTTGCTGCCCCCGGAACGATACTAACGATCGGTGCAAAGATAATAGATCCAAGGAATAACAATGCTGTTACCAAGCTTGTCATACCTGTTCTTCCACCTGCTGCAATACCTGCACTGGATTCTACTACCGTTGTAACTGTAGAAGTACCAACCATAGCACCTGCTGCTGTTGAAATAGCGTCTGACATCAAAGCTTCTTTCATATGAATAATCTCACCATCTTTGTCAATCATACCTGACTGTTTTGCAGCTCCCATCAGAGTTCCAATAGAGTCAAACATATTAACAAGCGAGAAACTTAACACCAGCATAAATACAGTTAAAAATGTACTCACTGCATTTTCTCCTGCAAATAATCCTGCAAAATCCATTTTAAAGAATGAAACCTCTGCAAAATCACTGAATTTTGCACCAATATTCATATCAAATGCGGATAGTTTTGTAATTCCCAGCGGAATACCTACGATTGTTGCTGCAAGAATACCATACAAAATAGACCCTTTTACATTACGTGCATGAAGAACCCCTATTACAATCAGACCAATGAGTGCTACCAGCGCTCCGCAGATCAAAGTAATATTTCCATCTTCACTTCTCCACTGTGCAAAGTCAACCATGCTTACCAGTGTTGCATCATTCCCTACAACCAGACCTGCATTCTTCAGACCGATGATTGTAATAAAAAGTCCGATTCCCGGTGTGATTGCCATTTTTACAGCGTCCGGAATGGAACGAATAATTGCTTCACGAAGTCCCACTGCTGTAATAACAATAAAGAATATACCAGAAATAAATACAATTACAAGCGCTTCGTTATAACTATATCCCATCCCTAGAACTACGGTATACGCAAAAAACGCATTCAGCCCCATTCCCGGTGCCTGTGCAAATGGAACTTTTGCATAAAGTGCACACAAAATCGTTCCGATAAATGCACCGATACAGGTACCGATAAATACACCATTTGAAATTTTACCAGCCATTACTGTGTCTCCCATAATCATATATGGGTCAGACAAAATCTGTGGATTCAAAATCAGAATATAGGCAATTGTAATAAAGGTTGTTACTCCTGCCAAAACCTCAATTTTCATTGTAGAGCCATTTTTTGAAATCCCAAAAAAACGTTCAAAAAAACCATCCTTTTTTTCCATTACTACATAATCCTCTCTTTCAAAAAATTTCTGCCACCTTGTGTATCTGGATTTTTTGTCTGCAGCTAAAAATCCTATTCGCCTGGCCGTGGCCTTTTTGAGATCACTCTTCTTTGTCTATACATACGTCAGCCCGGTAAACTGTTTTATCGCATGCATGACAACAAAAAAGAGCGACCACACAAGGTTATGTAGTCAACTCTTTACGGTAGTTGGTAGAAACACTGGGCCAATCCCCAGCATATACATAAATTAGCAGTGCTTGATTCAATTACTCTTAGTATATCATTTATTTTTTTATAGTCTATTGATATAATTTACAATTCTTTTATGACTTTTTGCATAATTCACATTAATGATATATTTTCCAGATCTTTCATCCATGCAGCCACACATGCATCACTCGGCATTCGCCAGTCGCCTCGCGGAGACAATCCCACACTTCCTACCTTCGGTCCGTCCGGAAGACAGGACCGCTTAAACTGCTGGTTAAAAAAGCGTCTGCAAAATATTTCTAACCACTTCAAAATCGTTACGCAATCATATTCATCGGCAAAAGTACGCTCGGCAAGTTTAAAGATTTTGCTTGGTGAATACCCAAACCGCAGAAAATAATACAAATAAAAATCATGGAGTTCATAAGGTCCTACAAGATCTTCTGTTTTCTGTGCAATATCCCCTTCTTTTGGCGGGAGCAGTTCCGGACTCACCGGCGTATCTAAAACATCGTAAAGAACCTTTTGCAAAGCTGCATCTTCTTCTGTATCTGCTGCATAACGAACAAGATAACGCACTAAGGTCTTTGGTACAGATGCATTGACTCCATACATAGACATATGATCCCCATTGTAAGTTGCCCAGCCCAATGCCAGTTCTGACATATCACCGGTTCCTATAACCATCCCATTCTCTCGATTTGCAATATCCATCAGCACCTGTGTCCGCTCACGAGCTTGTGCATTTTCATAGGTTACATTATGTTCTGTCGGATCCTGTCCGATATCCCGGAAATGAATCTTGACTGCATCTGCAATCGGCACTTCCAGCAAGGTGGTTCCAAGCCTTCTTGACATCTCACATGCATTTTGATATGTCCTGTCTGTTGTTCCAAAACAAGGCATTGTAATTGCGTAGATATCTTTTCTGTCTTTTTTCAGCAGATCAAATGCTTTTGCAGTCACCAACAAAGCAAGCGTAGAATCCAATCCGCCTGATATTCCGACCACTGCAGTCTTTGCATGCGTATGAGCCAACCGTTTTTTCAGCCCCATTGCCTGTATATTCAAAATTTCTTCACAACGTTTTGCCCGCATTTTTTCACTCGTCGGAATGAATGGATTTTTTGAGAAAACTCTGGTCAGTTCTGTTTCCTCTTCTTCAATATAGAACGGCACTCGTTTCAATTCTGGTTTCTGCGCCATTCGAAATGTTGTATTCCGTCTACGTTCACTTACAATACGCTCAATGTCAATCTCACTATATATGATTCCATTTTTAAATCGTTTAGATTCCTTCAATACTGAGCCATTCTCCGCTATAATATTATGACCTCCAAACACTACATCTGTCGTTGACTCTCCTTCTCCGGCATTTGCATAAACATATCCAGCAATCAATCGCGCAGACTGTCCTGCAATCAGATTTCTTCGATAGCCATCTTTGCCAACATTCTCATCACTTGCTGAACAATTGACAATAACCGTTGCCCCTTCCAATGCAGCTTTTATGCTCGGTGGTATCGGAGACCAGACATCTTCACATATTTCAGCCGATACGATCAGATTTTCCATTGTTGTTGCCTGGAACAAAATCTGAGGTCCAAATGGTACCTGCTTTCCATCCAGCAAGATTTCTCTGCTCACCTCTGGTCCGGGCGTAAACTGACGCATTTCGTAAAATTCCCCATAATTCGGCAAAAATGTTTTTGTTGTCAGCCCCAATATTTCCCCACGATTAAGCGCTGCAGCAACATTGTATAACTTTCCTTCCACATCCAGCGGCAACCCTATAAAAACTAACATATCTTTCTCTCTTGTAGTTTCTGCAATATACTGCAAAGCATTTTTTGCACTTTTCAGAAGAGCTTCCTGCAAATACAAATCCCCACACGTATATCCGGTAATACACAGCTCCGGGAAGACGACGATTTTTGCTCTTTCCTGCGCCGCTTCTTCAATTGCTTCACAAATCTTTTCTGTATTATATGCAACATCCGCTACGCGCAGATCCGGTGTCACTGCCGCTACTTTTATAAATCCCTGTTTCATCTTTTTCACCCGCCCTTCTTTCTTACCGGCTCTTTTTCAATATTTCTTTTAATTCTTCTACGGTAAAATGATACGCCTGATTACAGAAATGACATTTTACTTCTATTGTTTCTCCATCATCAATCATTTCCTGAATATCCTTTTTCCCTATACTAATGATTGCCTTTTCAATCCGCTCTTTCGAACAATTACAGAAAAACCGCGCCGGAAGTGTGTCTGTAATCTCTACATCCAATCCTTCCAGCACCTGAGCAAGCATCTCCTCCGGTGTATGGCCATTATCCAGCATTGAAGTCACTGACTGAATCTTACTGATATTCTCTTCCAGCTTTTCCAGCACCTCTTCTTCAATAAACGGCATAACCTGTACAATAAATCCGCCCGCACAGCGTACTGTATTATTTTTTTCCATCAAAACTCCCAAACCTACAGAAGATGGAACTTGTTCCGATGTTGCAAAATAATAGGTCAGATCTTCTGCAATCTCTCCTGTCTGAAGAATTGTCTGACCAGCATAAGGTTCCTTCAGCCCCATATCTTTAATTACATTTAAGATGCCTTGTCCCAGCGCACCTCCCACATCCAATTTTCCATTTTTCGGAGGCAGCAATACTTCCGGCTCATTGACATATCCTTTCACATTGCCCAATGCATCTGCCGTTACAGTCAGACCACCAATGGGACCGCTGCAATTAATCTGCAATGTCAATACATCCGTATCATTCTTCATCATACTTCCCATCATCACTCCACCGGTCAGCAGCCGTCCCAGCGCCGCCGTTGCTACCGGACTAGTGCCATGATGTACTCTCGCCTCTTCCACCAATTCCGTTGTAGTCGCTGCAAATGCGCGAATCTGTGCATTTGCTGCCGTTGCCCTTACAATATAATCTTTCATTTCATTACATCCTTTCTCTATTCTATTTGCATTTCGCCTGCTGCCCTTTGGACGCAATCACATAAATTCTCTCACTCTCTTCCAAAGGCTGATTCTTTGTAAATGCGTCATACGCCGCCCGAACCTGCATCCCTGCCGCCTCTAAAAGAGCTTTCATCTCTTCCAGCGTATACCCTCTCTGATAATGCGTCTCCTGATATCTCTGATAAATCTCCCGTCCGTTTTCTGACAGTTCCTCATCCCGCACAAAGAGACTCAATTCATACTCGTTGATCTTTTCCTTGTCATAATAATAGTTGTCCCAGATAAAACTACAGTCTTCTCTACTCTCTGAGATGGTACAATCTCCCAAGATTTCCCGGTACTTATACTCTGTATTAAAATCAAAAATAAAAATACCATCCGGATCCAGATAATTATTCACCCAATAAAACACCTGCTGTAATTCTGAAGGCTCTGTGATATAGTTTACAGAATCACAGATACTTACAATAGCCCGCACTGTTCCATACAATTCAAACTCACGCATATCCTGACACAAATACAGAATATCATGTCCGGATTTCAATTTTTTCTCCAAAGCGATCTCCAGCATATCTTCTGAATAATCTACTCCAATCATATCATATCCGCGCTCTGCAAGATACTCTGTCATCGTACCGGTGCCACACCCCAGATCCAGAACCATCCCTGAATCAATGCCATATTCTCTTAACAGCCGATGAAGATATTCGCCCCATTTTTCATAGGGTACGTTGTCCATAAATGTATCATACACTGCCGCAAAACTTGTATATGCTTCCATCCTTACTGCCTCCTGCTGCTTTCTGACTTCATTTCAGTGTACCACATTTTACGTTCTACATAAAGAACATATTTTCATATCAATATGTAAATTCAGTCTTGACAAGCACAAAAAATCCGTTTAAGATACGTCTATAAAATAAAACATAGATTTCGGTAGGTGAGGTTACCACAGGGATTTGGTTCATTCCTAAGATTGCTGCCGCAAGATTGTGGAGACACAATGCGCTGGTTAGCAGGATATGTCGTGAAGGCATAACCTAATGCAATTTATAAGCCCTGTGATACTAAAGCTTGAACGATGAAGTGGAGATAGAATCAGATGACGTCATTGCTCAGGCAATGACGTTTTATTTTTTCTGAGGAAAGCCACCTTCTGAAATCCTGCTCAATCGAAAGGAGGCATTCTTATGATGGATAAAACAATTTTTACAACACTTTTAGAACAGAAAAACTTCAAAGCAGTCCAGGCGATTTTAGAGGTCATGAATGCGGTTGACATCGCCGCACTTCTTTCAGAACTGGAAGACCAGGCACTTGCTTTCGCTTTTCGTCTGATTTCCAAAGACAAAGCTGCAGAAGTATTTGCCAATATGACACCGTCATTACAGACCTACATCGTAGAAATTTTTACAGAAACAGAGCTAAAAGATCTGCTTGACAATCTTTACATGGATGATACCGTCGACCTGCTGGAAGAACTTCCTGCTAATCTTGTGAGTCGTATTTTAAACACTGTAACACCGGATAAACGCAATACAATCAACGTCCTTTTACATTATCCGGAGGACAGCGCCGGAAGTATCATGACAACGGAATATGTAAATCTTAGAAATGACATAACCGTATCTCAAGCCATGACACAGATCAAACAAACGGGCATCCATAAAGAAACCATCTACACCTGTTATGTCACACATCAAAGAAAGTTAATCGGTATTGTCAGCGCAAAAGATTTAATGACAACAGATGATGATGTACAGATTCAAGATTTAATGACAACAGAGCTCATCTCTGTCAACACACATACAGATCGAGAAGAAGTAGCTCACTTATTCCAAAAATATGATTTTCTGTCATTACCTGTTGTAGATGCTGATAATCACATTGTCGGAATTGTTACTTTTGATGATGCTATGGATGTCATGGTAGAGGAGGCAACTGAAGATATTACTAAAATGGCTGCTATTAACCCAAGTGAAAAAACATATTTTGAGACCTCTGTTTGGAGTCACGCAAAGAATCGTATCGTCTGGCTGCTGATCCTGATGTTTTCAGCTACCATCACTGGAACCATCATCAGCAAATACGAAAACGCTTTTGCTGCCATTCCTCTTTTGGTTTCCTTCATCCCTATGCTTATGGACACAGGAGGAAACTGTGGTTCACAAAGTTCTACACTGGTCATCCGCGGACTTGCATTAAATGAAATTCATTTCAAAGATTTTTTCCGCGTCCTCTTTAAGGAATTTCGTATTTCCTTAATTGTGGGAATGATCCTGGCTGTTGCAAACGGTATCCGTATCTTGATCATGTATCAGAATGCAGCACTTGCACTTGTCATCGGACTTTCCCTGCTGGCAACCATCATACTTTCCAAGCTGATCGGCTGTCTCCTGCCTCTCCTGGCAAATCGAGTAGGGCTGGATCCGGCAATTATGGCATCTCCGCTGATTACAACTTTAGTAGATACCTGTTCCATCCTTATCTATTTCCAGATTGCCACACAGGTCTTTCAACTATGACTATATGCAATACTCAAAAAGGCAGTAAACCTCTTTCAAGTTTTGAGGTTATACTGCCCTTTCATTTCCTGCACGATACTTATTCAATCACATGCAGCCATCCCTTTGGTGCTTCAATCTGTCCCATCTGGATTCCGGTCAATGTTTCATACAATTTCTGTGTAATCGGTCCCATCTTTTCCATACCGCTCGGGAAACAGATTTCCTTTCCATGATCCACTACCTTTCCAACCGGAGAAATCACCGCTGCTGTTCCACACAAACCACACTCTGCAAAATCCTTTACTTCATCCATGTAGACATCACGTTCTTCCACTTCCAGTCCCAAATAATGCTCTGCAACATACATCAGAGAACGCCGGGTAATGGATGGAAGAATTGTATCTGAATGAGGAGTTACAACCTTATTATCCTTTGTTACAAAAATAAAGTTTGCCCCTCCGGTTTCTTCTACTTTTGTTCTGGTAGCAGAATCTAAATACATATTTTCATCAAATCCATTTGCATGTGCTGTAACAATCGCATGTAGACTCATCGCGTAATTAAGTCCAGCTTTAATATGTCCGGTTCCATGCGGTGCAGCCCGGTCAAAATCAGATACGCAAATTGTCAGTGGTTTTACTCCACCTTTAAAATACGGTCCTACCGGTGTCGTAAACACGCGGAACTGATACTCATCCGCCGGTTTCACCCCAATCACCGGATTGATTCCAAACATATACGGACGTACATATAAAGTTGCACCAGAACCATATGGAGGAACATAAGCTACGTTCGCACGAATTGTCTCTTCCACAGCCTTCACAAAACGATCTGCCGGAAAAACCGGCATCTCCAAACGTCTTGCAGAATCTTCCATACGTGCCCCGTTCAAATCCGGACGGAAAGTAACAATCCTTCCATCTACTGTTGTATATGCTTTCATTCCTTCAAAAACAGTCTGTGCATACTGAAGAACTCCGGCGCACTCATTCATTGTAATATTTGCATCTGCTGTCAGACCGCCTTCGTCCCATTTCCCATCTTTATAATTCGCTACATATCTGGAGTCTGTCTGAATATATCCAAATCCCAGATTTTCCCAGTCTATATTCTTTTTCTCCATTTCCATCTCCTCCATTCCAGTAAAGAAACATATATCATTGTTCACGTTATCGCTTTAATTCATGAATGTATTTTGAACTGTACTCATTATAATACTGCTTTTTTCAAAAATCAAGAACGCACTCTGTTTTTTTGTCAAAAAGAAGTATGTCGAAATCTATCGTTCCATCATACTGATAGATTCTATTCCAACGCTACCGCCTCGCACCACTTCAATATTTTTAAATTCTTCCTTCATCAATTTCACAACAGCGTCATTCTTTGTAGCTGTCTGTACAAATTCCAAAAGCACACTGTCCCTTCCATAGTCTATTACCCTTGCCTTAAAGGTCTCTGCAATCTGAAACAGTTCCGTCTTCTCTTCTAAGGAACATTTCTGCACTTTTACATAAAGAATCTCTTTCATCCGAACAAACACATTCGTAAAATCAATTACCTTGATGACTTCTACCATACGGTTTAACTGCTTTTTAATCTGTTCAAACGTTTCATCATCACTGACTGTTGCAATCGTCATACGGGATACCGTCGGGTCTTCTGTTGTTCCTACTGTCAAACTGTCCAAATTATAGCACTTGCCGGAAAAAAGCCCGGAAATTTTAGAAAGAACACCCACCTGGTTTTCTACATATAAAGAAATCCATCTCTTTTTCATATTATTATCCATACATTTTCCCTCCTTTAACAATCCAAGATCATCTGCTCTAACGTACCGCCAGGCTGGATCATTGGATAAACCATTTCTTCCGGATCAATGATGAATTCGATCAAAGTCGGAACTGTTGTATTTTTCTTTGCCTCTTCAAAGGCTGCTGAAATCTCTTCCCGCTTTGTAACACGAATACCTTTTGCACCGTAACTTTCCGCCAGTTTTATAAAATCCGGGGTATACTCCGGCATCTCTTCGCCATTGGTTCTTCGAAACAAAGCTCCGGAACGCAAATTCGTCATTCCATAACGCTTTCCATAAAATAATTTCTGCCACTGTCGAACCATTCCAAGATAAGTATTATTAAATACACACAAAATCAAAGGAAGTTCTTCCAAAACCGCTGTTGCAAACTCCTGAATGTTCATCTGCATGCCGCCATCCCCAGAAATTGCAATGACCGGTGTATCCGGATTTCCCAGCTTTGCTCCGATTGCACCTGGAAAACCATATCCCATCGTCCCCAACCCTCCGGACATAATGATCTTCTTTTTCGCGGTAATCTCTGTATACTGTGCAGCAAACATCTGATGCTGTCCCACATCTGTAACTACAATTGCCTCCTCAAACTGGCGGTTTATTTCGTCTATAATATCCTTTGGTCCCATTGTCGCGTGTTTCTTCATATCCAACGGATGCTCTAATTTCCATTCAGAGATCTTTGCCAGCCATTTCTCTGTCATACATGGTTCTACATATTCATTCATCTTCGTGATTGCCGCCTTTGCATCAGCAACAATCGGCACATCTACGTGAATATTTCTAGAAATAGATGCCGTATCGATGTCAATATGAATAATCTGTGCCTTTGGGGCAAATGCATGCAGTTTTCCGGTAATTCTATCGTTAAATCTTGTTCCGATGGAAAACAGAACATCACATTCACTGACTGCCATGTTTGCTGCATAAGCTCCATGCATTCCAAGATTGCCGATAAACAGCGGATGGTTGGTTGGAATTGCCCCTCGTCCCATGATTGTCGTTACAACAGGCACCTTCGTTTTCTCTACTACCTCCATAAACACTGTATTAGCTCCGGCAATATTAACACCTCCACCTGCAAGAAACAAAGGTCTCTTCGCTTTATGGAGCATCTTCAGCGCTCGTTTTAACTGTCCGATATGAACACTTGTATTCGGCTTATATCCACGTATATTTACCTCTTTTGGATATTCTGCATTTCCCAACTCTGCCATCACATCTTTTGGCAGATCGATCAACACCGGCCCTGGTTTTCCCGTACGCGCAATATAAAATGCCTCTTTGATGATTCGCCCCAGATCCTCTCGTTTTTTCACTGTCACACCATATTTGGTAATACTTCTTGTAATCCCCACAATATCTACTTCCTGAAAGGCATCATTTCCAATCAAATGACGCGCCACCTGACCAGTAAAGCACACAAGCGGTACACTATCATAATTGGCCGTAGCTAATCCTGTCACCAGATTGGTCGCTCCAGGACCGCTTGTCACAAGACACACTCCCACCTTCCCAGTCGTTCTTGCATAGGCATCTGCTTCATGTACCAACGCCTGTTCATGTCTCGGAAGAATCACGCGAATCTCATCCTGCTTATACAATTCATCACTGATATCAATTGTACATGCTCCAGGATATCCGAAGATTGTATCTACGCCTTCTTCTTTTAACGCTTTTACCAATAACTTATTTCCTGAAATCTGTCTCATATACCGTCCTCCTCTTATTTTTCAACCTCTGCAAATGGGATTTTATTACATAGTTCCTAAGCTTTTTAAGTAATAAAAAACACCCCGAGTCTGTATAAAACTCAGGGCGAATACTGATCCGCGGTACCACCTAAATTCAGAGAAATCCTCTGCACTCTGCCGGTACAGGAAATATCTGCCTATACCGCTTCCCGATAACGTAGGAAATACGTTGAAGTTTACTGAGGTATCTCATATCTGTAATACCTGTTCAATCCACTGCTCAAAGGCTACTTCCATAATCCCTTCTCGAAGGTTCACACCAGCCACCTACTCTCTTTGCTTCCGAAGATTATGTACTCCTCCTTATCACTGCATTTTTTATATAGATTGTACTTATCAATAAAAGATTATATTTATTATACTGTGTGATTTTCACTTTGTCAACGTTGTTTTCTTGATGTTTTTTAACATCACAGATTTATATGGGCTTTTCTTTTCCCCTTTTCAGCTTTGATGATACAAATCACAGCCCCGCAGCCCCTAACAGATACACTGCTAGATAATACAAAATCATCAAAATCGCTCCACTGCATCGTGTTCTGGAACGATGTATAAATGTCCATCCGATAATCCCATCTGAAATTACAAAGCATAAACTTCCCACTGCTCTCGCCCAGCTCCACATCGTTCCTGCTGTAATCGCTGCTCCCCATGCAGCTGCACTCATCATGCAAAGAAGTGCTGCATAGATTAAGCCCGGCATTTTCAACTGTTTCAGCCTTCCGAAATATGGACGAAAGACAAAGAACGCAATCCCATACAAAAGTACGAAAATGAGTACTGACGCACCTGCGGAAATTCCCTGTAAGCCAATTCCTGCAATCATCCACACGTGCCCAACCCCAAAACAAAGGATTCCCCATATAAATTTTATTTCCAACAAAATATCTGCACACGCATAAAGAAAGATTCCAACTGCTACAAACCATACCGAAACTGTTTTTTCCTGCAATGCCGCAATCACTGCCAACATATCTGCTGCCAGCGTTGCCGCTGCTTTAAACGCAAGCACCTTCCTTTTATTTCTTTCCCTGCCTGCTACATAGATACTTCCTAAAACCATCATCAGAACCGCTGTTATAATTAACAACGTTGTATCCATAACACTTGTTTTCTCCCTTCCCAGTATTTAGCACTTCTCATATTTTGTGAACGCATATTCCAGATCAAAGCATGTCTGTTCTTCACTTTCTTCCGTCATCTGCCAATCTTCCATTTCATCCAGATTCGGGAAATACGTATCGGCCTCATAAGAGTGATCTATCTTCGTAATATATGCAGTATCACAATAAGGTATCATCATACGATAAATACTTTCGCCTCCAATGATATAGATTTCTTCGGAATCATATTTTTTTAATTCTTCCAAAAGTTCTTCCTGCGTATGAACAATAATTGCATCCTTTACTTGATAACTTCTATTCGCTGTAAGCACAATATTTGTTCTATTCTTTAACGGCAATCCGTTTGGAAAACTCTCCAGCGTCTTTCTTCCCATTACAACCACATGGCCGTTTGTCTTTTCTCGAAAAAACTTCATATCTGCCGGGATACTTGTCAACAGGCGATTTTTATTTCCAATTGCCCAATTACTATCTACTGCTGCTATTGCTTTCATCTCTCCTGCCTCCTACACTGCTATTGGAATATTTTTAATCTGCGGATGTGTCTCATAATTTTCCAGCCGCACATCATCCGGTGTAAACTGATAAAAATCTTTAATCTCTGGATTCAGCCAAAAAGTCGGCGCCGGAAGAGGCTCTCTGGAAATCAATTCTTTGATCAGAGGAATATGACGATCATATATATGAGCATCTGCAATTACGTGCACAAACTCTCCCACTTTCATATCACAAACCTGAGCAAGCATATGCAAAAGAACTGCATATTGACATACATTCCAGTTGTTTGCCGCCAGTACATCTTGAGAACGCTGATTCAAAATCCCATTCAAAGTCAGCTTATCACTATCTGCTTCCTTTGTCACATTGAACGTCATACTATATGCACAAGGGTACAGATTCATCTCATGCAGATCCTGATGTACATAAATATTTGTCATAATTCTCCGGCTGTACGGATTATTTTTCAAATCATAGATTACTCTGTCAACTTGATCCATCAGCCCTTCTTTATACTGATGTTTCACCTGCATCTGATACCCGTATGCTTTTCCGATAGAACCATCCTCATCTGCCCAACTATCCCAGATATGACTGTTTAATTCATGAATATTGTTGGATTTTTTCTGCCAGATCCATAACAGCTCATCTGTACAACTCTTAATTCCGGTACGACGAAGTGTAAGCGCCGGAAACTCTCTGGAAAGATCATACCGGTTTACTACTCCAAACTTCTTGATCGTGTACGCCGGCGCACCGTCTTCCCACACCGGACGAACCTTTTCGCCCTCTGTACTCGTTCCATTTTCAATAATATCTTTGCACATATCTATAAATACTTTATCTGCGTAACTCACCTCTGCTGCCTCCTTTTTTTCTGTTCTTTACGGTTCCGAAATATTATACAATACTTTTTCAAGACCTCTGCTCAAAGCCTCTACTTCTTTTTTCGTCAGACCAATCATCAATCGTTTGTCTAGTTTTCTCCGGTCTGCATCCATCTTTCTCTGAATATCATATGCTTTTTCTGTCAGATAAATATTCTTCTTCCGCTTGTCTGACGCATTCGGCACACTGAGAATAAATCCTTTTTCCTCCATTCGTTTCAAAATTCCCGTAACCGTCGGATTTTTCAAACTCAGATTTTTCTCAACATCCCGCTGATTGACCTCTTCTTTATTCGTATGAAATAAATAGTCCAGCACCGCACATTGGGAAGATGTAATCCCAAGCTTTTTCAACCGCTCATTCAATTCTTTTTCATAAATGTTATTGATCTGTTTGACAGTGAAACCTATTTGATTTCCTCTCTTTTCCACACAACCACCCGGCTTTCATTCCTACTTTCATTTCATCAATACTCTCGAATCATGCTGCTGATTTCAATAATATCTTCCATTTCTTTCAAAACATGCAGTGCATTTTTCAAATGTTTCTCTTTTACCTTATCTGTTACGATTACCAGCTCTGCATTTTCCGATTGTGCATTCTTCTGCACAACCCGCGCAATACTTACTTTATGATTGCCAAATACCTGTGCAATCTGTGCCAATACCCCTGGTTTATTATGCACCTGCATCCGCAGGAAGAATTTATTCTTCACTTCATCAAATGATTTTACCGGAATCTGATTATAGCATGTGCAACTGATTCGTCCATTGCAGCCATATTTCAGATTTCTGGCAACATCAATGACATCGCCCATGATTGCACTTGCGGTCGGAAGTTCTCCGGCTCCACGTCCATAAAACATAGCGTCATCTACCGCATCTCCATGCACAAAGACTGCGTTAAAAGAATCTCGGACTGAGGCCAGTGGATGCTCTTTATTCAGCATCATCGGATACACACCGGCTTCAATTCCCTGTTCTGTATTACGTGCGACTCCAAGCAGTTTGATCACACTGTCAAATTCTTTTGCATAGGCAATGTCTTTGGATGTAATCTTTGTAATTCCCTCCGTATATACATCATCAAAGACCACTCTGGAATGAAATGCGATGGACGCCATAATCGCTACTTTACGTCCCGCATCCAGACCTTCCACATCTGCCGTCGGGTCTGCCTCTGCATATCCAAGCTCGGTCGCCTTTTCCAGAGCCTCTTCAAATCCCATGTTTTCCTCAAACATCTTTGTCAAAATATAATTCGTTGTTCCATTTACAATACCTAACACTTCAGTGATTTCATTGCCTGCAAGACACTGTTTCAACGGCCGGATAATCGGAATTGCTCCAGCTACTGCCGCTTCAAATAAGAAATCACATTGCTTTTCTTCTGCAGCCTCCAGCAATTCCCCTCCATGAACTGCGATCAGATCTTTATTTGCAGTTACAACGTGTTTTCCTGCGTGAAGTGCCTCTAAAATCATTGTCTTAGCCGGTTCGATCCCCCCCATCACTTCAATCACAATCTGAATTTCCTCATCATTCAAAATTTCCTGCCAGTTATTTGTGAGCAGATTTGAATCAATTCCTTCTCTTTTCTTCTCCAGATTATGAACCAGAATCTTCTTAATCTCCAATTCCGATCCTATTGTTTTTTCCATCACACCTGCTCTTCTATGAAGCAATTTATATACGCCGGTCCCCACAGTTCCCGCTCCTAATAACGCAACTTGAATCTTTTTCGCCATTTCCTTTTCCTCTTATTTCTTTATATTTTATATTCCATACTACCTAATTAGTCTGTTGCTATTTATCATAGCATAGAATTTACGCTATGACTAGCGTTATTAATTTCACAGAATCAAAAACATTATCCGTTGACAATCCTTCTTTTCTGATATATATTCATCTTATAACTTGTTGATTATTCAACATTTTGGAGGTACTCTATGATTGATCGTTTTGAGAAACTCACAACCAACGTTTCCAGAATTTATAAAAAAATACAAAAAATAAAAAAAGAAGAAATGCATCTCTTTGGGCTCAAAGGAACACATGCTATGTGTATGCATTATCTCTATTCTGTATCAGATGGACTAACCGCGACCGATCTTTGTATAAAGTGCAACGAAGACAAAGCTGCCATTTCTCGAATACTGTCTGAATTAGAATCCATTGGATTCATTTCTTATCTCAGTTCCGACGAAGGGAAAAAATATCGTGCGAAAGCAGTCCTTACAGAAAAAGGAAAACCTTATGCAGAAGGAATCCGAAAGACAATTCTACAGATTACAGAATTAAGTGGAAAGGGAATCAGCGATGAAGATCGGGAAACCTTTTACCGTGTACTTTCCATAATTGCCAATAACATTGATAACATTGAAAGGAATGACTCCTATGAACCATTTTAAGAAAATATATTGTCGAACGTTTCAAGCAGGATTAAGATTTTACCTTGCCATTTCTTCCATATCGAAAACCGAAGATTTTAGGAAGTGTAAAGTCTATTCCTAAAGTTCTGGAAAAATATCCTATGTAGGCTATGTCCATGCAATTGCACATTCTCTGGGCGGTGAATACAACGTGCCTCATGGACTTGCAATTGCTGCAGGTATTGCACAGGCGGAAACCGATTCCGGAAATCTGGGAAGAAGATATCCCAAAACTTGCCCACTATGCAGACAAAGAAGCTAACCCGCTGTATCCGCTTATGGATACAGAAGAGCTGGAACACATCTATCACATGATTATGGAGGGACATGACCAATGACCGCAAAAGAAATCAAACAAATCATTGAAAAACAACGACATTTTTTCTACAACGGTGTAACACTTCCTGTAGATTACCGCTTGGATGCACTCCGCAAATTGAAAGACTGTATTTTAAGAAATGAAACAGCCATCAATACAGCATTAAAAAGCGACTTGGGGAAAAGTCCGTTTGAAAGTTATATGTGTGAAACCGGTCTTGTACTAAGCGAATTGAGCTATATGCTGAAACACATTAGAAAATTTGCAAAGGAAACCACCGTATGGACTCCTCTTGCTCAGTTTCACTCCCGCAGTTTCAAAAAACCTTCCCCGCATGGAGTCACTCTCATCATGAGTCCTTGGAACTATCCATTTATGCTGACGATAGAACCACTGATCGATGCGATTGCTGCCGGAAATACCGCTGTGTTAAAACCAAGCGCCTATTCTCCTGCAACCAATCAGATCATCAAACAAATGGTAGAAGAATGTTTCCCACCGGAATATGTATCCGTCATTCTGGGCGGACGTGCAGAAAATAACTGCCTGTTAGAAGAACATTTCGACTACATCTTCTTTACCGGAAGTCCTGCAGTCGGCAAAGAAGTTATGCAGAAAGCATCCAGATACTTGACTCCCGTCACTCTGGAACTGGGTGGCAAGAGCCCCTGTATTGTAGAAAAATCCGCCAATCTAAAATTGGCCGCAAAGCGAATTGTCTTTGGAAAATATCTAAACTGCGGACAGACCTGCGTGGCTCCGGACTACATTTACTGTGACCCGGCAGTCAAAGATGCTCTGCTCAAAGAACTAAAAAAACAAATCACAAAACAATTTGGAAAGACACCGCTGAAAAATAAAGACTATGGAAAAATTGTCAATGAAAAGCATTTCCAAAGAATTGTTGGATTAATAGATGAAAAGAAAGTGGTACATGGCGGTACAACTAACAAACCCACTTTACAAATTGAACCCACCATTCTGGATCATGTTACTTGGGACGATCCAGTCATGCAGGAAGAAATTTTCGGACCGGTACTGCCAATCCTGACCTATGATTCCATTAGCCAGGCGGCTGCAAAAATCAATTCCATGCCGCACCCACTGGCTTTGTATATCTTCACTTCCAATAAAACCATTGCCAGACAGGTGACTTCCCGCTGCGGCTTTGGAGGAGGATGTATCAACGATGTTGTGATCCACCTTGCCACAAGCGAAATGGGATTCGGCGGGTTCGGTGAAAGCGGAATGGGCGCTTACCATGGAAAAGCAGGATTTGACACCTTCTCCCATTATAAAAGCATTGTGGATAAGAAAACATGGATGGATCTCCCCATGCGCTATCAACCTTATAAAAAGATATATGAAAAGTTGTTGAGAATCTTTCTGAAATAGTTATATAAAATCAATTTATAGTTTCTAAATATCAAAACAAATATTCATATTTCCTCATCTGCATATACAGTACTGTTCTTACCCTTTCAATGATCTGCTCATGATATCCTGTCATTTGCGACAGGATATCATCCACATCTTTCCTTGTAAAATAAAATTTCAAAATTCCCCCATACAATTCTTCTGATACATCCAACTGCTCATCAAAATCACGACATATTGTCTTGGCGCCGACTTCTTCCATGAAGTGATATACATCACCTGTAAGTGGATAATCCATCTTTGTGTCAGACAAAAGTGCCGCTCCATGATCAAAAATAGGACACAATCTAAATTCCCGGACTCCATTGGTCAGAACTGCAATATTATGGGTATGCCTGTCTTCATTTAAGAAAAAGGCATCTATCGTAAGTATTCTATTCATATATCTCCCAAAATCTTTTAATCCGGTGAGACGTTCCACCTGCTCTACCAAAAAAGAAAGTCTGCTTCTACTATTATCCATACGATAGATTGCTTTATACAGTGATCTCTTACTGCCAATATTAAAAACACCGGTATCTGAATCACCGCAAAAAAAGGATTGATACTTTCATATCAATCCTTCTCTCTAGAGCGATAGACGGGGTTCGAACCCGCGACCCCGACCTTGGCAAGGTCGTACTCTACCAGCTGAGCCACTATCGCATTTCTTAGGTGTTCCTCAGAACAATACTTACTATACTATAGGAACACCTAAATGTCAACACATTTTTTAAAATTTATGTGTCTGAAATTTTATATATTTTTCAGATAATTCAAACAATTCTTCAATTCTCTTCTACAGCCACTTCCAGCCCCAATTCTTCCAATTGTTTGTCATCAGCCAGACTCGGAGCTTCTGTCATCAGACAGGAGGCATCTTTTACTTTCGGGAATGCCATAACGTCACGAATGCTGTCCACCTTTGCCATCAGCATAACAAGGCGGTCCAGACCATAAGCAAGTCCTGCGTGTGGCGGTACTCCATATTTAAACGCATTCAAAAGGAAACCGAACTGACTATACGCCTGCTCTTTTGTGAAACCAAGTACTTCAAACATCTTCTCCTGAATGTCATTCTGATGGATTCGGATACTTCCTCCTCCGATTTCATTTCCATTGAGGGTGATATCGTATGCTTTTGCACGTACTCTTCCCGGATCAGAATCAATAAATTCCAAATCTTCTTCCATCGGCATTGTAAATGGATGGTGCATTGCTGTATAGCGATTCTGTTCCTCGCTCCACTCTAAGAGTGGGAACTCTGTAATCCAGAGGAACTTATACTCATTCTTATCCAGAAGTTCCATCTGACGAGCCAATTCCAGACGTAAGTTGCCAAGTACATCCCAGACAACCTTATTCTTATCTGCGGCAAACAACAGTAAATCTCCATTTTCTCCATCCATCGCTTTGATCAGGTTCTGCATCTCTTCCTCTGTCATGAATTTAGAGAAAGAAGATTTGACCGTACCATCTTCTTGGATCGCAATATATGCAAGCCCCTTTGCTCCAAAATCTTTTGCAAAGCTGACCAGTTTATCAATCTTCTTACGCGGCATGCTGCCCTGTCCTTTGGCATTGATACCACGCACTGTACCACCATTCTCGATAGCCCCTTTGAACACAACAAACTCACTGTCTTTCACAGTCTCTGTTACATTTACCAGTTCCATGCCAAAACGGGTATCCGGTTTATCAGAACCGTAGCGATCCATTGCTTCCTGCCAAGTCATTCTCGGAAGAGGCAATGTTACATCAATATTCAAGATTTCTTTAAACAATTTTGCCAGCAGACGTTCATTGACTTCAATGACATCATCTACGTCCACAAAAGACAGCTCCATGTCAATCTGAGTAAATTCCGGCTGTCTGTCTGCGCGCAGATCCTCATCTCGGAAACATTTTGCAATCTGGAAATACCGATCATAACCGGAGCACATCAACAACTGTTTGTACAACTGCGGAGACTGCGGAAGCCCATAGAAACTTCCCGGATGGATTCGGCTCGGCACCAGATAATCTCTTGCACCTTCCGGAGTCGTTTTTCCAAGAATCGGCGTTTCAATTTCTAAGAATCCTTCCTCTGCTAAAAACTGACGAGTCAGTGTTGCGATCTGACTTCTCATCATCAGATTTCTCTGTAAATCCGATCTTCTCAGATCCAGATAACGATATTTCAAACGAAGTTCTTCCTTCGTCTTAGAATTTTCCTCAATCGGAAACGGAGGTGTCTCAGACTCAGAAAGAATCCGCATCTGCTCCGGAATCACTTCAATCTCACCTGTTGCAATGTTATGATTTACTGCACCGGAACGTTTCTCGACAGTTCCTACAATCGCAACAACATATTCACTTCTTAAAGATGCTGCACGCTCGATCAAAGCGGCATCGCATTTTCCCTCTTCAAATACTACCTGAATAATCCCGGAACGGTCACGCACATCTACGAACACCAATCCGCCTTTATTTCTATTTTTTTGTACCCATCCCATCACTGTGACTGTTTCTCCAATATTTGCAGCAGAAAGTTCTGCGCAGCGATGTGTACGGTGTAAGCCTTTCATTGACTCTGCCATGATTCTTCCTCTTTTCTCTCTTCTTATTTATTGCAGAATACTTCCACAATATCTGTATATCCCTGCTGATTCAACTGTTCTTTCTGGAATTTCTTATTCTTTTTCATATTAGTAATCATAACCTGCAGCCCCTCAGCCCGGTCTTTCTTCGCCTGTTCCAGTACATTTAAAAGTTCTGCCTGCGGCAGTTTCTTCTCCAGAAGATATGCCCTTTTCTGACGGCTTGTCGGAATCTGATAGCCGCGTTCCAATAACAGCATGACAATTCGCTCAAATCCGATAGAAAAGCCAACTGCCGGTGTATTCTGTCCGGTAAATTTTCCAATCATTTCATCATAACGACCGCCGCCACCGACAGAACCGCCAAACTCATCCATGGAAATCTCGAAAATCGTTCCGGTATAATAAGACATTCCTCGTACTAACGTCGGGTCAAAGCTAATCTTGAACTCTGCCTCTTTGGCACTCTCAACACTTGTGATAATCGTTTCCAGCGAATCCGCCGCATCTTCTGGAAGATAACCGGCAAGTTTCTCTTTACACCAACGGACACCTTCCACGTCATTCGTAATTTCTTCAAAAATCTGGAGATACTTGTCAACCGCCTCTTTCTCATAACCGTTCTCCTCTAATTCTGCCCGGACTCCGTCCAGACCAATCTTGTCCATCTTATCCAGTGTAATAAATACCTGATCATATTCACTTTCCGCAAAACCGCTGTATGCCGCCATCGCTTTTAAGAAACGACGGTCATTAATACGAATGGTAAAATTACGAAAATCCAACTTTCCAAGCAGTGTAGACGTAGCCAAAATCAACTCAATCTCTGCCAGATTAGATGGCTCTCCCAAAATATCAATATCACACTGCATAAACTGACGAAAACGTCCTCTCTGCGGACGGTCTGCACGCCATACATTTCCCATCTGCAGCGCCTTGAACGGAGACGGAAGTTCATTGGCATTGTTCGCATAATAACGAGACAGCGGCACTGTCAGATCATAACGCAGTCCTCCATCCACCAAGTCCGCCTCTTCTTTGGCAGTTTCCAGTTTCAACTTCTCTCCACGTTTCAAAATCTTAAAAATCAGCTTTTCATTATCTCCACCTTGCTTGCTGCACAGGTTTTCGATATGCTCTACACATGGAGTCTCCATAGAAGAAAATCCAAATGCTTTATAAGTATCTTTAATCAAAGCAATGACATAATCCCGGATTTCCATTTCCTCCGGCATCATATCCTTCATTCCGGTCACCGGTTTCTTTTTCAATGCCATAATAACTCTCCTTTTCTTTCAATCATCTCATCAATTCGACAGATGTATTCTTCGATATTCTTCACATTCTCAATGCGAATGAGATTTGTTTCTTTTCCATTGTCCAGCCGTATCTTATCAGGCAGAACAATCTTCGTTCCTGCGCCTGCTCCCGCAGCCAGTATGGTTTGTTTTTCTTCCATAATAAGTATATTGTATATTCCGGCTTTGTCAACCTTTGCATAACCAACATTTTCGAAATTTCCGGCAATATTTTTCTGCCGATATAAATAATATGGAAACAGTTTCATTCTCTCTGCGGATTCCGCCGCTGATTCCACCATCTGTGCAATCTGATCATGCATAGATTCTTCCTGCCCTCTGACCAAACCGCTTTTTACTTCCTGCCCAAGTCTGGCTGCTCGTTTAATAGCCAATGCATGTACCGTCAGACTATCCGGTTCTAATTCTTCAATCTGTCTGAGTGTATCTCGCATATCTTCTGCACTCTCTCCCGGCAGACCTGCGATCAAATCCATATTGATATTATCAAATCCCATCTCTCTTGCCATCCGGAAAATCTCTTTTACATCCTGTACGGTATGCCGGCGGCCTACTAAATCTAATGTTTTTTGCTGCATTGTCTGTGGATTCACCGAAATTCTTGTCACCGGATGTCTGCGTATAACTTCTAATTTTTCCTTTGTGATACTGTCCGGTCTCCCTGCCTCCACAGTATATTCTAATACTTGTTCCAACGAAAATGATTGCTCAATGGTACTCAGCAATCGTTCTAGCTGCTTTGCGCTCAGTGATGTAGGCGTTCCTCCACCGATATAAATGGTATCCGGTCGGCGTGTTCCTGCCATCTGCCCCAAGGCAGAAATCTCTTTGCACAGCGCATCCAAATATTCATCCATCCGTTCCTTCCAGACATCTATCGGAGAAGAACTAAAGGAACAATAAGAACAAATGCTCGGACAGAACGGAATTCCTACATACAGGCTAAATCCATCCTTTCGCAGTTGTTCTAATAATTTCTTTTCTCTCTTTGCAATGGCTAATGCCAACTCCGCTTTTTTCTTTGAAACACAATATTCTTCCTGCAAAAAATGAACAATGGCTTTTTCATCCATTTCCACTTCTAACTTCTGCATCACAAGTTTTGTCGGACGTACTCCCGTCAACATTCCCCATGCAAGCTCTTTTCCAGTCTGTTCACACAAATACTCATACAAACGTTTTGTCACCTGCCGCTTTTGCTCCTGCCTGTCTGCTGTGCCAGCCTTTACAGACTCAGATGTAATGGAAAAGCAAGAGCCCTCTTTTATCTTTACCGTTATAAGAGGTTCTTGCTTTTCATCCACACGCTGGCAAATCTCCGCATCCGGGAAAAATGCTTTTGTGACATGATATGCATTGTAAGTATAAAGTGTCTCATTACAAATTATTTCTATCATGATTTATCCTTCTGATTCTTTTACATTATACAAATGGATTGTACTTCCGCTCCATTTCAATCGTTGTCATTTCCTCATGCCCCGGATAGACCTTTACATCTTCCGGCAATACCAACAACTTTTCTCTTACCGAACGAACCAACTGACTCGCACTTCCCGTAGGTAAGTCAGCACGTCCAATCGACTCCTGAAACAATGTATCTCCACTGAATAACACTGCCTCTTCTTCCAAATAATAACAGCAGCCTCCGATGGTATGTCCCGGTGTATAAATCACTCGAATTTTCATACCTGCTATCTCCAGTATCTGCCCATCCTTTACATACGTTGCTCCGGCAAATCGATATCCCCCATCTTCATACATGGAAGACGCATTATATTGTGGATTCTCAAGCAATATTTTCTCTTCTTCCTGTGCATACACCGGTACCGGAAATTCTTTCAAAAACCCATCGATTCCCATAATGTGATCAAAATGCCCATGCGTCAGCAGAATCGCTTTCATTTTCAAATCTTTATTTCTGATATGGGATACGATTTCCGGACGAAATGTTCCCGGATCAATAATAAAGCATTCTTTCGACTCTTCGTTTGACACAACATAACAGTTAGTTGATACCATTCCAATTACAAATTTTTCTATCTTCATCTGTTTAACCTGCCGTTCTTTCAATATCGATCGTGCCCTCTATCTGACGCAGTTTTTCTATGATCCGATTGAGTTCCTCGCGTCCATGGACAATAAATCCCAAATCCAATGTTGCCGTTCCCTTTTTACTTGTACGGACATTCATGGATTTTACATCAATTTTCGCTTCTGTAAATACTTTAGAAATATCCATCAGCATTCCCTGTCGGTCATACGCATACATTTTAAGCTCTGCCAGATACTGTCCGCCGCTCTCATTCTCACCGTCATTTTCCCACTCAGCATCTATGAGACGCTCCCGTTCTGCTGCAGATAGATGCAGCATATTCACACAGTCCGTCCGATGGATCGTCATTCCACGCCCACGGGTCACAAAGCCCACGATTTCATCGCCTGGCACAGGATTACAGCACTTTGAGAAACGAACTGCCATATCGTCAATTCCTTTCACCACAATCCCACTCTTCGACTTTGCTATATGCACCGTCTGGTTATTGGCACCAGACAACTTTTCCAAAATGGTCTCATCTGTAATTTCCTTTTTGTGTTCCTTTTCATATTCCTCATGAAGCCGGTTTACAACTTGACCTTCTTTTAGTCCGCCATGTCCGATTGCAGCCATTACTGCATCCCAATCGCGGAAGCCGTATTTTCTCTGTACAATCTGCTGATACTTTGGTTTCAAAATATCACTGAGGTTGATGGATTTCGCCTTGCAATAGGCCATAACAAGTTCTCTTCCCCGAATAATATTGTCTTCTTTAAACTCTTTCTTAAACCATTGATTAATTTTTGACTTCGCCTGAGGACTCTTTACAATATTTAGCCAGTCCCGACTTGGTCCCTTCGAATTTTGAGAAGTCAGAATCTCAATACGATCGCCATTTTGTATCTTATAGTCAATGTTGACCAATTTCCCATTGACTCTTGCTCCAACCATTTTATTGCCTACCGCACTATGGATTGCATATGCAAAATCTACCGGTGTAGAACCATTTGGAAGATTCTTCACATCTCCATTTGGAGTAAAACAATACACGTCTTCCGCAAACAAATCCAGATCACCCTTTAATAGGCTTAAAAACTCTCGATTATCAGACATATCCCGCTGCCACTCTAAAATCTGACGCAGCCAGTTTAGTTTTTCTTCCTGCGACTGCATACTCTTTGCAGCATCTTTCCCCTCTTTATATTTCCAATGCGCCGCAATACCATATTCCGCAGTCTTATGCATCTCTTCTGTTCGAATCTGAATCTCAAACGGCTGTCCGGATGGTCCCATCAAGGTTGTATGCAGAGATTGATACATATTAATCTTCGGCATTGCAATATAGTCCTTGAACCGCCCCGGAATCGGTGTATACATCTCATGAATCACTCCCAAAGCCGCATAGCAGTCTTTGACAGAATCTACTATAATCCGTACTGCAAACAAATCATACACCTGATCTAGTGTCTTGTTCTGATTCACCATCTTCTTATAAATACTAAAGAAATGCTTCACACGGCCATAAACCTTTGCCTGAATATGTGCATTTTCCATATGCTTGGAGACTTCCGCTACAATCTGCTGCACAAATTCTTCACGCTCTGTCTTACGGTCATTCAAATCTTTTACCAGTTTTTGAAAAACTTCCGGCTGAAGATATTTCAAGGATAAATCATCCAATTCAATCTTAATTTTAGAAATACCAAGACGCTGAGCAATTGGCGCATAAATATCCATTGTTTCTCTCGCTTTTTCCTGCTGTTTTTCCGGACGCATAAACTCCAGCGTTCGCATATTGTGCAGGCGGTCCGCCAGTTTGATAATAATAACCCGAATATCTTTTGCCATTGCAAGAAACATTTTACGCAGATTCTCAGCCTGTATCTCCAACTTATCCTGCGAATAAGACAGCTGTCCCAACTTAGTAACACCATCTACCAGTAGTGCAACCTCTTCGCTGAATTCCCTACTGACATCATCCAAAGTCATATCCGTATCTTCTACAGCATCATGCATCATTCCGGCAACGATAGTCTCTTTATCCATCTCTAGATCTGCCAAAATAATTCCAACCCAGAGTGGATGTATAATATAGGGTTCTCCCGACTTGCGCACCTGCCCTTGATGTGCTTCCGTTGCCAGTTTATAAGCCTTCTCAATCATAGAGATATCTGCAGAGGGGTGATACTTCCTCACTCTGTCTATCAGTACCTGATATAATTGCTCCGGATCCTGATAATCTTCCGGTGCTTTCACCGCATGACCATCCACGATCGCAAGATTCTTATTCAATAACTCATATTCTGGTGTTCCGGACATATCAGTCCCCCCTTTTCATGCATTATATCCCTTAGTATAGCATTTTTTCTAATTTTTTCAAACTTTTTTTGCACGAGAACATTTTCCCAAAAGCACTATAACCTTTATAATACAATTTCAAACTGTTCGTCTTCTTTTAAATCAATCACCGTACAATCTGTTGCATATGTACATTCCGGCAAAATAATCATCGCCTGAAGTTCTTCAACATGTACCGGCAACGGTGCCAGATGCCAGATTGCCGTATTAATTTTTACCAAAGTGCCCTTCGGTACGATAAATGCTTTTGTCCATTCCGGCAGCGGTGTCCCTGCAGATGCCGGAGCAACATGAATAATTATATCGTCATTAAGCGGAAGGATCATTTCCGGTGTTGTATTATGATATTCTGCCTGTGTGATCAGCATCACATCCGGTTTTTTTACAAGAATCGGTGAAAAACCTACTCTTCCCGTGTAAGATTCTGCAATTCTATCTGGATAAAATCGATGAATCTCTCCTTGCAGCGCATAACTATCTGGTTCTGTCATAGAATAAAAAGTTCCAAATGGAGCAAATGTTTCATAAGTTAATGGTTCTGCTTTAATTGTTTTCATACTCGTCGCCTCTTTCTTCTTTTTCATATTATTGATACATTCTAGTAATATCAGATTATCATAGTCCCTACAGGAGTTCAAGTTGGTCTCCCACTGCATTTCTTCATATATAAGATTCCAAGGAATAACACTATCGGAAATACAATTGCCGCCAAAATTCCGATTTTTAAATTTTCTCCTGCCATACTGGAAACACTTCCGACAAGAGTCGGTCCCACCGAACATCCCACATCGCCTCCAAGCGCAAGAAAAGCAAACAGGGCTGTTCCGCCTTTTGGAAGTGCCGCAGACGCTTTGCTAAAGGTTCCTGGCCACATAATGCCCACCGACAGCCCACAAACTGCACAGGCTATCAAGCTAAGCAGCGGAATCGGAAACATCACAATCCCTAAATAACTTGCCACACATAATATGCAGCTGAACATCATAAATCGATTCAAATCGATCTGATCCCCATATTTACCATAAAAGGCTCTCGCTGTTCCCATAAGAATTGCGAAAGCCATTGGCCCTGCGAGATCTCCTGCTGCCTTTGTAATTCCAAGCCCTTTTTCTGCAAATGCTGACGCCCACTGACTCACCGCCTGCTCACTTGCACCTGCACAAATCATCATAACAAATAATACCCAGAAAATCTGCATCCGAAACAATTCTCTGATTTTCATTCCCTCTTCCCCATCTTCGATCAGAGATGTCATCGGAACTTTCAGAAATGCAATGGCATTTCCCAACGGAATCAACGCCCAGAAGATTGCTAAAATCCTCCAGTTTTCTATGCCAAATAAAGCAAAGAATAACGTAGAAATCAAAACAACCGCTACATGCCCCCAACAATAAAACGAATGGAGCATACTCATTGCCTTTTCTTTATTATCCGAAGGACAAGCCTCGACAACCGGGCTTACCAAAACTTCTAATAAACCTCCACCAATTGCATATACCATAACGGATATCAAAATCCCGATAAACGCAGAAGAAAACAACTTCGGAAGGAATGTCAAAAATATCAGTCCCGCAGCAGACATGATATGTGCAATCAACATTGATGCCCGATATCCTATTTTATCCACAAAACTAACTGACACCAGATCCACCAATAACTGAACTCCAAAATTAAACGTCACAAGTAATGTGATCTGTGACAGAGGAATCCCGAAACTTCTCTGAAATGTCAAAAAAAGCAACGGAATAAAATTATTTACGATTGCCTGAACCACATACCCCACAAAGCAGGCAGTAATCGTTTTATTATACGGATTCTTCATATAAAACCTCCTTAACTAATGCAATAATTTACCACAGTTATCTGCAGCGTTCTTCTTCCCATATATTCATTCACAGTCGGGTAATAGGTAAATGACATCTCCGGACTTTCTTCCATTGTTCTTAAACACGACTGCACATCTCCAAAATAAATTGCATCCATCCGGGTTCCGTATCGATCTTCTACCTGAAATTTCAATACATTCTGATTCTTTCCTATAATTCTCGGCTGGATTACTTTTAAGTTTCTTTCAGCAAACAGCGGTTTTGTATTTCCTTTTCCAAAAGGCTCCAAAAGTTCCAGTTCTTCAACCAGTTCTTCCGTCACATAAGACAGTGGCAGCTGCATGTCAATCGATACCTTTTCTACAAGATCCTCTTCTGTAAGGTTCGCAAGCTCATTCATCACCTGACGAAAACGTGGTACATTTTCTTCCTCCAACGACAATCCTGCCGCCAGTTTATGTCCTCCAAACTTCGTAAATAGAGCACGGCATTTACACATCTCTTCAAACATATTATAGGCTTCGATAGAACGACCGGAACCTTTTACCCCTTCTTCGCCTTTTGTCAGCACAAATACCGGACGATAGTAACGCTCTCGAATCCTTCCGGCAATAATTCCGGCAATACTTTCATGACACTCCGGCAAATATACCACCAGCACCTTATCCTCCTTCAAAGACGTCGTCTCTATTTGTTCAACCGCCTGTGCAACGCCTTTTTCTGTCATCTCTTTTCTGCTGTCATTAAGCGCTTTCAAATCCTCCGCAAGCATCACAGCTTCTCTTCTTGTTTTTGCGCACAAAAGTTCCAATGCCCGTTTAGCAGTATCCAAACGGCCACTGGCATTGATACATGGTCCTAAAACAAAACCGATATGATAAGCATTTAATCGTTCCACCGGAATCTGTGTACATTCAATCAATGCCTTCAGCCCTTCGTTATTGGTGCACTTCAACATTTCCAACCCCTGTTTCACAAATACCCGATTTTCTCCACACAGATCCATCACATCTCCAACCGTCGCAATGGCTACATTTTCCATCAGATAATCAACATCGTCCACATCCCTCTGCAACACTTCATAAAGTGCCTCTACCACTTTATAGGCTACTGCAGCGCCGCACAGTCCTTTGAATGGATATTCACAATCCGGCCGGTGCGGATCTACAACTGCATCCGCCTGCGGAATTAGATATTCCTTTTCTTCTCCCACTTCTAAAAACGGGATTTCATGATGGTCGGTTACAATAATAGTCAAGCCTTTTTCCTTTCCATACGCAATTTCTTCTGTCGCCGCAATCCCATTATCACAGGTAATAATCGTGTCAACTCCAGCCTCGATTGCTCGGTCAATCAACTGGCGGTTTAGACCATATCCGTCTTTGATTCGATCCGGTATATCCGTGTCTACAATTGCCCCCAGCTGAGACAGCCCTTCCTGCAAAATATAAGTTGCATTCACTCCATCTATATCATAATCTCCAATGACTCGAATCCTTGCACCTTCTCTGATTTTTTCAGCCAGAATCTCCACTGCCCGATCCATATCTTTCATCAACATTCCATCATACAGATCCGCAATCGTTCCATTCAAATAAAAATCTACAGCCTCATCTCCAATTACTTCCCGGTTTCTGATCAGTCTTGCCACGATCGGAGAAATGTGATACTTTTTTCCGATTGCCTGAAAATCCGCTTTTTTCATTGTCACAAACCATTTTTCCATTCTTTCGTCTCCTTACACAATCACACACTTTAAAAAAGCGCTTATCTGTATTATATAATCAATCCACCTCTGCAACAAGTTAAAAAAAGAAGGTTCTCCTCCCATGGGAAAACCTTCTCTCTTTAAAAATTCCTTATTAACAATACATATTCTTATTTTACAGCCTTTTTCTCGCTGCGTCTTTTCATTACGTACCACAATGCACCTGTAATACATACAGAAGAATATGCTCCACAAACAATACCCACCATTAATGGAAGAGCAAATTCCCGAATAGAGCTTACACCCATCACATACAAAATAGCTACCATAACAAATGTAGTCAATGAAGTATAGATACTTCTTGTCAAAGTCTTTGTAATACATCTGTTCACCAATGTATCCAGCGTTTCTTCTCGTTTCTTTGTCTTCAGTTCTTCACGAATACGGTCAAAAATAACAATTGTCGCATTGATTGAGTAACCTACGATTGTTAGCATACACGCTATAAACGTATTACCGACAGATACTCTTGCAATGACATAAAATGCTAATACAACAAGAACATCATGTACCAATGCCAGCACTGCACTTGTAGCAAATCTGATATCTTTAAAACGGAACCAGATATAAAGCAGCATACAAATTGTCGCTACAAGTACTGCTATGATTGCATCCTGACGCATCTCTGAACTTACTGTAGAACTGATATTTTCAGCAGTAATCTCCTTTTCGTCTACCTGGAAATTGTCAACCATTGCTTTGTTAAATGCTTCTCTTTTTTCCAGATCCAATGTCTGTGTTTTAAAGATAACCTGATTTGTTCCTGCAACTTTTTGTACCTGTACATTCTTATCACCAGTTGCTTCTTCAATCAACGGAACAATATTCTCATCGATTTCTTCCAGAGTATAATCCTCTGCAAATGTAATACTTGTAGAAGTTCCTCCTTTAAACTCAAGGCTGTAGTTCAAAGCTCCTGCTCCGCGAGAAGAGTTTACCCCCATAAATACAAATCCCACTACAATCACTGCAAGTGAAATTCCAAAAAAGACCTTTTTCTTTCCAAGGAAATTGATTGGCTTTCTTTCTTTCAAAATTCGTCCGTAAACTTTCTGGCTTCGGATTCCTACTGCATAAAAAGAATAAATAATCAATCTTGTAATCACCAATGCTGTAAACATGGAAACTACGATACCAAGCGCCAGCGTTTGTGCAAATCCCTTTACGGTACCACTTCCCAGCAGCCACAATACCGCTGCTGCGATCAGTGTTGTAATATTACCGTCAACAATTGCTGACAGTGCTTTCTGGAAACCTGCATTCAAAGCAGATTTTACAGATTTTCCTTCTGTTAATTCTTCCTTTACTCTTGCAAAAATAATTACATTTGCATCTACTGCCATACCAATACCAAGGATAATACCTGCAATACCCGGCAATGTCAAAGTAATATCAAAAGCATTCAATAATACAAGAATCAATCCTGTATAAATCAGAAGCGCCAAACTGGAAGCCAGTCCAGGAAGTAAATATATAAAGCACATGAAAATACATACGATTGCAAGACCAATTGCTCCAGCTTTTAAACTAGTGCTGATTGCCGCTTCCCCTAGCTGTGCTCCTACGACATTCGAACGCAGTTCCTCCAGCTCCAAATTTAATCCACCGATACGGATTGTAGATGCCAGCTTTTCTGCCTCTTCAAAGGACATACTTCCTTCAATCACAGCACGTCCATCATTAATCTCTGCATTTACATTTGGCACACTTACAAATGCTCCATCATAATAAATACCGATGCTCTCTCCTGCCGCCTTTGCCGCCTGCGTTGCAGCTGCAAATTTAGCTGTTCCTTCTTTGTTCAATTCCAGAGAAACTACATTTTTTGTAGCATTCGTCGTCTGATCGCTATAAGTTTCTGCTGATGCACTCTTAATATCTGTACCTGTCAGCACGATAGAACCATCTGCCTCCAGTTCTTCGATTGTTTTATTCAGCACAAAATCCTTCGTCATATCTCCGGTACTTCCGGTCTGTGAATAATTTGCCTGACCAGCGCTGTCCTTCTGGGAAATAAAATACAAAGACCCCGGCTGTCCCAATTCATCTAAAATCTGATTAGCATCTGTTACTCCCGGAATCTCGATACTGATTCTGTCTGTTCCTTCCTGATAAACAGTTGCCTCTGTACTGTACTGCTCTACTCGCTTCTGCAGCTTGTAAATCGTATCTGACATATCCTCCTCTGACGGAGCTTCTCCTTTTACCTGATAAGTGATGCTGACACCGCCTTCCAGATCAAGACCAAGATTAATATTCTTGGCAGCGCCCACCTTACCGTTTCCCCATCCGACAACTGTTGTAAATCCCAACACTACCATCAGGGCGGCAACCAGAATCAAATTAATGATTCCTTTGCTTTTCTTCATATTATTCATTGTTCTTTTCCTCCTTCCCATCCGCTAAAGCTGCCTTAATCATAATCGCACACTCTACACGCTTACGCTCCATCTCACAGCTCACATCGTAGGTATCATTGATTGTGTGATGGAATTTATATGAATTTGCCATGCAACCTCCACTGCAGTAAAATCTAGCAAAACAGCTTCTGCACTTTTCTTTCGAATACACACTACATCCGCGGAATGTATCTGCAATTTCCGGTTTTGTAATTCCCTCATCTACATTTCCCATCAGGAAATCCTCATCACCAACAAACTGATGGCAAGGATACAGATCTCCCCAAGGGGTTACTGCCAGGTATTCGGTTCCAGATCCACAACCGGATAATCTTTTTGCAACACAAGGACCACCTTCCAAATCAATCATAAAATGGAAGAAGTTAAATCCCTTTCCCATCCGTTCTCTTTCCACCATCATCTTAGCGAGCTTATCGTATTCTTCAAAAATCTGCGGCAGATCACTTCCCTGAATAGCATACGGATCTGTATCTTCTCCGACAACCGGCTCAATTGATATCTGCTCAAACCCAAGTTCTGCATAATGTTCCACATCTTTGGAAAAATCAAGATTCTCTCTTGTAAATGTACCTCGGATATAATACTTATCCTGATTCCGGCTCTCTGCCAGTTTCTGAAACTTCGGAACAATCAGGTCATAGCTTCCTTTTCCATTTCGGAATGGCCGCATCTTATCATTAACCTCTTTTCGTCCATCCATACTCAGTACAACATTATCCATTTCTTTGTTAACAAATTCCTGAACTTCATCGTTTAACAAAACACCATTCGTAGTCAATGTAAAACGGAAATGCTTGTCATGCAGTTTTTCCTGTTCTCTTCCATAGGCAACCAAATCCTTCACTACCTGCCAGTTCATCAACGGCTCTCCGCCAAAGAAATCCACTTCCAGATTCCGTCTACTTCCAGAGTTGGCAATCAAAAAGTCCAGCGCTTTTTTTCCGACTTCATAAGACATCAGCGCACGCCTTCCATGATATTCTCCTTCCTCTGCAAAACAATAACGACAGGCAAGATTACAATCATGAGCAATATGCAGACAGAGCGCCTTCACTACGGTCTTTCTCTGTTTTACTTCTTCTATGTAGTCTTCATAAATGTCCTGCGTAAACAACTGACCATGCTCTGTCAATTCACTAAGCGCTTCTAATATTTCTTTCAGCTCCGTCTGATCGATCTGTTTTTCTGCTGCCTGTAATTCCTTTTCTACATACTGTAATGTCTCTTCAGACAATAGTGTTTCTGCTGTATGACAGGGATTCTGCTTTTCCAGACAGGCAATCACATCATATGCAGACTCATCTACCACGTGAACAGAACCACTATTCACGTCTAAGACAATATTATAACCATTATTCTGGTACTGATGTATCACAACAGATACCTCTCTTTCTCTCTTTTTCTCTCTTTTTCTCTCTATCATGCTTTAAACAAGGATAAGGCAGCGCCCGAAGTCGCTGGTCGCTGCCTTTGTCTACATACTCTTATCTCATCGAGAATTCTATGCTATCCCTATTATTTTTTGTGTTCACAAGTCTGGTTTCCTACTGTACAAGAAGTCTTGCATGCAGACTGACAAGATGTCTGACACTCGCCACATCCACCTTTTTTTACTGTATGGTTTAATGTCTGAGTATTCAGTGTTTTAATATGTTTCATCTCAATGTCCTCCTACTATTTCATAATGATACTGCAATTATATCACACCGAGAACTGATTTTAAAGTGTTTTTTTATGAAATCATCCCGCCCAGCATCCCGCCGCCCGCACACATGAGAAACGTAGTCAGCAGATTACTCCCGGCATCCTGTAAAGAATGGTAAATTCCTACAGAAACTAGCAAAAGCAGCACAAAATACAACACGCCAACAATCAGCCCCCAAAGGAATTTTCGCTCCCCTGCCGATTTTCCAATTACAAATCCTCCGATCAAAGTAGACACAATATAAATCACAATAATTCCGGCGGTCACCTTACTCTCATCCAGCTCCATTTTATAAAAGACTCCTGCAAGGATAAGCAATAAAATTCCGCTGACTGCATAAGCGCACAACAAAGCCTTTAAGACCCAGACGATTTTTTTCTCCCAGCCTACCACACTACTTTTGTCTGTTTTTTTCATAGCTCCCATCTCCTTCATACGTTCTTTATTTGACTTTATGAAATCCAAGAGCCTTTTAGAACCTGTACCGTTCTATTGTTCCATCTGTTTTCCCAGGAATACAGCAGCACTTAACAGAACCTTCTGTTCTGCTTCTCCGATTTTTTTTCTGCTTTCTTTTTTTAGCAAAACGACACTTCCGATTACATCTCCTTGACATATGATTGGATAGATCAATTCTTCTGCCCCATATTCTTCTGCTCCGTCTGCTATGTTCAAATAATAAGATTCTTCTTTTCCTGCCAAGATACACTCTCTTCTTTGAAGAGCATTTTCAAATTCTTTTCGAATCATTTTATCCTGTAAGTCCTTTCTCCCCGTTCCGGCTGCCGCAATAATCTGATCATTATCCGTAATACACACTGTCTCTCCAAGCGTCTGGCTCAAACTCTCCGCATATTGTTTTGCAAACGTAGCCAATTCTCCAATGGGAGAATATTTTTTTAAAATCACTTCTCCCTCCCGATCCGTAAAAATTTCCAACGGATCCCCCTCTCTGATTCGAAGTGTTCTTCTGATTTCCTTCGGGATTACAACCCTCCCTAAATCATCAATACGACGTACAATTCCTGTTGCTTTCATATCTATCTTCCTCCATTTCCGATACTTTCCAATTATGGGAATAGTATCTGTAAAAAATAGAATTTTATTCATTCTATTGAAAAACAGAGCGCGTTCTGTTAAAATAAAATATTATTGTCAACGAGAGAGGGAACATCTATGAGTCTGAAAATACCAATTGAAACTTCCGCAAGACACATCCATCTTTCCCAAAAAGATTTTAAAATCTTATTTGGAGTGGACGCAAAGATGCATTATAAAAAAGATTTGAGTCAGCCGGGACAATATGCCTGCGAAGAGCGTCTAACCATTGTCGGGCCTAAAAACCGTCTGGAAAATGTCATCATATTAGGCCCCTGCCGTTCTGAAACTCAGGTTGAAATCTCTGTCACCGATGCACGTAAATTAGGTATCCCCAGCATTATCCGCCAATCCGGCGATATTGAAGACACTCCGGGCTGTACCCTGATCGGTCCTACCGGACAACTTGAATTAGACAAAGGTGTGATTGTTGCAAAACGCCATATTCATATGACTCCATTAGATGCAGCGCGTGCGCGCGTCAAGGACAATGACATTGTCTTTGTCATCACTACAAGTTACGAACGTTCTTTGATTTTTTCCGATGTAGTCGTTCGCGTCAGCCCCTCTTTCCGGCTTGCTATGCACGTTGACACTGACGAAGCAAACGCTTTTGCAAACGAAGAAGATCCATACGGGGTTATATTAAAACTTTTCGATGGACATACTTATAATCTACAGTCTTGGGCGGAAGAACTACAACTTGGAATCAACCGTTCTCTTTAACCTCAATTTTACATTTAGCAAAGGATTTTGAAATATTATGTTTATTCTGATTTTTAACCAACTTGTCAAAATGGTAGTAATTATGGTTTTAGCCGTTTTCTGCTACCGAATCAAACTCTTAAACCAAGAAGGAAACCGCAACCTCTCCAATCTTCTTTTGATGATTGTCAATCCTTGCCTAATTGTCACTACCTATCAGACAGATTACGATCCGTACCTGGTAAAAGGACTTCTACTGGCATTTGTTGCCGCATTCGCCACACACATGATCGGTATCTTTATTGCGCGTATTGCAATCCGCCAAAAAGGGAACGTAGATTATGCAATCGACCGTTTTGGCTCTGTATATTCCAACTGTGGTTTTATGGGAATTCCTCTGATATACAGTGTTTTAGGAAGCGAAGGCGTCTTCTATCTGACAGCCTACCTAACTGTCTTCAACCTGTTGTCATGGACTCATGGTCTAGCTCTTTTAGAAGGCCAGTTCTCTCTTACCCGTTTAAAAGAAGGTGTAACCTCTCCCATGGTCATCGGTACTGTCATCGGCGCGCTCCTTTTCTTTTTGCAGATACGACTCCCCGGTGTTCTCTTGGACTCAATGGAATATATTGCAGATATGAACACTCCGCTCGCCATGATCATCGCCGGACTTTCGGTTGCACAGGCAGATTTAAAAAAGATTTTCAGCAACCTGAAAATCTATTACGTCAGCTTAATCAAATTAATTGTCGTACCACTTACAGTCCTGCTTTTCCTCGTTACCTTTCGTATAAACTATAACGTGGCATACACCATACTAATCGCAGCCTCTTGTCCAACAGCAACAACGCTCACCATGATGGCAATTCGCTTTGAAAAAAATTACAAATACGCCTCAGAACTGTTTGCCTTTACAACTGTTTTATCCATCTTTACAATTCCTTTCATTGCATTTGTTGCAGGATTTTTTCTATAAATAGTTCAAAAAAGTGGAATGGGCAGTAATCACTGCCCATTCCACTTTTTATAAATACCTTCTAATGCATCTACGACTCCATCCAAACCTAACAAACTTGCATTGAACAACATCTGATGCGCCTCGATACTTCCCCAATCACGCTTTGTATGTTCTTCATAGTATGCCTTTCTTGTACGGTCAACCTTCTTAATCTTATCCCACGCCTGACGCTCAGTCAGATTATAAAGTTTCATAATTCTGCGAATTCGATCTTCTTTATATGCATAAATAAATGCGTTGATACAATTTGAATAATCTCCCAGAATATAATCCGCACAACGCCCTACTATAATACAGGAACTTCTCTTCGCCATCTTCTGAATAATCTGCGTCTGCATTTCAAACACCTGATCTGACAATGGCTCTTCAAACTCCTGACCATTCATAAACATAATGTAGTCTCCTGACCCTAAAATCGCAGATGACATATAATGTTCCAGAACGGATTCATCTACCTTCTGAGCCATCTCCGGTGTAATATTTAGCTCTTTCGCCGCCATCTTGATCAAATTATGATCGTATAACGGGATATCCAGCCGCTTTGATAATCGATTGCCGATTTCATGTCCACCACTTCCAAACTGCCTGCCGATTGTAATAATGATATTATCTGTCATCGAAGTCACTCCTTTCGTGCCCATCGTCACCCCTGTCTGTACAGAATCAAGTAGATCATTCTGCCTTATAGGTACAGTATACATTATTTTTCTGAAAATTTAAACAAAAACCTCTGGTTTTTCGTCTATTTTTCGTATTTCCACATATGCCACTGCACCAATAAATGCGCATCCTATCACGCACACAGCCATTCTCATAAAGTCTGAACACAACCAGATCAGTAATTCTTTCTTTGTAAGAACAATCGAAATCGAGTTCACCAAAATATGCAGAAATATCGGTGCTTTCAGCGAGCCGAACTTTTCATAAATATATGCAAGGAAGATTCCCAATATCAGCGTATATGCTATCTGTGTTACAGAACCATGGACAAATGCAAAGAATAAAGAGACAGAAAACGCAGCACCCCAGAATTTCATCTGCTCTCTGCATCGTCTATATAAAACCCCTCGGAACATCCACTCTTCTGCAATTGGCACGATCAATCCCTGGCACACAAGCATTACGCCCATACTCTCAGAATACAGCGCTTTTGAAACATTCAAAAAGGTTACATCCTTCATAGCCAGACCGCTCATAACCATCACCACGTTCATCCCAACACAAAAAGCCACCCCAAATAGCAAGATCCAGATATACTTTTTCAGTGGGGCCACCTTATTCACCGGCAACTGCACCGCCCGCTCCATTTTCCGGTCACGCCAGAACAAAAATACCGGCAGTGGAATTGTACACAATGCTAGAAAACCAGAAATAAGACTCTGATATTCCATCATCCACTCCATCATTTTTACCGAAAGAGCTGCTACTACTTCCGGATAAGGTTCCGTCTGTGCAGATTGCATCATACCAACCAAATCCTGCATATGTGTTGCCAAAACAACTGTCTGCACAATCACCTGCCCGACAAACTGAATTCCGAAATAAACCAGAATTGGCCCCAGAATTCTCCAAAATCGCTTTGACTGTGGCGTTCTATTCATTTTCCAATATCCTCACTTTCTCTTTCATCCACACCCTCAACTCATCTTGTTTTCCATGCAGGGATCCTTGCACCATCTCCGGCTTTCCACCGCCTCGTCCTTGAAATTCCATATTCAGTTCTTTTACCAGCTTTCGCAGATCCAACTGTCTACTTCCGATTACATAGCGATAATTCTCGTCTTTTCCGCCCGAGAAAACCGCACATACGCCATGACCGGCATCTAACACTTGATTCATCAGAAAACGAGGCGCCTCTCCTTCCAGCTCCGGTTCGAAAAGGCAGACGGCATCCTCTGTTTCATCAACCTCCTTTGCTTTATAACTAAGGAGATCCTTCTGCAGATTTAATACGCGTTGTTTCCACTGTGCACATTCTTCCCGCAAATGTACAACCGCCTCTGCTGTCTCGTCTTCTTTTGCACATAATGCCGCCGAAATCTGTCTTGCTGCTTGCAACTTCCGGTTGTAGTCTGCCAGCGCACGAAATCCACACAGCATGGTCACACGCACACCGCCTTTATATCTCTGTACATTAGTGAGCTTGATCTGACCAATTTCTCCAGTTTTACTCACATGCGGTGCGCAGCATGCGCACACATCATATCCCGGAATTGTCACAATTCTTACCTGACCTTCAATCTCAATCTTGCTGCGGTATTCTAATGATTCCAATTCTTCCACAGACGGATATGTTACAATCACATCCAGATTCTGAATCACAGCCTTGTTAGCCTCTAATTCAATCTCCAACAGCTCTTCTTTTTTGATTTCTCCGTTAAAGTCCATCGTACAGTCTGTCGTTCCCAAATGAAATCCAACGTTTCGATAGCCAAATCTTGCATGGACAAGTCCTGACACAATATGCTCTCCTGTATGCTGCTGCATCTTCATAAAACGTTCTTCCCAGTCAATCCTACCTGTTACTTCGGTACCCGGAATCAGTTCTCCATCTGTAAGATGATAGATGGTTCCATCCTTCTCCTGTACATCAAGCACATGCACCGCTTCCAACATGCCCGTATCAGCATACTGACCGCCACCTTCCGGAAAAAACGCTGTACGATTCAATACAACTTGATATCTGTCCCCTGATTTCAAACATTCCTGAACTACTGCTGTAAATTGTTTCAGATGGCTATCTTCATAAAATAACTTTTCTGTCATAACTTACATTCTCTCCGGCGCATCAAAGCCAAGTAAATCGATACAGGTTTCCAGCACTTCCTTTGTCAGTTTCAAGAGCGCAATATATCCTTCTCGTTTTGTTTCATTTTCTTCTGAAAGAATCTTTGTCTCATGATAAAACTTGTTAAATGCATTTGCAGTATCATAAATATAGGAACAAATCTTATGCGGTGCGATCTCCTCACTCACTACATTTACCATATCATTAAATTTTGCAGTTTCCAGCATAAGAGCCTTTTCAAATTCTCCTTCTGCCTCGCGAATCTGAAGATTTTCAACACGTGCACCTGTTTCTTGATATTTATTTAAAATAGATTTAATTCGAACAATTGTATACAAAATATACGGTCCCGTATTACCTTCGAAAGAAGTAAACCGGTCTACATCAAATACATAGTCTTTGGATGCCTGATTCGACAAATCTCCGTACTTGATTGCCGCCATGCCGACAGTCTCTGCGGTTTTTCTCGCCTCTTCCTCTGTTACAGTCCGGTTCTCCATAATCTTCTTGAGCATCTCTTCATTAATCTCGCGAATCAGATTTTCCAGACGCATAACCCCGCCTTCTCTTGTCTTAAACGGTTTTCCGTCTTTTCCATTCATAGTACCGAATCCCAAAAACTTCAACTCTGTCTCTGGACGCACGATCCCCGTCTTCTTTGCACAGCGGAAGACCTGCACAAAGTGCAGTTCCTGTCGTTTATCTACCACATAGATCACTTCATCTGGCTGATAGAGTTCTTCTCTTTCAACCAAAGTTGCAAGGTCTGTCGTGTCATAAAGTGCAGCTCCGTCAGACTTCAGAATCATACATGGAGGAACTTCCTTTTTATCTGTCTCTTCCTGAACATCTACTACCAGAGCACCCTGATCATAGTGTGCAAAACCTTTCTCTTTCAGCATCTCTACCATATCCGGAATATATTTCTGTGCGTCAGCCTCACCCTTCCACAAATCGAACTCTACATTTAGATTCTTGTAATTTTTCTTTAAATCTTCTACTGATACGTGCATAATATGTTTCCAGATTGCACGATATCCCCGGTGTCCATTCTGCAACAGGAAGGTAGCCTGTAATGCCTGCTCTCTATAATTCTCGTGTTCTTTTGCATAAGCACTGGCTGTAGGATAAATCTCCTCCAGTTCTCCAATTGTAAAAGGTGCTTTCTCCGGATATTCTCCTTCAAATGACTCATCAAAGTACGGCAATTCCGGCTGACGTTTCTTCAACTCTGTAATAATCAGTCCCATCTGGTATCCCCAGTCTCCCAAATGAATATCTCCCACTACTTTATGGCCTTTATATCTTAAAATTCTTTTTACACTTTCCCCGATAATTGCAGAACGCAAATGTCCTACGTGGAGTGGCTTCGCCACATTCGGTCCGCCGTAATCGATCATAATCATCTTCGGCTCTTCAGCCATTTCCACACCCAGCTGGGAATCTGCTGCCATCTGATTCAAAAATTCTGCTACAAAAGACGGCTTTACTTTTAAATTAATAAATCCCGGATTCACTGCTTCTGCCACTTCAAAACATGCACTGTCCTGTAGCTTGGCAACAACATCATTTGCTATCATAATCGGAGCTTTGTGATAAGTCTTCGCAGCCGCCATCGCACCATTACACTGGTACTCACATAAATCCGGCCGGTTTGACAATGTCACTTTGGCATAAGAGGCATCATATTCTGCTGCCAAAAAAGCCTCCTCCATCTCTTTTGTTATCAGGTTTAACAATGTTTTCACGTTTGTTCACTCTCCGTATTTCTATATTTTCATAATTTCACTTTTCCTTTGCTATTTTATCATTTATAATCAATTCTAGCAAGTGTTTCACATATTTTAGAAAGGTTAGGTAATGTCTATGAAAATAGGTTCACACGTTGGAATGAGTGGCAAAGAAATGCTGCTCGGTTCTGCGAAAGAGGCCGTATCTTACGGCGCAAATACATTTATGTTTTATACAGGAGCTCCACAAAATACACGTCGAAAAGAAATCAGCGAATTAAATATCGATCCCGCCTGGGAATATATGAAAGAACATGGAATTGATGAAATTGTTGTTCATGCACCTTATATCATCAACCTCGGAAATTCCGTAAAACCTGAAACTTTTGAACTCGCCGTAGAATTTCTGGCAAAAGAAATCGAACGCACAATTGCTTGCAAAAGCCATACTCTCATCCTCCATCCAGGCGCCCATGTCGGTGCCGGTACAGAGATTGGAACTGCTCAGATTATCAAAGGGTTAAACGAAGTCCTTACAAAGGATACAGACTGTGTCATCGCACTGGAAACAATGGCTGGAAAAGGTTCAGAGATCGGACGTACCTTCGAAGAACTGGCTGCGATCTATGATGGTGTAAAATACAACGAAAAACTTCGCGTTTGTTTTGATACCTGTCACACCAATGACAGCGGATATGACATTGTTCACCAGTTCGATGAAGTCATAGACCGGTTTGACCGGATTCTCGGAAAAGATCAAATAGCTGTTTTCCATATCAATGACAGCAAAAATCCACGTGGAGCAGCAAAAGACAGACACGCCAACATCGGATTTGGCGAAATCGGTTTCGATGCCTTATCCTACATTGTCCACCACAAAGATTTTGAACAAATTCCTAAAATTCTGGAAACGCCGTATATCCCAGATCCGGAAAATAAGAAAAAATCTTATGCACCATACAAGTATGAGATTGAGATGCTGAAAAGCAAGAAATTCGATCCAGAGATTACAAAGAAAATTCTGCCAAACTAACCGGCAGCTTATCATTCCCTAAAAATGGGTATTAAAAAACACGTCTGGGCGGGATCGAACCGCCGCACCTGCCTCCGGAGGGCAGTGCTCTATCCACTGAGCTACAGACGTATAATCATGCGTTCGAAAACAAGCCTGTTATCGAACGCATTAATTATGCTATCACAAATCTACCAAAATGTAAAGACTGAATTCCTTATTTCCTCATTCACCAATCAGCTGTTTCTTTTTTCTATCATAATAATATGCATGATCACTGAGCTGTTCCTCATCTTCCACTTGAGCTGTATTCACCTCCTGTACTATCTTCGTCATCTCCTTCTGGGTAAACCCTTGAGATTTAGGAACAATAATCACCTCATGAATACTACTTGGCAGAATATAATAATCCTCTCCAAGCATCTTGCCTATTGTTTCCAGTATCCCCGGATACATCATACAAGCCGCTCCAAAACTTCGGATTGTATTCGTCAGTACAAACATCACATCCCGCTTTTTTTGTTCTGGATATTTCAAAAGATTATGCGACTCTCCCGTCTTTTTATCCGGTTCAAACACCTCTCCCACAATCTCTTTCATTGTATATAATTGCGCTGGCAGAAGATGCACAGAATTTGCACACGCTGTTGAAAACAACTCTTTATCTTCAATCCCCCATTTTTTCAAATGTTCCTTACGTATCAACATTGTCGCTGTTCCTTCCTGTTTCACTTCAAGTAAAACATAAAACACAATGCTTAGATCCAACAAATCAAAATGGGGAACTGCCGACAGCAATTCCTGGTTTCGATTTCTATAAATCAATTTGAACACAATCTGATCCTTTATACCTTCGTAACTTTCCATTCTGGTCGTGTCCCACGATTTTTCATACCGCACAGCCTCATAAAAATCCATTAATGTATCGGTAATCTCTTCCAGCGATTCTCCTTTCTGAAATCTTTCATAAAAATCTTCCAGATAAATCGTAGGAGATATATTTACAGATGGATCTTCCACAAGGATTCCTCGTTTAATCTTTCCATTATTCTTGACCGCGATATGAATACTTGCAGTAATCCCTCCTTTCAGTTTTTGATTCATTTTCTTCTCTACAACGCACAAAAATTCCTGATATTCCATAAACTCCCTTTCTTTTTGTACGTCCGTCTGAAATTAAAATGAGAAATGTGGTACGAAATGTACCAAGATTTTTTGATTTGGAAAATATTATGTGAACTGATTATATCCAACTTCGAATGAAAATGCAATCTCTTTTTTTCAGAGCAACAAAAAGAATCCGCCAAAAGCGGATTCTCCTTGTTCTTATCTTCTGTTTTCCTGTTATATATACTACAATTATACTCTGGACAGATATTCTCCTGTACGAGTATCGATCTTCAGCACATCTCCTGTCTCAACAAACAATGGAACCATAACAACTGCGCCTGTTTCTACTGTAGCAGGCTTTGTAGCTCCCTGTGCTGTATCTCCCTTAAATCCAGGCTCTGTCTCTGTAATCGCCAATTCTACAAACAACGGCGGCTCTACAGAAAATACATTTCCTTTATGAGAACAGATCTTAACATTTTCATTTTCCTTTACAAACTTCAGAGCATCTCCTACAACCTCTGAATTCAATGCGATCTGATCATAAGTTTCTACATCCATAAAGTTGTACAAATCTCCATCCTGATACAAATACTGCATCTCTTTTCTGTCGATGTGTGCCTTCGGGAACTTCTCTGTCGGACGGAATGTCTTCTCTACCGCTCCACCACTGATGATATTTTTGAGCTTTGTTCTAACGAAAGCTGCTCCTTTTCCCGGTTTTACATGCTGGAACTCCAGTATCTGATAAATATTTCCATCAATCTCAACGGTCACACCGTTCTTAAATTCACCTGCTGCGATCATTTGTAAATCCTCCTTCAAACGCGCACTCCTAGCGCATAAATTCTGAACTGTAACTAATTTTATAATAATTTCAAGTTTTTTTCAACCTTTTTTCTTCATGAATTTCTTTTTTGTTATCCGAAATCAAAACTTCATGCGTTATTTTTTATAAAAATGCAGGACAATCCGTTCTAAATATCGTTTCAAAACAATCTGTATCTCCTCTTTTGGATGAATCGGTTTCACAAGAATATTGTGAATTCCTGCGCGTTTCGCTCCCCATACATCTGTAAACAACTGATCCCCTACAAACACTGTATTGTCTTTGTCAGTTCCCATCTCTTCCATTGCCCGTATATAGTTTTTTGTAGACGGTTTATGTGCATTATATATATATCTTGTCTGAATCTCTTTATTAAACATCTTTACACGAGGTTCTTGGTTATTCGAAATCAAACACGATTCAAATCCAATCTCCCGCAACCGCGCAAACAATTTCTTTGCACGCTCATCTGCCGGTGCGCCATGCGGTACCAGCGTATTATCAATATCAAAGATTACACCTCGATATCCCTCTTCATATAGCTTTTCAAACGGAATCTTATATGTAGATGCCACATATTCATCCGGATAAAATCTTTCTAATATCATCTCACTTCAACTCCATGACTCTGGTAATTATTTCTTCGCAAATCTCTGTTACTGTTTTGTGATCCGTCTCCACGATCACATCCGCTGCGAGTTCGTATTTTTCATCCCGTTCTTCCATCAACGAAGAAATATACTCTATATTTTTATTTCCATGCAGAATTGGTCTTTCATCGCTGTTCTTTACTCGCTCATAAATGGTTGCCGGCGCTGCAGTCAAAAGAACTACTCTTCCATTTTTCTTCATTTCTTTTACATTTTCTGCACGAAGTACAGTTCCTCCCCCACAGGAAATCACAACATGTTTCTTCATCTGTAATCTTTTCAAAAGCGAAGTTTCCAGATTCCGAAAATAGGCTTCCCCATATTGCTCAAAAATATGCGGAATACTCATCCCCTCTTCTTCTGCGATCACTTGATCCATATCAATCGTTTCCATATGATATTTCTCACTCAAATATGCAGAAACCGTTGACTTTCCAGTTCCCATAAACCCAATTAGAACAAGACTATAATTCAACGGTTCTTTTAAAACATTTCCCATAAGTCCAACCTTAACCCTTTCAATTCTGGGCTCTATTATAACAATTTTCCACCCATTCCGCAAGCATAAGACTCACTGCCCCTTTTTATTTTCATCAGCCTCCAATGCCGCCGCAACATCTGCCAAAAAGGTCTGCCATGCATCTTCATGTTCCACAAAATATTTAGGACAATTCTTTCCTGTCACATCATAATGTCGGATTACATCTTTCTCAGTCAATTGATATTTTTCACACAAATACGCCGTCAATCTTACAATTGAAATATATGTTTCCTTTGTAAACTTTCCTGTTTCATCCGGATGACAACACTCAATCGATACCGTATCGTGATTTCTGCTATTGGACGCATAAGCAATCTCCCACGTTGGAACACACTGCACGATTTCTCCTTCCATACCAACTACAAAATGACTGCTGATATAATCGCCATGCCCATCTTGAAGTCCATTAAAATAATCGCGGTTATTTTGAGCTGTACTCCCCGGATTTGCTGTATAATGAATCACAATTCCTGTAATCGGATCAGATGCGGTTCCCGGTCTTGAATATTCATTGATATCCAACAATTGCACATCTATCTGCGGTTCCGATGCATCAAGATTCAAATGGCTTGTTTCCGTTTTTTTCCATACGCATTGATACATCATAAGAACTACCAAAAGAACAACTAAAACCACCATTCCAATCTTCCCATACAATTTCTGCTTATTTATATTTACACGTTTCCTTCTGTTGTTTCTTCTCTTTTTCATCAAAAACGCCTTCTCTTTTGCACTCTCATTTTCTATCTATTTCTTTTATCTTACCATACAATCCTTAAAAATCCGGAAATCAATTATGAATTTTTTATGAAGGATAAAAAATAAAAAAAGAGTTTGGCTCTATAAAAAACGGAACTGGGATATGTACCGAATCACCGCCATTTCCCAGTTCCGCATAACTACCTTGTTTAATTATAAAAAATCCAAATCAGCACCACATTACTCGTCCACACTGTAGTTTGGAGCTTCTTTTGTAATATGAATATCATGTGGATGACTTTCCTTCAAAGACGCTGCAGAAATCTTAACAAAACGTCCGTTTTCCTTCAATTCTTCAATTGTGTGTGTTCCACAATATCCCATACCAGAACGAAGTCCTCCCATCAACTGGAATACTGTATCTTCTACAGTTCCCTTATATGCCACACGACCTTCTACGCCTTCCGGTACAAGTTTTTTAGCATTCTCCTGGAAGTAACGGTCTTTACTTCCATTTTCCATGGCTGAAATAGAGCCCATACCACGATATACTTTATACTTTCTTCCCTGATACAGTTCAAATGTTCCTGGACTTTCATCACAACCTGCAAAAATGCTTCCCATCATACATACATTTGCACCTGCAGCAATTGCTTTTGTCATATCTCCTGAATACTTGATACCACCATCTGCAATAATCGGAATACCATACTCTTTTGCAACTTTATAACAATCCATAACTGCGGATACCTGTGGCACACCAATTCCCGCAACAACGCGTGTTGTACAAATGGATCCCGGTCCAATACCAACCTTTACTGCATCCACTCCTGCTTCAATCAGCGCTTTTGTCGCCTCACCTGTCGCAACATTACCTGCAATTACCTGAAGATCCGGGTATTTTTCCTTAACCATACGCACTGTACGCAATACATTTGCAGAATGACCATGCGCTGAATCCATAACAATTACATCCACATGTGCACGAACCAATGCATCTACACGTTCCAGACAGTTTGCTGTAATACCAATTGCCGCTCCACAGAGCAAACGTCCCTGCTCATCCTTTGCGGACAACGGATACTTGATCTGTTTTTCAATATCTTTAATTGTAATTAATCCCTTTAAATTTCCTTCATCATCTACAATCGGAAGTTTTTCTTTTCTTGCCTTTGCTAAAATCTTCTTTGCCTCTTCCAGAGTGATTCCTTCCTTTGCTGTAATCAAACCTTCTGAAGTCATAGATTCTTTGATTTTCTTTGTAAAGTCCTCTTCGAATTTCAAATCACGATTGGTAATGATACCTACCAGCTTTTTCCCCTCCGTAATCGGAACCCCCGAAATACGGAATTTTGCCATAAGATCATTTGCATCTGCAAGCGTATGTTCCGGTGAAAGATAAAATGGATCTGTAATGACTCCATTTTCAGAACGTTTTACCTTATCCACTTCCTCTGCCTGCTCCGTGATTGACATATTTTTGTGGATAATTCCAATTCCACCCTGACGAGCCATTGCAATTGCCATACGATGCTCAGTAACTGTATCCATTCCTGCACTCATCATCGGAATATTCAGTTTCACTTTCTTTGTTAAATGAGTAGTAAGGTCTACCGCATTCGGAATCACCTCTGAATATGCCGGAACCAACAGTACGTCATCAAATGTAATGCCCTCTCCAATAATCTTACCCATGGCTTAAACTTCCTCTCTTTCTCCAACTGTATTTTTCTGAATTAATAGGTTACACAATCTTTTTTGTAAAAAAGTAACCGATAGTTTATCCGTTATGATACCGAAATTCAATATAGTTGTCAAGAGCAAAAATGCATTAATTTTAGTAATATTTCCACCTTATTTTCGCCCCATTATATTTGCTAATATCTACTTATCTGTCTTTTTAATAGAATCCCTGTTTATCTCAAAAAAGGACCGTACTTTCGTACAGCCCCTTCTCATATTTTTTACATCATGCCCATTCCAGCTCCGCCAGCCGGCATTGCAGGTGTATCTTCTTTGATTGTTGCAACAACAGACTCTGTTGTCAAAAGTGTGGATGCTACACTCGTAGCATTCTGAAGGGCACTTCTTGTAACCTTTGCAGGATCCAGAATTCCTTCTTTTACCATATCTACATACTCTTCTTTGTATGCATCAAATCCATATCCGACTTCAGATTCTCTTACTTTATTAATAATTACTGCACCTTCCAAGCCTGCATTTGTTGCAATATGGAACAATGGTGCTTCCAATGCTTTCAAGATGATATTTGCACCAGTCTTCTCGTCACCTTCCAGAGTCTCGGCAAGTTTAGCAACTTCTTTTGATGCATGGATATATGCAGAACCACCGCCGGAAATAATTCCTTCTTCTACAGCCGCTCTTGTTGCATTCAAAGCATCTTCCATACGAAGTTTTGCTTCCTTCATCTCTGTCTCTGTTGCCGCTCCCACACGGATTACAGCAACTCCGCCTGCTAATTTTGCAAGTCTTTCCTGTAATTTTTCTTTATCAAATTCTGAAGTTGTCTCTTCAATTCCCTTTCGAATCTGTGCTACTCTGTCAGCAATTGCCTGTTTATCTCCGCATCCGTCTACAATAACTGTATTTTCTTTCTGAACCTTGACAGATTTTGCACGTCCCAGCTGATCCAGTGTTGCTTCTTTAAGATCCATTCCAAGCTCTTCTGAAATCACCTGTCCGCCTGTTAGAATTGCAATATCCTGCAGCATCTCTTTTCTTCTGTCACCATAGCCAGGTGCTTTAACTGCTACAACGTTAAATGTTCCACGCAGCTTATTTACAATTAATGTAGTCAATGCTTCACCTTCGATATCTTCTGCAATAATCAGAAGTCTAGCACCAGACTGCACAATCTGTTCTAATACCGGAAGTATATCCTGAATATTGGAAATCTTCTTATCTGTAATAAGAATATACGGATCATCCAAAACAGCTTCCATCTTCTCCATATCTGTTGCCATGTATGCAGAAATATATCCACGATCAAACTGCATACCTTCTACCAAATCCAACTCCGTCTGCATAGTCTTAGATTCTTCAATTGTAATTACTCCGTCATTGGAAACCTTTTCCATAGCATCTGCAACCATCTGTCCTACAGCATCATCACCAGAAGAAACCGCTGCAACTCTTGCAATCTGATCCTTTCCTGTCACATTACTGCTCATAGCTGCAATCGCTTCTACAGCTTTATCCGTTGCCTTCTTCATTCCTTTTCGAAGAACGATTGGATTTGCACCTGCTGCCAGATTCTTCATACCTTCATTTACCATTGCCTGTGCAAGTACAGTTGCTGTTGTTGTTCCATCACCTGCAACATCATTCGTCTTTGCTGCAACTTCACGAATGAGCTGCGCTCCCATATTTTCAAAACCATCTTCCAGTTCAATCTCTTTTGCGATTGTAACACCATCATTTGTAATCAATGGTGCTCCAAAGGACTTATCCAATACAACATTTCTTCCTTTTGGTCCAAGTGTTACCCGAACTGTATCTGCAAGCTGATTTACACCTTTTTCCAGTGCTGCTCTGGCCTCTGCTCCATATTTAATTTCCTTTGCCATGATTTCTTCACTCCTGTCAATTATTCTTCATTAAACTTTATGAATCTCAAACAATTATTCTATATGCATCCGCTACTCTACAATTGCAAGAATATCATTCTGTTTTACAATGATGTACTCCTGTCCATCCAGTTCTACATCTGTTCCTGCGTATTTTGAATAAATTACTTTATCCCCTACTTTTACCTGCATAATCACTTCTTTTCCATCTATTACACCGCCAGGACCTACTGCTATAACTTCAGCCTCCTGTGGTTTTTCTTTTGCCTGACCAGGAAGAACAATTCCTGATTTTGTTGTCTCTTCTGCCTCTAACTGCTTTAACACAATCTTGTCACCTAATGGTACTAACTTCATTATAATTCCTCCTTTATAATTGCACTGTTAGCACTCATATACTCCGAGTGCTAACCCATGAATATAAAATAGCACTACACTTCTCATTTGTCAACAGTGATTCTAATTTTTTATAATTAGTTTATAAAAGGACATAAATAAAGTGAGAGACTCTTGCCTCTCACTTTATCTTCATTTCAGCTATACAAAAAATTCTGATTCTGCCGAATTACTTGCGGTGTTTATCGTGTTTGCTACGTTTTCTATAAATTACAACACCAATTGCCACAATTGCAACCAAGATACCAATCATTGCCGGCACCATCGATGTCGTATCTCCGGTCTGAACTGCAGTTGAACTATTTTTCTCTGGCACAGCCGGTTTTCCCGGGTTCCCCGGATTTCCCGGTTTACTCGGTTTCCCCGACTGATCCTCCGGCTTTGGTTTCTCTGGGGTAATATCTTTCTTAATGGAATCCACTTCAAATCTTGTTTCCACAGCATTTCCATGTACATCTTCCAGCAACAGTTCATATATACCGTTTTTGCCATAAACCTTTGTAAAGACTTTCCCCTCTTCGTCTGATGCACTCCAACCTTCCGGTTTCTTAAGCGGCTCATTTGAAGTTAAGGTTACTGTTACAGTATTGCTCTTCTCATTATAGATCTGTTCTACCATTACTTCTGGTGCTGTTGTATCCGTAATCTCAAATGACACTCTTGCAGTTACTTGTTCAACCGTAATCTTAGCAGTTGCAGTTCCAACCTCCATATTATTTTCATATACAATTTCCGGTTTATTGCCTACCCAATTTTCTGTATAAGCAACCTCCGCCGTTTTCATTTCCTCTCCTGTATATTCTGCATCTTCTGCTGTAATTGTTGCACTTGCACTATGTCCGCATATACAGGATTCTGTTATTTTATTATCTTTTGCCATATACGTGTACTGATGTACGTGAGGTTTCTGCAACACAAGTGCATCTTTCGGAATGCCATACCATGTACCTTTGTCTGCATCATATCCCGCACTGTTCATATAAGCCTCAAGAGCTCCATCCGGAATATTTAATTTCAGATTTTCTTTCACTCCCTTTGCAAATTCAAATTCTGTATTTGCTGTGATTCGAATCTGCGGAGGCACTGCACCAAATGTCAACTCTTTCAAATTTGTAAAATACTTAAAAGTATCATGTTCCAGTGTTTCTACCGCCGGAAGACTAATTTTAGTTGTCACTGCATTCGTATAGGTTCCAAAGGCATCTTCTTCTATTTTCTTTAATGCCGGGAAATTAAATTCTTCTACCTTTACTCTTGCGAGAGAATTTTCTTTCAAATATTCTAATCCCGGAGCTTCAAAAGTCTTTAAATCATAACATTTAGAAAATGCTCCCCTTGCAAGACCTTTAATATTTTTTCCCAAATAAACATGTTCTAAGCTCGTTGAACTAGAACCATTTAACCGAAAAACATTTCCGGGGATTTCATTTCCTGATAATCCATAAACCGCAACATCATCAGCAATTTTAAATGATTTCAACTCAAAATCAAACCACTTTTTATGCGCAACTAAATAATCCAAATCTTCATCCCGAACAGCGCCACTCTTAAATTCAATACTGCTAATATTTTCTTTTGGATTTCCATTCGTTAATCCGAACTGAGCGATTGCATCCTCCAAACTTTCTGCAGTATACTCTGTTCCATTTAAAACAATGACAGACCGCACTTCTGCCTTATTTACATGAATCTTGCAGCCAGCAAATTTTGTAGTACTTCCTGTCGCTGTTGTAAGCGTTGCCTTTGCCTGAATTGTAACATCTCCTGTGCCTACCGCAACGCCCTTACCAGTATTTACATCAAATTTAACTACACCGCTATTCGTATTCGCACTATCCCAAGCGCCAACCCAGCCCGCATCTTGTGCTTCCGGAGTTAATGCATATTTCAGTTCAAACGCTTGACCTTCTGTCAGCGTTAATGTATTTGGTGTAACTGTAATAGGTTTTTCAACAACAGGCGGTTCCGGTTCTTTTACAATAGCCTTATACACATTAATTTCAGCTGCTGCCGCAAAAGTATCTGTTCCACCTTTGTAATTACTTCTAATATCTACTTTCAAATGATTTGCTTCCACTGGTGCAAACTGAATCAAAGTAGTTGCCCCCATTGCAGTTTCAGGCATTGCCTGATTATAAACAACCTTTGTAGTACCATCCTTCAATGTCGCTGTAACGACAATCTCTTTCCACGTACCATTTTCTGCAGTACTTTTTCTTACGTAAGACAACTGTCCTATTAAATATGTACCACCTAGATCCCATTCAATACTCTGTGGCAAAACAGACTTTGTTCCATCATAATTTGTATGCCATGGACAATGCAAAGAACTTTGTTTTTAACTTTTTCACTTGTTTTCCTCCTTTTCCTTTCCGAAGATATTTGCATATCGTAACCTCTTCCAACTTGCCTCCATATACCTGAGTGCCACCTTTCATTTCACTCTTTTGTATTCATATGGACACAATTTTATTTATAATAACACTTATTTTCTGATATTTGTATTTATTTTTATCGCTTTTCTAATTTCAGTAGATTATTAACGTTTTCTCGTGATATTTTAACCTTTTTTATCAAAAAAACGCCTGTATTTCAGAATTAATTTTCTGAAATACAGGCACTATTTTTACTTTTACATACTTCTTCGACGATTTTCTATTACATTATAAAAACCATTTTCAATACGGAACACAAGCATATTGCCATCTTCTGACTGAAACCGTTCTTTTACGACTCCAATACAATACAGCAACTCTGTCTTTGTTGCTATGTAACACCGATACTTTGCATCCAGCGAAATTGCTGTTAGATCCTTTTCTCTTAATTCCAGATACATGTAATCTTCTTCCATGTCATACTTAAAGACTCTGGCCTTATGCGTTGCTTCATCCAGTACTTCATCTGCAGAAATTGTTTTTACCATACGTAAATCTACCGGATTTCCTTCGTACATTTTATTCTCCTCTTTTTAGCCGCACTATTTCTGAAGTTACATTCTTTCTTTTTTGATCTTATCCAACTCTGTAAATACATAGTCATTTAAAACCTTAATATATGTACCCTTCATTCCGGAAGAACGTGATTCAATGACCCCGGCACTTTCAAATTTGCGAAGTGCATTAACAATAACAGAACGAGTAATTCCCACGCGGTCTGCAATTTTACTTGCAACCAGAATCCCCTCTACTCCGTTTAATTCATCAAATATATGAATAATTGCTTCTAATTCTGAAAAGGAAAGTGTACTGATTGCAGACTGAACAATATGTTCTTTTCTTGTCTCTTCTGCATTTTCTTCATTTACGGAGCGAAGCATCTCAAGCCCCACCACAGCAGTTCCATATTCACTTAAAATAATGTCATCAATGGAATAGGTTTCATTCTGCTTATATAAAAACAAGGTTCCAAGACGTTCTCCGGCAATATCAATCGGTGTAATAATTGCCTGATATCCATTTACAGAATCTGAGGAAAATCCCAACGTTTCCAGATTGACATTCTCTTTGGTGGACAATACACTCAGAAGCCTCTCATTCAGCATTTCATCAATGTGAGAACCTATAGATTCTCCAATCAATTCTCCAATAGCTTCAACTGAATTACATTTGCTGACACCAAGAACCTTTCCTTTTCTGCTGACTACCAGCACATTAGAATTCAGTATTTCAGTTAATACTGCACAGATATCATTAAAAACTACTTTACTGGAATTGTTATTATGAAGTAGTTTATTAATTTTTCTTGTTTTATCTAATAGTTGTACACTCATCCTTCTCCTCCGTTTCTCAAATTGTATACACAACTCACTTCAAATCACTCGATAAATTCATGTTATCATACAATTTTTGAAATAGCAATAAAATTTACATATCCTTTTTCAAATTTTTCACATAACCGCATTTTTCATCTGCACATGCTAATTTATTTCCTTTTTCTACCATATATCCACCGCACTCCGGACATTTCTCCTTTGACGGTTTTTGCCATGACATAAAATTGCATTCTGGATTATTTTCACATCCGTAATATTTTCTGCCTTTTTTCGTTTTGCGAATTACAACCTCACTGCCACATTCTGGACATGGTACACCGATTTTTTCCAGATACGGTTTTGTATTCCGACATTCCGGAAATCCCGGACAAGCAAGAAACTTGCCATGAGGGCCATACTTAATAACCATATTTCTGCCGCATTCTTCACAGACTACATCGGTCACTTCATCTTCAATCTCTACGCTTTCCAGTTCTTTTTCTGCAATCTTAACAGCTTCATCTAGATCCGGATAGAAATTACGGATTACTTCTTTCCACTGTACTTTTCCTTCTTCCACCATATCCAAAAGACCTTCCATATTGGCAGTAAAATTCACATCTACGATACTCGGAAAAGACTGCAGCATAATGTGATTGACCACTTCTCCTAATTCAGTCATATAGAGATTTTTTCCTTCTTTTGTAATATACCTGCGGGCAAGAATCGTTGAAATCGTCGGAGCATAGGTACTCGGTCGGCCAATGCCCAACTCTTCCAGAGTTTTTACAAGAGTTGCCTCCGTATAGTGAGCCGGCGGCTGTGTAAAATGCTGTTTTTCCTCTATACTTTCTTTTTTCAGTACAGATTCCGGAGAAAGTCCTCCTACCAGAACATTTCCCTCTTCTTTTTCTTCATCTGATTCTGTATATACAGTTCGGAAACCTTCAAACGTCACCTTAGATGCAGATACCGTAAATAAATATCCGGCTGCTCCAATTTTCACAGAAGTAGTCTCATATTTTGCAGGCTGCATCCGGCTTGCGGCAAAACGTTTCCAAATCAACTGATACAGACGGAACTGATCTCGTGTCAGCGATTCTTTCAACGCTGCCGGTGTTCTTGTAATATCAGATGGGCGGATTGCCTCATGCGCATCCTGTATCTTCTTATCTGTTTTCTTTTCTGTATTTCCATCTGCCACATATTCAACTCCATATGTGTCTCCAATGTAGGCTCTTGCTGCTGCATCCGCCTCTTCTGAAATACGTGTAGAATCAGTACGCAAATAAGTAATCACACCAACGGTGCCACTGCCTTTAATATCTATTCCTTCATACAATTGCTGTGCAATCCGCATTGTTTTCTGCGTTCCGAAATTCAGCACCTTTGCAGCTTCCTGCTGAAGTGTACTGGTAGTAAATGGCAACGGCGCCTTACGAATCCGCTCTCCCTTTTTGATATCTGTAATTCGATATTCTGCATCTTCAATGTCTTCCCGGATCCGATCCATTTCCTCCTTGGAAGAAATCGTCATCTTCTTCTGTTCTGTTCCATAAAATTTTGCAGTCAAAGGACGTCTTTCTCCTTTTACTTTCAATACCACATCCAAAGACCAGTATTCTTCCGGTATAAATGCATCAATTTCTGTTTCTCGGTCTGCAATAATACGCAACGCCACTGACTGTACTCGTCCTGCACTCAGCCCACGCTTAACTTTTGCCCAGAGAAGAGGACTAATCCGATATCCTACCATACGATCCAAAGCACGACGAGCCTGTTGTGCATCTACTAGATTCATATCAATTTCACGAGGTGCTTTTAAAGATGCCTTTACCGCATTTTTCGTAATTTCATTAAAAGTAATACGACGCATTTTTTTCTGATCCAGTTTCAATGCAGTCGCAAGATGCCACGAAATCGCTTCTCCTTCGCGGTCCGGGTCGGTTGCCAGAAAAACTTTATCGGCTTTCTTCGCTTCCTTCCGTAAATTTGCAAGAATATCTCCTTTTCCTCTGATTGTAATATATTTCGGCTCGTAATCGTTTTCCGGACCAATTCCAAGCTGACTTTTCGGCAAATCGCGGACATGTCCATTGGAAGCAGCTACGGTGTAATTACTACCGAGAAACTTTTTAATTGTCTTCACCTTCGCTGGTGACTCCACGATAACCAGATAATGTGCCATATTACTTCATCCTCCACCCTGATTCACTATATATTGATTCATTTCATTTAACTTCTGATATAATAATTTTTTGAAATTTCTTTGATATATCCTTTAATCTCCAAAGCAACCAGCAACCTAATTATTTCTGATGCGGAAAGACTTGTTTCATCCATCAGGCACTCAATGCTTTTGGGATAAAGACCAACTGAACTATACACCATATCCTCATCTCTTTCAAGCATTTTTTTCGTTTCTCTATTTTTTTCCAAAAAATTTACATTTGTAAGACTTAAATCTTCCAGCAAGATTTCCGGTGAAATCAGAATTCCAGCTCCCTGCCGAATCAGCCAATTACATCCTCTGCTCAATTCACTGTTCAGTGGTCCCGGAAGCGCCCAGACATCACGTCCCTGCTCCAACGCCAGATCTGCAGTTATCAAAGAACCGCTTTTCTCCTTTGCTTCAATTACAAGCACCCCATCTGATAAGCCACTGATAATCCGGTTACGCCTCGGAAAATGAAACGACAACGGCTGTGCCCCCGGCGGAAATTCAGATAAAATTCCACCTTCATGTTCCAATATATCCATATATAAGCCTTTGTGTTCTTTTGGATAACAAACATCTACTCCGCACCCTAACACAGCAAAAGTTTTTCCTTTTGCCATCAAAGCACCCCTATGGCCTGCTCCATCAATCCCTCTCGCCATTCCGCTGATAATCTGTACGCCTGCCCCGGCTAGGCTTTCCGCAAACCTTCCCGCATAGAGTTCCCCATATCTTGTGCATTTTCGTGCTCCGACAATCGCAATACTCACCCCTTCACTTTTCGGCAATTTTCCTTTTCCATAAATTGCATAAGGGCAGTCCGTAAGCATCTTCAACTTTTCCGGATATTCATTTTCAAAATACAAATACATCCATATTTTCTGTTCCTTTATTCTTTCCCATTCCTCTTCAAAAGATTTACTTTTTTGAGCCTTTTGAAGTATGTTTTTTTCCTCTTCTGACAAAAAATCCACTTTTTTTAACTGTGTTTCTTCTATATAATAAACATCCTTCGCACATTTCATGTACTCTCGCAATTTACGTTTCTTTAGATCACTGATCCCCTGCATCGATGCAAGCCAATATTCATACGCTCTATATTCTTCCAACTCCTGATTCACCTTCCCCAATATTTTTTATCTAATGTACGATATCCTACCGCCTCTGCCAAATGTGCTGCCTGAATCTTCTCTTCTCCCTCCAAATCCGCAATGGTACGAGCCACCTTTAAGATTTTATGATAAGAACGCGCCGTCAATGATAAATTTGTAAAAGCCTGTTTCATTAATTGCTCTTCTTTTTCTCCTAACAAACAATATCTCTCCAACTCCGGAGCGCCCATCATACTGTTGGACAAAATATTCGTACCTTGATACCGTTCTGTCTGAATCGCCCTTGCCTTGCAAACTCTCTCCCTGATATCCGCTGAACTTTCTTCCATAACCTGTGACTTTTTTCTAATCTTCAGCGCTTCATATTCTACTTTCGGAGATTCTACACATATATCCATGCGATCCAAAAACGGCTGGCTTAATTTCCCCAAATAATTCTGAATCTGTCCCGGTGTACACGTACACTTTGCACTCGGGTATGCACCACATGGACAGGGATTCATTGCCGCCACTAACATAAAATTTGCTGGGAACAAACATGCCCCCTGTGCTCTTGTAATCCAGATTTTTCGCTCCTCCAATGGTTGTCGCAAAACTTCCAAAACAGATTTTTGAAATTCCGGAAGTTCATCCAAAAATAAGACACCACAATGCGCCAGACTGATTTCTCCCGGCGACGGAATTACTCCCCCTCCTACCAGAGCTCTCTTTGTTACAGTGTGATGCACACTACGAAAAGGTCGAGTCTGAATCAACGGATGCTCCTCTTCCACTTTCCCTAAAATGCTGTAAATCTTTGTAATTTCCATGCTTTCTTCCAAAGTCAGAGGCGGAAAAATCGTTGGGATCCGCTTTGCAGTCATTGTTTTTCCACTCCCTGGAGGACCTACTAATAACAAGTTATGTCCTCCTGCTACAGCTATTTCAGCAGCTCTCTTCACTGCCCTTTGCCCACAAATATTCTCGTAATCTAAATATTCTTCCTTATTATCATCTGATAGAATTGTTCTTTTTGATTTCTTTTTCACTTTTTTTATTTCTTTTATATCATTTAGATACTCATACACCTGTCTCAGACTTTCCACACCGATAATTTCTACTCCCTCTGCCAGCGTTCCTTCTTTAACATTTTCTTGTGGAATCATGCAGCGCTTCATTCCCGCCTCTCGCGCAGCCAGTACAATTGGTAAAATTCCCGGAACTCTCTGAACCTGCCCATCCAAACTCAATTCACCGACAATTAGCATAGATTCCAATTTTTCCACTCGAACGTTTCCCAGCGAAGCCAAAATGGAAACTGCAATTGGCAGATCAAAGGCTGCTCCACGCTTTTTCATCGTAGCTGGCGCCAGATTAATGACAATCTTTTTCGCCGGAAAATCAAGTTCTGAATTCCGAATTGCCGTACGGACACGCTCTCCTGCCTCCTTCACTTCTGACGACAGATATCCCACCATGTGAAATACCGGAAGTCCATTTCCTACATCTGCCTCTACATTTACAAATTCTACTTTCAAACCGAAAATAGCCGCAGACCGTACACTACTAAAACTCATGTACACACTTCCTTTCTTGAACCCTTCTTCTGTTGTTTTGTTACTCTTGATCCCAAATATGGAGTCGTGACCGAAACGGTCAGATGAATAAATAAGCCGGAAAGAATTCCGGCTGATGATTGTATCTTATATTATATAATTAGAGATGTCAATTCTTTTTCATAAAAGAAACATGCATTTCTCTTCTACTATTTGTAAATAATCCGGCATGCCTTTTTCTTCGATTAGCAACTGCTGATCCCTATACAAAAACCATGAGAGAACAGTTGTTTTACACTGTGTATTTTCCGGTCGCAGATAGTATTGCATTTCAAACGGAAGTTCTGCCTGTGTTCTCACCTGCACTTTTAGACAATTTTCAGAAGGTCCCCCCCAGATTGGAATAAAATCATGCGCTCGGTAGCCAATAGCAGTACACGCTTCTGGTATTTCCTGTTTCAGCTGCAAAACAATCCCCCAATCCACCAGTTCTGCTGTATGTGCATCTAAACGACGAATCTCCGTAATATTCTTACATCCTGTCAACTTTGCAGCATCTTTATACTGTGGATTTGCAAACAATTGCTTTGTATCCCCTTTAACTACAACAGCTCCTTGCTCCAAAATCACCAGTTCTTCGCAAAACCGATATACTTCATCCCGACTGTGCGATACCATAATGACCGTTCCCTGATAATCCTCAAGCATCTCTTCCAGTTCCAACTGTAAACGATCTTTCAAATATCCGTCCAATGCAGAAAACGGTTCATCCAATAATATCACTTCCGGTTCATATGCCATAATTCTCGCAAGCGCAACTCTCTGTTGCTGTCCTCCGGAAAGTTGTCCAGGCAAACGCCGTTCCAACCCATTCAGCCGAAACTTAGAAATCATTTCCCGTACTCGTTTCTGTATTTCTAATTTATTCCCCCGTAAACCGGAAGCAATATTCTGTTCTACAGTCATATGTGGAAACAATGCATAATTCTGAAATAGATATCCTATTTTCCTTTGTTGAGGTTTCAGATTCACTTTTTGTTCACTATCAAACAGTGTTGTATCTTGTATACAAATCCGTCCCCGATCCGGAGTTTCAATTCCCGCAATACTTTTCAAGGTCATACTTTTCCCACAGCCAGAAGCCCCCAAAATTCCAATTCTAGAAGCCTCACTGTGAAACTGTACTGCCAGCTGAAACTCACCCAGCATTTTCTTAATATCAATTGAAATCGCCATTTTTTCATCCTATCCCTCTGTCTTTTTACCAACGTTTGATATGTTTCATCTGTTTACCGGAAAAGAGATTCATCAGACACACGACACAAAATGCAATCAAGATAACAATTCCAACCCACACCCCGGCGGTCACATAATCTCCATCTTGAATTACCATTGCAATTTTCTGGGAAATCGTTCCTGTCTTTCCCGGTATATTTCCAGCCAGCATCGAAGTTGCACCATATTCACCCAAGGCTCTTGCAAAAGTCAAAATTGTCCCAGATGCGATTCCTGGTCCCGCTGTCGGAAGTACAATTTTCCAAAATATTATCGTTTCAGACATTCCCAATGTGCGTGCAGCATAAACCAGATTTACATCAATCTGTTCAAATGCCGCTCTGGCATTACGGTACATCAAAGGAAATGCAATCACCGTTGCTGCAATGACACACCCCAGCCAAGTCTGCACAACTTTAATGTCAAACTGTTCGTATAGCAAAATCCCAAGTGGCCGCCTTCTGCTAAACAAAAGTAGCAAGAAAAATCCCGCTACCGTCGGAGGCAACACCATTGGAAGCGTCAGTATTCCATCTAAAACAGCCTTTTTCGCCGGCGAAGCCTTTACTACTTTTCTAGCAGTGTAAATTCCCAGAAAAAAGGAGATAACTGTCGCTGCAACCCCGGTTTTCAGAGAAATAAATAAAGGACTCCAATCCAAATTTTTTATCACTTCTACCATAGATTATTCAACCTCAGCATCAAAATAGTAAGATTCAAACACTTCTTTTGCCTCATCTGATAACACAAACTTCAAAAAGTCTTCTGCTGCCTTTGTCTGCGCCTCATCGGCCTCTTTATTGACAACTCTTGCAATTGGATAAATCACATTTCCAGTCAATTCATAAGGCACTGTCTCCAATATAACTAAGTCTTTCTCATATCCGTAAACATCTGAATAATAGGTGGTTCCCACTTCACAAGAACCTTCCACAACTGCAGACAACACTTTACTTACATTATCCTGTTCACTGATTTCCACACCACCCAGAGCTTCAGAAATTTCACTCGTAGAAATCTTAGAAACATCTTCCGCCTCCGGGAGCATTCCCATATTCACCAATGCCTGTCGAGTATACTTTCCAACCGGAACACTTCCGCCTGCCAGAGCAATACTCTCTGCTTCTCCCAGATTCTTCAGCCCTGTCACCTTCGTTTCGCTGTCTTTCAAAGTCACAACAACAACTTGATTATTGACTACATTTGCTCTGGTTCCATCGACCATCAAGCCATCTTCCTCTAAAGTATCCATCTGTTTCTGTGCAGCAGAAAAAAATATATCGCACTCATACCCTTCCTGTATCTGCGTCAGCAATGTACCTGAGCTGTCTGCATTATAAACAATCTTCACTTCCGGATGTTCCTCGTTATACAGTTCTGCCAATTCAGTCATAACTGTATTCAAACTTGCAGCAATAAAAACCTGAATCTCTGTCTCTTCTGCTGCCACTACATGTTCTTCTGCATGTTTCTCTTCTTTGGATTTGTCTGCACATCCAACCATTCCAATTGTCAGTACACTTACTAAAATAACTGACAACACTCTCTTTTTCATTGTCTTTTCCTCCTCAAATGTCCATCCTAATTTTCATTTCCACATTCCCCGGCTGTACCACACAAAATTCCCAATCCATGTCCAAGAGCCGGTAAGATATATTCCAAATTTTCCCTCACTGCTTTGGGACTTCCGGGCAGATTTATAATCAACGTTTTTTTACGGATCCCAGAAACGCCCCGGCTCAACATTGCCCGGTTCGTAATGCTTAATGAATACCAACGCATCGCTTCCGCAATTCCCGGCGCCATCCGGTCACAAACTGCAAGTGTCGCTTCCGGTGTTCTGTCCCTCTCCGAAAAACCTGTGCCACCGGTTGTAAAAATCACATCCACCGACTCTTCATCTGCCAATCTACATAAACAGCCTTCTAACTGCTCCTGTTCATCTGGTAAAATCAATTGTTCCTTCACCTGATATCCAGCCTCCGACAACATCTGAGAGATAAGCGGACCACTTTTATCTTCTCGTTCTCCTGCGAATCCTTTATCACTCAACGTAATGACCGCAGAAATAAATCTTTTTTCTTCTTTGTTCACTTTTCCATTAACTTTGTCACTCATTACTAGCCTCCAATCTGTACCATACGTTTTTCTTCCGTAATCTTTTGAAGCTGTTCAAAACAGTGTTGTTCCGGTTTTTCCAAAATGGCTTCTCGCAATATTGCACGTATGTCATCTGTCACATCTTCCGAATCACCTGTAAGGTTTCTACGCAATGCCTTTCGCAAATCATACGATTTTCCATAACAAAGGCAGGGTTTTAACTCTCCTTGTGCAGTTAAACGTATGCGGTTACAAGTTCCGCAAAATTTCCCATGTATCGCACTGATAAAACCGACACTTCCCTGATATCCCGGAATTTTATAATATTGTGCTGGTCCGTTTCCATGAATTCGTTCATCCGGTTTCATCTGCGGAAACTGTTCTTGAAACTTCATCAACAGCTCTTCATTTGAAATCGGCTCAAACTGCCTTCCATATCCAATGGGCATCATTTCAATAAAACGTACATCTACCGGAAATTCTTCTGCCAACTCAGCCAATGACAGCCACTCATTTTCATTCATCTGCTTTTGCAGCACAGCATTAATCTTTACCTTCAAATCTACAGCCAATGCTGTTTGCAGCCCTTCCATTACCTGCATAAGTTCATCTCGTCCGGTAATCCACTGATATCGTTCTCTTATTCGGCTGTCCAGACTGATATTCACTCCATCTAATTTAATATCTGCAAGCTCTTGTGCATATTTACTAAGGAGGACTCCATTTGTTGTCAATGTAACCTGTTCAATTCCAGGAATTGTTTTTAATCTGGCGATCAATTCCACACAACCTTTTCTCACAAACGGTTCTCCTCCGGTAATCTTCAATTTTCGGATTCCCTCTTGTGCCGCCACCTGACTGATCTGTTCTATTTCTTCATAAGTCAAAAGCTGACCCATAGACACTAGCTCTACGCCTAGCGGCATGCAATATCTACACCGCAGATTACATCTGTCTGTAATGGAAATACGCATATAGTCAATCGTTCTTCCAAACTGATCTTTCATTTTCCATCTCCATAATCTCCTATTTTCCAAACCCACAATTCGGGAATGTACAGATTGGACAAGACAGACACAGTCCACCTTCTCCTAAGCAATCCAAATCTTTCTTTGTCAACTTTTCATCTGCCATTATTCTCGGTAATACTAAGTCAAATACGGTTCGTTTTGCATACATCACGCATCCCGGTAAACCTACGATTGGAATATTTCCATTATAGTATGCCAACATAAACATTGCACCAGGAAGTACCGGCGCTCCATATGTAATAACCTCTGCTCCTGTGTTCCGAATTGCCAAAGGCGTTCTGTCATCTGGATCCACACTCATTCCGCCGCTGCATAAAACGAGTTCTGCCCCCAATTCCAATAACTCCTGAATAAAACCTGTAACACGTTCCGGATTGTCATCACTGATCCGATGCCCGATCAATTCTGTATCGTATTCCGCCAGTTTTGCCTTCAAAACAGGGGTAAATTTATCCTCAATTCGCCCATGATATACTTCATTTCCCGTTGTTACGATTCCCACTTTTTTATGATGGAATTTCTTCAGTTCAAAAATAGAGCCTTCTCCGCAAACTTCTTGCGCATGCTGCATTTTTTCCTTCTCGATTACAAGAGGAATAATCCTCATTCCAGCCAGTTTTTCCCCCTTCTTCACTGGGAAATTGCCATGGCGGCTGGCAACCATCATTTCACCTAAACTATTGATTTTATTTAACTTTTCACGATTCACTTTGAGCAATCCATCGCACTCTGCAATCAATTCAATTTTTCCTTCTTTTACATCTGTCGGACACATGTTTTCATTTTTACACATCCCATAGAGAATTTCTGCCGCCTCGTTTTCATGTAGCATCTTCTCATTGTTTTCCCAAATATAAATATTGTCCTTTCCCACACTTAATAAAACCGGGATATCTTCTTCTTTGATCACATGCCCTTTCCGAAATACCGCATCTTTTGTCACCCCCGGGATAATCTGCGTAATGTCATGGCAGAGAATCTGTCCCACTGCCTCTTCCGTTTTCATCAATTTCATAATCAATTCCTCCTATCATCTATTCCAAAAATCCGCCGATATTCTTCTTCTGCAAATCGCTCTACCAACTTTTCCAACTCTTCGTATTTTCGAATCAATTTCAATCCTTCCTCTGTCACCGCGGCAGTTCCTCCGGACTTTCCCCCCGGCTGCCTCCTGACTAACTCCAGTCCGGACTCTTCCTCTGCCGTCCGAATCATATTCCATGCCTTACTATAAGATATTCCTGTTTTTTCGCTGGCTTCCCGGACTGCACCTAAGCTCTGTATCTGACGTAACAACGTTACGGTTCCCGGTCCGAAATACGGTTTTGTATGAGCCAGGCGCACTTTAACCTGTGCCCGGTCTAATTTCCGATGGTGTTCCTCTGCCACCGGTTCCTTTACCTTTCCCTCTTGAACAGGTTCTACAGTTCCTCGGTCTTCTATTTCGATATATATCGGTTTCTGATGCAATGATTTAATTGCTCCTCGCAGTCCATCTTCTCCTTTATAATTCAAAATATCAGAAAATATCTTCTGATCCAGCATCACTGGATGCCCACCCCGATACTGATAAGATGGAATTACAACTGCAGCATCTACTTTTAATAACCGCTCTACTGTTTCCATCGAAAAGAAAGGCACATCCACCGGACAAACAAACACTTTCTCACAGCGTTCTTTCAGATAATCCAGCCCCAGTTTCACCGAATCCAGCATTTCTGTCCTCTTGCTGTCTTCATTTGATAAAAATGTAACTCCAAAACCTTTGAGCTGCTTTTTGAACTCATCATTCTGATTCCCGGTAACAAGCACCAGATCTTTTACTCCTGCCCGCTGAAAATTCACTACAATATACTCAGCCAGACTCATTCCTCGTATTTTGGTAAGCGCCTGTTCTGCACCGCCGCGCGCTCCTGTACCTGCTGCTGTAATCACTGCTCCGATTGTTTTCCAGTTTCTTTCTGTCATCTGCGTCATATCGTCATGCACCGCCTTATCCATCATTTACACCTGCTCAGACAGAACCTCTGCCTGCGCGTACCTGTATCAGTTGTGCTGCTATGCTTACTGCAATCTCCGCCGGTGTTTCTGCCTGAATCTCTAATCCGATCGGTGTTGTAATCCGTTCCAGATCTTTCTCGGTCAATCCGGACTGTTTCAGCGCCCGGAAGACTGCCGCCTTCTTCTTACGACTTCCTATGACGCCGATATATTTCGCCGGAGTACGCAGAATCTGCTCCTGCACGATGGTATCGTCCTTATGCCCCCGCGTCATCACGCAGACATAATCTTCCTCTGTAATCGTTACGGATTCGGCAATCTTCTGCATATTAATTTTCAAAACCCGCTCTGCCTTTGGAAATAATTCCGGCTTACAGAACTCTTCCCGATCCTCCAGAATCACACAAGTAAAATCAATGGCACTCAATGCCGGAACCAATGCCTGAGCAACATGACCACCGCCAAAAATATATACTCTGCCCGGCTGCGTCAACCGTTCATAATAATATCGTCTGCCATTTTCTTCCACAAATCCGAATGCACTTACCATATTATCAAGTACATTTTCCGGCACATGCATTCCTGCTGTCCCGCTCTTTCTTCCATAAAAAGCAAATCCACCGCCGCATTCCTCAGTAATATTCAGAACCAGCCACGCCGTTTCTTCCCGTACTTTTAAATCCTGACAAAATCGAATACTTTCTCTTGTAAGCGTTTCTTCTGGATTCAAATAAGAAAACGCTACATCCACTTCACCGCCACAGACCATTCCAAGATCTTGAACTTCATTCTGTTTCAGATAATAATGTGCCCGACAGGAACATCTTTCCTTTAAGACTTGAAGAGCTCTCTGCTCCGCCTCATATTCTACAGCGCCACCGCCAATGGTTCCGTAAATTCTTCCCTCTTCGCCTACGACCATGTGTGCCCCTGCACCGCGCGGCGCACTTCCGGTACGGTCATAAACCGTTAGAAGAACCACTTTCTTTCCATCTTCCATATAGGATTGTAAAGCCTCTATCAATCCAGACATAACTTCCCCTTCTTTCTATTCTTTTTTCCTCTTTCAACCACCGTTCATTTTCGATTGTTTTTCAATAAACAATCGCTTTATACTACCTATATTACGAGCATAGTTCTATCAAGTCAAGGTCATATGTCCTTTTTCTATAATCTTTTTATCCAGGCCTTGAAAACAACATAAAATAAAGTTTCCTGTCACTATGCACAAAAATGCGATTAAAATTTTGTTAATTTTTACTTTTGTATTTCCCCATTAAAAAGAGAGATTCCATCACTGAAATCTCCCTTATACACAAGCCTTTATAAAATTATCAATCTCGTATTTTTCCTTTTAATAGTAATTCGTTTCTATAAACTGCAAGTCTCCCGATTCCACTACACTTACCGTACCTGTTAATGTTCTAAACTGCCCATTTCCCGGACTTGGACCTTCAAAAGTAAGAATACATCCTGCCCCAATTATATTCGCACCATCCCATTGAAAACTGGAAACTTCTAAGTAAACCTCATTGACATCTCCACCAAAATAGTCGGATAGGCTAATCGTAGATTTAACAGCCTGTTCTATCATTCCTTGGTAAGCATCAGCATGAACTCCAAAATCGCCCCATATTCCTGAAAAGCCTTGAAAATTTCTGACTAAATCAGCAACTTGAGTATTCTCATTCTCCTGTTTTGTTTCCTTTCGTTGTGTTTCCACGCCTTCGTCGATACTCGTTTCCGTACCGTTTATTTCTACATTATTTGTTTCTGTATTATCTTTGCTACTTATTTCCGAACTCTCTCCACTGTTTTCAATCGGCTTCTCTTTACTTGACAAATCAGGATTATTTACCCATGCTTCTTCATAGTGTTCTTTTGTACAGGCGCTCATTTTGAACAAAACATCTTCTTCCGAATTATTATAATACATTAACTCAAACACTGTTCCATCTTTATACATGTGACCATATCCGCCGGCTTCTTGCATTCTATGATACAACTCTTGAAATTCATCTGTATCTTCGCCGAATGAATCGCAAATTAATTTTCCGAATCTATCTCCAACGTTTCGATAATTCACCGGAAACCGTACTGTAACTCCTACAATTTGATTCGTATCTTTTAAACTTAAAATCTGAACCCTTATCTTATCCGGAATAAAAGAATACTGATTCGTATAAGTATATTTCAAGTAATTTTCTCCACTTGAAAGTTCATCTATATCTTTACTTTCTAACAAAGTCGTTCCAGGTATCATTTGAGGTGTCATCGTTTGAACCATCATTTCTTCCACATTTGAATCATAGACAGCTGCTTCTTGTAGTGAATCTAAAGTTCCCTCATATACTTCTCTGCGCAAAATTTCCTCATCATTACTGCACCACGAGCCATTCGCCATTTCATTAAATCTGTCACAATATTCTTCTACTGTCATCTTATATGCTTTTCCGTCACCTGTTAAAGCCTTTTTCTGTGATTTTGTTTCTTCATACCCTTTTTTGAAATCGGTAAAGAATCCTGTCGCACTGCCTATAATACAAAATCCTACCAAAAGAATCCCTATTCCAATCAAAAATATCTTTTTCTTACTTTTATTTTCCTGCACTGGTTCTTTTATTTCATTATTTTCATCATTACACTTCGTCCCACACTCTGAACAAAACACTGCATTATCTTCTAATTCTGTTCCGCATTGTTCACAATATTTACTCATCATTCTGCCCTCCACTGACATCATTTTTACCTGTATTTTCTTCCGAATATTGGAAGGTATTTCTTATATCTCTTCTTGCCTTATCTGCAATAAATGAAACCTGTCTCAGCCCTGAACTAAGTAAAATCAAAACAACTGTAATCGCAATAATACACAATAATACTGGTACTAAATGTATAGAGTTTCCAAATGTAATTGGCATATCCCAAATGGCATGCATAACAATTACAAGTACTAAAAATTTCAAAAACTGAGGCTTGTAATAATCATGTTTCTCAAACTCATTCTCGCCTTTTGCCAGAACAAGTCCTACTGCCGCTATTGCCGTCCATACTGTATGCGCTCCTATCGAGAGAACTGCTCGCAAAAACAATACATCAATCATGTAGAAAATATCCTGCGAATACAACAGCGCCTGAAAAGCGTATCCCGCAGTCTCAAATACTGCAAATCCTGCCCCAACACAAGCGCCTAATAATAAACCATTCAAGATATATTTTGTGTTTCGCTTTTTGATACAATGTCCAACAACTATGATTTTCCCTATTTCTTCCACTATACCAACCAGAATTGCACCTATATAATCTAATTTTCCAACACCTACTACATCATATAACAATAATGTTGAAATCAAAGAGAACACACCGCCTACAAAAAATGTGGATATGACATCAAAAATACTGATGTTCCGCGGTACATTTGTTTCCCAAAAGAAAATAACCAGCGAAAATGGTACTGTCAATGCCCCCACAAACATCGCTCCCGGAACACCATTCATATTTCCAAATTCCACTATTACAATAAGAAGTGCTATAAACACGATTGAAAAAAGCAGAAAAACCCTCGAAAACAACCAAGGTTTCGGCCAGTCAGCAACCATTTCACTTTCTTTCGGAGTTGTTTTTTCCGTTCCACAAATAAAAAGTTCGTCTCTCTCTGCCAAGGAATGTTTCTTAAATACTCCACTAACTAATTCCTTTAAACGAATTTCAACATTTCCCTCCTGACCCGTCATCTCATTGATTGTATTAACGAATCCTCCTACACCTTTTTTTACTTTTTTCAGCACATCCTCTTTTTGCATTTCCATCTGATCCTGCCTGCTATTATTAGGTATCAAACTATTTCCGCATTTAGAGCAAAATTTTGCATTATCACTTAATTCACTGCCACATTTTAAACATATTTTCCCCACACCTTCATTCCTCTCCTTTATATACCTTTTGCCACAGTTTGTGCAATACTTTGCACCATCTAATAATTCTGCTCCACATTGTTCACAAATCCTTTTCATTTTATCCTCCGTATCTTTTCTAATGCTTCTATCTATTTAAAACAACTCTCATTATAACAACAGCCCAGCAAGGCACCTAATAACATTCTCATTTTTTTCTTCATAAATCGTTCGTGTTGAACCATCATTTGTCCTCTCTTTTATAATTTCTTTTGGACAATCTGTAAAATCTTTTATCCATTTTACTCTAACTCCTATTCTTCCATCCATTCCATTTTCTATTGACACATGATTACTAATGGCGATTCCGATAGCTTTGACTTTCATCGGTTGATTCAACATAAAACGTGATTTTATAAATATGACATCTCCCGCTTTAATTTTTCTTAGCATCTCATAATACTTTGGACGCTGTTTTTCAAAATACCCGATAATGACCGTTCCATTTTCCACATACTTCTTTGCCTTATCTACCTTTTCTCCCGGATAATATGCCCCAATTCCCCATACTGCCATTAAAACTTTCTCCTTTCTCTCTCCGTTGCAACAACTTACCATTTATATTTTAGGGCAATTCCACCCTATAGTCAATAGGTCTGTATGCCATAATTTGAATATGCTTTTCATATTATATATACAAGGAGTTGATGCTTATTTCACGCTTAAAAAATCTTCGTAAAGAGCTCGGCTATACCCAGATTAAAATGCAACATCTAACCGGGATAGACCAAAGTGATTACTCTAAAATTGAAAATGGAAAACGCTATTACACATTTGAACAATGCCGGAAGATAGCCCTAGCCCTTGGTACAAGCATGGACTATCTCTCAGGACTAACCGATGAAAAGAAACCATACCCACGTTCTAAATCATCGTAATACCGGTTCCTTTCCGACATATGTAGGTACAAAAAGACTACCTGTCCTTATTATAAGGACAGGTAGTCTTTTTGTACTATGCTCTCTGCTTAGTATCTGATTTTTTTTAATTTTTCCTTTACTTCCAAAACACTTCTATATCGTCTTTTCGGATTCATCATTGTACATTTTTCTATAATTTTCCCGAATTTTCCTTTTGCCATTTCATTTGCCGGATGTTTTCCCGTTAGCAATACATTCATAAAAATTCCCATTGCATAAATATCTGTCCTCGCATCTGACTGCGCCTCCCCATATTGTTCTGGAGCTGCATATCCAACCGTCCCGACTATTCTTGTATCTTTTTCCGCATACAATTTATAAATCTTAGCTGCATCAAAATCCATCAACTTTACCTGTTCATTTTCTACAAGCATCACGTTTTCCGGTTTCAAATCTCGATGTACGATTCCATTACTGTGAAGTGCATACAATCCATCGCAAATTTGAATCCCGAGTTCCCTTGCCTGTTTTACTGACATAGTTCTTTGTGCCAATAAATCCGACAATATCATTCCCGGAATAAATTCTTCCAGAATAATTGTAGATTCTCCATTATAACCCGTTTCGTAAATAATCGGTAAATGACTTTCTTTAATATGTATCAACTGTTCATAAACCGGATAATTGCCTGTCAAATGTTTTACAATCACATACTTTCCTGTAGAAGTATTTTTATATAACGCTACTTCCCCATTTTCTTTTTTCTTAATCAGCTTAATAAATGTATAATATTTTTTTAAATTCTCTTCTAACCACTGATACATATATTTCTCCCATTGCCAACCTAATTTCTCCATGCTATACTTTCTATGAGGTGATTCAAATGATAAAGAAACCAACAAACGAATTGATGGATGCATTAAATCAAAGTTCTTCAATTCATAATTTTATTAAACAAGAACAAGATTTTTTGATTGATTCTTCTTTATCCGAATTTTTAAACCAATTAATCAAAGAAAAATCGCTTGTTAAATCTTCTGTTATCAAAAAATCAAATATGCATGAAATATACGGATATCAAATTTTTTCCGGAAAACGGGTTCCATCACGTAACAAATTAATTTCCCTTTCTTTTGGTATGGAATTAACCCTTGACGAGACACAGGCACTTCTTAAATATGCCGGATTTGCGCCCCTTTATCCAAAGCAAAAGCGTGATAGCCTTCTTATCTGGAGTATTACCCACCATTTTTCTATATACGAAACGAATGACTTGCTTTATTCAGAAAATGAAAGCACCCTATAAAGTTAGATAATACAACTCCACCATTTCTACAGCTCCATCATCTCCAAAATAAATATTTAATCCCGGGTTGTACATGTCATCAAACCCATAATATAACTGGTCTCCATAATCTTGCGTAGGTTCTCCCAAAAAACCTTGAACATCTTCTGTATTCATTTCTGCTGTTATACCGTAAATCCCATACCCCTCAGTATTTTCTCCTGTCTCGTAAGCTACAACAATCCCTTGAATCAAACCTTTTGAATTTACATAGAAACCGGCAGTATCATATGTATAATATGCCATATCCCCCACCATTTCCATTTCTTTTGTTTCCTTTCCGATTATTTCCCGAAAGGTCTCAAAATCCATTGTCAGATAATTCCGTAAATCATGTTTCACATCAGGATTATATGGTATATCCTTCCCCAATTTGAAATGCTTATCTATAATTGCCTGCAATTCCAAATCCGACAATGGCTTATTTCTCTCTTCAATCAACGCTCTTCTTTCCTGAACAGCAGAAATACATTTTATACTAATAAACATTAGTACAATAATGATAATTCCAGTATACACATACTTTTTGCAGTATTTCTTCTGTTTTACTTCTCTTTTTTCAAATTGATACATACACCTAGGACAGAAGTAAGCCTGTTCTGGCAATTCCATTTTACATACCGGACATTTTTTCATAACATCTCTCTTTCTAAATAAGTCATTAAACTTCAATGACAGCAGTTCTTCTGCTTATAATTCTTATCCAATTCTATCTAAGAAAACAATTTTGTATACTCCGTCTGTGTATCTGCAATATGATATACATAAATTGTTTTTTCTATCTGTCGGTATATAGAAACATACCTTTCAGATATAACCATACGATACCCCTTTCGGTTCAACCATTTATCCGGTGTAAGAGAACCCGAATCCGGGTATAATTCTAAACGTTCAATACTATTTAAAATCTGATCTGTTACTTTCATCGCAGATTCCACACCAAATTGAAGAAGATAATAATCTTCAATTTTTTTCAAATCCTCCCACGCAGTAGGAAGAATCTCCACTCTATATTGTTCCTGCACGTTCTCTTAATTCCTTTCTCGCTTCGGAGATACTTCTTGTCTTTGCTCCATTTAATCGCTCTTCTTCTGCCTGTATGATTTTAGCACGAAGTTCTAATGCCTGTTCCCTTTTCTCAAAGGCATCAATATTCATAAATACACCATCTCCCTCACCGTTTTTTGTTATATAAATAGGTTCACTTGTTTTTCTTGCAAGATTGGAAATGGAAGAATAATCATTCCTAAGTGTTGCAGAAGGCTTAATAATCATTTCACTCACCCTTTCATATCGACTTGTTTCTATATGACTTTCTTGATATAATTATATCTTTATTTTTATATATTATCAATGGATTTTATCAAATTGATTTGGAAAAGCACGAAAAACGTCTTTCTTTCATAAACTATAATAAACGTGCTAAGAGGTGTCATCTTGAAATCTTTTCCCAATCCGCTCACACCGGCTGAAGAAAAATATTATTTGCAACGCTATACAGAAGGAGACCTTCAGGCAAAACACACCCTGATTGAACGAAATCTTCGACTGGTTGCACACATTGTCAAGAAATATCAATATCTGGATGAAGACCATGAAGATTTGCTTTCCATCGGAACCATCGGGCTGATTAAAGCCATCGTCACCTTTAATGCCGATAAAGGAAACCGTCTGGCTGCCTATGCCTCCAAATGTATCGATAATGAAATCCTCATGTATCTAAGAACAAAGAAAAAAACTTCAAAAGAAATCTCTCTCTATGAACCGATTGGTACTGACCGGGAAGGCAATGAAATCAAACTTTATGACATCATTGAGGCAGAGGAAGAGGATGTTTCCGAAAAAGTCCATCTCAAAGAAAATATCCAGAAATTATATGAAAAAGTAGAAAACGAGCTCTCCCAAAGGGAAAAACTCGTTCTGAAAATGCGATATGGCCTCTATCATGGCGAAGAATATACACAGCGGGAGATTGCCTCACAACTCGGCATCTCCCGCTCCTATGTCTCTCGAATCGAAAAAAGTGCAGTCGAAAAACTTCGTAATTTCTTTTGACTGAAACTTATTTATTATTCTTCTGAGGCATTAAAAATATAAAGATTAAGGAACTAATCAAAAGCAATCCCGGATAGAATAAATTCGGCATGATTTGAAATGCAGAAATTTCATATCCCAGCTCGGATGCTGCTGAAATAGCAACCAGCATCTGTGCACCGTATGGAATCACCCCTTGAAAAATACAGGAAAATGTATCTAACAAAGACGCTGCTTTTCTGGATGTAATCCCATATTCTTTGGACATTTCTTTTGCAATCGGATTCGCCATTACAATTGCAACAGTGTTATTTGCTGTTGCAATATCCATTGCACCAACCAAAAGTCCCATTCCCAGCTGTCCTCCGCGTTTTCCTTTGAATACCCGACGAATGGCAGACAGCAAAGCATCAAATCCACCATATTCCCGAATCAAAGCACACATTGCAGCTACCAGAATCGCTACCATAGAAGTTTCAAACATCCCTGCTGCTCCGGATCCCATATTTGCTAAAAGATCTGTCGGTGCAGTCTGTCCGGTACTCAGCATAATAATCGCACCGGAAACGATTCCAATTAAAAGAACCACAAATACATTAATTCCTGCGATTCCCCCGATTAATACAAGCACATACGGAATAATCTGAATCAAGTTATAAGATTCCACTACAGCACCATTTAATTCTGTATTAAAAGATAATACCAAAATCAATACAAGCGTAGCCAATGCTGCCGGAAGTGCAATCCCAAAGTTCTCGCGGAACTTATCCTTCATTGCACAGCCCTGTCCATTACATGCCGCAATTGTTGTATCGGAAATAAATGACAGGTTATCTCCAAACATCGCACCGCCCATTACAGAACCAATACAAAGCGGCAGATTAAATCCGGAGGCTGTAGATACTGCAACCGCAATCGGCGTCAACAGTGTAATCGTACCAACAGAAGTTCCCATAGCGGTAGATACAAAACAAGCTACTACAAACAATACTGCCACAGCAAAACGTGCAGGAATCAAGCCCAACATAAAATATGCAACACTCTCCGCACTACTTCTGCCTACAACTCCAACAAATGTTCCTGCAGTTAAGAAAATCAACAGCATAGTAATAATATTCTTATCTGCCAGTCCCTGTGCCATAATTCCCAATTTATCATCAAATTTTACACTCCGATTCTGTAGGCAGGCAACTAAAATAGCTGCCAGAAATGCAATAATAATCGGTATGTTATAAAATCCCATCGGAATCTTCAATACATATTCGAAGAGTATTCCCAGCCCCAGATAAAGAACCAGAAAAACTCCAATCGGTAACAATGCAATTGGATTACTTTTCTTCATCCGCAATTCCTCCTTTTCTAAAAAAGGAGCTGCTGCTTTCACAACAACTCCTTCTGCTTTATGACACTTTATTTTTCCATTTTAAAAAATGATAACTATCTAAAATCTGAAAGAACTTTGCTAACCGCGGATATAATGGCTCCGCTTTTTCACCGAAATGCTCTTTGACAATTTCCCCAAGCTCAATAATATTTTTTTCTCCATCTAAAAGAGGCCAAACAAAACTGCCTGTCTCATCCAGATGTACGTGTGTGACTTTTGGCTTGTGAAATAATTTCTGCGCTATTCGGTTCATAACTCCCGTATTTTCGATATCTAGTGTCACGATTCCTTTTTCATCTGTGCTCCACGAAATTTCTTCCGGTCGCATCGGAATCTGTTCCAGATAATTCTCTGAAATCACATTCTTTTTCTTCTTCATGATTATTTACTCTCTTTTCTCTTTTTCCAAACAGAGAATTTTAAAACTGTTAAAATAATCAAGGCAAATACTACAAGGCTTCCGATGTTAGCAACAGCCGGTGCCAGATTTAATTTACCAGAAAGATCAATCACTTTGTCAATTCCAGCAATTGCGAACAGAGCCAGCAAAATACCAACAAGCCCCTCTCCTGCAATCATACCTGAACAGAACAGTACACCATCATTAACGATAGCATCTTTGTTTGCCTTCTTAGCGCTGTATTTCTCAACACCAAGACGAAGCAGACCACCAACCATGATACAAGCATTAAGCTGTACTGGCAAATATACACCGATTGCAAACGGAAGTACCGGGATTCCGAGAATCTCAACTACTACTGCAAGGAATACTCCTGTAAATACAAGTGCCCATGGAAGATTTCCATCCATAACACCTTCGATGATCATCTTCATCAACATAGCCTGTGGTGCTCCGAGCTGTTCGGAACCAAATCCCCAAGCTGCGTCCAGCAGATATAAAACTCCACCGATTGCAAATGCAGCTGAAACAACACCAAGAACTTCACCAATCTGCTGTTTCTTCGGTGTTGCACCCAACAGATAACCAGTCTTCAAATCCTGAGATGTATCACCAGCGATAGCTGCTACGATACAAATAATGGATCCGATTGCGATTGCGCCCTGCATACCATGTGCTCCAACATCTCCTGTAAGTTTCAAGATGATTGTAGCAAATAACAGTGTAGCGATTGCCATACCGGATACCGGGTTGTTAGAGCTTCCTACCAGACCTACCATTCTGGAAGATACAGTAGCAAAAAAGAATCCGAAGATTACTACGACGATCGCTCCAACCAATGTTACCGGGATAGCCGGTACAAGCCATACAAGCAGTGTCAGAACCAAAATAGCGAACAGAATAAACTTCATGCTCAAATCCTGAGCTGTACGAGCATTGCTGTCACTTCCCAGTCCGCCCTTCATGCTCTTCATTGCATCGCGGAATGTACGCACGATCAATGGAAGAGATTTAACCAAACTGATGATACCACCGGCTGCCAGAGCTCCTGCACCGATGTAACGAATATAACTTCCCCAGATAGCACTAGCTCCACCGTCTGCGAACATCTCAGCAATCGGCGCTGTTCCCGGATAGAGAACCATATCTCCACCAAACAGTACTACCAACGGAATCAATACAAGCCAGCTGATACATCCACCGGCAAACATATAGGATGAAATTCTAGGTCCACAAATGTAACCAACTGACATAACAGCCGGATAAATTTGAGTTCCGATTTCTCCTGCAAAACCTTTTACACGTAAAGATACTTCGCTTGGAACGAGCTTTAATCCATCAATAACAAATTTGAAAAAAGCGGCAATTCCAAGCCCTGCAAATACTGTAGATGCATTTGCTCCGCCTTCTTCACCTGCAAGAAGAACTTCTGCACAAGCAGTTCCTTCCGGATATGGCAATGTTCCGTGCTCCTTTACAATCAGAGCATTACGAAGCGGTACCATGAAGAATACACCCAGAAGTCCACCGAGCAATGCGATAATTGTAATCTCTACGATACCCGGTTTGTCCATCTTACCTTCTGCTGCCCACAAGAAAAGTGCCGGCAATGTGAAGATTGCACCTGCTGCCAGAGACTCTCCTGCAGAACCAATTGTCTGTACTACGTTACTCTCCAAAATGGAGTTTTTGCGCATGATCACACGAATTACACCCATGGAAATAACTGCCGCCGGAATGGATGCAGATACTGTCATACCAACACGTAATCCGAGATATGCATTTGCTGCGCCAAATATTACTGCAAGAAGAATACCCATAACGATAGATGTTACTGTCAATTCAGGGGTTACCTTCTCGGCAGGGATATATGGCTTGAATTCTTTGTCGTTCATATCCTCTCTCCTTTTCATTAGTCACAACGGTAACATTATAGCGGAATTTGCATAAATATGCAATAGAATTTGTCGTTTTAGTGTGATAAATTGCTGAATTATTATACAGATAGCAATATTCTAATGAAAAAGAACAGCAAAATTCATTTTACTCTACTTCTGCCCTGCGCAGGATATCGTATTTTTCTGCCTGCCCGGCCAGGTCCACATACAGAACCTGCTTTGGATGCGGCGCACTCTCCTGCTCTTCACCTTCTTCATTGACAATCCGTTTTACAATTACCTCAACATTACGTCCGTCCGGTTTCATAATTTCGATTGTCTCACCTACTGAGAACTTGTTGCGCTGTTCAATCCGGTATAAGCCGTTCTTTTCCTCTCCTACAATTCCCAAATACGTGTACTCTTTCACATAAGTATTGCTGTCATAAATCTGGGTATTTTCATCCGGCTTACCAAAAAAGAATCCAGTTGTAAACTGGCGATACGTGCAATTTGAAATCTGTTCCAAATACCATGGCATATTTTCCCGATACAGTTCCGGATCCTTCTGATAATCATCCAATGCTTTTCTATACGTTCTTGCCACCGTTGCCACATACAGCGCAGTCTTCATCCGGCCCTCAATTTTCAGACTGTCAATACCAGCATCAATCAATTCTGGAATATATTCGATCATACACAGATCTTTTGAATTAAAAATATACGTTCCCCGTTCATTTTCATAAACCGGCATATATTCTCCCGGCCTTGTCTCTTCCACAACAGCATATTTCCAACGGCAAGGGTGTGTACAAGCTCCACGATTTGCATCACGCCCTGTAAAATAATTACTGAGCAAGCACCGTCCGGAATAGGAAATACACATTGCTCCATGGATAAATGTCTCAATCTCCAAATCTGCCGGAATATTTTCACGCAGTTCTTTGATTTCTTTCATAGATAATTCCCTGGCTGAAACTACACGGCTTGCCCCTTGTTTATACCAGAAGTTATAAGTTCCGTAATTTGTATTGTTTGCCTGTGTGCTGATATGCCGTTCAATCTCCGGGCATACTTCTTTCGCAATCTCAAAAACTCCCGGATCCGCAATAATCAATCCATCTGGTTTGATTTCTTTTAATTCACCAAAATATTTCCGTACGCCCTCCAGATCCTCATTATGCGCCAAAATATTGGCAGTCACATAGACTTTTACATCATGTTCATGCGCAAATGCAATTCCCTCTTTCATATCTTCCATGGAAAAATTCTTTGCCTTTGCCCTGAGGCCAAATGCTTCGCCTCCAATATACACTGCATCTGCCCCAAATATTACTGCTGTTTTTAACACTTCCAGACTACTCGCCGGAATCAATAACTCAGGATGTCTCGCCATCTTTTTCTATCTCCTTCTTTACACTCAATGCCACGCCGTCACCTAACGGCACAATTGACGTGATCAACGCTTCATGATGCTTTAAGACATATAAATACTCCCGCATCCTTGCATGGATAGTTCGATCTCTACGCTCCACACCAAATCGTGATTCTACAATCGTACCTTCCTGCATCACATTATCCGATACAAGCAGTCCACCTGCCCAAAGCAGTCGCAAAATATCCGGCAGAAAATGTATATATTGTCCTTTTGCTGCATCCATAAAAATAAAATCATACTCGCCTTCCAAAGTTTTTAGAACTTCCTGCGCATCTCCTTCCAGCAGTGTGATCATATGCTCCTTCCCTGCACGTTCAAAATTTTTGCGTGCAATTGGAATTCGTTTGTCATAATTTTCAATCGTTGTGATGGTTGCCCCATCCGGTAAATATTCGCTCATCAATAACGCAGAGAAACCTACGGCAGTTCCGACTTCCAGAACGCGCATAGGTTTTTGTATACTCAAAAGCAACTTGAGAAAGCTTTGCATTTCTTTCCGTATGATTGGCACGTATGAATCCAAAGCTTCTCTCTCAATTACTTCCAATATTTCACTGTTCTCTGTCTCCATAGAATTGATGAACGTTACAATTCGTTCGTCTACTATCATCATTCTATACATCCATTATAATCGGGATAATCATTGGTCTTCTCTTCGTCTTCTTCCAAATATAATCATTCATTGTATCACGAATAGTAAGCTTGATCTTATTCCAGTCTGCATATCTGTTAGACAGACATTTATCCAAACTCTCTGAAACAACTTGTCTTGCTTCCTCCATCAACCCTTCAGATTCACGCACATATACAAATCCACGAGAAACAATATCCGGACCTGCCAACAAACGATTTGTCCCTTTTTCAAGAGTTAATACTACAATAATAATTCCATCTTCTGCCAGATGCTGTCTGTCTCGAAGTACAATATTCCCTACATCTCCTACGCCCAAGCCATCTACCAGAATCGCTCCTGTATGCACTTTATCCACGACTTTAGCAGATTCCTGATCCAGCGCCAGCACATCTCCAGACTGCATAATAAAGATATTCTCTGATGGAATTCCAAGGTTCTTGGCAATCTCAGCATTTGCCTTCAAATGACGATACTCGCCATGAACAGGAATTGCATATTTCGGTTTTACAAGAGAATAAATGAGCTTTAATTCTTCCTGACAGGCATGCCCTGACACATGCGCATCCTGGAAAATAACATTTGCTCCTTTTGCAGATAATTCATTAATTACTCTGGATACTGACTTTTCATTTCCAGGAATCGGATTGGAACTAAAAATAATCGTATCATTTGGCTGAATCGTTACCTTTCGATGAACATCTGCAGCCATACGTGACAACGCAGCCATGGATTCGCCCTGACTTCCGGTTGTAATCAGCACCATTTTCTCCGGAGGATAATTACGCATCGCATCAATTTCAATCAATGTGTTCTCCGGGACATTCAAATATCCAAGTTCAGAAGCTGTAGAAATGATATTCACCATACTTCTTCCTTCTACAACAACCTTTCTTCCATATTTATAAGCGGAATTGATAATCTGCTGTACCCGGTCTACATTTGACGCAAATGTAGCAATAATGATACGGGTATTCTGATGTTCTGCAAAAATATGATCAAATGTAATTCCTACGGTTCTTTCAGATTGAGTAAATCCCTTCCGCTCAGCATTGGTACTGTCTGACATCAATGCCAGAACTCCCTTTTTTCCAATCTCTGCAAATCGCTGCAGGTCAATCGCATCACCAAACACTGGTGTATAGTCTACCTTAAAGTCTCCCGTATGCACCACCGTTCCTGCCGGAGAATAAATTGCCAGTGCGGACGCATCCTGAATGCTGTGATTTGTTTTAATAAATTCGATACGGAACTGTCCCAAATTAATAGACTGTCCATGTCTTACAACCTTTCTTCTTGTGCTACGCAGCAAATTATGCTCTTTTAATTTGTTCTCAATGATTCCCATTGTAAGCTTTGTTGTATAAATCGGAAGATTCAACTCCTTCAATATATACGGCAGCGCCCCAATATGATCCTCGTGACCATGCGTGATCACAAACCCTTTTACCTTCTCGATATTATCCTTAAGATAGGTAACATCCGGAATCACCAGATCAATTCCAAGCATATCATCTTCCGGAAAGGCCAGACCACAATCCACCACAATAATACTGTCTCCATATTCAAAGGCAGTAATATTCATACCGATCTGCTCCAGTCCGCCCAACGGAATGATACGCAGCTTTCCTTTCAACTCTTTTCTCAAATACTAACACCTCCATTTTATATAAATTATGTATATATAGTTACATCTCTATATCAACATCTTCCAACAATTCTTCAAATACTTTGGAAACTGCTATTAGTTCTGTATCGTCTTCTACAATCTCGTAAACACTGTCACTATCATTCTTTGCACTTGTATCCTTTAAAATAAGACACTCAGCATCATCTTCTTCCGAATCTGTAACTAGAATATATCCTGTCCCATTAATCATTGTCTGTTCCAGCACAAAGAACTCCACTGTCTCATTTGTTTCATCAAATGTAAACTGAATTTTTTCCATTCTTATACTCCCTTATTCTTAAACTTCTGCACTTGTCTATGCTCTCGAAACCGAATCCAGATAGCCCTGTAAAATAAAAACTGCGGCAATCTTATCTATGTATTTTTTTCGGTCTTCGCGTCTTACCCCACTCTCCATCAGTGTCCGTTCTGCGGAAACAGTTGTAAGACGTTCATCCCACATCACAACTTCAAGACCAGTTCTGCGTTCGAGCATCTCTTTAAATTCCAAAGATTTCTCCGCCCGCTCTCCAATATCATTATTCATATGTTTTGGAAATCCAAGAACAATCTGTTCCACTTCATATTCACGAATCAACTCTTCAATACGCGCACAGGTACGCCGAAGTTTATTTTCCTCCTTGCGCGTAATTGTTTCGATACCCTGCGCAGTCAGACACAGGGCATCACTAATTGCAACACCGACTGTTTTGGTTCCATAATCCAATCCCATAATTCTCATGATTGATTATTCCCAAGAATTATGCTCGATATACGACTTCAATAATTCTTCTACGAGCTCATCTCTTTCCACTTTCATGATCAGACTTCTTGCTCCATTATAACTTGTAACATAAGTCGGATCTCCGGACATGATATATCCAACGATCTGATTCACCGGATTATACCCTTTTTCTTTTAATGCTTTAAACACAATTTCCAGGATATCTTTTGCTGAAATCTGTGGTCCCGGTTCTACCTGAAAGAACTGTGTATTACTCAAATCACTCATCTTTTTTCCTCCATATTTCGTCATTTGCGTGTGCCATTTATGATTCCTAAAATCACAATTATCCGGCAATTTTGCCAGAATCCCTACTTATCATTCTAATATAATCCCACACAAAATTCAATGAATAATTTTTGCATCCTGATTTAACGTAATCGTTAAAAGCTGATTTTCTAAATTATTTTCAGATTGTAATGCCACTTTCATATATTCCTTTGTGTGTCCAATCCAATACTCCGTTCCTTCTATCTGTACCTTCTCTTCCACCAGCACTTTTACCTGCTTTCCATAGAAAGCCGCCTCATACTGCGCCTGCTTTTTCTGTCCCATTTCAATCATTACGGCGCTACGCTTTGCCTTGTCCTGTTCTGCAATCTGATGTTCCATCACAGCCGCTTTTGTACCTTCTCTTCTGGAATATTTAAAAATATGTGTCTCATAAAAATCCACCTTGTCCACAAATGCTCGAGATTCTTCAAATTCTTCTTCTGTTTCTCCCGGAAAACCAACAATCACGTCTGTAGTTAACGCCGGATTGTCAAAATATTTCCGCAGCAGCTGACATTTCTCAAAATATTCTTCTGCAGAATATCTCCGATTCATTCTTTGAAGCGTTGCATTACAGCCACTTTGCAAAGACAGATGAAAATGCGGACACATTTTAGGCAGCGCCGCGATCGTCCGGGCAAATTCTTCTGTAATAATCCTCGGTTCCAAAGAGCCCAGTCGAATTCGTTCGATTCCTTCTATTTCATGAACTGCCTGAATCAGCTGCAGCAAATCTGTATCCTTTAAATCAATTCCGTAAGAGCTCAGATGAATTCCTGTCAGCACAACTTCACGATACCCGTGTGCCGCCAGATTCCGCACCTCCTCCAGCACGCTTTCCAGACTGCGACTTCTCACGCGGCCTCTTGCATACGGAATGATACAATATGTGCAAAATTGATTACATCCATCCTGCACTTTAATATAAGCACGTGTATGCCCTCCTGTTTTACTCAAATGAAGTTCTTCATATTCTTTTGTATGATTGATATCAATGACTGCATTTTCTTTTTCTCGTTTTTGAAAGTACTGTTCCAACAGCGGAATCAGATCCTTTTTCTTATTATTCCCTATAACAATATCAATACATTCATCTATTTCTCCATGCTCTGCCTGCGCCTGAACATAACAGCCGGCTGCAACTACAATTGCGTCCGGATTCATTTTTCTTGCCCGATGCAGCATCTGCCTGGATTTACGATCCGCAATATTTGTCACTGTGCATGTGTTAATCACATATACGTCCGCCCCTTCTTTGAATGGCATAATCGTATATCCGGCCTGCTCCAGCATCTCCTGCATGGCCTCTGTTTCGTATGCATTTACCTTACAGCCCAAATTATGAAGTGCTACTTTTTTACCCATATATCTTCTCTCCGTTTTATCCATTTTTTTATTTTCTCTTCCTTGACTTTTAATCTATCTTCTCGTAAAATGTTCATAGGGTATTGACCCATATATTAACTTATGCAAGGAGGATTATCGTGATGAAAACCGTACAGATTTCTTTAAATTCAATCGACAAAGTAAAATCATTTGTAAATGAAATTACAAAGTATGATAATGATTTTGATTTAGTATCCGGCAGATATGTAATTGATGCCAAATCTATCATGGGAATTTTCAGTTTAGACCTCTCTAAGCCAATCGACCTCAATATTCATGCGGACGGAGACTTGGATAGCATCCTGGCTGCATTAGATTCCTACATTATCAAATAATGTTCAGATAACGAACTTACTATTAATTACATTGTATTGATTACATTGAGGCTGTCTCCTTGGAGGCAGCCTCTTTTCATTATCTTATTATTTTACTTTAATTATCTCCACAGAATCAATTGCTTCCTGCACCAATTCATCAATCTTTTCTGTCAGATTCAGTTCTGATTTTTCGATTCGCTCCAGATTCGGCTTTGTCACCGGATGTTTTGCCACAAAAATTGTACAACAATCCTCAAACGGCTGAATCGAAGTTTCATAAGTGTCAATCTGCTCTGAAATTGCTACAATATCTCTCTTATCAAATCCAATCAAAGGACGATATACCGGCAATGTACATACTGCATTTGTTGCCGCAAGACTCTGTATTGTCTGGCTCGCCACCTGTCCGATACTTTCTCCTGTAATCAATCCCAGACATCCGTCTTTCTTTGCAAAATGTTCCGCAATCTTCATCATATAACGACGCATAATAATTGTCAGTTCTTCATGCGGACATTTCTCATAAATATATAACTGAATATCTGTAAAGTTTACTACATGCAGCTTGATTGGACCAGCATATTTGGAAACCAATTTCGCCAAATCTACTACTTTCTCTTTGGCTCGCTCACTTGTGTACGGAGGCGCATGAAAATAAGTTGCTTCTAATTCTACACCACGTTTTGCAACCATGTAACCTGCCACCGGACTATCGATTCCACCGGAGAGCAGCAGCATTGCGCTTCCGTTTGTTCCAACCGGCATACCACCCGGTCCCGGTATAATCTCGGAATACAGATAAATCTCTTCTCTAATCTCTACATTCAAACGGATATCCGGATTGTGAACATCTACTTTCATTTCCGGATAAGTCTCCAGAATCACCTCTCCCAAATCGCAATTGATTTCCATTGAAGTCTTCGGATAAGACTTCTTACTTCTTCTTGCCTCTACTTTAAAGGTCTGATTTTTATCCGGATACATTTCCTCCACATAGGCAACAACATCCTGCTTTAACTGCTCAAAGCCCTTATCTTCCAGACGGACAACCGGGCAGATTCCGACAATTCCAAATACTCGTTTCAAACTTTCAACAGTCTCTTCATAGTCATACTCGCCATTACAGTCTACATACACCCTTCCATATGATTTGTGCACATAAAACTCGCCGTCTACATCTTTCAAAGCAAAACGAATCTGGCGCACCAGCGCATCTTCAAACAGATAACGGTTCTTTCCTTTAATTCCGATTTCTCCATATTTAATCAAAAATGAATGAAATTTCATGTTCTTATCATCTCCTTTTTATCTGTAGTTTTTCTATTTTCTTCCCCGAATTTAATGACGGGTATATTTTCGTAACATCGGTACACAATTATATAATGTTTCCAATGTATAGTCAATTTCTTCTTTTGTTGTAAATTCTGACATACTAAATCTTAATGTTGCATCCAAATATTCTTGTGCTGCGCCAATCCCTTTCAAAACACCACTAATTGCAGGATGATTAGAAGCGCACGCAGAACCGGAAGATACATAGATTCCTTTTTCCTCTAATGTATGCAACACCACCTCGCTCCGCACACCTGCAATTCCTACACTGATAATATGCGGAGCACTGTTTTCATCTGTCAGCCCATGCACCGTTGTATGCTCCAGTTTCTGTATTCCTTCTAGAAAATATGACTTTAATTCCCGCATCAAAGCCACCTTCATATCCAAATCCTGATAAATCATTTTTGCTGCAAGCCCCAAGCCTGCAATTCCCGGTACATTTTCGGTTCCAGAGCGAATATTCTTCTGCTGCTCACCGCCATAAAGAATCGGTACTATTTTTACCTTTTCATTTATATAAATAAAGCCGATTCCTTTCGGTCCATGGATTTTGTGACCGCTTGCGGAAAGCATGTCAATTCCAATACGTTTTGGATAAATACGATATTTTCCAAATCCCTGCACCGCATCTGTATGAAATAAAATCTTTGGATTGTATTCTTTTACAATCTTTACAGCCTCTTCAATCGGTTGTACCGAGCCTACTTCATTATTGACATACATCACTGAAACCAGAATTGTATCTTCACAAAGAGCCTCTCTCAGAGCATCTAACTTTATCTGTCCATTTGCATCTACGGGAAGATAGGTTACACGAAATCCCTCCTCTTCTTCCAGATGACGCATGGTATTTAAAATTGCAGGATGCTCAATCGAAGACGTGATCAGATGATTTCCCGACCGACGGTTTGCTCTTGCCGCACCAACCAGCGCCAAATTATCACTCTCTGTCCCACCGGATGTAAAGAAAATCTCCTTTGTATTGACCTTTAACAACTTTGCAAGGATTTCCTTCGCATCTTTTATATAATGTTCCGCCTCTACACCTTTCTGATGCATGGAAGACGGATTGCCATAATCCTTACACATTACTTTATAAACCAGTTCGCCAACTTCCGGATAACATCTTGTTGTTGCCGAATTATCCAAATAAACTTCCATGATATCCTTCCTTTATCTTCTTATTTTATATTATATGGTCATACATTCCAGATGATACATCAAAACAGAGAGGACAGCAAGTCCCGCCGTTTCTGTCCGTAAAATTCTCTTTCCCAATGAAATCGGCAGACTTCCGGCTGCTTTTGCCTGCTCCACTTCTGTTTCTTCAAATCCACCTTCAGGACCGATAAAAATTGCCACTGACTGCCCCGGCTGAATTGTTTTGACTGCTTGTCTCGTTACTTCCATTCCGCTTGCTTTCTCATAAGGAATCAAACGCACATCCATCTGCTGTGCATACTTCAACGCATCTGAATAAGAAAGAACTTCGTGAACCGCCGGCACAATGGATCTTCCTGACTGTTTTGCCGCGCCTTCTGCAATGGCATTCCACCGCTGCACTTTCTTCGCCGCCTTTTTCTCATCCAACTTTACAACCGCTCGCTTTGTAACAACCGGAATCACCTCAAATGCTCCCAATTCCACAGCCTTCTGAATAATCAATTCCATTTTATCACTCTTAGGCAAACCTTGGAACAAATAGATTTTTGATGAAAGCTCTGCTGCATCCGCCTCAACATCTTCTATCCGTAAATATACGCATTCATCTGCAAATGTCTCTAATACACAAATGTAACGCAGACCATCTCCATCACTGATTTCTACTCGTTCTCCCGGTTTCATCCGCAGCACATTTTTCATATGATTTACATCTGCTCCGATAATTGTCACTTTCCCGTCTGCAATCTGAGACGGCTCTGCAAAAAAATGATGCATTCTCCTAATTCCTTTCTAAAATCAAGCATTCTTCCTTGCTGTAACAGAAACCCACTCGCCTTGATATGTTACCTCCAACACTTCCAGACCAGCTTTTTTTACTGCCTCAACAACCATTTCTTCCTTATCATCAATGATTCCGCTTGTAATATATACAGCTCCCGGTTTCATCTGATTTACAATCACCGGTGTCAATTCCACCAATACCGGAGCCAGAATATTGGCTGCTACGATATCATAAGTTTCATAACCAACCTTATCTTGAACTGCTTTATCATCAATGATATTTCCAATCATAATCTCATACTGATCTTTTCGAATCCCATTAACTTCCATATTTTCATGGGTTGCATCAATCGCACACGGGTCCAAATCTGTTCCCACAGAATAAGCTGCCCCAAATTTCAATGCAAGCATTCCCAAGATCCCGCTGCCACATCCCACATCTAAAATCTTTGTCTCCGGTGTCACATATTTGCGGATCTGCCGAATACAAAGCTGTGTTGTCTCATGCATTCCGGTTCCAAAGGCAGTACCCGGATCAATATGAATCACCATTTTATCACTGTCTTCCGGTTTTACATCTTCCCATGACGGAATAATCAAAATATCATCCACATAGAACTGATGGAAATACTTTTTCCAGTTATTTACCCAATCAATATCTTCTGTCTGAGATTCTTCAATTGTGCATTCTCCAAGGTCAATAAACTCTGACATTTCCTTTAATTCTTGTTTTATGTTCGCAAGCAGTGCTTCTGTCTCTGTTTTCTCCATCTCAGAATCCAGATAAAAACTTAAATATGCAACGCCGTCATCCATTTCTATTTCCGGAAGGATATCTACAAACATCTGCTCTTTATCTGCCGCTGTCAACGGAACCTTGTCCTCAATCTGTACACCTTCAACGCCCAAATCTGCCAGCATACTGCTGACAATATCTTCTGCCTCTGTTGTTGTTTTTAGTCGAAATTTATTCCATTTCATAGTCATTTTTTCCTTTCTTTTGTTATTTTTTATTTATTTTCTTGTTGAAACCATAAATTAATATCTACATTGCCTTTAACCCCTGGAACCCTTCCAGTCTCTGTATACTGCCAGATAGCATATTCATACGGACACTGTGGGATATCATGATAATCCGCATACCAGAACGGATATTCCGTCAATCTAGTCAAATCCAATGTAAACGCCATCCACTTCATATTTGCGTAAATCATTGTTTCATATCCTGCTTTTTTTATCTCATCACAGAAAATGATGCAATAATCTGTAAATTGCTCTACTGTATTATGATCTGTCCGGGCAGTATCATATTTAATCTCTTCTGTATCAAAAATAACCGGTCCGGTCAAATGATATGGCTCTATATGCTCCAGGACAAACGCTGCCTCTTCCGTTGCCTCTTCGTCCGAAATTGCTTGTGAAAAGAAATAAACACCCACTTGAAGTCCTGCATCCATTGCACCTTTTACATGCGCATCAAACATCGGATCTACGACCAAAGTACCACTCTCTCCATAGCCTCTATATCCCATGCGGACAATTACAAACTCTATGCCGCTGTTTTTGACCTCCTGCCAATCCACCTCGCCTTGAAATTCAGAAACATCAATTCCTAGTTTTGATTTGATTCCTGTATTTTTATCTTCATATATTTTAAATCCATTTTTTTCTGTTAAATTTGAAAAATCATAGGAACATTTTGGAAAATCTTTCAATAATTCTGCCTCATAGCGATTCTCTTCTACATCATAAAAAACATACTGTTTCTGTTTTTGTGCTTGTTCTTCTGATTCAGACTTTGTTTGTTCTTCCTGCTCTGCCACCGGTTCTGCACTTGTCTGCCTTACTTCTGCATCATCATCTCTACATCCGATAAGTCCAATTCCCAACAATCCTATCATGAAATACAATACTCGTATTTTTTTGACTGTTTTTCTCATAGACTCCCCCTCTACATGCTCTATCCTATCACCAAAGTCTCAGTTCTTTTTCTCTCTTTTCATTTCTTACTTCTCCACTTTTACCGCCGGTTTTTCTCTGAAGATAAATCTCTCCAATCTCCATTGATTTATCCAGCGCCTTACACATATCATAAATGGTCAAAAGTGCCACGCTAACTCCTGTCAACGCCTCCATCTCCACTCCGGTTTTTCCGGTTACTTTTACTGTACAAGTGCAATATATCGCACATTCCTCCGGCTCCATTTCAAAGTTGACCTGACATTTTGTAATTGGCAGTATATGACACATGGGAATTAATTCAGAAGTACGCTTTGCTCCCATAATTCCTGCTGTTGTTGCAACACCAAGCACATCCCCTTTTCCAATCGTCCCTGCAGCAATGGCATCATACACCTGCCTGCTTACTAATATTTTCCCTACAGCAGTTGCCTCACGAACCGTATCTGCCTTGTCTGTCACATCTACCATAACTGCTTTTCCGTTCTCATCAAAGTGTGTCAATCCCATGATATAACTCTCTTTTCTACCTTTTTCTATTCATATGAACGTCTTTCTACATTATAGAGGGAAATGTAGCCTTTTACAAGAGTAACATCCTTACACAATTTTGTTACATTTAATCTGAATTAAATCACCTCTAGTATTGCTTTTCGATTTCTTCCAATGTAATTTCCAGCCCCTGTAATACAGAAGATGAAACACATTCCTCGTAAGTATACGAGTCTGTCAGCCGGGGATTTTCAAAATTGTAAACATATGTCATTCTCTGAAACGGATCGATAATCCAGTATTCCCTTACCCCTGACTTTTGATATTGCATCATCTTTGTCACATAATCATGCTTGGAATTGCTCGATGAAATCACTTCTATTAACCAGTCCGGTGCGCCTTCACATCCCCTGTCACTTAAAATGTCTTTCTTGCAGATTACTGATATATCCGGCTGTACAACCGTACTGTTGTCTCCAAACAGGTGCACGTCAAACGGCGCTATATAAGCGTGACAGCCACATTTGTTCTTCTCGATATGTTTCTGAATCTGAAATATTATTTTTGACAGCAAAAACTGATGCATTCGGCTGGGCGCTGCCAACATATACAACTGTCCCTTGATTAATTCTGCCCTGACACCTTCTTCCAACCGCTCAACATCCTTGTCAGAATATTCTCTTGAATGATACTGATAAGGTACTGCCGATTCTCTCACCATCATCGGCATCTCTTGCAATTTATCATAAGTAAAAGGAACCTTCTCTTTTGTAACCAGTACCTCTTCAATTGCAAGGAGCGTTGCATAACGTGGATTTGCCGTTACCCCGGAAAATATCTTGTTGACCGTACTAAGCGGAATCCCCGAAAGTTCAGATATTTGGTTGTTCGTAAATCCTGATTGCTTTTTTAATTCTTTTAAATGAGAAATATCCATAAGAAGACTCCTTTCTGTCCTTTTATGGGTATTTTAATTCAAATATTCTAATTTGGCAAGTATTTTTTCCACATTTGGATATATTATTTGATTTTATAACTGTAAAGTAAAATTCAACCAAAACCATCAATCTGTTAACAGAAAATATACATGAACACAAAACTGTTTATCCTCTTCATAATATTCCAATATCCCATCCAATTCTTCCACAGTCTTTTCTACAATCCGGTGTCCGTTTCCATGCTGTGTATATGTTTCCTTTGTTGTATGCAATTCCGGATTCTCACTAAGAATAGACGCGCCAATCGTATTTTTTATAATAAGATCAACTGCCTCTTCTTCTCTGTTCATTTGTACTTGAATCTTTCTTTTATTCTCCGGCAGCATCCGACATGCCTCAATTGCATTATCAAGTAAGTTAAATAATATAATGCTGAATTTCATTCCCGGGATTCCTTCCATATTCCCGGAAATAAAACATGTAATCCCAATCTTTTCTTCTTCACATTGATATATTTTATTGTTTAACACAGCATTTATAAACACATTTCTTACCGTAATATATTCATTCTGACATACATAACATTTTGTCAGATCATGAAGATATACCTCCAACGCAGAGTATTCTTTTTGTATAAGAAGATGCTGCATATCCATGCAATGATTCCGATAATCATGCAGCCCCTGACGATATCGTAATTCTGTCTGCTGTATTTCTTTTACCCGTTGTTCATTTTCCTGATATTGTATCTGCAGTTTCTCATATTCGGTCAATTTGTCATTCTGTATGCCAATTTTAAATATCGAATACGCTAATAATATGGAGATCCCTACCATCCCCGTAGACAATATCAAGAGAAGTCCACTGACTGTCCGATTGTTCACCAGACTGATTGTGTAGAAAATAATCGTTTCCATCACAATCGCTGTGAGTATCAATCCATACGCCAATACATAAGTCCCACCTGATAACACGATTTTTTCTCGTTTCCATATAAATATTATAATTTCTAATACAATCCATAAAATAATCTTAGATAAAATCGGACCAGTCAAATGAATCCCTTTCAGGTTTGAAAAATAACTCAGAACAGATATCTCCCGACTCCATGCAAATATCTGCATCAACCAGATATTTGTTACAACCACAACTAAAAACGGCAGTATACTCACAAATATCTGCCGCATCAACTTCCCTTTTAAATTTATATAACTAAACGCCATTAGCATTAACACATCAATCAAAACTACAATCCAATAGCTATTGGCAAACAATCCGTTTATCTGAGACACAAAAAACATTAAGATGCCAAGTCCCAAACTCTTTTCTGTTCTATGTTTTTCTTTTCCCTTCCACCCAAGAAATTTCACAAGATAACGAATCACAATCCCTATTTCCAGAGTACTCAGTATTACTCCTGCAAAACAAGCCCCATGCTCCATCTTCAATATCTCCTGCTCTTTATAAACTGTGCTTTTACTTCCTGTAAACGATTCCGGCTAATCGGCAGCACCTCACCCGTCTTCAATATCATGTCATACTTTCTAATTGCCCGACAACACGCCAAATTCACAATATAACCTGTATGCGCTCTCACAAAACCATTATTTAAAAGCAATTGCTCATACTCCTTCAAATTACTGCGAACTTCAATCTCTTCTCCGGTAATTTGACGGATTGTCAACGTATTCTTGTATTTTTCCATATATTTGATTTCACTTAGTTTCAAATGAATAATTGACCCCTTTTTCTGAATTTCCAAAACGCCTTCCGCCACTTGCTGTTTCTTCAGATATTTCTCCAGCGCCTCCGGAATATCACTCTCCATCGAAATTTTCCGAATAAACTGAAACGGTCGGGAATTCAGATTTTCCAATACCAGATTGTCATGTCCGGTAATTAACATCACATTGCGATTCTCTCCATTCTTATCAAACTCATGAATAATATCAATCCCTGTTTTTCCGGGCATATCGATATCCAGCAAAATTAACTCTTCTGCACGTTTCTTATAGTTATTCAGAAATTCTGTCCCATTACTATACAGACTTATTTCATGCTCTATACCATGACCCGAAAGATAAGCGCTGACAATTGCGGCAATCTCTTTTCTACTAATTTCTTCATCATCACAAATTGAAATATATAACACTTGTTCCCCCTGTTTTCCTATACCAAACACCAAATCTACTTTTTTGTGCATCTTCTATCATCACTTCCACCACATGCAATATCCTCCGTTTTTCTTTTAATGGAAGATTTCGCATCTTTTCTTCTAGCCTGCTGCATTTTGTATGCACTCCATAATAGATCACATCTTCTAAAATTTCATCCGCCGATACTTCTAATGCATTGATGATTCGTATCAGTGTATCCAGGCTCGGTGTTTTTACTTCTCGTTCAATTGCCCCAAGATAATTACAGCTCAACTCTACCTGCTCCGCAAGCTCTTCCTGTTTCAATCCCATGCCTTCTCTATACGCCTGAATCCTTCGCCCTATCCCCATCACTCTGAAGTTTCCTCCTATCCATTCTATCAGTGTAAATCCACACTTATAGTATAGATATTCCTCAATTCCGCTTACAGTATCCATGAGCGTTGAACAAATACCACCGGCGTTGATTTTATGGTTTTTCATCACTTTTTATTGTACCAAGATCAACTTGGCATGTTTCTCCGCTAGATATAAGAAAAAGAGCATGAATTTCTCACACTCCCTTTCTTCCATCACCTCTTGTAAGTTTTTACATCATATTACTCACCTTTGGGAAATAATGTGGTTTCCATCTTTTCCACATCTTCTGCCGGAATATCATAATATTGTTCACTGATGATTTCAACCTCTACCTGTATATTTTCTGCTGTCCCATAGGAGTTTGTATCAATTGCCCGCTGCATCGCTTCCAGGATTGCCTCCTCCGCAACTTCCATATCATCAAGCGCCAGTTCTGTTGCCATCAGTTCTTCTATTACTCTATTTACCGCCTGTTCCATCTTGAGATAAACGTCTGCCGGTTCCATACCGACCGTCACACTATACGTATCAGAATCAATCTGCTCCGCCGTCTTCACTTCATACTTCGCAAGATCTCTGATTTGAAACAGCATGTCCACATACCTGTCAGCAGCTTCATCGGAAATGATTTCTTCCGATTTAAACTCTTCGAGCCAAGCCTTTTCCATCTCTCCCCTCATCATATTCTTGACTTCTTCCACAGAAACCTCTTCATATTCTGCAAATGTTTCATAGTCTTCATGATAAAAACTATCAAGGAAACTTTGCAGATATCCCGTGGGATTCACCTCTTTACCACATGCAGTAAAATACAAAGTACAAAATAGAAAAATAACTATTATGCCAATATATTTTTTCATATGCATCACCACCTTATTTATACACACATCATCACACAATTTTATGACATTTAATCTGAATTAAATCACCCGAATTCAATTCAATTTCTACACTATACCCCAAATTCTCGGCATCGCTTTCAACAGATGACGAACATATATATGTTCCCATCCCCCATTTTTCTTCATGTGAAATTTTAAATATAGAAAAGTCTTCAAAATTTATTACTACTTCTTTTCCCTTTGAATTATTTAAAAACATATTAATCATCGCTTTATTATAGCTTACATTTATATCACATAACTTATAATCATGTAATTTTGAATTTGCTATTAAATTATATTTATTCTCCACCATTCTCACCTCTAAATTTATTATATTAACACTAATTTCAAACCTCTTATTCTAAAAAGAGCGTAATCTAAGGTATTAAATCACCTGGTTGAAAATGAGTCTCTCCAGAATCATTTGGTACTTTTGTATTCCCATCTTCTCCTATCACATGATAATGAGATCCATTTTGTATATCTTCATCCCATTCATAAATAGCCTTTCCATTTTCATCAAACCATTTCATAATTTTTCCATTTTTTGTATCAAAAGTTTTCTGGGTTAATCCTTCTGGGTTGAATTCTTCTGGATTATCTGGAAATTTTTTATTTTTTTCAGTTTCTCCCCCAGAACTATTCCCTTGACTCTTATGCACAGTTACATCAAACATATTTCCCAGTGCATTACCGATAGTAACAGCTCCTGTTCCCATTGCCGTCACAGAACTGCCGACTGCAACTGCAGCTCCTGGTGTTGCAGCACCACCTGATACCACTTCCACTGCGCCACTAAGCAATATTCCCGCTGCACCTGCTCCTATTTCTACTATCCCTGCACCTATTTTTGCTAAATCTTCCTTAGTAGCTCCATTATATTCTATATCTAAATCAATATCTATGGACGGACTAACAAAATCACTTTTTCCTATTTCATAAGTCGTCTTACTAACAACCTTAAAAACATTCCAATATATTGTCAGTTTATCAGAAAACCGAAGATTATCTTCACTACAGACTTTCTTCTCCATCTGCTTACGGATTACCTCGGAGCGTTGTTTCTGATACCGAACCAGCTGTTCTCCTGACAACCCGTATCCACTGCTCAACTGGCCGATTTCAGCATCACTCATGTATGCCACTCTTTGTTGGATTGGAACATATGATGCATTTGCTTGTTCCAGCTGTATATGTAGAATAACCGTAGGTATATAAATTATATCCCGAATGCCCACACTGTGGGCAAGATGAATATTCCGATCCATACGAATCGGAATATTCATCTGATTTATTTGTGCTTAAAGTTATACTTCTTTACTTTTTGGACTATTACCGCTTTTAAACGCAGCTATTAGAATATCAAATCCATTTTCTATAACCTCAATAATTCCATTTTTTTCCTCTTCCGTCCACTGAGGAATGTATTCTTTTTCACTTTTTTTAATTGCAGGCAAATTACATCCATAGAATAATTTTTCATATATATTTTGTATCATACCATTCTTTTTATCTCCTATAAAGTGAGCTTTTATTGAATGTGCAACATCTGATAAAATATTCCAATAATTTAAAACCGTCTCACAATTTATTATTTCGTTCTTTAACTCTTCTAAGATATTCCACGACATTGAAAATATTTCATCATTTATCTCATAACCATTTTCTACTACAACTAACGATGCAAGTTCTTCATCCGTAAAAAAAATCAATTTATCGCATGTATCAAGAAGGACCTTATCTTCTTCGTCATCCATATACCAAAATATATAATATGTATTTCTTTCTATTATTACCCGTATAATATATAATTCATTTTTACTACTCAAATCTTCTGTCTCTCCCCACTTTCTTATGACGCACATTGGTATCTGACCCCAATGTGATCTTCAGTTTTTAATTCCCCTTTATCTCCTTTTCCAATTTTTTTAATTTATTTTCCCATTCCTCAATTTGAGCTTTTGTAACCATTGTAAAACACGCCCTGTAATTTTGGAATTTACTATAATATTCCATGGGAGATAATTTGCTATTTTCATGATAGCCTCGATTTAATTCCAACCATAGCTGATTTTTATATTGATATAAAAACAAGCTATATTTTTCAGTTGTACAAGCCACTGCGGACTTCATTGCCACTCTCTCTTGCAAATGTTGTTCATTATAAGAATCTTCAAAATAATAATATTCTTGCCATTGTCCTAATTTGCCTAACATTCCCCCATTAATTAGGACTGGAATATTATAGATTCTTCCTAATATTCCTTCAACAAAAATGTATGCATAGTCCTCATAACATTCTACAATTTCCCCATCTAATATGTACAGCAATGTGCATTTCGAAAAACGTTTTACAACATTATCTTTAATTATTAATTTTATTTCATCCTCTCTGGATATAGGTAAACAAATGTTCATATTCTCTTCCTCTTTTTTCAGGGCGCACAATATACGCCCTGAATTATATGCTATTTTTTCAACAATCCCTTTGCATACTCTGTTAATTTATAACTACTTCCTTTAGCAGATTTTATATATCCCGCATCATATAATGCATTTTTCATAGCTTGTGACAATCCTTGATTTCCATTTTCTTTTTTCCATCCCCTAATATGTCCATGGTATTCTCCTGGTGCTGTTTCATCTAATACAACAAAATCTCCGGTCTTATCCAACCCTATTCTTCTAGATGTATTCCCTCCAATTTCAATTGAATTATCCAATGCAAATTGTCCATCTTTAGGTGCTGGATTTTTCTTTCCCGTTACTTGTCCCGAATGATAATCAGCTTTCCCATATCTTCCATTTTTATATGTATATTCTTGACCTTCCCCTCCTTCGCTATTCCCTTGACTCTTATGCACAGTTACATCAAACATATTTCCCAGTGCATTACCGATAGTAACAGCTCCTGTTCCCATTGCCGTCACAGAACTGCCGACTGCAACTGCAGCTCCTGGTGTTGCAGCACCACCTGATACCACTTCCACTGCGCCACTAAGCAATATTCCCGCTGCACCTGCTCCTATTTCTACTATCCCTGCACCTATTTTTGCTAAATCTTCCTTAGTAGCTCCATTATATTCTATATCTAAATCAATATCTATGGACGGACTAACAAAATCACTTTTTCCTATTTCATAAGTCGTCTTACTAACAACCTTAAAAACATTCCAATATATTGTCAGTTTATCAGAAAACCGAAGATTATCTTCACTACAGACTTTCTTCTCCATCTGCTTACGGATTACCTCGGAGCGTTGTTTCTGATACCGAACCAGCTGTTCTCCTGACAACCCGTATCCACTGCTCAACTGGCCGATTTCAGCATCACTCATGTAAGCCGCGCTTTGTTGAATTGGAACATACGATGCATTTCCTCTTGTGCCACCTGTATATGTAGAATACCCGTAGGTATATGGATTATATCCTGCATACGCAACCGGCGCTGGATTTGTCACACCATCCCACCAATCGGAAACAGCATTGCACACTGAAGAGACTTTATCTGCTGCCCAGTTCGCAGCCTTTTTGAACGCCCTCTTTACAGGCTGTACAATATGATTATTGACCCAATTTGCTGCTTTTTTGAATCCCTTCTTGGCAGTATTCCACAGTTCTTTAAAGAACCTCCCCCTTGGATCCGCATAATTCAGTGGATTATTCAACACATACAGATACTTATTTCTACTCAGAGGCTTCTCTTTTTCCCCGGTCTCTGTATCTTCACTTGTGAATCTTCCGGTTTCCGTATCGTAATATCTTGCGCGCAGATACTGTAATGCGGTTTTCACATTAGTAGATTCCGCATTATAACCATAGTAATTAATTGCATCGGTAGTTCCGGATAGTAGATTTCCATAAGGATCATATCTATAACTGTTTGTCAACGATATATTCTGTTGAATGCCGGTCACGCTTTCACGACCATCATATAGATAATAATACCCTGTTTCCCCCTCCTTATCAACTCCCTGTCGAATCTGTTCACCGCTTATGGCGCTCTCTGCACCATAGATATAAGCCTGCCGCATAGTATCTCCTACGGTATATTCAGCAAGAACTTCTGTATTTTCCTGATTGATATCATTAATATACTCCGTCAGCGTATACCCTTTTGAGTCGGCTCCTTTTGGGAAAAGCTCTGCCAACTGCTCCTGTGGACTGTTGCCATCTTCTGTTCTCTGACTCTCTGGGATCAAAACTTCCTCACCATAGCAGTCTTCCCATTTATAGGTATTGTCAATCTGAAATACCCGGTTATTATCCCCATCATAAAGAGCCGCCATCAATACAGCATCTCCCTGTTTCACTACAGCCAGGCGATTTTCCGCCGTATATTCATAAAGTACAGCGCCTCCATACTCGTTCCCTTTTTCTCTGATCAGGTTGCCGTCTCCGTCATAGGTGTAAGTCGTTCCTTTATCGCCCCAGATCTTTGTATTCTTCCTCTTCACAAGCTGGTTCGCTTCATTATACTCATATCGATATTTTCCCTTTGATACACCATTTTCAATCCGCTCATAAACTGTACGATTTCCCACCTTATCATAAGTATAATTATAAACAACTGTTTTTCCTCCGACAGTCATCTCCGTACAACGGGTCAATTGCCAATTCTCATCATATTCATATTTTCGAGTTGAAATATAAATCCCAATAATAATATGAGACTTGCATTTAGACATGTGTATAACAATAACTCCATTCCATAACAATATATTTCCTGTTCTTCTCTCTGAACAATTTTTTCTCTTATCAAGATTTCTACAATATATGTCGCTACACTTGCCATTTGTAGCCCCCCTTTTTTCTGTTAAAATACTTTTTTTCATCTTCATATTCAAGCATTTGTGATAATCGGTGTTTAAAACGTGATATTTAGTATGATTTTCTACTTTGAAATGTATTTTCAGAATTAAGAAATGTGTTTAGATTCTAACGCTTGTACAAGCTGTGCTTTCAGCTCGATTCCGCTTTGCTTCATCTCGCTGACGGCTGGCGC
>Scrappy_p2__coassemble_477_pt1 | contig 154507 bp, 138 predicted proteins | sample Scrappy_p2__metabat2_low_PE_009 | metagenome-assembled genome bin Scrappy_p2
TTCCGGGCTACAAGTTGTTCGCAATAAGCATCATTCATAATGTAAATTCCTTTCTGATTGTAAATAATTTAGTACCATGACAGCGATTTTAAATGTCATGGCATCTTCAAAATGCCGCAAATCCAATCCAGTCTGTTTTTCTATCTGTTCCAAACGATAGATTAAAGTGTTCCGGTGCATGTGAAGTTGGCGGGCTGTTTCTGCAATATTAAGGTTATTTTGCAGAAATCGTTCAATGACTGTCATCAGTTCGCTGTCTAAGTGTTCGGGAATCTCATCCCCAAATACTTCAGATAAAAAATTATGGCATAAGTCTTTTGGGAGGCGATAGATCAAACGGCCGATTCCCAGCTTGTTATATGCGAAAATATTTTGACCGACAGTGAATAACTTTCCTACTTTTAGGGCAAGTCCGGTTTCACGAAAGGCATTTGCAAGGTCATTCAGTGTGAAAAAAATACGACTGTAGGCAATCTGGACAGAAGTCAGCGCCTCCATGTTCAATGTATCGACAATTGCATGAGCAGATTGCAGTACATCAGCCTCTGAGTCACTAGAGCCCAGTGGCTTGAGAATTACCAGTGCAGTTTCCGTAACCGGTAGCAGATAGGTTCTAGTTTGGGAAGGAAATAAATGTTTCAGTATTTCTGTGATTGTCTCATCCAATCCCCGGGGAAAGTCCAGAAGATAGAGAACCCGTTTTTCATCAGGGGATATATGTAGCCTTCTGGCGCGCTCATTAATATCGTAAGCCGGCAGAGGCTCGGTCATCAGACTCAGCAGAAATTGCGTTTTGTTATATTTTTCTTTATATGCGGTAATCAGACAGCGAATCTGGTTCAGTGCCAGTTCTTCGTCCTCTGGAGAATGCATGGCGAGATTTAGTTCAATACCGGTAATTCGCGTAAGTTCTTTTAATGCAGCAGTAATCTGTGATTGACACTCCATTATTCAGACCTCATTTCTTAAAAATCTAATTCTTTTATATCATTCTATAAAAAGAGACTGCACCTATAAAAGTACAGCCCCCATCTTTGCCTCGCATACGCTTAGCTGTTAAGTTTATTTTATCTGACTAGTGTGTGATAGTCAACTCTGTTTCCTTATCAAACAGATGGATTCTGCTCATATCCAGAGCAAATGTAGCATCGTCGCCTGTTCTAAGAGTTGTACGTGGATTTACACGTGCTGTCATCTGAGTTCCTTCAACATCAAAGTAAAGGAATACCTCTGCGCCAAGCAACTCGTATACTTTAATCTTGGAAGAAATTACGCTGTCTTTATTTTCAGCAATGAAATCAGGATCATCATGTACATCTTCCGGACGGATACCAAGAACAACAGTTTTTCCATCATAACCACCATCAATCAGAGCCTGTTTCTTATCTGCAGGTACTTTCAATGTGTGCTTTCCAATCTGAAGTGTAACATCGTTTCCTGCTACTTTTACAACTGCATCTAGGAAGTTCATCTGTGGAGAACCGATAAATCCAGCTACGAACAGGTTACAAGGTGAGTTGTAAAGGTTCTGCGGTGTGTCTACCTGCTGAACAACTCCGTCTTTCATAACAACGATTCTTGTTCCAAGTGTCATAGCCTCTGTCTGATCGTGTGTTACATAGATGATAGTAGCGCCCAGATTTTCATGCAGTTTGGAAATCTCAATACGCATCTGAACACGCAGTTTAGCGTCCAAGTTAGAAAGTGGCTCGTCCATAAGGAATACCTTCGGGTTACGAACGATAGCACGTCCCATAGCAACACGCTGTCTCTGTCCACCGGAAAGAGCCTTTGGTTTACGATCAAGCAGTTTATCAAGATCCAGAATTTTAGCTGCTTCGCGTACTTTTTTATCAATTTCGTCTTTTGGTACTTTACGAAGTTTCAGACCAAAAGCCATGTTGTCATAAACTGTCATATGTGGATAAAGAGCATAATTCTGGAATACCATTGCGATATCGCGGTCTTTTGGCTCTACATCATTCATAACTTTTCCATCAATTTCCAGTGTTCCGCCTGTGATATCTTCCAAACCAGCAATCATACGAAGTGTTGTAGATTTACCACATCCTGATGGACCAACGAAGATGATAAATTCTTTATCTTCGATTTCAAGATTAAAATCCTTTACAGCGTGAAATCCGTTTGGATATTTTTTGTCAATACCTTTTAAAGATAAACTTGCCATTTTAATAGCCTCCTTGAAAATGTTTCTCTCTGCTTCTGTATCTAAGTATAGTTGGAAGCAGGAGTTTGGACAATATCACAACTAACCAAAAAAACAATGAAATGATGTACACATTATCTATTCTGTAAAAATAGCAGGATTTATAAGCTGTGATTTACAATAGTTATAAGTATGGGATGTTTGACTTCTTATAGTAAAAAATGTACAATATGCATATAGTGAGATATCCGCGGATATTTTTGGGCGGATGTTTCGGAAGGAGGCAAAGGTATGAAGAAAAAAGTATTAGCATTACTCATGAGTACAGCTATGATTGTTGGACTTTTAGCAGGATGTGGTGCTCCGGCAGCAGAGAGCGGAAGTTCATCAGATGACACAACAAAGAAAGAGGCAGCAGAGGGGATTCCTGCAGACGAGATCAAGATTGGATTTGTTCACGTATCTGATCCAAGTGATATGGGATATACATACAACCATGATCTTGGTACAAAAGAGATGCAGGAAAAACTGGGTATCAGTGATGATCAGATTGTCAATAAGTTTAATGTACCGGAGGGCGCAGAGTGTGACACTGCTTTGAGAGAGCTTGTAGATGCAGGATGTAATATCATTTTTGCAACAAGTTTTGGATTTGAAGATTATGTAAAAGAAGTTGCAGCAGAATATCCGGATATTCAGTTCTGCCACGCTACAGGATTTCAGGCAAAGGATTCCGGCTTATCTAATATGCATAACTACTTCGCATCTATTTATGAGGCACGTTATCTGGCTGGTATCGCAGCAGGTATGAAGACAGAAAGTAATAAAATCGGATATGTTGCAGCATTCCCATTTGCAGAGGTTATCAGTGGATATACAGCTTTCTACCTGGGAGCAAAGAGTGTAAATCCAGATGTTACAATGGACATTATGTATACAAACTCATGGAATAACCCAACCGTAGAATCACAGGTTGCAAAAGCTCTGATTGAGCGAGGATGCGATGTTGTTTCCCAGCATTCAGACTCTACAGCACCGGCTACAACAGCAGAAGATAACGGTGTATGGCAGGTTGGTTACAATAATGATATGATCGAGGCTGCTCCAAAAGCATCTCTGATTTCTGCAAGAATTGACTGGGGTATCTATGTAACAGAAGCTGTTCAGGCTATGATTGACGGAAAAGAGATTCCAGTTGACTGGTGCAAGGGTCTTGGTGATGAGGCTGTATATCTGTCTCCTTTAAACAAGGACATTGCAGCAGAGGGAACACAGGAAGCAATTGACGCAGCAAAAGAGAAACTGATTTCCGGTGAGATTCATGTATTTGACGGACCTCTGAAAGGAACAAGTCCGGATGGCAAATCAATTGAGGTTAAAGATGGTGAATACTATCACGAGCAGGAAGAGGCATCTGCTCCATCATGGTGCTATATCATAGAAGGATGTAATGTGGTAGAATAATTCAGCATTACAATCTTATTATGAATAGATACAAATCCTTATGAGAATCATGAGAGAGGGTGGTTTTTGTCTGCCCTCTCTTTTGTGATTTTAAAGAGAATGAAGAAAGAGGGTGAAGTCTTGGGCGAGACAGCAAATCTTGCAATTAAAATGCACAACATTACCAAAACATTTGGAAAGGTTGTTGCGAACAAGGATGTAAATCTGGAACTTCGTGAAGGAGAGATTTTAGCGCTTTTGGGTGAAAACGGAAGTGGAAAGACAACACTTATGAATATGTTGTCAGGAATTTATTTTCCAGATTATGGAGAGATTTATGTGCATGGCAAAGAGGTGACGATTCGGTCTCCGAAAAATGCTTTTTCACTTGGCATTGGTATGATTCATCAGCATTTTAAACTAGTAGATGTGTTAACAGCAGCAGAGAATATTGTTCTTGGATTGGATGGAAAGACAACCATCAATCGAAAGGAAATCAATCAAAAGGTATCGGAGCTTGCTGAAAAATATGGATTTGATTTGGATCCGACGAAAAAAATCTACAATATGGCAGTGTCCGAAAAGCAGACGGTAGAGATTCTGAAAGTACTTTACCGAGGCGCAGATATATTGATTTTGGATGAACCGACAGCAGTTTTGACTCCACAGGAGACAGAGAAACTGTTTGGGGTACTTCGGAATATGAAAAAGGACGGAAAGTCCATTATCATCATTACGCATAAGCTGAATGAAGTTCTTGCGATTTCAGACCGAGTTGCGATTCTTAGAAAAGGGGAGCATATCGGAGATGTCAATACAGCGGAGACAGATCAGGCACAGTTGACGGAGATGATGGTTGGCAGACCAATTAGTCTGAAGATTGACCGGCCGGCTGTAGAGGAAAAGGAAGAACGACTTCAGGTGATTGGCTTGACTTGCTTAAATGGAGATGGTGTAAAAGCGCTGAATAATGTTTCTTTTACTGCTTACGGTGGAGAAATATTAGGCGTGGCAGGAATTGCAGGAAGTGGACAAAAGGAATTGTGTGAGGCAATTGCCGGCCTGCATCCATCCATCGGTGGTTCTGTATTGTATTCGGTAGAACATGAAGGAACTATGGTGAAAGAGCGGATTCTGGGCTTGAAACCAGATGAAATCTCAAAAAAGGGAATCGCTATGGCATATGTACCGGAGGACCGTCTTGGTATGGGATTGGTAGCCGGCATGGATATGACAGACAATGTGATGCTCCGAAGTTATAAAGATCGCAAAGGAATTTTTGTGGATCGGAAAACGCCAAAAGCATTGGCAGAAAAATTAATCGAAGAACTGGAGATTGTCACACCGGGAGTGAGTACACCGGTTGGAAGACTTTCCGGAGGTAATGTACAGAAAGTGCTTTTAGGACGTGAGATTGCATGTAGTCCGTCAGTGCTGATTGTAGCTTATCCGGTTCGTGGATTGGATATTAACTCTTCCTACCGTATTTATGATCTTTTGAATGAGCAGAAGAAAAAGGGTGTTGCTGTAATTTTCATCGGAGAAGATTTGGATGTGTTGATGGAGATTTCTGATCGTTTAATGGTTCTTTGCGGTGGAAAGGTGAGCGGAATCGTAGATCCGAAGGAGGTAACGAAGGAAGAAATCGGATTGATGATGATTCATGTAGATGAAGATAAAGCAGAAAGTGCTGTTGAGGAGGTGGACGTATGAGCGCACAGAAAGTAAAAGTAAAAGAACCGTTTTTGCGTATGGCAAAGCGCGATACGATGTCCAATGAAAAAGCGTGGAGTGTACGAGGAATTGCTTTTTTACTCTCTTTGGTTACAGGTGGTCTTGTGATTCTTGCGCTTGGACACAATCCAATTGCTGTTTATAAATCTATGGTAATCGGAGCGTGGGGATCTGCAACTGTTATTCGTGAGACAATTAAAATTGCGGTACCACTTCTGATTACAGCAATTGGTATTTCCTTCGCATTTAAAATGAAGTTCTGGAATATCGGTGGAGAGGGGCAGATCATAGTCGGTGCTGTTGCTGCCGGATATTTTGGATTGTTTACAGCACATATTTTGCCTAAATTTCCATTGGTAATCTGTATGCTGATTGCAGGTATGCTTGCAGGTGGTTTGTATGGACTGCTTCCGGCGTTGTGTAAGGCAAAGTGGGGAACCAATGAAACGTTGTTTACATTGATGTTAAACTACATTGCATTGGCGTTTGTAAAATATTTGATGAATGGTCCTTGGAAAGCGCCGGGAAGTAGTTTCCCAAAGATTGCAATGCTTGCTCCTGGAGCACGTCTGGCAAAAGTATTTGGCGTGCACTGGGGATGGATTTTGGCATTGGTGCTGGTTGTAGTTTCTTCGATTTATTTATCTAAAACAAAGCAGGGGTATGAGATTGCTGTTGTAGGAGAAAGTAATAATACGGCTCGATATGCAGGAATCAATGTTAGTAAGGTATTTATTAGAACCATGTTTATGTCAGGAGCGCTGTGTGGTCTGGTAGGGATGTTGCAGTTTTCCGGAGCAGATTATACCATTACAGAGGGAATTGCCGGGGGCGTTGGATTTACAGCGATTACAGTTGCATGGCTGGCAAAGATGAATCCATATGGAATGCTGGTTGTATCTGTATTTATTGCCATGCTGGAGCGTGGTGCAAATGCAATTCAGACACAGTTTAAAATTCCGGCATCTGCAGCAGATTTGTTGATTGGAATAATTTTGTTTTTCATGCTGGGATGCGAATTCTTCATTTCTTACCGGCTGATTGTACGGGGAAAGGAGGAAGATCATGCTTAGTACATTGAATAGTTTATTTATTGCAGCAGTGCTTGCGGGCACTCCATTGCTTTTGGGAGCTTTGGGAGAAATTCTGACAGAGAAGTCAGGAAACTTAAACCTTGGTGTTGAAGGTATGATGTTTATGGGAGCGATTACCGGATTGGCAGGCTCTTATTACTATGAGCAGGCAGTGCTTGCATCCGGTGGAAATCCCAATGGCGTGATATCAGCAGGAATTGCATTGATTTGCTCATTCCTTGCAGGAACATTGGGGGCGTTGATTTATGCCTTTCTGACAATTACCCTTCGAGCAAATCAGAATGTAACCGGTTTGACGCTGACAATCTTCGGTACTGGTTTTGGAAATTTCTTCGGAGAGTATATCGGTCAGAAGGCAGGCGGTTATGTAGCAGTCGGGGATGCTACAAAAGCAGCATTTACCAATCTCCATATTCCGGTACTGTCAGAGATTCCGGTGCTTGGAAAATTGTTGTTCCAATATAACTGGCTGGTTTACTTTGCGATTATCCTGGCAATTGTTATGACTTGGTTCTTTAATAAGACGCGGGTCGGATTGAATTTGCGGGCTGTAGGTGAGAGCCCGGCAACGGCGGATGCAGCCGGAATAGATATTACGAAGTACAAATATTTTGCTACAGTAATCGGCGGCGGTATTTGTGGAATCGGCGGTATGTATATGAGTATGGTGACGACAAAGGGCGTGTGGGTACATGGCTGCGTCAGTGGTTATGGCTGGCTGGCAGTTGCCCTTGTTATCTTTGCAACTTGGAGTCCGGCACGAGGAATGCTGGTTGCCCTTGTTTTTGGTGGGTTGACAATTATGCGTATGTATGTCAATATTCCGGGACTTCCGGCACAGATTTACGATATGTTGCCATATGTGGCGACTATTCTGGTGCTGATTATTACCAGTATGCGTGAGAGTAAAGAACATGCCCAGCCAAAGAGTTGCGGTACCAATTATTTCCGCGAGGAGAGATAAGTGGAAATTATTTTTCGATAAAATAGCAGTATTAAATCAGTAGAAAAGAGGAAGATATTATGGCAAATCCAATTGTTACATTTGAAATGGAAAACGGCGATATTATGAAAGCTGAATTGTATCCGGAGATTGCACCGAATACAGTGAAGAATTTTGTGTCACTTGTAAGTAAGGGATTTTATGATGGATTGATTTTTCATCGTGTGATTCGTGGCTTTATGATTCAGGGCGGATGTCCGGATGGTACAGGAATGGGCGGTCCGGGATATAATATCAAGGGTGAGTTCTCCCAGAATGGATTTGAGAATCATCTGGCACATGATCCGGGAGTGCTTTCTATGGCACGTGCAATGCATCCGGATTCTGCGGGTTCACAGTTCTTTATTATGCACGAAAAATCTCCGCATTTGGATGGCGCATATGCTGCCTTTGGTAAGATTATCGAAGGAATGGATGTGGTAAATAAGATTGCTGAGACTCCGACAAGTTGGGGAGATAAGCCGATGGAGCCACAAGTAATGAAGAAAGTGACAGTTGAGACTTTTGGAGAAACTTACGAAGAGCCGGAGAAAGCATAAGAAGGTTTATTCAAATTTCATCTAAAATGTAGAAGTTCAGCACTGCCTGTTGTGATGATAGGCGGTGCTTTTCTTTTAATGCCTTTTGGGTGTCGGTTGACTTCCTTAAAACTATGTGATATATTTATAACAACAAGAGAAGTATTTCGCACAAAGGAGGTCAGAAATATGGAAAAGAGAGAAAGCAAATTATCGAAAGGTATAAGACACATTTTTTCAAAGAATCCGTTATGGTATCTTGGGTGGTTAGGATGTTTAGGTCTAATCGGTTTGCTTTTTGTTCCGACGCTGATTCCATTTCTGTTATTCTTTACATTTTTTGCCTATGGCAGCATGACGCCGGATGAGTTGTTTTGGAATCAGGTGAGGTGTGCAAGTACAAAGGCGTTTTGGACAGTTTTTTTTACAGATATCGTGGGAATGTTGGGGATTATCTGTCGTGCCATGTTGTTTAGAAGTATGGAATATAAAGCCGGATTTGTTGAAACAGGGCTTATAGAGATGGATCTGTTTACATGGGAGCAGAATTTTTTGTTAATTGGACTTTTTCTTTTGAATCAGACATTGATGGTGATTGTATTTTCTATTTGTATGTTAAAATATAGAAAACAAGAGAAAAAGGCGTTGAAAGAACAAGAAGAATTAGCATAGGAGGTGGACTATGACACTTCATACGCGTTTAAAGGAATATCGTGCAAGATATAATATGAGTCAAAGCGATCTTGCGTATCTTGTTAATGTAAGAAGAGAAACGATTGGTAATTTGGAAAATGGAAAGTACAACCCGTCTCTCAAACTCGCAATGGACATTGCGAAAATCTTTGAAACAACAGTGGAAGACTTATTTCAGTTTACAGATGCGGATGGCGAGTAGGTTACACAAAAATGCTTTTTCTGAAACTCTCATATATATAAAAGCAGGGCAGTTTGCATGGAGTTGCAAGCTGTCCTGCTTTGGTTCTAGGATATTAAAAGTAATGATATCGATTCCGATTTTTTAATATAAAGATTCCGGAAATGATACAGGCACAGATTTCTGCAACGGTAATTGCGAGCCAGATTCCATCAAGGCCAAAAATGATTGGCAGGAGCAATACGGATGCCATCTGGAATACGAGGGTTCGTAAAAAAGATATTGCAGCTGAGATAACTCCATTGTTTAACGCTGTAAAAAATGCAGATGCAAAGATATTCAAGCCTGTTAGGATGAAGGCGAAGGAGAATACCTTAAAGGCATGTCGGGTTAATGCAAATAAATCAGCATCATAGCCGACGAAAATATTTGCAAGCGGTCCGGCAAGAATTTGTGCCAAGAGCATCATGAAACAACCGGAAATACTCATAATGAGCAAGCCTTTCTTCAGCATGTTTTTTAATTCCTTATGGTTGCCGGCTCCATAGTTATAGCTGACGATTGGAGAGGTTCCGATGGTATATCCGATAAACATAGAATTGAAAACAAACTGCATGTACATCAGTACGCCATAGGCAGCGACTCCATTTTCGCCAGCAAAACGAAGCAACTGAAAATTATAGAGCATACTAACTAAAGAAGTCGAGATGTTCGTCATCAATTCGGAAGAACCATTGCCACAGGCCTTAAAAATAGCTTTGGCTTCCATTTTTGTCTTTACAAGGCGCAGAAGACTGGTGTTTGGACGAAGAAAATAAAACAGTCCGAACAGACCGCCAACGCATTCGCTCAGAGCAGTTGCCATTGCGGCGCCTGCCACACCCCACTTAAATACGCCGATAAAGAGAGCGTCCAGACACATGTTTGTAACACCGGCAAGTACAATTGCTGTCAGACCGAGTTTTGGTTTTTGGGCAACAACAAAGAAACTCTGGAACACGTTTTGCAAGATGAAAGTTGTATTAAAAATAAGGGCAATTCTTCCGTAGGTTACACAGTAGCCAAGCATGTCATCTGTAGCTCCAAGCCAGATGGAAATGGGGCGAATCAAAATAGTTCCGATGACGGCAAGGGTCAGACCACAGATGACGGCGAGTTTAACCATCATAGTGAAATAACGGTTGGCAAGCTCCGCTTTTCCTTCGCCAAGTGTCTTGGCAGCCAGCGCGCTGCCGCCGGTTCCAATCATAAAACCAATGCCTCCAATCATCATAATAAACGGCATGACTAGATTAACAGCGGCAAAAGCGGATTTTCCTACAAAATTGGAAATAAATAATCCGTCTACGACACCGTAGATGGAGGTGAAAACCATCATAATGATTGAAGGAAGGCAAAAGCGGAACAATTTTGAATATGTAAAATGTTCTGAAAGTTGTATCTTCATTAGAATGTCCTTTCTGCTAAATTTTTTTTGAGATTATCTGTATATTTGTGCAGCAAGTCAAGAAAGAGTTTCTGTTCACTGTCAGTAAATCTATCAAATGTTTGATTTTCAAGAACAATTACTTTGTCTACAGTTTCTTGAGCAAGAAATTCTCCTTTAGTGGTAAGTTGTATCAGTTTTCGACGGCGGTCTAGATCTGTCGATAATTCAATATATCCGGTGTCTTCCCACTTTTTTAACGCAGAATTAATGGTTTGTTTTGGTTGGCTTAAAGCGTAGCAAAGTTCGCTCTGCGTGAGTGAATGATTTGCTTCTCGAAGAGAGTAGAGAATCCAAAAAGAACATTCAGACATTCCAAAGTGTTTTGCAATTTTACGATAAAGGTCTTCTTGTTCTTTAATGATATTATTGTATTCAAAAAGCTTTTTGCTCATAATTTCTTGTGCCATAACAGATTCCTCATTTCTTATGCTAAATCGTCCGAAATCGGACGTAAAACAATACAAAAAATTATAGTCTGAAATCGGACTTTCGTCAAGGAATACGAAAAAAATCCTATTATAGGTAAAAACTTGTTCTCATGCTTGCAAAAATACAGTCCATACACTAAAATAAAATCTATTGGCAGTAACAGTAAAAAAAGATCGTGGAGAGGATAACGAGATGAATATGATACAGGCGGAAGAGCTTGTTTATGAATATGAAAAACGCGATGATGAAGGAAATGTCATTGGAACAAATCGTGCTATTGACGAGGTGGACCTTGATGTTAAACCTGGGCAGTTTGTGGCGATTCTGGGCCATAACGGTTCTGGAAAATCAACTCTGGCAAAGCACATCAACGCAATACTGGTTCCCACCGGGGGAACCATGTGGGTGAATGGACGAGATACGAGAAATCCGGAAGAACTGATGAATGTCCGGCAGTCTGCGGGAATGGTGTTCCAGAATCCGGACAATCAGATTATCGGTACGATTGTGGAAGAAGATGTAGGATTTGGCCCGGAGAATCTGGGGGTACCTACGGATGAAATCTGGACACGTGTGGAAGAAAGTTTGAAATCAGTAGGGATGCTGGAGTATCGTACCCATTCTCCAAATAAACTTTCCGGAGGACAGAAACAGCGCGTGGCAATTGCAGGGGTGATTGCAATGACACCTCAGTGTATTGTTTTGGATGAGCCGACAGCGATGTTAGATCCGAATGGGCGTAAAGAAGTTCTGGAAACAGTAAAGGAATTGCGAAGAAGAAAGAACGTGACTGTAATTTTGATTACACACTATATGGAAGAAGTTATTGATGCGGATAAGGTATATGTGATGGACAGCGGTCAAGTTGTTATGCAAGGAACACCGAGAGAAATCTTCAGTCAGATAGAGGAACTGAAAAAATATCATTTGGATGTACCGCAGGTGACGACGCTGGCAGAGGAACTTAGAAGTCGGGGGCTGGAACTTCCGAAGGGGATTTTAAGAAGATGTGAATTGGTGAAAGCAGTGACAGAACTGTGGGAACGAAGAAAGCAAAGATAGGTGGGATGCAGATGTCAATAGAATTGAAACATATCAATTATATCTATAGTCCGGGGACCGCATATGAGAAACAGGCGCTTAAAGATATCAATCTGGACATCCCACAGGGGCAGTTTGTGGGAATTATCGGGCATACGGGGTCTGGAAAATCTACACTGATTCAACATTTGAATGGATTGATTCGGGCAACTTCCGGAGAGTTGGATTACAATGGAGAAAATATTTATGCAGAAGGTTATCCGATGAAACAACTGCGGAGTCAAGTGGGATTGGTCTTTCAGTATCCGGAGCACCAGTTGTTTGAAGTAGATGTTTTTACAGATGTATGTTTTGGACCGAAGAACCAAGGTCTTTCGCAGGAAGAATGCGAGGAGCGTGCAAGAGAGGCGCTGCAGTTGGTTGGTTTTCCGGAGAAATATTATAAACAGTCTCCATTCGAGCTTTCCGGTGGACAGAAAAGACGGGCGGCTATTGCAGGCGTTCTGGCGATGCGGCCACAGGTTCTGATTTTGGATGAACCGACGGCAGGCTTAGATCCTCGCGGAAGGGATGAGATTCTGGATCAGATTGCACATTTGCATGAGAAGACCGGAATGACCGTAATTCTGGTTTCTCACAGCATGGAAGATATTGCAAAATATGTAGATCGTATTATTGTAATGAATCATGGTGAAAAGATGTTGGACGGAACCCCGAAAGAGGTATTTGCCCATTATAAGGAATTGGAGCAGGTGGGACTGGCAGCGCCGCAAGTAACATATATTATGCATGATTTGAAAGAAAATGGAATGTTTGTGCGGACGGATGTTACTACGATAGAAGATGCCGCAGAGGAGATAATGAGGAGTTTCCATGATTAGAGATATTACAATCGGACAGTATTATCCGAGTCAAAGTTTGATACATCGTTTAGATCCAAGAGTAAAAATCGTCTGTACGCTGTTGTTTTTGATTTCACTTTTTGTACAGAACAGTTTGCTAGGATATGTAATTGCAACTATATTTTTAGCAGTGGTTATAAAAATCAGCAAGGTGCCGTTCAAGTTTATCGTGAAGGGTTTGAAAACAATTGTTATTTTGCTGATGTTTACGGTTGTGATGAATTTATTTTTAACAAAAGGCGGAGAAGAACTGGTGCATATTGGATTTATCCATATTTACGAAAAGGGATTGAGAACTTGTGTGTTTATGGCAATCCGACTCATCTATCTGATCATCGGTTCTTCGCTTATGACGTTGACAACAACTCCAAATTCGCTGACAGATGGAATTGAGAAATTACTGCATCCATTGAATAAGCTACATTGTCCGGTTCACGAAGTGGCGATGATGATGTCGATTGCATTGCGGTTTATTCCGATTCTTCTGGAGGAAACAGATAAGATTATGAAAGCGCAGATTGCACGTGGAGCAGATTTGGAAAGCGGTAGTTTGATTCAGCGGACGAAGGCGATGGTGCCGATTCTTGTGCCGTTGTTCGTGTCTGCATTCCGCAGAGCAAATGATCTGGCGATGGCGATGGAAGCAAGATGTTATCAAGGCGGCGACGGAAGAACGAAGATGAAACCACTGATCTATCGTGGCAAAGATTATGCAGCCTATGGGATTACTTTTTTATATTTTGCGGCAGTCCTTTTGGTGGGGAGATTTGTGCCGTTCCGGCTGTGGATTTTTTGAGAGGGCATTTATGAAACGAGTAAAACTGACGATTGCCTATGATGGTACAAATTATTGTGGCTGGCAGGTGCAGCCCAATGGAATTACAATTGAAGAGATCTTGAATCGGAAATTGTCTGAATTGACAGGAGAGACGATTACTGTGATCGGAGCCAGCCGAACGGATTCAGGCGTACATGCAAGGGGCAATGTGGCGGTTTTTGACACAAATTCTCCGATTCCGGCAGAACGTATGGCTTACGCTTTGAATCGAAAACTTCCGGAGGATATCGTGGTTGTGAAATCTGAGGAAGTGCCTTCTGACTGGCACCCGCGTTATCAGGATTGTACAAAAACATATGAATACCATATCTGGAACTCGGAAGTTCCGGATCCAACAAAACGACATACAACATATCATGTGTCGTATCGCCTGAATCTTGAACATATGCAAAAGGCAGCCGAATATCTGGTGGGAGAACATGATTTTGTGAGTTTTTGCAGCATTCATAAAAATGTAAAAACAACGGTGAGAACCATTTATGAACTAGTGATCGAGAAACAGGCAGAAGAACTGGTTATTCGGATCCGAGGGAATGGATTTCTTTATAATATGGTTCGGATTATTGTGGGAACATTGCTGCGTGTGGGAAGAGGATTTTATACACCGGAACAGGTGAAAGAGATATTGGAGGCAAAGAATCGAGAGGCAGCGGGAGTTACGGCTCCTCCGCAGGGATTGATGCTGATGGAAATAAAGTATAAAGAAATTAAGAATAGAAACGAGGAGCATAGAACAGATGGATATTAATCAAAAACTGACAGAAGAACTTGAAGTAAATCGGTGGCAGATAGATGCTGCAGTACAGTTGATTGATGAGGGAAATACAATTCCGTTTATTTCACGATATAGAAAGGAAGTAACCGGTTCGCTGAATGATGAACAGCTGCGAAAATTACATGAAAGGCTGCTTTATCTGCGGAATCTGGAAGAGAAAAAGGAACAGGTTCTTTCCAGTATCGATGAACAGGGAAAATTGACAGAAGAATTGAAGAATCAAATTTTGGCAGCGGAAACTTTGGTAGTGGTAGAAGATTTGTATCGACCGTATCGTCCAAAACGCCGGACACGAGCAACGATTGCAAAGGAAAAGGGATTGGAACCGCTGGCAGCATTGATTACGTTGCAGCAGACAAAGGAACCGCTGGAAATTGAGGCTGAGAAATATATTTCCGAAGAAAAGGAAGTTCTTACAGCAGAGGATGCAATTGCAGGTGCAATGGATATTTTGGCAGAATCAATTTCTGATGAGGCGGATTATCGAAGCTGGATTCGGAAACAGACGATGCAGAAAGGAAAACTGATTTCTACTGCGAAGGATGCAGAGGCAGAGTCTGTGTATGAGATGTATTATGAGTTTGAGGAACCAATCCAGAAACTGGCAGGGCATCGAATCCTTGCGCTGAATCGTGGGGAAAAAGAGAAGTTCTTAACGGTGAAGGTAGAGGCTCCGGAAGAAGATATTTTGCGGTATTTGCAGAAACAGGTGATCCACAAAGAAAATCCATATACAACACCGGTATTGCAGGCGGTGATTGAAGATAGTTACAAGCGTCTGATTGCGCCTGCAATTGAGCGTGAAATCCGGAATGAGCTGACAGAAAAGGCGGAAGATGGAGCAATTGAAGTATTTGGAAAGAACCTGCATCAGTTGTTGATGCAGCCGCCGATTACCGGAAAGGTTGTGCTTGGCTGGGACCCGGCATTTCGTACCGGATGTAAGTTGGCAGTGGTAGATGCAACCGGAAAGGTTCTTGGAACAACGGTTATTTATCCAACTGCACCGACAACTCCGGCAAAGATTAAGGCATCAAAAGATTTGTTAAAAAAGATTATTCCAAAATACAATGTATCCTTGATTTCTCTTGGAAACGGAACTGCATCCAGAGAATCAGAACAGTTTATTGTAGAGTTGCTCAAAGAGATTCCGGAAAAAGTGCAGTACGTGATTGTAAGTGAGGCAGGGGCATCGGTATATTCTGCAAGTAAACTTGCAACAGAAGAATTTCCGAAGTTCGATGTGGGACAGAGAAGTGCGGCATCTATCGCAAGACGTCTTCAGGATCCTCTGGCAGAGTTGGTGAAGATTGATCCGAAATCCATCGGAGTCGGACAGTATCAGCATGATATGAATCAGAAGAAACTGGGAGAATCCCTAAATGGCGTAGTGGAAGACTGCGTAAATAAGGTTGGTGTAGATCTGAATACTGCGTCAGCACCACTATTATCTTATATTTCTGGTATCAGCAGCGCGGTGGCAAAAAATATAGTGTCATATCGTGAGGAAAATGGACGTTTCACAGACCGTCGCGGACTTTTGAAAGTTGCCAAACTTGGTCCAAAGGCATTTGAGCAATGCGCCGGATTTATGCGGATTCAGGGCGGAACAAATCCGTTGGATGCAACAGGTGTTCATCCGGAGTCCTATGAGGCGGCAGAAAAACTTTTGAAGAAACAGGGATTTCAGTTAGAAGATATTACAGGCGGCAAGTTGACTGGTTTATCACTGACAATCAAAGATTATAAAAAATTGGCAGAGGAACTGGGTATTGGAGAAATTACACTTCGGGATATTGTAAAAGAACTGGAAAAACCAGCTCGTGACCCACGTGAAGAAATGCCGAAACCGATTTTGCGTACTGATGTGCTGGAAATGAAAGACTTAAAAGAAGGCATGGTGTTAAAAGGAACCGTCCGCAATGTCATTGATTTTGGTGTGTTCGTGGATATCGGAGTGCATCAAGACGGATTGGTGCATATTTCCCAGATTACAGACCGTTATATCAAACATCCGCTGGAGGCAGTGAGCGTGGGAGATATTGTGGATGTGAAAGTGATGAGCGTAGATTTGAAGAAAAAACGGATTCAGCTTACAATGAGAGGAATACAAGAATAAACAAGTAAACGGGCAAATCAAAGGGGTGTAAAAACCTGGATGATTTGCCCGTTTGATTAGTGCTCGGTTCGAATTGTTAACTCACGATATTCTTTAGGAGACATTCCGAATTCTTTTTTAAATGCCCGGAAAAAACTGGAGTAGTCTTTGAATCCGTATTTTAAGTATATGTTGCTGATCGTTGTCTGTGAGAGAATTGCCTCCTGACACATCCGAAGTCTTTTCTTTGTGATAAACTGATGAACGGAAAGCCCAAGATTTTCTTTGAATACATGAGCTATATGATATTTGCTGACAAAAAACTGTTCTGCGAGTCGATCTAAGGTTAGTTCTTCATCCAAATGATCTTCAATGAAAAGTAGAAGATTCTGATAGAGATGCTGCTGCTCATGCTGTGATTTTGGGTGTTCCATTTCATAGACAGATCGATTTAAGTGCAGAATCAGGTCGTTAGCACAGAGTGTGATTTTGGCATCCCGTCCAAAACGGTTGGAATGTAATTCTTCAATCAGGCGGAAGACTTTGGATTGAAGTGTATTAAACCCAATGACATCATAGTGAAAAATATAGTGTTTTGTAACACGTGCATGCTGCATCAGATATACATAATCCGGCGAAAGCTGGAGGAGATCGTTGCAGTAATCGATGCTGATCCAGAAAACAAATCGTCGATAAGGAATATGTTCATCATTTAAAATTGCATAATGTGAGATATTGGGTGGAATGATAATCACATCTCCGGGTTTGAGCGCATGAAGTGCCCCTTCGATATTCATCGTTACATTTCCCTCCAGAAAAAAATAAAATTCGTAATAATTATGGACATGGCTGTTCACATTATAATAATGACTGTTTTGGAAGGTGTCGTTATAGTAATAGATTTCAAAATCCCGGGATAGCATGTTTTGTCTTGTGCTAAATGTAGTCTGCAAGTTTTTCTTCATAATCGTATGCTCCTTTATGATATGAGAAATAAGCCTTTTTTATATCATAAATGAATACCGCAATTTTTGCAATGTATACAACAATTTCGTCAATTGGATTTTGGAAACATTTTCTTTATAATAAAATCAATAAATCAAATGGATTTAAGAAAGAGAGGAATAAGCCTTATGGAAATGACATTGAGATGGTATGGCTCCAAATTTGACACAGTAACTTTGAAACAGATTCGCCAGATTCCGGGCGTTACAGGTGTGATTACAACACTTTATGATACAGAGCCGGGAGAGGTATGGAGTCGTGAACGGATTCGTGCAATGAAAGAAGAGGTAGAGGCAGCAGGATTGAACTTATCCGGTATCGAAAGTGTAAATATCCATGATGCAATCAAAACCGGAGCGCCGGAAAGAGAGCAGTATATTGCAAATTATATTGAAACACTTGAAAATCTTGGAAAAGAAGATATTCATCTTGTATGCTATAATTTTATGCCGGTATTTGACTGGACACGTACAGAACTGGCTCGTGTAAGACCGGATGGTTCTACAGTGCTTGCATATACACAGGAAGCAGTGGATGCGATTGATCCGGAAAAGATGTTTGAGTCGATCGCAGGTGATATGAACGGAACAATCATGCCGGGATGGGAGCCGGAGCGTATGGCAAAGGTAAAAGAACTGTTTGAAATGTACAAAGACATTGATGATGAAAAGTTGTTCGAAAACTTGAAATATTTCCTTGAAAAGATTATGCCGGTATGTGACAAATATGATATTAATATGGCGATTCATCCAGATGATCCGGCATGGAGCGTATTTGGACTTCCTCGAATCATCATTAACAAAGACAACATTCTGCGTATGATGAAGATGGTAGATAACCCGCACAACGGTGTAACATTCTGCTCTGGTTCTTATGGTACAAATCTGGAAAATGACCTGCCGGATATGATTCGTTCCCTGAAAGGCAGAATTCATTTTGCACATGTACGTAACTTGAAGTTTATTACACCGACTAATTTTGAGGAAGCGGCACATCTTTCCAGTGATGGAACATTTGATATGTATGAGATTATGAAAGCATTGTATGAGATCGGATTTGACGGACCGATTCGTCCGGATCATGGTCGTATGATTTGGGATGAGGTTGCAATGCCGGGATACGGTCTGTATGACAGAGCGCTTGGAGCAACTTATCTGAACGGTTTGTGGGAAGCGATTGATAAGGCATCTACACGCGGAATCTAATAAGTATTACAGACAAGAGTGTCTAATTTGCATTAAGAAAATTTGTATTAAGCATAGAAGAAACGAAATAGCGCAAAGAAAACGAGGTATAAAAATGAAGTTAAGTTTACAGGGAATTTCGGACAGAGCGCAGTGGGAAGAAAAAGGATATCAGCTGCCGCAGTTTGATATGGATCAGATGATTGCTGCTACAAAGGAAAATCCATTTTGGATCCATTTTGGAGCAGGAAACCTGTTCCGTGCATTTCATGCAAATGTAGTGCAGAATATGTTAAACAAAGGAGATCTGGACAGAGGGCTGATTGTAGCAGAAGGATTTGATTACGAAATTGTAGAGAAAATGTATGCACCACATGATAATCTGGGAATTGTTGCAACGTTGAAAGCAGATGGAACAATCGAGAAAACAGTTGTGGGAAGCGTGGCAGAATCTCTTCCTCTTGATTCGAATAACGAAGCTGCATACGCCAGATTAAAAGAAATTTTTACAAAAGAGTCCTTGCAGATGGCAACATTTACGATTACAGAGAAAGGGTATAGTCTGGTAAATGGAAAGGGCGAACAGCTTGCAGATGTAACAGCGGATTTTGCGGCGGGACCGGAACAACCGACTAGCTATATGGGAAAGGTGACTTCTCTTTTGTATGCGAGATATAAGGCTGGAGAACTTCCGATAGCTATGGTCAGTACAGACAACTGTTCTCATAACGGGGATAAGCTGTATGCTGCAGTCAGTGCTTTTGCGAAGGCATGGGTTGAGAATGGAAAGGCAGAGGCAGGATTTGCTGCATATATCGATTCTGCAAAAGTATCTTTTACATGGAGCATGATCGATAAGATCACACCAAGACCGGATACATCTGTAGAAGCAATTTTGATGAAAGACGGAGTAGAAGAACTGGAGCCGGTTATTACTTCTAAAAATACCTATGTAGCACCGTTTGTAAATGCTGAGGAAACAGAGTATCTTGTGATCGAAGATGATTTCCCGAATGGACGTCCGGACTTAACAAAGGGCGGATTGATGTTCACAGATCGTGAGACCGTAGATAAAGTTGAAAAGATGAAAGTATGCACCTGTCTGAATCCATTGCATACCTGCCTTGCAGTATTCGGATGTATTCTTGGATATCAGAAGATTTCTGATGAAATGAAAGATGCTGAACTGGTAAAATTAGTTGAAACAGTTGGATATGTAGAAGGACTTCCGGTAGTTGTTAACCCGGGAATTCTAGATCCGAAAGAGTTCATTGATACTGTTCTGAAAGTGCGTGTACCGAATCCGTTTATGCCGGATACGCCGCAGAGAATTGCAACAGATACTTCACAGAAATTGGCCATTCGTTTTGGCGAGACAATTAAGGCATACGCAGCATCAGATGAATTGGAAGTTTCTTCTCTGAAATTGATTCCACTTGTTTTTGCAGGATGGTTGCGTTACTTGATGGCGATCGATGATGAAGGCAATGCATTTGAGCTTAGTCCGGATCCGCTTCTGGATACAGTATGTCCGTATGTTGCAGGATTTAAACTGGGCGAAATGGACGATGTGGCTGAAATCGAAGCAGCTGTGAAACCAGTATTGGAAAATAAGAAAATATTTGGTGTTAATCTGTATGAAGTCGGAATGGCAGAAAAAGTATGCGAATATTTAAAAGAAATGACTTCAGGAGTTGGTGCGGTACGTGCAACATTGAAAAAATATGTAGCATAGAAATGAAAAAAATCCTGGCGGGAGAAATCATTCTTCCACCAGGATTTTTTTAAGATTATAATTTGTTGACTCTTTTCATAGCGGAAGTTACCATTCCACCCAGAGCGAGTAATGCAAGTGCATTCGGAATGACCATCAGATTATTGAACATATCGGACAGTTCCCATACAAGATCATTAGAGGCTAATGTTCCAAGGAAGATAAATGCAAGTGCAATTACGGTATAAATTTTAGTTGATTTTTCTCCAAATAAATATGCTACATTGATTTTTCCAAATAAGTTCCAGCCGAGGATGGTGGAAAATGCAAAGAAGAATAATGCAATAGCAACGAATTGTGCACCCAGATTTTCACCGAAAACAGTACCAAAAGCAGTTTGTGCAAGATTCGCTTTTCCGATTGTTTCTGTTATTGCGCCTGTGTATCCATTTGCAAGAACGCCATCTTTTGTATATAAAGTGGAAATTACAACAAGAGCGTTTAAGGTTAATACTACAAATGTATCGATAAATACTCCAATCATAGCTACGCAGCCTTGTTCGTGTGGAGTCTTCACCTGAGCAAGAGCATGTGCATGAGGAGTAGAACCCATACCGGCTTCGTTAGAAAACAGACCACGTTTAGCACCCTGTGTCATAGCGGTTTTAATTGCAGCACCAAAAGAACCGCCGATGATAGCCTGAGGCTGAAAAGCATAAGTGAAGATCATTCCGAAGGTTTCAGGCAAGTATTTGAAACGGGCGATCAGAACGAGTAAACCTCCCAGAAGGAAAATAGCAGCCATAATAGGAACAAGTTTTTCAGTTACGGAAGCCAGACGCTTTATTCCACCGAGAAAAATAAACCCACAAATGATTACAAGGATGATTCCAACGATCCAGGATGGAATTCCAAAAGCTGTTTCACAAGTGGAGCCGATGGAGTTAGACTGAACCATACATCCGAAGAATCCTAAGGCGAGTGTAATTGCAATGGCAAAAAATCCTGCCAGGAACTTACCAAGAGGACCTTTGAAAGCAGTTGTAATATAGTAAACAGGACCACCTTTGATGGAACCATCCTTTTGTACAATACGAGTTTCCTGTGCAAGAGTTGCCTCAGCATAGATGGTAGCCATTCCGAAGAAGGCGATGATCCACATCCAGAAAATTGCTCCCGGGCCACCGGTCAGGATTGCGCCGGATGCGCCGACGATATTGCCGGTTCCGACCTGAGCAGCAATTGCTGTTGCAAGTGCCTGGAAGGAACTCATACCGGAATCGTGTTTTTTTCCATTTAAAGTTAGGGTTCCGAAGACACGAGACATTCCCTCTTTAAAACAGCGAACCTGCACAAAACGTGTTTTAAAGGAATAGAAAAGTCCGACTGCGATCAGCATAATGAAAAGGATGTAGTCAGACAGGTAACTGTTGATGGTTTGAACGATTGGTAATAATGTTTCAGACATGTTTTTTCTCCTTTAGATAAATATTGAATAAAAAAGAGCAGCTATAAAGCAGCTGCTCTGAAAAAACACATATAAATCTGAGAAAAATGATAAAATATCTATCAAATAAATGATATGTATAGATATGATATTATCACTCTGTCTCCTTTACCTGAGAGATTCAATCCAAATAGGATCTTACACCTTCGGTACTCATACATGAGTTTTTCCAGAGTATTCTCCACCTCCAGTTTCTCATATACGAGATTCAAGAGGTTTCAACGAATGCTACTTCATCTTAGCACAGTATAAAAGAGGTGTCAATCCAAAACGGAGTGAAAAATTCTTATTAATACTAATTAATATTTATAAAAGAAAATTTAGAAAACACCGATTTGATTTTCTATCTGCTGTTTGGTTTTTAAAATTATTTCCTTCAGTTCTAAAATCCGTTCATCGCGCATACGGTCTTTTGGCGCAGAAATGCTGATGGCGTGGCTGGATTTGCCATTGTATCCCTTCAAAGAAACAGCAATACAGCGAACGCCCAGTTCATTTTCTTCGTTGTCCATTGCGTAACCGTTTTTGCGAGTTTCTTCTATTAGCTGTATGAAATCCACATATTTGGTAACGGTGTGTTCGGTGAGCGGACAGATGGAACTGCGTTTCCAGATGGATTCGATTTTGCTGTCGGGCATATCTGCAAGCATTGCCTTGCCGACACCGGAACAATAAAGAGGAATGCTCTTTCCAACCATGGAAATCATACGGATAGAATTTTGCGATGCCTCGACTTTGTCTATATAAGTTGCATTGATTCCGTCAATCTGCACGAGATGCACTGTCTCCCCGGAGGCTGATGACAGCTCCTTGATGTAGGGGCGGGCAATGTCAATCATACTGTTCTTTGCCAGAATTTGATTGGAAAGTCCGCAGATTTTAAAACTCAGACTGTATTTGGACGTTTCAGAATCCTGTCGTACATAATCCATGCAAATCAGAGAATTTAAAATGCGGTGTACAGTACTTTTATTCAATCCCAAATCAGCGCTCAATTCCTGAAGTCCCATGGCGCCGTTTTGGGCGAGACATTCGATTGTATGAAAAATCCGCTCAGATACTTGAATCGGATTTTTTTGTAAATCTTGTTGTTCATTTCCCATAAGGAAACCCTCCTATAATAAAACGTAGTTTCATGATGTGAAACTATTTGGCTATGTCGTATTGTAGCATGGAACTTTTAAAATATCAATGAGAAAAGAATGAGAAAAGTAATGAAAAAAATGGATGGAAATGTGTTGACAAGGGAAGAATAATGAGTATAATTAAAGATAAGTGGTTCACAATATGGAATATGGTTTCACAATATGAAACTAGAAGAGCGAGCAGATAAGGAGAATAAGAAAATGAGTAATGTATCAGAGACTATCCATAAAATGGGCGTCGTACCGGTAGTTGTTTTGAATGATGCAAAAGATGCGGCACCGTTAGCAAAGGCTTTATGTGAAGGAGGACTTCCATGTGCAGAGGTTACTTTCCGTACTGAGGCGGCAGAAGAGTCTATTCGCATTATGACGACAGAATATCCGGATATGTTTGTAGGAGCAGGTACAGTTCTTACAATTGAGCAGGTAGACCGTGCAGTGGCAGCAGGTGCAAAGTTTATTGTAAGTCCAGGTTTTGATCCTGAGATTGTAGATTATTGTCTAAGTAAAGATATTCCGGTATACCCAGGATGTATTACACCATCTGAAGTAGCGCAGGCAGTGAAACGTGGTCTGAAGGTTGTAAAATTCTTCCCGGCAGAGCAGTTTGGCGGTGTGTCAACAATTAAAGCACTTGCAGCTCCGTATGTAGGAGTGAAGTTTATGCCAACAGGTGGGGTAAATGCAAAGAATCTGGAAAGTTATCTATCTTGTGATAAGATTGTTGCATGTGGCGGTAGCTGGATGGTAAAGGGGGACCTTGTAAAAGAGGGAAAATTTGATGACATCAAAAATCTTGTAAAAGAGGCTGTTCAACTTGTAGCAGATATCAGAAATAAATAATTGTAAGTATATATAGAGAAGAAAGAGGCATATTATGAGTAAAAAAGTTATTACATTTGGAGAAATCATGTTAAGACTGGCACCGGAAGGATATTATCGTTTCGTGCAGGCAGATACATTTGGAGCAACATATGGCGGAGGAGAGGCAAATGTCGCAGTTTCTCTTGCAAACTATGGTTTTGATGCGAAATTCGTTACGAAGCTTCCAACACATGAAATTGGACAGGCAGCAGTGAATTCTTTGAGAAAATATGGTGTTGATACTTCTTATATCGCACGTGGCGGAGACAGAGTTGGAATTTATTTCTTAGAGAAAGGAGCTTCTCAGAGACCGTCTAAGGTTATTTATGACAGAGCAGGGTCTTCTATCTATACAGCTTCACCGGAAGATTTTAACTGGAAAGAAATCTTTGACGGTGCAGAGTGGTTCCATTTTACAGGAATTACACCGGCATTGAATGACAATGTAGCAGCAATTTGTCTGGAGGCATGTAAAGCAGCAAAAGAAGCTGGAGTTAAGATTTCTTGTGACTTGAACTACAGAAATAAACTTTGGAGCAAAGAAAAAGCAGGTCAGGTAATGGGCGAGCTTTGTAAATATGTGGATGTTTGTATCGCGAATGAGGAAGATGCTTCTGATGTATTTGGAATTAAGGCTGCAAACACAGATGTTTATGCAGGTGAAGTAAATCATGAAGGTTACAAGGATGTTGCAAAACAGCTTGCTGATCGTTTTGGATTCGAGAAAGTGGCTATTACATTGCGTGAATCACTTTCTGCAAATGACAATCTCTGGTCTGCAATGTTATTTGACGGAACAGACTATTACTTTAGTAAAAAATATAAGATGCATATCGTAGACCGCGTTGGAGGCGGAGACAGCTTCGGAGGCGGACTGATTGCAGCAACATTGAACGGATATGATGCACAGGCAACAATTGAATTTGCTGTTGCAGCATCTTGTCTGAAACACTCCATCGAGGGTGACTTTAATATGGTCTCTATGGACGAAGTTGCAAAACTTGCCGGTGGCGATGCTTCCGGACGTGTCCAGAGATAATAAATAATCCCTATTTGCTATGCTGAAATACAGCTGTCACGAAAGTGGCAGCTATATTTCTGTTAAGAACTTATGGGGGAATCCATTATTGAATCGAAAAAGTGAACGTTGTATAATGAAAATACGAGAAATGGAGGTAAGACAATGAAACAGTTTATGGATGAGGATTTTTTGTTGTCAACAGCAACTGCACAGAAATTATATCATGAATATGCAGAGGTGATGCCGATTTTAGATTATCACTGTCATTTAAATCCACAGGAGATTTATGAAGATAGAAAGTTTGAAAACATTACACAGGTATGGTTAGGCGGAGATCATTATAAGTGGCGCCAGATGCGTTCAAATGGGGTAGAAGAAAAGTATATCACAGGTAACGCTACAGATCGTGAGAAGTTTCAAAAATGGGCAGAGACGCTTGAGATGGCGATTGGAAATCCGTTGTATCATTGGAGTCATTTGGAATTAAAAAGATATTTTGGATACGATGGTTATTTGAATGGAGAGACTGCAGAAGAAGTGTGGAATCTTTGCAATGCAAAATTGGCAGAAGATGGAATGAGTACACGTAATTTGATTAAACAATCAAATGTAACATTGGTATGTACAACAGATGATCCGATTGATTCTTTGGAGTGGCACAAGAAAATTGCAGAAGATGATTCTTTTGATGTACAGGTGCTTCCAGCGTGGAGACCGGACAAGGCTATGAATCTGGAAAAAGCAGATTATGTAGAATATTTGGAAAAACTAAGCGCTGTAAGTGGAATCCAGGTAAAAAGTTTCCATACATTAATAAAAGCATTGAAAAACAGAATGGATTTTTTTGAAGCAAATGGATGTACTGTGTCTGATCATGGGTTGGAATATGTCATGTATCAGCCGGCAAGCGAGGAAGTAATTGAACAGATCTTTGCAAAACGTCTTCGGGGAGAAGAAGTGAGCAGACAGGAAGAGCTTCAGTTTAAAACTGCCTATATGACAGCACTTGGAAAAGAGTATCATAAGAAAAACTGGGTAATGCAGCTGCATTATGGGGTAAGACGAGACAATAACCAGCGCATTTTTGGAAATCTTGGACCGGATGCAGGGATTGACTGTATCAATAACTTTGCACCATCTTCTGAAATGGCGGCATATTTAAATGCACTTGCGGAGCATGATGAATTGCCAAAAACAATCTTATATTCGCTTAATCCAGTAGATAATGCAGCCATTGGAACAATTATTGGATGTTTTCAGGGACCGGAAACCGCTGGTAAGATCCAACAGGGTAGTGCATGGTGGTTTAATGATCATAAGACAGGAATGACGGAGCAGATGACCTCATTGGCAAGCCTTGGTCTTCTTGGAAACTTTATTGGAATGCTTACTGATTCCAGAAGCTTTTTGTCATATACGAGACATGAGTACTTTAGACGAATTCTTTGCGAACTGATTGGAGGCTGGATAGAAAATGGAGAATATCCAGCGGATTACAAGACGTTGGAGAAGATCATCAAAGGAATTTCTTATAATAATGCAGTTCGTTATTTTGGATTTGATTTGTAAGAATATAAAAAGCAGACAGTATCTGTCAGGTAAAGGAAACAAAAAAGAGGGGAGTCGGTGAAAATACCGATTCCCTCTTTTAAAAGTAAAAGGATATGTTTGATTAGAAATCAGCTTTTATGAAATCTCTCCCCGATATTCTTTAGGGGTTTTCCCAATATATTTTTTGAAAATCTTTGTAAAATAATTAACATCTGGAATGCCACAGTATTGTGCAATATTTTGTATCTGCATATTGGTTGAGTTGAGTAGAAAAACGGCATTCTCCATTCTTTTTTTGTTTACATAATCGGTCAAAGTCATTCCTGTTTCCTTCTTAAATAAAGTAGAAAGATAGCTTGCATTTACGTTTAGCAATTGAGCCTGTGTCTTTAAACTTAAGTCGGCAGTCAAGTCCGAATCAATACGAGTGACAACTTTTTGGACTAGAAGTGAAAATCCCTTCATAGAATGATTCTTTACTAAAAGACAGTATTTATGAATCATTTCCTTTTGCAGTGCTGTACCACCTTCCGGAGTCGTGATTTGTTCGATTTTTCGTGCAAATCGAGAGGAAAGGTTGTCAATATGTATGGGATGCACAGAACCTTGTTCAGCACCTTTCCGAAGCAAGGTGTTCATAATAATGCAATAATTTTTAATGTTACGGACAGGGTCAGGAACACGTTGTTCTAGTGTCAGGAAAGAATTGCTGGTGAGTGCCATTTCAGCTTTATGTACCAGGCCTTGAGAGATTGCATGGATTAAAAGATTTTCGGCCTCATAGCGCTTTTCCAAATTTTCCATAGCGAAGAAAGCGTCTTCTGTATCAGGCATATCAGAGCGTGACGTGATTGGCTCTGTATTATCAGAGAGTCTATTATCAATTGTTTCTACCGTAAAGTTTTCTAAGCCGCCCCAAAGATATTCACCTAATGTTGTGGCAAGAGAGAAGAGTGCATCTTCATCCGAAATCATAATGAGGCTTGTATAAAATTTTTGCAGCTCATTAAATTTTTGCGGAGAAAGTGTGAGGCGTTCCGCCAGGTTCAGCAAAAGATGTTTTGTAATTTCGCGGGTAGAATATGGGCCAATAAACAAGTAACATGGTGGTTTTCCGGGATCTGGAAGCTGGATACATATATAGTTACAAAAAAAAGGATCTTGAATACGATAAATCGTATTTGATTGAATCATCGGGGGTGTATTTGTAAATAATTTTTTGTAATCCGTTTCGTTGTAAATCATACGGCGGAGTCCAAGGTCGAATTCCGGAATTTCTTGATAAGCGGAATTAATAATTGTTGTATGAATGTGAAAATTGTGTAATAAACGATTAACAAAATCTAATTGTGCGTCGTAATGCATAGAAATCCTCATTTCTTGTTATAATAAATAATAGTAAAATTCTCTTCTATTATCGTATAATTTTTTGGGAGAATCAAGTGCAAATAAAAAAAATACGGTAATGGATAAAAATAATTCTAACAGAAAAATAGGGGGGAGATAATAGAATAGAGACATTGAAGTGTATGGTATTAATTACATATCAGGTAATGTGAAGAAGGGGGAAAACAGTATGCGCAATTATTGTATTATAATTACTATAGAAGAAAAGGATATGCTTGTATGCGATTAAGTACTTGCAATCTTGAAAAAAAACGCTTAAAATAAATTCGACAAATTAATAATGAAGGTTATTTGAAGAAGGAGACAAAACATGAAAAGAAAAACATGGAGTATTCTTTTGGTGTTAGCAATGACGTTTTCTATTGCACTGAGCGGATGTTCGGGTGATAAGAAAACGGCAGAGTCGACAACGGAGAAGGAACTTTCAGGAAAACCGGTCGAAGGCGGGAGTATAAGAGTAGGTATCTCCCAGGACTTGGACAGTCTTGACCCACACAAAGCAGTAGCGGCAGGAACGAAAGAGGTTTTATTTAACATTTTCGAAGGGCTGGTAAAGCCTGACAGTGATGGTAATTTAGTCGAAGCCATTGCGGAGAAGTATGAGATTTCAGAGGATGCGAAGGTGTATACATTTACACTTCGTGACGGAGTGAAGTTTCATAATGGAAATGCAGTAACAGCGGAAGATGTAAAATATTCAATTGATCGTTGCGCCGATACATCAAACGGGGAACCGTTGGTATCGGCGTATTCTATTGTGGAAAGTGTCAATGTTTTAGACGATCATCATGTCGAGGTTGTATTAAGTGAACCTAATACAGAGTTTCTTGCCTATATGACCACTGCAATCATTCCAAAGGATTATGCAGAAACTGAAACGGCGCCAATTGGAACAGGACCGTTTAAATATGTTTCCAGAAATCCGCAGGAAAATATTGTTCTGGAAAAGAATGAAGAGTATTGGGGAGAAAAGGCACATTTAGATGAAGTGGAATTTCGGATTGTAGCAGATGCGGATATGCTGGTTACAAATTTGAAAGGCGGCTCTATCGATATGGCGATGCGTTTGACTTCTCTGCAGGCGGCAGAATTGACAGAAGGATTTCATATTGAAGAGGGTACAATGAACCTGGTACAGGCACTTTATTTAAATAACGCAGTGGAACCTTTTAACAATGAAAAGGTAAGACAAGCTCTTTGTTATGCGACAAATCCCGATGAAATCATGATGATGATGGCAGACGGAAAAGGTGTACGTATCGGAACAAGTATGTATCCGGGGCTTAAAAAGTATTATGATGAATCATTTGCATCTTATTATGAACAGGATGTAGAAAAAGCAAAAAAATTACTAAAAGAAGCAGGATATCCGGATGGGTTTGAAATGGAAATCTCTGTTTGTGCTGCAGATCAGCCGCATGTAGATACTGCGCAAGTGTTAGCAGAGCAGTTAAAGGCAATTGGGGTAAATGTAAAAATAAACCCGATAGAATGGGAAGCTTGGCTAGAAGATGTCTATGCAGGCAGAAAATTTCAATCTACAGTTGTTGGAGTAGATGCGGCAAACTTATCAGCAAGAGCAATGCTGGAAAGATTTACATCGGATGCAAGTGGAAACTTTATCAATTTTAAGGATGAAGAATATGATAAGGTTTTTGCAAAAGCAATTGCAACAACAGATGAAAAAGAGCAGTTAGAGCTTTATAAAAAATTGGAAGAAATTCTTGCAGATCGTGCGGCAAACGTATATATTCAAGATTTGGCTAATCTGGTGGCGGTCAGCAATAAGTTTGACGGATATACCTTTTATCCGCTTTATGTACAGGATATGTCAAAAATGTATGCTGTAGAGTAATAAAATTTTGTGATTCGGTTAATGAAGAAAGGAAGGACAAGTATGAAATATGTAATGAAAAAAGTAACAGGTCTTATAATCGCATTATTAATTGTCAGTATGCTTGCCTTCCTTGCATTTGAAATTATTCCGGGAGATCCGGCAAGAACAATTTTAGGCACGGAAGCGACAGAAGAAAAAGTCCATGCTCTGCGGGAGGAGATGGGACTAAACCGTCCCTTGCCGCAGCGCTATGGACAGTGGGTGAAGGATTTTGTGACCGGAGATATGGGCACTTCTTATTATTATCAGGAACCGGTCGGAAAACTGATTGGAGATAAGATTCCAATTACTGTAACGATGACAGCGATGTCATTTCTTTTTATTATTATCCTGGCATTTCCTATCAGTATTTTATGTGTTCGCTATGAAAATAAATGGATTGACCATATATTTCTTGTCTTGAATCAGATTACGATGTCAATCCCACCCTTTTTTATCGGAATTGTATTTACCTTTGTGTTTGGTTTGGTTTTGCAATGGTTTACACCGGGAAGTTATATTTCTTATAAGGAAGATTTTTGGGGATTTATCGGATATTTGGTGCTGCCGTCTTTGGCGATTGCATTGCCAAAAGCGGCAATGACGATTAAAATGTTTCGAAATTCTCTTTTTACAGAAATGAATCAGGATTATGTAAGAACTGCCCGCAGCAGGGGAAACAGCCTATGGGAAGTGATTTTGAAACATGTAGTGCGAAATGGCATCCTTCCGGTAATTACTTTTTTAGGAATGATGATTGCAGATATGATTGCCAATAGTATTGTGATTGAGCAGGTTTTTGGTATTCCGGGGCTTGGAAGAACCTTGATTTCTTCCATTTCTAAAAGGGATTATCCAGTAGTATCTGCAATTATTGTATTAATTGCAATTGTAATATTGGTGTCAAATATGCTTGTAGATCTTTTGTATCAAAAATTAGATAAAAGGATTGTATTACAGTAAAGGCAAAGTAGAAAAGTTGAGAGGTTTTATATGAAGGAAAAGAAAAAGAAACATTCTTATAATTTTACTGTCGGATGCATTCTTACATTGGTTATGGTGGGGGTTATCTTGCTTGGATTTTTCTGGACACCGTATGATCCTGAGGCGATGAAGGGGACTTTGAAGTTGAGTGGACCTACAATGGCACATTGGTTTGGATGTGATCAATTTGGAAGAGACGTGTTAAGCCGCGTATTAAGTGGAGCGGGGAGTACATTATTGATAGGGAGTGGGACTGTTTTAATCGGAGGTGGCTGCGGAGTACTGTTAGGTGCTGTGACCGGATATTTTGGGGGCTGGCTGGACGAGGGGATTATGCGTCTGAATGACGCCTTGGCAGCATTCCCGAGTGTTTTATTGGCTCTTGTAATTATTGCTGTAGCAGGAAGTGGAACGTATCGGGTGATGATGGCATTAGGACTTGCATTTATACCTAGTTTTGCACGTGTGGTAAGGGGAGAGTTTTTACGATATAAAGAGATGGATTATGTGACTAGTGCAAAATTAATCGGAGTTTCTACGCCGCGGATTTTGTTTGTACACATATTACCAAATATATTACCGACACTGCTGTCTTCTTTGGCAATTGGATTTAATAATGCGGTGCTTGCAGAAGCCGGACTTAGTTATTTAGGAATTGGTGTGCAGCCTCCGGACGCAAGTTTGGGAAGAATGCTTTCAGAATCACAGACTTATCTGGCGAGCGGCCCATGGTGTGCTATTTTTCCTGGGGTATTTCTTGTATTACTTGTGCTTGGTATTGGGATGCTGGGGGAAGGCGTTCTGGATCGGTTCGGAGGTGGACGATAATGCTGAAAGTAGAAAATCTGACGATTCATTTTGAGGAGGATGCGGAACAGCAGGAAGTGGTGAAGCATGTTTCATTTGCTATGGAACAAGGCGAGATTTTAGGATTGGTTGGAGAATCTGGTTCTGGAAAATCAATGACTGCATTGACAATAGCAGGATTGTTAAAGCGGGGAGCTGTACTGGAAACAGGGAATATTTATTTTTGTTGTAAAAACGAAATGGAAACGAATCTGGTCGGATTACAGGAAACCCAGATGCGTAAACTGCAGGGCACAGAAATAGGAATGGTCTTTCAAGAACCAATGACGGCACTGAATCCGACAATGAAAATTGGAAAGCAGGTAGAAGAGGCTCTTTGTATTCATACGGAATTGACAAAAGAAGAACGGAAAAAAGAAGTGTTAAAGGCGCTGGAAGAGGTTGAATTAGAGCATCCGGAGCAGTTGATGGAAAAATATCCGCATGAATTATCCGGGGGGATGCGTCAAAGAGTTATGATTGCATCTGCGATCATATGTCACCCAAAGCTTTTAATTGCGGATGAACCGACAACTGCATTGGATGTAAGGACGCAAGAGAGTATTCTTCAGCTTATGAAAAAAATAAATGAAAAATATGGGATGAGTATTCTGTTCATTTCACATAATTTAAGAGTTGTAAATCAATTATGCCAGCGTGTGCTCGTAATGAAAGATGGGGAAATTGTGGAAGAAGGAACTACAGAATCCATTTTTCGAAATCCACAGCATGATTATACAAAAGCATTGATTGCTGCAATTCCTAAAAAGACAGAAAGACTTCTCAAAGATTCCAAAAGCGTTTTGCCAGAGTCAGTACAGAAAAAGAAAGTACTGGAATTGCAAAACGTGAATGCATTTTATCAGGAAAATAAACAAAGATGTCAGATTTTAAAAAATGTTTCCTTTGCACTCTATGAGGGAGAAATTGTGGGATTAGCAGGAAAGAGTGGAAGTGGAAAATCAACATTGTGTAAGTGTATTTTAGGACTTCTGAAAGACTATGAAGGAACCATTATCCATGGTACAAAGCGTCCCCAGATGGTATTTCAGGATCCATATGCTTCTTTAAATCCAAGAAAGACAATTGGATGGATATTGGAAGAGCCGCTTCGTCTGGAAAAGAAATACGGCAGGCAGGAAAGGCGGGAGAAAGTGTTGGAAATGCTGAAAAGAGTGAAATTGTCGGAAGAGATTGCCGGTCGTTATCCGCGGGAATTGAGCGGGGGACAGAGACAAAGAGTCAGTATTGCGCTTGCATTAATCACTGGGACACGGTTTATATTAGCGGATGAACCGCTGTCTGCCTTGGATGTAACTGTACAGGCACAAATGCTACAATTATTAAAAGAATTACAGACTCAAGAAAAAATCTGCTATTTATTTGTGTCGCATGATATAGATGTTGTGAATCAGATATGCGATCGAGTGCTTGTTTTGGAAGATGGAAGTATCAGAGAAGTTTAAATGAAAAACAGGAGGAAGCGGGATGGAAAAATCCACAATGCGTTGGATTTATGAATATAGCAGGAGTAATCTGATCTGGGTACTTTTACTGGCAGTTCTCAGTGGAGGGATTGCCGGAAGCTTTATTATGTTAGCGCTTATGTCAAGGCGTTTTCTAGATATTGCAACCGGGGCGGAACAAGGAAACTTAAATGTGCAGATATTATTTATCCTTGGACTGATTCTATTTCAGGCAGTTTTGAATATTATATGCAGCTATGTGCGAATGCGTGTGACAGCAAAGTTGGAAATACAAATACGAACAGGTATTTTTTCAACTATATTACGGAAAAAATATCACAAAATTGTGTATATGCATTCAGGAGAAATGCTGAATCGTATGACAAGCGATATTGATATTGTGGTTGGTGCTGTTGTAGGAATGATACCGCAAGCGATTTCAATGTTTACAAAAATAGGTGCGGGTCTTATTGTATTGTTTGTTATGGATTCCGGCTTTACAGCAGTGGTATTAGGGATTGGTGTTCTGGTTTGTATATGCAGCCGCATTTATAGTAGGCATTTTAAGTATCTTCATAAAGAAGTACAGAGAACGAATGGAAAGGTGCGATCATATATACAGGAGTGCGTTGAAAATCTGATGGTGATCAAATCCTTTACAAATGAAGAGGCAGTTTGTGATAAGTTAAAAGAATTTCAGGGTGAGAATTATCATATCCGGGTAAAAAGAAATACAGTAAGTAATTTGGCAAATACATTGTTGTATGTGATGTTTACATCAGGATATTATGCAGCACTTGTATGGGGAGCGCTGCAGATTTCTGTGGGAGCAATGACATTCGGAACATTAACCGCGTTTTTACAAATTATCCAGCAGATTCGGACCCCGTTTCAGAACGTTTCCGGTCTGATACCTCAATATTATAGTATGCAGGCGTCGGCAGAGAGATTAATGGAAGTTGAGCAGATGGAAGAAGAAAGTTTCCAGCCAATGCTTTTGAATCTTTCAGAGTTCGAAAAAGATTTTCAAGCCATTATAGCGGAGCAGGTTACCGTTTCTTATGAAGATGGAGCTCCTGTTTTGGAACAAGTCTCATTGCGTATAAATAAAGGAGATTTTGCAGGCATTGTTGGAGAATCGGGATCTGGGAAAAGCACGTTGATGAAATTGCTGCTGCAGCTGATAACGTGTGAACAAGGACAGCTTTATTTTGAAACAGCACAAGGGAAAATTCCAATTCATGCAGGTACAAGAAATGCGTTTTCCTATGTCCCACAGGGAAATATGATTATGTCAGGAACAATTCGTGAAAATATTACATTTTGTAATGATAAAACGGATGAGAGTGCAATTTGTAATGCAGCAAAGGCGGCCGATATCTGGGAGTATATAAAAACATTGCCGCAGGGGTTAGATACAATGCTGAGTGAAAGAGGAGAAGGTTTGTCAGAAGGTCAGATTCAGCGGATTGCAATTGCGCGCGCATTGTTGAATGATGCACCTATTTTGCTTTTGGATGAGTGTACTTCCTCGTTGGATAAAGAAACCGAGCGGAGTGTACTTCAAAATCTGAAGAAGATGAGTGGCAAGACGATTATTTGTATTTCACACACAGAGGCAGGAATTTCATGCTGTAATCGTGTGTTCAGAATCAAGAACAGAATGTTGAAAGAGGAAATGAATGGAAAAGAAGACGTGGAGTCAATTATTGGAATTGATTGATTTTGCTTTGGCAGATGGAACTGCACCAGAGATAGAGACTGAGGAAGTTTGGGAAAATATATATCGGCTAAGTCAATTTCATAAAATACAATCGCTTATCTTTCATGCTGTACAGAAACTTCCGAAAGAACAGCGTCCGCCGGAAAGTATCTTAAAAAAAATTCAACAGGCAGGAAGTTTGGAAATTGCAAGAGATATGGTGCAAAAAGCAGCGCAAATGGAATTGTTGACTGCATTTGAAAAAGCAGGGATTGCAGTTTTGCCGTTGAAAGGATTTTTGATAAAACAATTTTATCCGGATACGAGTATGCGGATGATGGCAGATCTAGATATCTTGTTTCCTGTGGAAAAAGAAAAAGAGACAGAGGGAGTTCTGACAGCGTTAGGATATGTATGTGAACATAAAGATAGTCATCATAGCGTGTATATGAGACATCCGTTTATGAATATAGAAATGCATTATAATATGATTGGAAATGATTCCCTTTTGGATGCTTATTATGATAATATATGGGAAAGACTTGAATTAGAGCCCGGGATGTCGTATATTTATCGATTGAAGTGGGAAGATTTTTATATTTTTATGATTGCCCATCTGGCAAAACATTTTCAAAGTGGCGGTTCTGGAATCCGCTCAGTTATAGATGTCCAACAATTTTTGGATAAAATGGAGGAAAAACTAGACTGGAAGTATATTGACGAAGAATTGAGAAAAATAGAATTAACTCAGTTTGAACAGCATATGAAAAATTTAACTGCAATCTGGTTTGGAGGAGAGAAAGAAACGGAATTCTGTGCCCAGCTTAGAGAGTTTATACAAAACAGTGGAATTTACGGAACTCTGGAGAATTTGGGCGTGCAAAGAGCTGTTCGTGCCGGCAGAAAAGGTTGGAAAGGAAAAATGCAAATGTGGCTGAATGTTATTTTTTTGCCCTATAAAGAAATGAAAATGCAATATCCTTACCTTTTAAAATGTCCGGTGTTACTTCCTATCGCGTGGATACAGCGATTTTTTCGTATTATATTTTTGAGACGTAAAAAAGCGAAAAGAATATTATCTAGTATGAATGCAGAGAGTGATGTTGTAAAAGCACATCAGGAATTATTTGAAAAATTGGGGTTTTGAGAGAAGAGGAAATGAATGAGAACGTATCAATTGATAATTGCGTATGATGGATCGAGATTCAGAGGCTGGCAGAGACAGCCTGATACAGAACTGACGATACAGGGGATTTTAGAAAAGCAAATTAGTGCGCTGGCAGGATATCCGGTAGAAGTGCAGGGAGCAGGACGAACGGATGGGGGTGTTCATGCTGCGGCACAGACGGCAAGTATTCAATTGGCTGGAAAAATAGAACCAGAATATTTTCGGGAAAAATTAAATCAATGTTTACCGGAAGATATCAGAGTATTAGGCGTAAAATTGATGAAAAATAGTTTCCATGCTAGATACAGTGCATGTGGAAAGCTCTATGAGTATGCTGTAGATACTGGAGTGCGTCCGAATGTGTTTTTGCGAAAATATACATTTCATTATCCGGAAAAACTAGATATTCAGAAAATGAGACAGGCGGCAGCGATTTTAGAGGGCACACATGATTTTACGGCATTTACAGATCGGCCGGATGAACATTCTGCGAGACGGAGGATTTATCAAATACAGATTACAGAGTCTGGAAATCTTGTGAATATAAAATATATCGGAAGTGGATTTATGTATCATATGGTTCGAATTTTGACAGGAACGTTGTTGGAAGTAGGAATCGGAAAACGGACGCCGGAAAATGTGAAAAGTCTCTTGGAACATGGTGTGCGCGCAGAAGCTGGCTTTTTAGCACCGGCTTGCGGACTTTGTGTGAAGCGTGTTTATTATGAAAAAGAAGAGTTGCGTGCTATACAATGCAAATGCGGAAAAGGAGAACTTTAAGGATGAAATTAGTGTCATGGAACGTAAATGGGATTCGTGCATGTGTGCAAAAAGGTTTTCTGGAGTCTTTTCAGAAAATAGATGCGGACGTGTTTTGTCTGCAGGAAACAAAGATGCAGGAAGGGCAGTTAGAATTAGAATTGCCTGGATATTATCAATATTGGAATTATGCTGTGAAGAAAGGGTATTCCGGTACAGCAGTATTTACCAGAAAAAGGCCGATCAGTGTGGTAAATGGAATCGGAATTGAAGAGCACGACCAGGAAGGACGCGTAATTACATGTGAATTTGAAGATTTTTATTTTGTAACTGTATATACGCCTAATTCGCAGGATGGATTAAAGCGGTTAGAGTACAGAATGCGGTGGGAAGATGATTTTCGGGCATATCTCAAGAAATTAGAAAAAGCAAAACCGGTAATTGTTACAGGAGATATGAATGTTGCGCATAAAGAGATTGATTTGAAGAATCCAAGGACAAATCGAAAGAATGCCGGTTTTACAGATGAAGAGAGAGTGAAATTTACAGAACTCCTGGATGCCGGTTTTATTGATACATTTCGATATTTTTATCCAGATAAAGAGGGGGCTTATTCCTGGTGGTCTTATCGGTTTAAGGCAAGAGAAAAAAATGCAGGATGGAGAATTGATTATTTTTGTGTATCTGAATCGTTGAAGGAAAGACTTTTGAATGCGGATATTTTGACAGATGTGTATGGCTCGGATCACTGTCCGGTGGTGCTAGAGTTAAAATAAAAAGATTTATTTAGGAGGCGGTTATAGTGACCAAAATTGATATTGTATCAGGATTTTTAGGAGCTGGAAAAACAACGTTTATTAAAAAGATGCTGAAAGAGTCTTTTTTGGACGAGCAGGTAGTCTTGATTGAAAATGAGTTCGGAGAGATTGGAATCGACGGTGGATTTTTAAAAGATTCAGGAATTCAGATAAGAGAAATGAATTCGGGGTGTATATGTTGTTCTTTGGTGGGGGATTTTGGAAAATCATTAAAAGAAGTGGTAGACACATATCATCCGGACCGAATCTTAATAGAGCCGTCCGGTGTGGGAAAATTATCAGATGTTATAAAAGCTGTACAAGGAGTGCAGGAGGAAATTGATGCAAAATTAAATAGCTTTATTACGGTAGTAGATGTTATGAAATGTAGGCTTTATCATAGAAATTTTGGTGAGTTTTTCAGTAATCAGATTACTTATGCCGGAGCAATTATTTTAAGCAGGACTGACAAGGCAAAACAAGAAAAAATAGAAGAGAGTATTGCTATTTTGCGTGAATTAAATAAAAAGGCTCCGATTATCACAACTCCGATTGAACAGTTATCGGGGGAAAAGTTATTGGAAACAATGGAAGGAAACCTCTCACTGGAAGAAGAATTAATGTCGGAACTTGCATGCCCAATTTGCGGTGACCATCACCATGAACATGATCACCATCATCATGATCATTGTGAATGTGAACACGATCACCATCATCATGATCATTGTGGATGCGAACACGATCACCATCATGCGGATGAAGTGTTTACCAGCTGGGGTTGTGAAACAACGAGAAAATATACGAAAGAACAAGTGGAAAATATTCTCGTAACATTGGAACAAGAAAGTATATATGGTACGATTCTTCGTGCAAAAGGAATGGTTGCGGCAGAAGCAGGAGAATGGATTTATTTTGATTTTGTTCCGGAGGAGTATGAAATACGTAGTGGCGCACCGGAATATACCGGAAGAATCTGCGTGATAGGTTCACAATTAGAGGAACAAAAGCTGAAAGAACTATTTGAAGTGTAAAAGACAGAAAAGAGGTAAATATAAAGTGAGTCAACCAGATGTATTGGTATATTTAATGACAGGATTTTTAGACAGCGGAAAAACACAGTTTCTGGATTTTACATTGAAGCAAGATTATTTTCAGATTGATGGGACAACTCTTTTGCTGCTTTGCGAAGAAGGAGAAGAAGTGTATGATGCAGAAGAACTGAAAAAATTTAATGTTATAATAGAAACTGTTGAGAGCCAGGAAGAATTAACGGAAGAGTATTTATTGGAGTTAGATATTAAATATCGGCCGGAGCGGGTTGTTGTTGAATATAATGGAATGTGGAAGGTCAGTGATTTTGAAAAGCTTACATTACCGACTGGCTGGGGAATAGAACAAAAGCTGACGACTGTAGATGCCAGCACGTTTCAGATGTATCTGACAAACTTGAAACCGTTGTTTGTAGAAATGGTAAGAGGGGCCGAAATGGTACTTTTTAATCGCTGTACAGATTTAAAACCGTTGGCTGGATATCGGAGAAGTGTAAAAGTAGTAAGCCCTCAGGCAGAAGTGATTTTTGAAGATGAACAAGGAGAAATTGAGAATATTTTTCAAGATGATGTTCCGTACGATATGAGTGCGCCGGTGATTCAAATCCAACCGGAAGATTATGGAATCTGGTATGTGGATGTAATGGAAAATCAGGAGAAGTATCGTGGGAAAGTGGTGGAATATACGGCACGTGTATTGAAACCGAAAAGTTTTCCGTCTAAGTTATTTTTCCCGGGAAGAATGGCGATGACTTGCTGTGCAGATGATACGACGTTTTTGGGGTATATCTGTAAGAGTGCATATGCTCCTAAATTAAAGGTGGGACAATGGGTGACAATCCGGGCGAAAATCAGATATGAAAACCTGGCAATGTATCATGGAAGCGGTCCGGTGCTGGAAGCGGAGTTTATAGAGGAGGCAGAGCCGATTCAGGAGTTGGTTTATTTTAATTAAGGAAAGAAGTGGAGCAGATGCTCAACAGATAAAAGAGCATATGGTAAAAAAACAGGCATGATTTTGGTGGAATCATGCCTGTTTTAGTGATATTTTTCAGCCAGAAAACTTCGCAGTTTCCCAGGAGAGTAATTTAAGATTAAATGATCAGGTACTTGAGCTAACTTTGCAAGTTCTTGTGCGTGAACACAATCTCCAATATGTTTTGTGCCATGACTATCGCTGGAAAGAAGTACTGGATAATGGAAATGTTTACAAAGATTTAAAATCATTAAATCATTGAAACGGGTATCCCCGCGGTATCCATCAGGACGCAAGGAACTGCTGTTGATTTCCAACAGTACATGATGTTCGATAGCTGATCTGACCAATGCAAGGTAGTCGACTGGATAACGCTCATCATCACAATGTCCAATCACGCAGACGTAGGGATTTTTCATTGCTTCGATATAAGCTGTCGTATTTTCATCTATAGAGCCCGGTTTTTTAACAGGTTTATGAACGCTGGCGATAACAAAATCCAGTCCCTTTAGAATAGAGTCTTCCAAATCTAATTTTCCCTGATTGTTTAAAATATTGACTTCTGCACCATAGAGCATGTCAATGCCGAGACGGTTTTTAGGAGCGTAAGTAAGATTACGGAAATAGGATGTACGTCCGCCGCCCAGAGTAGCTGGCCCATGATCTGAAATTCCAAGTAATGTTAAGTTGTTGGCTGCGGCTGCTTTTGCCATATCGGTAATCGTGGCGGTGGAAGCGTGACCGCTGGCAATCGTATGTGTGTGTATATCTAACTTAACAAAGCTCATAACAACGATAAATCCTTTCATTATAATAATGGAAAAATACCATACAAAAAAATACCATATAAAGTAAAATAAAATTCTTTAATATACAGTATGAATTGTTTTTGGGTGGATGTCAATAGGAAAAATGGAAAAAACAAAGAAGTCAAAATAAAAACCAATAATAAAAGCGTGGGATTATGTTGGGTTGTAAATTGTATAAGGAAATATAATGTTGGGTTGTGTTGGATTTGCGTTGACTTAAAGAGTGGACTAGAGTATAATAACCTTAACTGGGTGGAGAAGAAAACTTCTTTTCCTGAAAAGTTAATTTAATATGAAACCGATATTCGTAAGGATCATAATCGGTATTTCATGTGGAAAGGAGATACAAGAAGATGGGGTTATATACCTATGACAGTACGGAGATTCCAAAAACAGAGCGTATTTCAAAATTGGTTGAGAATCTGTATGCGAAGATGCCGGAGATTGAGTCTGCACGTGCCGTCTTGATCACAGAATCTTATAAACAGACAGAAAATGAGCCTATGGTAATCCGTAGGGCAAAGGCGTTTCAGCATATTTTGGAAAATATTCCGATCGTCATCCGGGATTTGGAACTGATTGTTGGAAGTACGACATTGGCTCCACGAGGATGTCAGACATATCCGGAGTTTTCGTACGAATGGCTAGAAGCTGAATTTGATACTGTTGAGACAAGAAGTGCAGATCCATTTTATATTTCAGAACAGACCAAAAGAGAGCTGAAAGAAGCTAATGCCTACTGGAAGGGGAAAACTACAAGTGAATTGGCGACAGCTTATATGGAACCAGAGACATTGCTGGCAATGGAGCATAATCTATTTACTCCGGGAAATTATTTTTATAACGGAGTTGGCCATGTAACGGTAAAGTACTGGGAAGTTCTTGAAATTGGATTTGGTGGTATCAAGGAAAAAGCAGAGGAGGAACTGGCAAAGCTTTGTCTTGCAGACGGAGATTACCAGAAAAAGTCACGCTTTTTACAGGCGGTTATGATCAGCTGTGATGCAGCTATCACATATGCTAGACGGTATGCGGAGCTGGCGCTCAGTGAGGCACAGAAGTGTACAGATCCGGCCAGAAAGATGGAATTGTTGCAGATAGCGCAGAACTGTGCAAATGTTCCGGAAAAGGGAGCAACTAGTTTTTATGAGGCATGCCAGTCATTCTGGTTTGTACAGCAGTTACTTCAGATTGAGTCTAGTGGACATTCTATTTCGCCAGGACGTTTTGATCAGTATATGTATCCGTATTATAAAAAAGATCTGGACAGCGGAAAACTGACGAGAGAGTTTGCACAGGAATTGATGGATTGTATCTGGGTGAAGTTAAATGACTTGAACAAATGTCGTGATGCTGCATCTGCAGAAGGATTTGCAGGATATAGTTTGTTTCAGAATCTGATCGCAGGCGGACAAAACAGTGAAGGAATTGATGTGACAAATGATCTATCTTTTATGAGCATACAGGCTTCTGTGCATGTATTTTTGCCACAGCCATCGCTGTCAGTACGTGTGTGGAATGGAACACCGCATGAATTTTTGATCAAAGCAGCAGAATTGACACGAACAGGAATCGGACTTCCGGCGTACTATAATGACGAAGTAATCATTCCGTCCTTATTAAGTCGGGGATTAACATTAGAAGATGCACGCGATTATAACATCATTGGCTGTGTAGAACCGCAGAAAGCTGGAAAAACAGAAGGTTGGCATGATGCGGCGTTCTTTAATATGTGCCGGCCATTGGAATTGACTTTCCATAATGGAAAAGACAAGGGAGTCCAGGTTGGACCGCAGACAGGCGATGTGGAGAGCATGCAAAGTTTTGAAGAATTCTACCGGGCTTATAAGATTCAGATGGATTATGCAATCAAGCTGCTTGTAAATGCAGACAATGCAATCGATATGGCTCATGCAGAGCGTTGTCCTCTTCCGTTTTTATCGTCTATGGTGGATGACTGCATGAAGAGTGGAAAAACAGTTCAAGAAGGTGGAGCTGTATACAACTTTACCGGACCGCAGGGGTTTGGTGTTGCCAATATGGCAGATTCACTCTATGTGGTAAAGAAACTAGTTTATGATGAAAAGAAACTGACGATGAAAGAACTGAAACAAGCGTTGACAGTGAATTATGGAAAAGGTCTAAATGAAGAAGATATTGCAGCAATGACCAGTGAGATTGTGAGCGAGATGGAAGCGGCAGGACAGAAGGCTGGTGAAAGAGAAATTTCTGCAGTTCTTCAGACTGTTATAGCAGCGACAGAGTCACCGGAGATGAAAGCAAAGGGTGATCGGATTCTGGAGATGATCGAGGAAGTTCCGAAGTTTGGAAATGACTTACCAGAGGTGGATGCGTTTGCAAGGGATGTGGCATATACATATACAAAGCCGCTTTTGAAATATCGGAATCCACGAGGTGGACAGTTCCAGGCGGGCTTATATCCGGTATCTGCAAATGTTCCTTTGGGAGCGCAGACAGGTGCCACACCGGATGGACGGCTTGCATATACACCGGTTGCGGATGGCGTTTCACCATCAGCTGGAAAGGATGTAAGCGGACCGACAGCGGCGGCCAATTCTGTTTCCAGGCTGGACCATGGAATTGCATCAAACGGGACCTTATTTAATCAGAAATTCCATCCATCAGCGTTGAGTGGACGAAGAGGTCTTGAGAATTTTGTAGGGTTGATCCGTTCTTATTTTGATCAGAAGGGAAGCCATATGCAATTTAATGTAGTAAGTAGAGAAACACTTTTGGATGCGCAGAAACATCCGGAACAATACAAGCACCTGGTTGTACGTGTGGCAGGCTACAGCGCGTTGTTTACAACTTTATCGAAGTCTTTGCAGGATGACATCATTCGCAGAACAGAGCAGGGATTCTGAATAGAGCGGGATTCTTGTGGAAAGGAACAAAAACAATGCAGGACTATTTGAAAACAAAAGGACGGATTTTTGATATTCAACGTTATTCCATCCATGATGGAAATGGAATTCGAACTATTGTATTTCTGAAAGGGTGTGCACTGCGATGCCGGTGGTGCTGTAATCCGGAATCTCAGTCTTATGAGATTCAGACCATGATGGTGCAGGGAAAGCCTAAGGTAATCGGAGAGGATGTTACAGTAGAGGAAGTAATGGAAACGGTGGAAAAAGACCGCGCATATTATTGGAGAACCGGAGGCGGAATGACTTTATCCGGTGGAGAAAGTCTCTGTCAGCCGGAATTTGCCACTGCATTGCTGCGTGCGGCGCAGGAACGTGGAATCAATACAGCCATGGAAAGCATGGGGTATGCGAAATGGGAAGTAATTGAAACACTGCTTCCGTATCTGGATCAATATTTGCTGGATATTAAACATATGAATCCACAGAAACATAAAGAGTATACCGGGAAGAGCAATGAACTGATGTTGGAAAATGCAATGAAGATTGCGAAATCTGGGCAGACGGAGCTTAGTATCCGGGTACCGGTAATTCCGGGATTTAATGACACTCCAGAAGAAATTCAAGAAATTGCAGCATATACGAAACAGCTGGAACATGTGAAAAGGCTGCATCTTCTTCCATATCATCGTCTGGGACAGGATAAGTATGATGGTCTTGGCAGGCCGTATTTGATGGGGGATGTGAAACCTCCGGAAAATGTGCAGATGGAAGAACTGTTAAAGATAGCCGAGGATGTTTCCGGAATAGAATGTCAAATCGGAGGCTGATGAGAGCTACAGTTAGATGGTTTGGCAGAAGAATTACAAAAAACAACATAAATACAACACAAAAACCACAAGAAAACAAGTTGACTGATGTGGGATTGTGTGGTAATATCAAATTAGCAACAACAAAATACAACAATCGTTGTAACAATCCAAGGAGGATAAAAGGATGCAAAACGAATACGAAATTAAAAAAGAAATGTGTGAAATCGGAAAACGAGTTTACAATCGTGGAATGGTTGCAGCAAACGATGGTAACTTCTCTGTAAGAATCAGTGAAAATGAAGTTCTGTGTACACCAACAGGTGTCAGCAAGGGATTTATGACACCAGAATACATTTGTAAAGTAGACCTGGATGGAAATGTACTTCAGGCAAACAAAGGTTTCAAACCTTCATCAGAAATTAAGATGCACCTTCGTGTATACAAAGAGAGACCGGATGTAAAATCAGTTGTACATGCTCATCCACTGTATGCGACAACATTTGCTATCGCAGGTATTCCGCTGACACAGCCAATTATGCCTGAGGCAGTAATCGCTTTGGGATGCGTGCCGATCGCAAAATATGGTACACCATCTACAGTTGAGATTCCGGATGCTGTATCTGAGCACCTTCAGTATTTTGATGCAGTTCTCCTTGAGAACCATGGAGCACTTGCTTATTCAGATACACTTTTGAATGCATATCACAAAATGGAGTCTTTGGAGTTCTATGCACGTCTCTTATGGCAGACAATGCAGATTGGCGGACCTCAGGAACTGAACGAAGAGCAGGTTGAAAAATTATACGAAATCAGAAGACAGATGGGACTTCCAGGAAAGCACCCAGCAAATCTTTGTCCGAATGCAATCGCTGGCAAACCAAGCTGTCATAGCTGTGGCGGATGTGGAAGCAGCGCAGCAGAAGCACCGGCAGCAGATGCAGATTTGATTGCTTCTATTACAAAAAAAGTAATGGAACAGCTTGGTAAATAAGAATCACTAGACTAGGAGGCCTGCTATGAATGAACAGGAAATCTCCAATGCGGTAAAAAAAGTATTGGAAGAGATGAAACAGCACGATTCCCATACAGAGACCGGTCATGTGTGTACCTGCAATAAATACAAGATGACGTTAGAACTTGCCAACGCTTTGATTGAAAAGGTTAAGGCGAAGGCTCAAGAGGTTGGCGTTCCTGTAGTGATTGCGGTGGCAGATAAGGCGGGACGGCCGGTGGCTGTTCAATGTATGGACGATGCGTACATAGCAAGTTTTGATATTGCGGTGAATAAAGCCTTCACCTCGGCAAGTTTAAAGATGTCAACAGAGACATTGAGTACTTTGTGCAGACCGGGAGATTCCCTTTATGGCCTGCAATTCACAAATGACGGTAAGATTGTGATTTTCGGCGGTGGTGAATTATTAGAGGTAGAAGGTAAAATAATAGGAGCACTTGGGGTGAGCGGCGGAAGTGCAGAGCAAGATACTGCAATTGCGGCTTACGGCAAGGAAGCTCTGAAGGAGGTAATAGCGTGTCTGTAAACGAACAAATGGTTCAAGACATTGTACAGGAAGTCGTTGCCAAGATGCAGATTGCGTCAGATGTAAAAGGCAATCATGGCGTATTTTCTGATATGAACGAGGCAATCGCAGCTGCGAAAAAGGCGCAGAAGGTTGTTGGGAAAATGTCTATGGACCAGAGAGAAAAGATTATTTCCAATATTCGTACAAAAATCAAAGAAAATGCAGAAGTTTTTGCACGAATGGGAGTACAAGAAACCGGCATGGGAAATGTCGGCCATAAAATTTTGAAACATATGCTGGTAGCTGAAAAAACTCCTGGAACAGAAGATATCACTACAACAGCATGGTCCGGAGACAGAGGATTGACTTTGATCGAGATGGGACCTTTTGGTGTGATTGGAGCAATTACACCATGTACGAATCCAAGTGAGACAGTATTATGTAACACTATGGGAATGCTGGCTGGAGGAAATACAGTTGTATTTAATCCACATCCGGCAGCAATCAAAACATCCATTTATGCAATCAATCTATTAAATGAAGCTTCTCTGGAAGCTGGTGGACCGGATAATATTGCAGTAACGGTAGAAAAACCAACGATGGAAACAAGCGATATTATGATGAAACATAAAGATATTCCGCTGATTGCAGCAACAGGTGGACCGGGAGTTGTAACAGCAGTACTTTCTTCTGGTAAGAGAGGAATTGGAGCTGGAGCTGGAAACCCACCGGCATTGGTTGATGAAACAGCAGATATTCGTAAAGCAGCTGAAGATATTGTTAATGGATGTACATTTGATAACAATCTTCCATGTATTGCTGAAAAAGAAATCGTTGCAGTAGATTCTATTGCAGATGAATTGATTCATTATATGGTATCTGAGCAAGGATGCTATATGATTACAAAAGAAGAGCAAGATGCTTTAACAAATGTTGTATTAAAAGGCGGACGTTTGAATCGTAAATGTGTTGGACGTGACGCAAAGACATTGTTAGGTATGATAGGAATCACTGTTCCGGACAATATCAGATGCATTACATTTGAAGGACCAAAGGAACATCCGTTGATCGCAGAAGAGCTGATGATGCCGATATTGGGAGTTGTTAGAGCAAAAGACTTTGATGATGCAGTAGAGCAGGCAGTATGGCTCGAGCATGGAAACAGACATTCAGCACACATCCATTCCAAGAATGTAGATAATATTACAAAATATGCGAAAGCAATTGATACTGCAATTCTTGTTAAGAATGGACCGTCCTATGCGGCTCTTGGATATGGCGGAGAAGGTTTCTGCACCTTCACTATAGCGAGTCGTACTGGTGAAGGATTAACAAGTGCAAGCACATTTACAAAGAGAAGACGTTGTGTAATGACAGACTCTCTGTGTATTAGATAATGGAGGAAAGAAAAATGGAAATGAATTCTTCTAATGTAGAAGCTGTTGTAAAACAGGTACTGGAAAGTATGCTGAATCAGCAGGTTTCTGCTCCTGCAGCAAAAAGTGCAGCAGCAGGAAGTCAGGCAATTCCAAAAACAGCACATGTAGCAATGTTGACTGCTTTGGAACATTATGAAATTAAAGAATTCCCGATGCCGGAAGTTGGCGACGGAGATATTCTTGTAAAAGTTGAAGGATGTGGTGTCTGCGGAACAGATGCACATGAATTCAAAAGAGATCCATTTGGATTGATCCCGGTAGCTTTGGGACACGAAGGAACCGGTGAAATCGTAAAGATGGGTAAAAACGTAAAAGTTGATAGCGCTGGAAAACCACTTAAAGTTGGAGATAAAGTTGTTACATGTATGATCTTCAAAGATGATCCGGATATTGAGATGTTTGATTTGAACAAGAAAAACATTGGTGGAGCTGATGTATACGGATTGCTTCCGGATGATGACATTCACTTGAATGGATGGTTTTCAGATTACATTTTAATTCGTGAAGGATCTTCAGTATTCAATGTTAGTGATCTGGATCTGAAGTCTAGAATTTTAATCGAGCCATGTGCAGTATTGATTCATGCGGTAGAGAGAGCAAAAACAACAGGTATTCTTAGATTCAACAGCAGAGTTGTTGTTCAGGGATGCGGACCGATCGGTTTGATTTGTATTGCAATTCTTCGTACAATGGGTATTGAGAATATCGTTGCTGTAGATGGAAATCAGCAGAGACTTGATTTTGCAAAAGAGATGGGAGCAGAAAAATCAGTTAATTTCATGAACCATAAAGGTATTGATGCGTTATCAGATGCTGTAAAAGAGGCATTTGGTGGACATGCAGCTGACTTTGCATTCCAGTGTACAGGATCTCCGGTTGCTCATGCAAATATCTACAAATTTATCCGCAACGGTGGTGGACTTTGTGAACTTGGATTCTTCATCAATGGTGGAGATGCTACAATTAATCCACATTTCGATCTTTGTGCGAAAGAAATTACATTGGTAGGATCTTGGGTATATACACTGAGAGACTATGCTACAACATTTGATTTCTTGAAGAGAGCAAAAGGAATCGGACTTCCGATGGATAAACTTATTACACATGAGTTCCCGCTTGAGGAAATTAACGAAGCACATGTGACCAATCTCAAACAGGCAGGTTTGAAGATTGCAATTGTGAATAAATAACAATAACGCAATCCCAGTAAAAGGAGAATTGATATGGGAGAAGCAGTAGGCATGTTGGAGGTATTCGGGTTGGCAACTGCGTTTGCAGCAGCAGATGCAGGATGTAAGGCAGGAAATGTCACACTTGAAACCTTTGATAAAAATAAACCGGCAAATGCAGATGAATTACCTGTACCTTTGATCGTTATGGTCAAGTTCCGCGGGAGTGTATCAGATGTTCAGGCAGCGTTAGATGCTGCTAAAGCCAGAGCAGAAGAACTGGCAGGTGTTGTCAATGAATATGAAATTGCGAGACCTACAGCGGATACAGAAAAAATGCTAAAAATCAGCGGTTTAGATAAAGGAACACCAAACAAAATATTTATAGAAGAAGTTTAGGAGGATATAAAAAATGGCACAGCAGGCATTAGGAATGGTAGAAACAAGAGGTCTTACAGCAGCAATCGAGGCAGCAGATGCAATGACAAAAGCAGCTGAGGTTACATTGGTAGGAACAGAGAAAATCGGTTCTGGACTTGTAACAGTTATGGTACGTGGAGATGTTGGAGCTGTTAAGGCAGCTGTTGAAACAGGAGCAGATGCAGCAGGAAGACTTGGAGAGCTTGTAGCTACACACGTAATCCCGAGACCGCACAACGATGTAGAGAAAATCCTTCCTACCGTTTAATTTGAGGAGAAAACCGTTAACAATAGCAAAGGAGCAGTCTCATGGGACAGGCATATGGATTTTTTGAAATTCCGAGTGTGACCGCTGCGGTTGTAGCTTTGGATATTATGTGCAAAACTGCAGATGTACAGATGGTCACATGGGAGAAAAAATTAGGTGGAAGACTTGTAACAATTGTTATTCGCGGAGATGTTTCTGCGGTAACACAAGCGATTGAAACTGCCGCAGCCAACGGAATTAAGAAACCTGTTGCTCATGTGGTGATTGCGAGTCCTCATGAAGAAGTTATCAAGCTGGTAAACAGCAGCGCAAATCGAATTGCGTAAGGAGGGCAGTTACAATGGCAGAGGAAAAAAAGACTACAGCGAAAGCTGCAGCAACAAAGAAAACGACAACTGCCAAATCTCCTGCAAAAACTGTACAGAGAGTTCGTAAGACGGTACAGAAAGCGGAGACAAAGGCAGAAACAATCACAATTCAAAAGGAGGAAAAAAGAATGTCACAGGAAGCATTAGGAATGGTTGAAACAAGAGGTTTAGTAGCATCAATCGAAGCAGCAGATACAATGCTGAAAGCTGCAAACGTAGTTTTAGTAGGAACAGAGAAAATCGGATCTGGACTTGTAACAGTTATGGTACGTGGAGATGTCGGAGCTGTTAAATCTGCAGTTGAGTCTGGAGCAGAAGCAGCAGGAAGACTTGGAGAGCTTGTAGCTACACACGTAATTCCAAGACCTCATACAGATGTTGAGAAAATTCTTCCGGCAATCAAATAATTGTTTTGCTAATTATATGATATGAGCAGGGTATCACCTGGAGGGGGAATAAACTCTTTTCTGGTGATACCCTTGTATCAAAATATCATATATGCAATAACTATATTGCATATACTTTTAGGAGAATTGATATGGACAATAATAACGTAGCATTAATTACAAAAATGGTATTAGATGCAATTGAAAACCAGAAAACGGCAAAAGAAAACGGCTATATGGTTCCGGTTGGTGTATCTGCAAGACATGTACATTTGACACAGGAGCATGTAGAAGCGTTATTTGGCGAAGGGTATCAATTGACAGAGAAAAAAGAACTGATGGGTGGACAGTTTGCTTCAAATGAAACTGTTACAATTGTTGGTTTAAAACTTCGTGCAATTGAAAATGTTCGTATTCTTGGACCTGTAAGAAGTAAATCTCAGGTAGAAGTGTCTGCTACAGATGCTATTCGTTTAGGGGTAAAGGCTCCGATTAGAGAGTCAGGAAATATTGCAGGTTCTGCACCGATTGCCGTTGTAGGACCAAAAGGTGTTATTTATCTAAACGAAGGTTGTATCGTTGCAAAGAGACATATTCATATGTCTCCAAAGGATGCAATGGCAGCTGGAGTGCATGACGGCGATATTGTTTCTGTAAAAGCTGATAATGAGCGCGGAACTGTATTTAACAATGTACAGATTCGTGTAGATGACAGCTTTACACTGGAAATGCATATCGACACAGACGAAGCGAATGCAGCAAAAATTGCAACAGGAGATACAATGCGTATCATCTAGGCATTTGCATGAGGAGAGATTATTATGTTGATAGGAAAAGTTGCAGGCAGTGTTGTTTCAACACGAAAAAGCGACAATTTGATTGGAAATAAGTTCATGATTGTAGATGTGTTGGAGCATATGCAGACTGGAGCAAAGCAGATTATTGCAATTGATAAGATTGGGGCAGGAATCGGCGATTATGTACTTGTAGCACAGGGAAGTGCAGCAAGAGTGGGCTCCGGTATGCCAGACGCACCTATCGATGCTGCAATCGTTGGAATTATTGACGATGGAACAGGACTGGAGTAAAAAATTATGGATATGAAAGAATTAAGCAGCATATTGCAGCAAAGTGGTATTGTCGGTGCAGGTGGTGCGGGATTTCCTACATATGCTAAGTTAAATGAAAATGCTGAAACACTGATTATGAACTGTGCAGAGTGTGAACCACTTCTGAGATTACATAGACAGTTGTTAGAAAAATATGCACAGGAGATTGTGGATACATTCCATTTAATCGGACAGGCTGTTGGTGCGAAAGAACTTGTAATCGGTATTAAAAAAGCCTATACAAAGACAATTGAAGCATTACAGGGTGTTATTGGTGCATATCCGGAAGTACGTTTGGGATTACTTGATGAAGTATATCCGGCCGGCGATGAGGTTGTATTGATTTATGAAGTAACCGGTAAAGTAGTTCGTCCGGGAGGACTTCCGATTGAACAAGGCGTTGCAGTATTCAATGTAGAAACCGTATACAATGCATATAGAGCAATTAACCAACAGACTCCAGTAGTAGATAAGCTGGTGTCAGTTGTTGCAGAAGTAGAGAATCCAATTACTGTACGTGTTCCGATTGGAACATCAATTGAAGAAACAGTAAGATTAGCTGGTGCATCTACAACAAAGAACCCGGTATATTTTGTCGGGGGACCAATGATGGGAAATATAGGAAGTGGCTCACAGCCGGTTACTAAGACAACAAATGCTGTTTTGGTACTTCCAGAAGATCATTATATTATTCAGAGAAAGAGACAAAAAACATCTATTGATCTGAAGAGAGCAGCCGCAAGTTGTTGTCAGTGTACAATGTGTACAGATTTGTGCCCAAGAAATAGACTGGGACACCCGATCGAGCCACATTTATTCATGCGTGCGGCTACATGTAAAGATGTTCAAGATCCGAATATCTTTGTTAATACATTTTTCTGTTGCTCTTGTGGACTTTGTGAATTGTATTCTTGTTTCCAGGGACTTTCACCAAGAACATTGATGGCAGAATACAAGGCAGGATTACGTGCAAATGGATTAAAACCACCGCAGGTAACTGCAGCTCCGGTAGGACCTGAAAGAGAATATCGTAAGGTGCCTATGGAAAGACTGATGGCAAGATTAGACTTGACAAAATACAACAAAGAAGCTCCATTGGATGAATCTGTTGTACCGGTGCCAAGAGTTAAAATCTTACTTGGTCAGCATATTGGAGCGCCTGCTTCTCCAATCGTTAAGCAGGGCGATGCTGTGACAAAGGGACAGATGATCGCAGAACCGGCAAAAGGTTTAAGTGTAGGAATTCATGCATCTATTGACGGTACCGTAGTAGAAGTCAGTGATAAGTATGTAATCATAGAAACACAGGGAGGACGTGCAGATAAATGAGTAAGGCAATTGGAATGGTAGAATATAAGACTGTTTCAGCAGGTATTACAGCAGCAGATGCTATGGTAAAAACTTCTGAAATCAGTATCATTGAATCTCAGACTGTATGCCCGGGTAAATATATTGTAATTATTTCAGGTGATTTAAGTGCTGTAACAGCAGCAGTTGAGACAGCTAAAACATTACATGGCACACATTTGATCAATAGTTTCGTGCTTGGTAATCCGCATGAATCAATCTTCCCAGCTATTTATGGGGCTACACATATTGAAGATGTATCCGCTCTTGGTATAATGGAGACATATGATGCGACTACAATTATTGTAGCTGCTGATGAAGCTGCAAAAACTGCAATCGTAGATTTGATTGAGCTTCGTGTAGCAAGGGGAATGTGTGGTAAGTCATATTTGTTGCTGACAGGAGAAGTTGCAGCTGTTGAAGCGGCAATTGAGCGTGCAAAAAATGTGGCGGCAGAAGATGGAATGTATTTAGATTCATCTGTAATTGCACATCCGGACAAACAAATAAGGGATGCAATATTGTAAAAAATTAAGGCAGGGTCATGGACCTTCTATAGCTAGAGGGAACATGACCTTGGAGTGTATAAGAAATATATGAGACCGGGAGGCAGTGCTATGCTTGCAATTGAGAGACGAAAAGAAATTTTGATGAAGCTGCAGGCCGAACGGCGGGTAGTGGTAAGTGAATTAAGTCAGCTTTATGATGTGTCAGAAGAGACGATACGACGTGATTTGGAAAAACTTGTAAATGACGGCGTTGCAATCAAAAGCTATGGCGGAGCAGTTTTGAATGAAAATTCGAACTTAGATCTTCCGTTTAATATTAGAAAAAATCGAAATGTAATCGGAAAACAACGAATTGCCGAGCAAATCGTGAAACTGGTAAAGGATGGAGACAGTATTATGCTGGATGCCAGCTCTACTGCAGTATATATCGCGAAAGCGTTAAAAGAAAAGAAGAACTTAACGGTAATTACCAATTCAATTGAAATTATTATTGAATTGTTGGACATGCCGGAGTGGCATGTGTTTTCAACCGGCGGATTGACAAGAGAAGGTTCCTTTGCTCTTGTAGGGCCACAGACAGACAAAATGTTAAAGTCTTTTCATGTTAATAAAGCGATTATATCTTGCAAGGGTGTTGGAACAGATAAATATCTGACAGATTCGGATGAACTTCATGCAAACAATAAGCTGACAATGTTAGAATCCGCAGAAATGAAAATTCTGGCAGTAGACAGCAGTAAATTTGACAACACAGCATTTACAGCAATAGGAACGCTGGATGATATCACGACTGTCGTTACCAATGAAGAACCGGAAGCAAAATGGCTTCAGTTGTTTGAGGAAACCGGGGTAGAATGTATTTATCCTAGATAGAGGGAAAAGATGAAAAGTTTTGATATAAAGACAAAGGTATTTTTTGGAGATCAGGCTTTGGACAGGCTGGAAGAGATACCGTATAAAAAAGTGCTTGTTATTACGGATCCATTTATTGCAGAAAGCAGTATGATCAAGCTGGTAACCACACCATTGGAAAAGGGTCAGAAAGAGTACGAAATCTTTAAAGATGTAGTACCGGATCCGCCAATCGAGAAGATATCAATCGGTGTAGAAAAGATGCTTTCTTATAAACCGGATGCAATCGTGGCAGTGGGCGGTGGTTCTGCAATTGATTCTTCCAAATCGATACGAGAGTTTGCACTTCGTGTAGAAAATTATGGAGATGTTGGGCTGATCGCAATTCCAACAACAAGTGGAACTGGATCAGAAGTGACGTCCTTTGCCGTAGTGACTGATCCAAAAGAACAAGTAAAATACCCGCTTGTTTCCAGGAGTATGATGCCGGATGAGGCAATTCTGGATGCAGAGCTGGTAAAAAGTGTACCGCCTGCGATTACGGCAGATACGGGAATGGACGTATTTACCCATGCATTAGAGGCATGTGTAAGCATTAATCGAAATGAGTTTGCAACAGCGCTTGCGGAAAAAGCAATTGAGATTTGTGGTGTATTTTTATTGAGGGCTTACCTTGATGGAAATGATACTCATGCAAGACAGAAGATGCATGTCGCATCTTGTCTGGCGGGATTGGCTTTTAATTCAGCTTCGTTAGGACTGAATCATGGAATGGCACATCAGCTTGGTGCTGTTTTCCATATTCCACATGGACGCGCCAATGCAATGTTACTGCCACATGTCATTGAGTTTAACAGTGATATTAACAAACACAGTAAGAGTAGAAAAGAGTATCTGCCGGCTGTGAAGAAATATTCGACCGTGGCACAGATTTTGGGACTGAGCAGTTATAATAAAATTATGACAGTGCGTTCCCTTGTAAACTGGGTACAGTTTATGCTGAAAGAAATGGATATCCCATTGTCGATCTCACAGATGGGAACAATTTCGGAAGAAGAGTATTTCAGAGCGATTGATCGAATGGCAGATGCAGCTCTGGAAGATGCTTGTACGGAAACGAATCCACGTGTACCGACAAAAGAAGATGTTGTAGCAATTTATCGTGCATTGTGGTAGAAAAATACCCTGTATGGAAGGAAAAACTTCTGTACAGGGTATTTTGAATATAGTACGATTCTGCTAGCCGCAAGAAAAGAATCACAAATATCTGGATTAGGGAAAGAAGATGTTGTATAATAAATTTGCAAATATGCAGATTGTAGAAAAGATTTGAATAATGACTTCGGGAGGATAAAGAGGTGTATAAAGTTCTACTGGTAGATGATGAAATTCTGGTGCGTGATGCAATCCGAAAGAAAATTGAATGGAATAAGATTGGGTTTGAATTGGTGGGAGATTGTGAAAACGGTCGAGATGCGATTGAATTTGTTCAAAATAATCCTGTAGATCTTGTTCTGACGGATATTTGTATGCCACATGTAGATGGAATGGAACTGAGCCGGTATCTGTATGAGAACTATCCCCAGATTTCGATTATTATTTTTAGTGGGTACAGTGATTTTGAATATGCAAAGCAGGCTATCCAATATAAAGTCTCTGAGTATATCCTAAAGCCGGTTACAGCCAAAGAGCTGACAGAAGTATTGGAACGGTTAAAAAAGAAACTGGATAGTATTCGAAAAGAAGAGCAAAAGATTGATAAACTTCAGAAGGTTTATCATAATTATACAAAAAACGAAGCCTTAATTATTGCAAAGGCGCTGTCTCGTTTGGTGAAGGGAACACAGAAAGTAGAGCGAAGTATGGAAGAACTGGAAGAATTGGGGATTTCTATACGTGGAACTGCGTTTCGTGTGGTTGCAGCGGATATCGATATTTACTCAGAGTGGTGTGAAAACAGCACAAATGGATTGAAAAAAGAAAGTGCCTTGATGTCTTTTGTTGTGGAAAATATCAGTAACGAAATAGTAGAAGATTATCAGGCTGGAATAGCGTTTCGAGATTCGGATAATCGGGTATGTATGTTGTTATGGACAGATTCACCGCAGAAATTTCGGGAAGTAGTTCCGAAGATGTGCAGGGAGATTCAGGAGCAGGTGAGTGCTGCGATGAATTTTAGCATTTCTATGGGAATCGGACGTTATGTAAAGTCAATGGATGATTTATCAGAATCTTATGAGTCAGCAGCAGAAGTACTGAAATATCGTTATAGCAAAGGGATTGGAATTATCATAGATTGTGAGCAGGAGATTAAAGAAGGAAATTTTCTTGAATTGGAGCCAAAATTGAGAGAAATCGCATCAGCGCTCAGGGGCAGTGATGAAGAGGGCGTGGTAGAACTGCTGGTAGAGATTGGAAAATGGGTGAAGCAGCGATATGTTAGCCGCAACAAGGCGTCGGCGTATTTAAATCAGGTACTCCATGTAATTCATAGAGCAGTGTCTGAGACGAATGAGACATTTGAATTAAAAGAGTCTTTGCTGTCCGGCGTGGCTGAAGCCAGAGGCATCGAGCCGGCAATGAAAATGACGATTGATTATGCGCGTGAAGGTATTAAAGCTATGGCGGATTCAGGGCGGTCCAGTGCAGAACGCCAGGCCAATCTAGCAGTGGACTATATGCAGAAAAATTATGGGGATCCGGAGCTTGGGCTGAATCAAATCTGTGATTATTTAAACATTAGCACCAGTCATTTCAGTAGTATTTTTAAAGAAGCGACAGGAAAAACATTTATCGAGGTGTTGACCAATATCCGGATGGAGAAAGCAAAGCAGCTATTACGTCAGACAACTCTGAAGAATTATGAAATTGCAGAGAAAGTTGGGTTTAGTGATCCGCATTATTTTAGTATAGCATTCAAAAAAACGACTGGTATGACTCCAAAAGAATATGCTAAGGGGAATAGCTAATGGAAAAACCTACTATATTTACGCGATTATTTGGGAGATTTAAAAGCATTCAAAGTACTATGATGCTATCCTTTTCTGGACTGATGGCAGTTGCGGTGCTCATTTTCTTGATGATTGCTTTGAATTTTACCAGTCAGACGATTTATGAAAACAGTAATAATTATACATCCCAGATCGTCCGTCAGGTAAATTATGATATAGATGCATATATTGATTATATGGAGAATATCTCATCAGTGATGGCAAAGAGTGGTGATATATCCTTGTATTTGTTCGAGGAGGAACAGTCAGAGGAAGATATCGAAGAAGAGCGGGAACGAATTCTGACACAATTCAATACAATTATGGAAAGCCGAGAGGATATTTATAATGTAGCGGCTGTTGCAGAAAACGGGAGATATATTATGAATCGCGGGGAAGAAGATTTGACGCCGTATATTGATATTCGGAAATTAGATTGGTATCAGGCTGCAATGGAGTCTCCTACAGGGATTGCTGTTTCTTCTTCTCATGTGCAAAATGCAATCAAATCCAGTTACAAATGGGTGATTACTCTGAGCAGGGTTTTAGTGAATAATCGAACCGGTGCGAAGGAGGGACTCTTTTTCATAGATTTGAATTATAGTGCGATCAGTGATTTGTGTAATAATAATACAATTGGAAACAAGGGATATATTTTTGTTCTGGATGATAAGGGCAATGTAATTTATCATCCAAAGCAGCAGCTCATGTATGGAGGGCTGCATACAGAACACATTGAAGAAATTATGGCTTGCGAGAAGGATTCGCTAACTGTTAGGGATGGAACAGAACGTAAGCTGTATACGTTGTCCAGATCACAAAAAACAGGATGGACAGTTGTGGGGGCGGCTTATACATCTGAATTGCTGAAAAATAATAAACAGGCTAGAATGTTGTATATTCTGGCCGCGGCAATATTGATTTTGGCTGTTTTTGCGATCTCCAGTATTTTGTCCAGAGAAATTACAAAGCCGTTGCGAAGATTGAGTGAATCTATGAGTCGAGTAGAAAAGGGTGAGTTTGACCGCGCAAACGTCGATGTGACCATGGAAAATGAAATTGGAAGTCTTGGAAAATCCTATAATTTGATGACAGAGAGAATTCATACTTTGATGGAAGAAAATGTATATGAACAGAAACAAAAAAGAAAGAGTGAATTGAAAGCACTGCAGGCGCAGATCAATCCTCATTTTTTGTATAATACACTTGATTCCATTATCTGGATGTCAGAAGCAGGACAGAGTGATGAGGTCGTTGAAATGACTTCAGCACTGGCAAAACTTTTGCGACAGAGTATCAGTAATGACCATGAACAGGTGGAACTTGGTCAGGAAATGGAATATGTAAAAAATTATTTGACAATTCAGAAAATGCGATACCAGGATAAGCTGGAGTATACGGTTGAAGTTGATCCGAAAGTCCGGCATGTGATGATTGTAAAACTGGTGTTGCAGCCAATTGTAGAAAATGCAATCTATCATGGGATTAAATATAAAGGAAGTAAGGGGACGCTTCGGATTCGGGCTTTTGCAGAGTCAGAAGATGTGTGTATTGTCATTGAGGATAATGGAATTGGTATGGATGAAACTGCATTGAATATTATTTTTGATGAAACACAAAAGATACATAAGCAGAATGGAGTCGGAGTTCCGAATGTGCAGAAACGATTGAAACTGTATTACGGCGATAAATACGGTATTACATATGAAAGTAAGGTTGGAATCGGAACAAGGGCAACGATTAGAATTCCGCAGCAGGGAGATCGGGAAAATGAAAAAATGGAGTAAAACACAGTGGACAGGAACTGTATTAAGCTGTATTTTAATGGGACTCATTCTTTTGGTGATGTTCATATTAGCATGGCCTAATACTAAAGAACAGGATCCCTATAAATTGATCTTTATTCCAAAGACTATTGATCCAAACAATGGATTCTGGACGTCCCTGATTGAGGGGGCGAAACTCGGGGCGACAGAACTGGGAGCAGAAATAGAAGTATATGGAGCGGATGCAGAAGAAGACGTAGAGGAACAAATTGATTTGATTTATTCCTGTATTGAGAAAAAGCCAGACGCGCTGCTAGTTGCGCCGGCAGACTATTCTCGTACGACAGATGCCTTACGGAAGGCAAAAGAAAGCGGGATTAAAATAATCCTCCTGGATTCGAAGATTGATCAGAACATTGCTGATGCAGTAGTGTGCACAGATAATTATGTGGCAGGAAAGGAATTGGGAGAGTATGCCAGTCAATTTCTGGATGAGGATTCTGTAATTGGAATTGTTGCACATGTGCAAGGCACTTCAACAGCGGTTGATCGGGAACTGGGCATTCGCGAAGGATTGGGCAGATTTGAAAGCCAGATTATAGATGTGGTTTTTTGTAATTCTTCTTATCAAAAGGCATATGATCTGACGAAAGCGATGCTGGAAAAATATCCAAACATTACGATGATGATTGGTACGAATGAATATTCAGCTGTAGGCGCAGCTCGAGCAATTTGTGATCTAAATCTTATAGATCAGATTAAAATGGTTGGTTTTGATAGCTCAATTGAAGAAATCCAATATCTGGAGTCAGGAATTTTTGAAGCGATTGTTGTTCAAAAACCGTTTAACATGGGGTATTTGGGAGTAGAGCAGGCAATCAATGTACTCACCAATCGGGAAGTGGAACATGATGTGGATTCGGGAAGTGAAATGATTACTCAGGAGAATTTGTATGAAGAGGAAAATCAAAGACTTTTATATCCGTTTTCTGGTCAATAATTTGGTCGATAAAGGAATTTTTTAACCTTTTTTAGGAAGATATTCAATTACATTTTTTGCGAAAATCGTTCATAATTTATTCATAAATGAGGCGTGCTTCTCGTGTCTCAGGAACTGTTTTGAAAAACAAAACAGAAAAATGCAAAGGAATAGGAGGAAGAGAAGTGGAAAAGATTAAACAGAATCCTTTGGTAAAAAAGATAGGATTTAACAGAATTGTCCTGATTGTGTTACTGATACTTATGTATCTGGCATTCGGACTGATGACGGACGGAAGTTTCTTCACTACTTCACGTATTATGAATACGTTGAATTATGTATACTTCCTGGGATTTCTTTCTTTGGGTGTAACATTTGTTATTGCAACCGGAGGAATCGATTTCTCAATTGGACCAGTTATGTTCTGCTGTTCACTGGTTTCCGGATATAGTCTGGTGACTTATGGTGTACCAATGGGAGCAGCGTTGGTGATGAGCATACTGATCGGTGTAGCATTTGGTGTGTTCAATGGATATTTGGTAGCTTATTGGAAGGTGCCGCCATTTATTGTTTCTATGGCAAGTATGAATATTGCAAAAGGTATTGCTGCTGTATTTACCAAGACACAGTCCGTAAGTTGGCCACAGTTAGGTACAGAGGGCGGCTGGTTCCGTAACATCATTAGTTTTAATGGTATTCCGATGGGACTGATTATTTTCGCTGCAGCTGCTGTTATCTGTGCAGTTGTTTTGAACAAGACAAAATGGGGACGTTATATTCTCTGTCTCGGAAGCAACAAAGAAGCTGTCAGACTTTCTGGTGTTAATATTAAGAAATGGGAAATGCTGGCATATATTATCTGCGGAACCTTGGTTGGTATCGCATCTATCTTCTTTGTAGCTACATATACAACAGTTCAGCCAGGATATGGCGATCAGTATAACAACGAAGCGATTGCAGGCTGTGTTATGGGAGGAACTTCCATGGTTGGAGGACTTGCATCTATCAGCGGAACTGTAATTGGTGTAATTATTATCTCTCTTTTGCAGCAGGGTATTCTTGCTTTGGGATTCACAAAGGATTATCAGTATATTATTACTGGATTAATCGTTATCGCAGCAGTTTACTCAGATGTTTCTGCAAGACGCAGAAAGAATTAATCATCACATAAGAAAGGAGAGAAAATAATGGGTGAGATTATTTTGACAATGAAAGACATTGACAAGTCTTTCCCCGGTGTACACGCACTTGACCACGTTGATTTAGAGGTCAGAAAAGGTGAAGTCCTTGCACTTATGGGTGAGAATGGAGCTGGTAAATCAACATTAATGAAGGTGCTGACGGGTATTTATAAAAAAGATTCCGGTACGATTACATATGAAGGTAAAGAAGTGGAATTCAAAAATACAAGAGAAGCACAGGATGCAGGTATTGTAATCGTTCATCAGGAGCTGAACATGCTCGGTCATCTGACAGTTGCTCAAAACCTTTTCATTGGAAGAGAGTTTAAGAAGGGTATTAAAATTGATGATAAGAAGATGAATGAAGAAGCAAAGAAGCTGTTTGACAGACTTCATGTAGACATTGATCCTAAAGAGAAGATGTCAAATCTGACAGTTGGTAAGCAGCAGATGTGTGAAATTGCAAAAGCGGTTTCTTTTGATGCAAAGGTTATCATCTTTGATGAACCTTCAGCAGCTTTGACAGAGTCTGAAATCGAAGAGATGTTTAAAATCATTCGTGACTTAAGAGAAAAGGACATTGCAATGGTTTACATTTCACATCGTATGGATGAGATTAAAGTGATTACTGACCGTGTAACAGTAATGCGAGATGGTACATATGTAGGTACTTTGATTACAAAGGATTGTACAAAAGAAGATATCATTAACATGATGGTTGGTCGTGTTATTTACGAAGATCCTAAGACAGAGAGTGCTGTTCCAAAGGATGCACCGGTTGTTTTGAAAGTAGAACATTTGAATGCAGGTAAGATGGTACAGGATGTAAGCTTTGAACTTCGTAAAGGTGAAATCTTAGGTTTCTCTGGATTGATGGGTGCTGGACGTACCGAAACAGCGAGAGCATTGTTTGGAGCTGATCCGAAGGAAAGTGGAGATATTTATATCAATGGTGAGAAAGTAACCATTCACAGCCCTCAGGATGCAGTACGTTGTGGTATCGGTTATCTGTCAGAGGATAGAAAACGATATGGTATCGTTGTTCAGAAGACAGTCGCTGAGAATACATCTATGGCAAACATGAAGGATTTCATGAATGGTATTTTTATCAATAAGAAGAAAGAAAGAGAAGTTGCAGAGAAGTATGTTGAGGCTCTTGCAACAAAGACACCGGATGTGGATCAGTTAGTTGTAAACTTGTCCGGTGGTAACCAGCAGAAAGTCGTTATCGCAAAATGGCTGGCACGTGATTGTGATATCCTCATTTTTGATGAGCCAACCAGAGGTATTGACGTGGGTGCTAAAAACGAGATTTACAAGCTGATGAATAAGCTGGTAGCGGAAGGAAAATCTATTATTATGATTTCTTCCGAAATGACTGAGATTCTTCGAATGAGCGACCGTGTGGTTGTTATGTGTGAAGGTAAGAAGACTGGCGAGCTTGATATTTCAGAAGCAAAACAGGAAACAATTATGAATCTGGCAACAAGAGAATGTGAATAAGGAGGGGTGAGAAGATGTCAAAGAATAAAAAGTTTCTCGGATTAAAAGGGCGAGAGGCAATGGTATTGGGAATCAACCTTGCAATGATTGTTCTCTTCAGTATTCTCAGCCCGGCATTCAGATCTTATCCAACAGTGGTAAGTGTTCTGGATATTTCATACTACATAACATTGATGGCAATTGGTGTAACCTTCCCGCTTATTACAGGAGGTGTTGACCTGTCCATCGGTACAGGACTTGTAACTTATGCGCTGATTGGAGGATATCTGGTAGTGCAGAAAGATATGCCTGTAGTAGTTGGTTTGATCGCATGTGTTTTAATGGGAGTTTTGATTGGATTACTCAACGGTGTTTTGGTAGCAATCATGGATCTTCCACCATTCTTGGCAACACTGTGTACTTGCATGATTACTCGTGGTCTCGGACCAGCACTTTGCGGTGGTATGGGTATTTCATGGCCGTCAGCAATGTCTGAACAGGGAGCATTTAGAAGTTTATTCAAGTTTACAACAGCAGAAGGAACGATTATTCCAATCGGTATCGTATCCATGGTTGTACTTGTAATCGTAATGTCCTTTGTATTGAATCATACAAGAGTAGGTCGTTACATTATTGCAATTGGAAGTAACAAAGAGGCAACAAGACTTGCCGGAGTAAATGTAAAATTCTATCATACACTGGCTTATGTAATTTGTGGTCTGTTTGCAGGACTTGCCGGAGTTGCATATGCGGCATATGTATCTACAATCTATCCGGGAACCGGAGCAGGATTTGAGTTGGATGCAATTGGTGGAGCAATCGTAGGAGGTGTATCTACAACAGGTGGTGTAGGAACAATCCTCGGAACATTCTTCGGTGTATTCGTTATCTGTCTGATGAAGGTAGGTCTTCCGTTTATCGGACTGCAGGCAAACTGGCAGCAGATTTTTACAGGTCTTGTATTAATTGCAGCTGTATTGATTGACTTGGTAAAAAAGAAAAAATAGGAAAAATAAAACAAAACAGAGTATGTTGTTCGCAGAAGAACTTCATATAAAACATCTATTTCAAGGAGGAAATGAAAAATGAAAAAGAAACTTGTAGCTGTTTTACTTAGTACAGCAATGGTATTTTCACTGGCAGCATGTGGTGGCGGAGATGCAAAGACAGAAGAAGGCGGAGACAAAGCAGAAAGCGGAGATAGCAAAGGTTATCACTTCGAAGTAATCGTTAAGAGTTTCCAGTCAACATATTGGCAGGCAGCTGTTCAGGGTATCGATAAAGCTTGTGAGGAGCTTGGTGTTACAGCTAAATCTAACGGACCGGCTACAGAGTCTGATATCGCTGATCAGGTTACAATGCTGAACGATGTTATCGAAAAGAAACCAGATGGAATCGGTCTTGCAGCATGTGATACAAACTCTGTATTGAAGTCTCTTCAGGCAGCATTAGACGCTGGTATCCCGGTTGTATGTTTCGATACAGGTGTTGACAACGCTCCAGAAGGTTCTGTATACGCTACAGTAGCTACAGACAACGCTCAGGCTGGTGGAGTAGCAGCAGAGAACATGTTCCCAGTAATCGAAGAGAAGATTAAAGCAGCTACACCTGACAAACAGGTTCGTATCGGAGAAGTAAACCAGGATGCTACAGCTCAGAACATTCAGCAGCGTGGTAACGGATTCATCGCTAAGATGATTGAACTGTGTACAGATGCTGGAAAGAAAGTTGCAGTAGTTGGTAACGAATTTTATGTAAACGCAGCAGAAGGAGCAGTAGCAGAGGCAGAAGCTGATGTTATCATCGAAGTTGGTGTTCCGGCTCAGACAACACCAGACCTTGCAGCTACAGAGGCTCAGAAGATTATGTCTAAAAAGGACACAATTGCTATCTTTGGTTCTAACCAGGTAACAGCAGAGGGTGTTATCCAGGCTAACAATACACTGAACGTATTGGATGCAGATCCGGCAAAAGGAATTGTTGCAGCAGGATTTGATGCTGGTACACCACAGAAAGAAGCTATCAAGAGCGGAAAATTCATTGGATCAGTAACACAGTCTCCATTGATGATGGGATATAAATGTATCTATACATTGACAGATATCTGTGAAGATAAAGAAGTATCAGATATTCCGATGGATGGTTACTGGTATACAGCAGAAACTATGGATTCTGAAGATATTGCTCCTAACCTTTACGATTAATTGGCAATAGGGATTTCATAAGTATCTCTGGAATAAAGCAAATAGAGACCGGGCTAAATGCCCGGTCTTCTTATTTTGGAACGAATTGAAAATGAGGCAAAATGTTTATGTGAATTTTATTATATAAAGGTGGAAGATGGGAACAGATTCGTGTATAATCAATAATATATAATTATGGAAATACAGGAGGATGGCTATGCTTCAGGGAATTGAAAGAATATTTGAAGATAAAAAGGAGATGCTTAAGCATCTAAAAAAGAAATCATTTGAAAAAAATACCCAGGAATTTTTAGAAAAGAACGGACATTTTTTTAAAGAAATGGAAAACTATGTTGAACAGGCAGAAGATAAGACAATAGCGGCAGAAGAAATTGGGCAGAGGATTGTAGATGCAGTGAAGCAAACGTTTACCAACAAAAGAGGTAAGATTGATGGAAGAACACAGATTGATCTGAATTTCTTTATGATTTATTTCGTTTTTCCAAGTATTCTGCAAATCGGTGAGAATGGTACTGTTATTGCAGACGGAGTACGAGATGTCTGGAGTCGTTCTTTCAAAGATGGAGATATTCAGTATACGGATTATGATACGTTGTATAATTCGTTTCGTGAAAAGATCTTCGGGATTTTCTAATCAAATTTTTAGAGGAATTCACATAGAAAAACAGGAAACGAAACAAAGGGATGCAGATGTTTCATTTCCTGTTTTTTATTGTAGATATTGCTTTATCGTAGATATTGCTTTGGTGTGGTTCCTTTGTATTTTTTAAAGGTTTTGATGAAATAACTCAAGTCATTAAAACCAGAGTTAAAGGCTACTTCGGTAATGGACTGGCCGGTAGTAAGCAGATCATAGCTGGCACGCTCAATTCGGTAGTAATTTAAATAATCTACCGGTGTTCGATGGGTCATTTCCTGAAAAAAACGACAGAAATATTTGGAAGACATGTTGACAGAATCAGCCATTTCCTGTAGTGAAATTTGTTTATTATAAGAAGATTCTATAAATTCCAATGCTTGTTTAAGTTGTACAATCTTTCGATGGCTGCGCGGTGGCTGTTCAGGGGCGGGGTTGTAGAATTTTTCGGAAAAAATTAAACCGATAATCTGGTACAGGGCACCTAATACAGTCATTTGATAGCCGTTTTTTTTGGAAGACATTGCATCAAACAGAGTCCAGATAATTTGATGCAGATCACTGTAGGAACCATAGTGAACATATTGAATCTCGACTTCGTGGTCGGTGATTTTACGAATCAGTTTACAGCAAGAGTCATTTTTATTCATTAGCATATTCATATCAAATACAATACATTCGTATTCGCAGTCATAAGGGATCCCTTCGTGAAGAGCTCCGGCAGGAATGAAAATAAAAGAGCCGGCTGGGACGAAGAAGGTCTGATCATCAATGATGATTTTAAAGGAACCCTTCAAAATGCGTATGAATTCAAATTCAACATGCCAGTGTAGAGCCATGTTGTATTGCGGATGTGAAGGGGAAACATGGTGATATTCCAGAGGGAAGTCAGCAGTTCCGCGTTGTCTGTTTTCACGATAATTGATATATTGCATTAATTATTCTCCTAAACCATAAATGTGAATATTGTTATACTTTTTATCATTATAACACTAGAATATTAAAAAAAACAATGGTAAAATGATACTATCAATGGATATGGGTAGTTGTCCTATAATTGCTAGGATAACATTCATTGCATCCCTATACAAATAGGATGCAAAAAGGAAAGGAGGCATATCAGTGGGAGACATGAAAAAACAGGTTCTTGCATTTGACTTCGGTGGAGGAAGCGGTCGTGCAATTCTCGGAAGTCTTGAAGATGGCAAGATCCAAATGAAAGAAGTTCATCGTTTTTCAAATGATCCAGTAATTCTTAATGATACTTATTATTGGGACACGCTTAGACATTTCTTTGAGATTAAACAGGGAATTGTAAAAGCAAAACAGTTAGGTGGATTTGAAAGTATTGGTATTGATACATGGGGTGTAGACTTCGGACTTCTTGATGAGCATGGAGCTCTTTTGGAAAGTGCAGTACATTACCGTGATGACAGAACAATTGGAATGCAAGAAGAGGTATTCAAGGCAATACCTAAAGATAAGCTCTATGAATTGACAGGTCTTCAGTTCGAGAACTTTAATACAATTTTCCAGTTGTATTCACTTGTTAAGAATAGACCATGGTTGTTGGAAAGAGCAGATAAAATGCTTCTTACACCAGACTTATTCAATTATTTCCTGACAGGGGAAAAGAAAGCTGAATATACAATGGCTGCTACAACACAGCTGTTAGATGCTAGAAAGAAGGAATGGTCTAAACCAGTTCTTGAAGCACTTAACATTCCTGAAAAGATCCTTCCAGAGATTGTACCAAGTGGTACAGTGGTTGGAACATTGAAACCACAGATTTGTGAAGAACTTGGAGTGGAACCAGCAAAAGTGATTGCTATTACGGGTCATGATACACAGAGTGCCGTTGTTTCTGTGCCTACACAGGAAGAAGACTTCATCTTCATCAGCTGTGGTACATGGAGTTTGTTCGGTACAGAGTTGAAAGAACCTGTGATTGGAAAAGAATCATTTGAACTGAATGTAAGTAATGAAGGTGGATATGGTGGCACATATAACTTCCTGAAGAATATCATTGGACTTTGGCTTGCACAGGAAAGCAGAAGACAGTGGATTCGTGAAGGAAAAGAATATGGATTCGGAGAACTTGAACAGATGGCACAGAAAGCTGAGCCATTCCAGAGCTTTATTGATCCAGACTCACCAGAATTTAATACAACGGGAGATATTCCTGGAAGAATTCGTGCATTTTGTGAGAGAACAGGTCAGAAAGTTCCAGAGACAATTGGAGATATCATGTGCTGTATCAATCAAAGTTTAGCACTGAAATATCGTTATACATTGGAGCAGATTGAGAAGTGTACAGGTAAACATTTCAATATGATCAACATGATTGGTGGAGGAATCCAAAGCAAACTTCTTTGTCAGATGACAGCAAGTGCAAATGGCCGTAAGGTAGTTGCAGGACCAGTTGAAGCTACAGCTCTTGGAAACATCGCAGTTCAGTTGATGGCTCTTGGCGAAATCAAAGATGTTGCTGAAGCAAGACAGATTATCGCAAATTCAGAAACTACATATGAGTATTTCCCACAGGATACTGAAAAATGGGATGCTGCATATGAGAAATTCAAAACAATTTTACACTAAATCATTTTTAAGGAGGAAGTAAAAAATGGCAGAGAGCAGATTAATCGGCGGATATCCAGTAATTGGTATCAGACCAACAATTGACGGAAGAAGAGGTCCTTTGAAAGTTCGTGAAGGACTGGAAGAGCAGACAATGGGCATGGCGAAAGCAGCAGCAAAATTGTTTGAAGAGAACATTAGATATTCAAACGGTGAGCCAGTAAAAGTTGTTATCGCTGATACAACAATTGGTCGTGTTACAGAAGCAGCAGCATGTGAAGAAAAATTCAGAAGAGAAGGCGTAGCTGTTACTCTTACAGTAACACCTTGCTGGTGCTATGGTTCTGAAACAATGGATATGGATCCTACAACAATCAAAGCTGTATGGGGATTGAATGCAACAGAGAGACCAGGAGCTGTATACCTTGCATCTGTACTTGCTACACATGCACAGAAAGGACTTCCGGCATTTGGTATCTACGGACATGATGTAGTTGATGCTGACGATTCTGAAATCGGCGATGACATCAAAGAAAAATTATTAAGATTTGGACGTGCAGCAGTAGCAGCAGCTTCTATGAGAGGTAAATCATACTTACAGATTGGTTCTATCTGTATGGGTATTGGTGGATCAATCATTGATTCTGACTTTATGGAATCTTATTTAGGTCTTCGTGTAGAGTCTGTTGATGAGGTGGAAATCATCCGTCGTATGACAGAAGGAATTTATGACGAAGCTGAATTCCAGAAAGCTATGGCTTGGGCTAAAGAGAAATGCACAATTGGATTCGACAAGAACCCTGATTGGGTAAAAATGAGCGACGAAAAGAAAGAAGAGCAGTTCGAGTTCGTTGTTAAGATGGCAGTTATCATCAAAGATTTGATGAATGGAAATAAGAACCTTCCAGAAGGATGCGAAGAGGAGATGGTTGGACATAACGCAATCGCAGCTGGATTCCAGGGACAGAGACAGTGGACAGACTTCTATCCAAACGCTGACTTTGCTGAGGCAGTATTAAACACATCATTTGACTGGAACGGAGCTAGAGAGCCATACGTACTTGCTACAGAGAACGACGTATTGAACGGACTTGGAATGTTATTCATGAAACTGTTAACAAATAGAGCACAGATGTTTGCAGATGTTCGTACATACTGGAGCGGAGATGCTGTTAAGAGAGTAACAGGATATGAAATCGAAGGAAAAGCAAAAGAGGCTGATGGATTTATTCACTTGATTAACTCTGGAGCTTGCTGCCTTGATGCTTGTGGCGAAGTAAAAGACGCTGATGGAAATGCAGTTATGAAACCATGGTATGAAATGACAGAAGAAGATCAGGATAAAATTATGGCAGCTACAACATGGAATGCAGCTGATAATGGATACTTCCGTGGTGGCGGATTCTCTTCTCGTTTCGTAACAAGAGCAGAAATGCCGGCTACAATGATTCGTCTGAACTTAGTAAAAGGTTTAGGACCGGTTCTTTACATTGCTGAAGGATGGACATTAAATCTTCCAGAAGAAGTATCTGATACATTGTGGAAGAGAACAGACTATACATGGCCATGTACATGGTTTGCACCAAGATGTACAGGAGAAGGTGCATTTAAGTCTGCTTATGATGTAATGAACAACTGGGGAGCTAACCATGGTGCTATTTCTTATGGTCATATTGGTGCTGACCTTATTACAATGGCATCTATGTTAAGAATTCCAGTATGTATGCATAACGTACCAGAAGAAGATATCTTCAGACCAGCTGCATGGACAGCATTTGGTATGGATAAAGAAGCTGCTGATTACAGAGCTTGTGCTGCATACGGACCATTTTACAAATAATTTGATGTAAAATAAATGAAAGGGGCACTCTATTAAGGGTGCTCCTTGATGATAAAAAATAATTAAATTCGGAGGAATAAACAATGTTAAAAGGAATTCCAAAAATTTTATCTCCAGAACTTTTGATGGTATTAGCTGAGATGGGACACAGCGATCGTATTGTTATTGCTGATGGTAATTTTCCGGCAGAGTCTATGGGAAAAGATAGCATCGTAATTCGTTGTGACGGACATGGTGTACCAGAAATTCTGGATGCAATTCTTCAGGTTTTTCCATTGGATACATATGTAGAAAAGCCAGTAAACTTGATGGAACTTATGCCTGGTGACGTCGGTAAAGTTGAAACACCGATCTGGGATACATACAAAGAAATCATTGCAAAACATGATGAACGTGGAGCTGATGCTGTTGGTAATATTGAAAGATTTGCTTTCTATGATGAAGCCAAAACAGCATATGCAATCATCGCTACAGGAGAGTCTGCAATTTACGCAAATGTAATGCTGCAGAAAGGTGTAGTAACAGAATAAAAAAAGATAAAAAATGTCTTGTAGAGGAGGAATCCTTTGCAGGACATTTTTTTTTGTGAAATACTGCTAAAATAAATTCGGATAATGTATGACGTTTGATTGTACCTTGTGAAAATATGATTAAAAATGTCAATAGATATAAAAAGATAGTAAAAGCAATAAAATTATTGCAAAAGAAACGGAATGCCGAAAACGAGGTGCACCTAAGAGCATACAGGCTACATGAATCAGGGGATAGAGGATTTCCGATTTCTGTGGTATATTTAAGACGTTAGTTTCAATATATTTGTAAAGATAGGACAGAGAGAATAGGAAAGAATCGGAAGATGAAAAAGACGTGGTTTCGTAATAAAACAGAAACAATGTGGTTGGAAATTGGACTTGCAGTGGCACTTATATTATGTCTTGGAGTGGCAGGAATTAGAGAAAAGAAAAGTTTTGAGATACAGCCCCCAAAAGACGTTGTAAGGCAAAAGGAGGAAATCGCAAAGAAGGTAAAAGAAACTCCGAAGGAGACGGAAGAGGTGATTGCTGCAGGGCAGTATCCGATTATGGGGAAAAGTTCTGTTACAGAAGAAGATATGATCCGGTATTTTCAGGCATCAGGAAAGGTATATCCCGCAGATGCACTGGCAAAGGGAGGAGCAGAGTCTCTTGAAACTTTTTGCAGGATTTATATAGAAGAAGCAGAGGCAGAAGGAATCCGTCCGGAGGTTGCTTTTGCGCAGACGATGAAAGAGACGGGATTTCTTCAGTACGGAGGAGATGCTTCTATTGAGCAGTTTAATTTTGCAGGGTTGGGGACAACCGGAGGCGGTGTGCCGGGCAATTCTTATCCAGATGTCCGTACCGGAGTGAGAGCCCAAATCCAGCATTTGAAAGCATACGCCACAACAGATGTGCTGAGTCAGGCGTGTGTGGATGAAAGATATGAATATGTAATCAAGGGGAGCGCTCCTTATGTGGAATGGCTTGGGAAAAATGAAAATCCAGAAGGTCAGGGATGGGCGACAGCAGAAGGTTACGGATATTCGATTGTAGAGATGATTCAAAAAATGAAAGGATAAGATTGGTATGTTTTTTCTTTTTCAGGCAATACTCTAAGAAACAGGAAAAGAAGGTGCAGAAAATGTCTGATAAAAAGAAGAAACCAATTGATTTGAAAAATCTGGAACCGGATGAAAAATTAAAATATGAAATAGCAGAAGAACTCGGTCTTTTGGATCGAGTTCTGAAAGATGGATGGAAAACACTTTCATCCAAAGAAACCGGAAGAATCGGAGGTATGGTGGCAAGGCGGAGAAAAGGAGACAGCGTTCGGAAAATGGATTCATCTGCGGCGGATTAGGACGAATCCGTAAATTGTACCTAAAAAGGTTGAATATTTAGAAACTTTTTGATACAATTGTACGGCTGGGAGTAGGAAACGGGTGGATATTATGAATCGAAAGCTTGACGTATTTGGTATAGGCATTACAGTGCTTACGGCAAAGGAAACAATGAAAACTGCAATGCAGTATCTGGAATCAGAGACAGTGCATGCGGTTGAGATTATAACGTTAGAGATGTTGATGCAAGAGAAAGATGATGAGGTCTGGAGAGGACAGGTACAGCAATTGGACCTTGTACTGCCGGGAGAAAAAGCGCTTTTTGCAACAACAGAACTCTGTGATCGAACGATACTCAAAGATTTGGAAAATCGAACATTTTTGCGTATGTTTTTTAGATATTTAAAGAAAAATAAAAAGACAATCTATCTTCTGGCGGAAAGAGAAGAAGAACTGGAGAAGATGAAAGCGTTTCTGAAAGGTTATTCACATAATCTTGTGATTGTTGGAGAGGCGGTTCTTTCCCCAGGGAATGATTCGGAGGAAACTGCTATTAATGAAATTAACGGTGTGGAACCGGCGTGTATTTTGTCTGGATTATCTTCTCCGTATGGAGAGCAGTTCATTGTCAGAAGTAAGGCGCTGTTGAATGCAAGGCTTTGGATCGGTGGAATTCTTTCGCTGTCAAGAATGGCGGAAAAGAAACCAATTGAAAAATTGGGGGCATTTATCCGTAAAAAGATTTTTTGCTACCAGATTGAAAAGCAAAAACATTAATTTTTTGTATACTCTGTATAGACATAAAAAATGAATATTTTATTAAAAGTATGAGGAAATGCATAAAAAAGATGGATTTCCTCTTTATTTTTTTGTGCTTTTGCATTAATATATATAATACACAGGTATGAAAAGATGTTTTACACCATAAAAAATTGTGAAAAATGCACATGTGTAAATGGATGAGCGGAGGTTGCAGTCATGATTACAAATCAAATACTTCTGAATACAATAGAAGGATTAAAGGGAATCTGCCGGATTGATTTTTGTGTATACGATACAGATGGAAAAGTTCTGGCAGGAACAATTGAGAATGGGCAGGAGTTTGAAAGCGCGGTTCTTTCTTTTAGTCAATCGCCGGCAGAGAGCCAGACGATACAGGGATGTCAGTTTTTTAAAGTATTTGATGAGCAGCAGCTGGAATACATTCTGCTCGCGGTTGGTGAGGATGAAGAGGCTTATATGTTAGGAAAGCTGACGGCATTTCAGATTCAGAATTTATTAGTGGCATATAAGGAGCGGTTTGACAAGGATAATTTCATCAAAAACTTGCTTTTGGATAACTTGCTTTTGGTAGATATTTACAATCGTGCAAAAAAATTACATATTGACACAGAGGTAAAACGTGTTATCTTTATTATTGAGACATCACATGAGAAAGACAGCGCTGCTTTAGATAATGTCCGTAATCTTTTTGGTACAAAAGCGAAGGACTTTATTACTGCAGTAGATGAGAAGAATATTATCGTCGTAAAAGAGCTGTCAGCCAGAGATGGCAGCAAAGAATTAGAGAAGATGGCAAGAGAGATGCTGACCCTTCTGCAGGAGGAGACGAAGGATGAGCATATTCATATTGCTTATGGTACAGTGGTGAATGATATCAAGGAAGTATCCAAGTCTTATAAGGAAGCGAAACTGGCTTTAGACGTGGGAAAGATTTTCTTTGATGAAAAAGATATTGTAGCATACAGCACACTTGGAATCGGCCGTTTGATCTATCAGTTGCCGCTGCCTCTGTGCAAGATGTTTATCAAAGAGATTTTTGAGGGGAAATCTCCGGATGAATTCGATGAGGAGACATTGGCAACGATCAATAAGTTTTTTGAGAATAGCTTGAATGTATCGGAAACATCCAGACAGCTTTACATTCATCGAAATACACTGGTATATCGGTTGGATAAGCTTCAGAAAAGTACAGGCTTGGATTTGCGCGTTTTTGAAGATGCTATCACATTTAAGATCGCATTGATGGTCGTAAAGTATATGAAGTATATGGAAACCCTGGAGTATTAGAAGCTAGGAGTAGGATAATTAGGAGGAGCATATGATTGAATTAAAAAATGTAAGGAAAGAGTACTCAAAAGGGCATGCAGCTCTGAATGGAGTCTCTGTAAAGATTGAACGGGGAGAGTTTGTATTTATCGTGGGCGATAGTGGTTCCGGTAAGTCAACTTTGATTCGTTTGATTATGAAAGAATTGGAGCCCACAGAAGGTACAATTATTGTAAATGGGCAGAATCTGAATCGAATGAAACATCGAAACGTTGCTAAGTACAGAAGAGGTCTGGGCGTTGTGTTTCAGGATTTCCGTCTTCTGAAGGATCGAAATATCTATGAGAATATTGCTTTTGCACTGCGTGTAACAGAGACACCGAGCAGGGTTATCAAGAGGAAGGTACCTGCAGCATTGTCACTGGTTGGATTGGCGCAGAAATATAAGTCCTATCCAAAGGAACTCTCCGGTGGAGAGCAGCAGCGTGTAGCAATTGCAAGAGCGATTGTCAATGAGCCTGCTATTTTGTTGGCAGATGAGCCGACTGGTAACTTAGACCCGACAAATTCATGGGAGATCATGAGTTTGTTGAAAGAGGCCAATGAACGTGGAACAACAGTACTTGTTGTAACACATAACCAGGAAATCGTAAACGAGATGAACGAACGAGTAATTACGATGAAACAAGGCGCAATCGTAAGTGATGAACAAAAAGGTGGGTATATAGATGAGGATTAGTACATTAGGATACGTAGGAAAACAAGGTGTTAAGAACATCGGAAGAAATAAAATGTTTTCGTTGGCTGCTGTGGCGACGATGTCAGCATGTATTTTTCTTTTCGGTTTATTCTTTTCTATACTGTTGAATTTTCAATATATTATTAAGTCGGCAGAAGAAGGTGTTGCAATTACTGTATTTTTTGAGGAAGATGCAACACAATCTCAAATTGAAGAGATTGGAGAGAAACTGGAAAGCAGGGAAGATGTGTCGGAAGTCAATTATGTATCGGCAGACGAAGCATGGGAAAAATTCCAGAAAGAATATTTCAAAGATAACCCGGAACTTGCAGAGGGATTTAAGAACGATAATCCACTGGCAGGATCTGACAACTATGAAGTATATATGAAGGTAGTCGAAGACGACGGGGCAAGTATCGTTTCAAAAGGACGTTCGCTTTCCAAGACGCAGCAAGATCTTGTAAAATTTGCCAGAGGTCTGGATGGAGTGAAAAAGGTCAATAAATCAGACGTTGTTGCAAATACATTATCCAGTGTGAATGTGCTCGTTGGATATGTTTCTATAGCGATTATTGCAATCTTATTTGGAGTTTCTATTTTCTTGATCAGTAATACAGTTTCTATGGGTATTACAGTTCGAAAAGAAGAAATTGCAATTATGAAGTATATTGGTGCAAAAGACTTTGTAGTACGATCTCCGTTTGTGATTGAGGGATTGATTATGGGAATTGTCGGTGCGGTAATTCCACTGGTTCTCCTGTATGTATTATATGGCAAAGCAGTTGAATATATACTTGAAAGATTTAGTATTTTGACTAATATTATCGATTTCCTTCCGGTAATGAGCGTATATCGTTATCTGTTGCCGATTGGACTGCTGATGGGAGTCGGTATTGGATTTGTTGGAAGTTTCTTTACAGTACGCAAACACCTGAAAGTATGATGGATAAGGGTATAAATAGTTAATAAGGTGAGTAAAATGAAAAGATATAAAAGACGAATGGGAAGTCTCCTGCTGGTGTTGGTACTGTCTCTTGGAACAGTTATGAATGTGCAGGCGGTTACAATCGATGAGGCACAGCAAAAAGCAGATCAGTTGGAAGAAAAGAAAAATGCTGCTGAAACAGAAAAGAAGTCATTGGCAGAACAATTGAATAAAATTGTGGAAGAGATGAAGGCAGCGGAGAAAAAGCTTACAAAAAAGCAGAGTGAGATTGAAGAGGCAGAACAAAAGCTGCTAGAGGCAAAAGTAGAAGAAAACAATCAATATGAAAGCATGAAGAAACGAATTAAATTCATGTATGAAAATGGAAGTTCACAAGTGTTGGAAGTATTGATTGAAAGTGAAAGCATTGGCGATTTCTTGAATAAGGCTGAGTATGCACAGCAGTTGTCAGAATATGACAGAGACCAGCTGACTGCATTTCAGGAAGTGGTGAAGGAAGTTGAAGCAGAAGAAACTTCTCTGAAAAAGGAATATGCAGAGTTGGAGACTTTGCAGAATGACTTGATTACGAAACAGACAAGTGTGCAGAAGACATTGGATGAAAAGAAATTGCAGATTTCCAATTTGGAGAAGGAAATCGGGGACAATGCGAGTGTTCTGAAAGATTTGATTGCACAGGCGGAAGAAGAGAGAAAGAAACAGGAGCAGCAACAGCAGAGCGGTGGCAATGGAGGTACCGGTGGTTATGTGCCTCCGAGTTCCGGAAATGTTGTAACAGGAAATGGTCAGTTTACACATCCATGTCCGGGCGCTGTGATTACCAGTACGTTTGGATGGCGTGATTTTGACAATTCTTTCCATAACGGTCTGGATTTGGCTGCACCGACAGGAACTCCTACATATGCTGCGGCTTCCGGTCGTGTTCTGTATGCAAGATGGAGTGACAGCGCCGGCAACTGGGTTGTTATCGACCATGGAAATGGCTTTGTTACAAAGTACATGCACCATGATTATTATACTGTAAGAGAAGGGCAGTATGTAGAAAAAGGTCAGCAGGTAGGTGTTGTTGGAAACACCGGTAATTCCTTTGGCGCACATCTGCATTTTCAGGTTGAATTGCATGGAAACCCAGTGGATCCATTGTTATATTTGTAATTTAAAAAGGTTGGACTATTTATGAAAAAAGACAACAGATTTTTAAAAGGGGCGCTTGTTGGCGCCCTTACTATGTTTTGTGTGATTGTGCTTGGAGGAGGACTTTTAAAAGGTGTTTCGTCTTTGGGAATTCTTCCGGCATTTTCCGAAAAGGGAAAAATTGAACAAAAATTAAATCTTCTGGAAAATATTGTGGATCGTTATTATCTTTATGAAGATGAGGTGGATGAAGAGCAGATGACAGAAGGGCTATATGCGGGTTATCTTGCGGCACTTCAGGATCCTTATACGATGTATTTTACAGAGGAGGAAACAAAGGAATTGTTCCAAAGTGTATCCGGAGAGTTCTACGGAATCGGCGCAATGCTTTCTCAGGATGTGAAGGCTGGAACAATCACGATTACACAGGTCTATGAAGATTCACCTGCAGAAAAAGCAGGATTGCGAGAAGGCGATATTTTAATTCAAGTAGATGAACATCAGATTACAGAAGAAAGTCTAGATGAGATTGTGACGTGGATCAAGGGAGAACAGGGATCAGAAGTGGTTCTGCGTGTGCTGCGTGATGGAACAGAAGTTGAGCTGAAAGCAGTTCGTGATATTGTAAAGACTGTAACAGTTCAATATGAAATGAAAGACGACGGGATTGGATATCTCTATATCCAGGAATTTGATGACGTGACGGTGGATCAGTTCAAGGAAGGTCTGGAGGCATTGGAATCCCAGGGAATGAAAGGACTTGTAATCGATATTCGAAACAATCCGGGAGGAAATTTGGATACCGTTGTAGAGATGCTGCAGATGTTACTTCCGGAAGGAGATGTTGTATCTATCCGGAATCGGGATGGAGAACAGGAAAAATATACCTGCGATGGTAAACATGTATTTAACAAACCGTTGGCAGTTCTGGTAAATCAATACAGTGCGAGTGCATCAGAGATTTTTTCCGGAGCAATTCAAGATTATGGAATTGGAAAGATTGTAGGAATGACGACCTATGGAAAGGGTGTTGTTCAGGATATTTTGGATTTGGGAGATGGCACGAGTATGAAACTGACTACGGCGGAGTATTTCCTGCCTAGTGGACGAAGTATCAATAAGCAGGGAATTACGCCGGACGTAGAAGTGGAATTTGCATATGATGAGGCAAATCCGGAGTATGATAATCAGTTAGAGAAAGCAATGGATGTAGTGCGAAATGAAATAAAATAATTTTCAAATCCGGCACTCCATAATATAGTCATCCATGACAAATCCGTTTCCGATATCTGCTTTTTGGGTGTCGATTGTCTGAAAGCCAAGATGGCGGTAAACGGCAAGAGAACTGTCGTTGTGCTTGTTACATGTCAGCCAGATGGAGCACAATCCACGTTCTTGACAAAGTGATTTTAAAAATGCAAAGGTCTGTGTGGCGAGATGTCGCCCACGGGCCTCTTTTTTTAGATATAATTTACTTAGAAATAATTTTCCATCCTGTGGATGGATGCCGCAGTATCCACAGAAATCTGTGTTGTCGAAGATCTGGTAATATTCGTATCCATCGGTAAGCTGTCTTTTCAGTGCAGGGAAGGACTGGAATTTGTCCAGCATATATTCGACCTGTGCTGTACCGATAATGGATGTGAAATGTTCATGCCAGATGGTATCTGCAAGAATTGCGATTTGCTGCAATTGTTCGTCGTTTACTGCTTGTTTGATTTGAAAATTTGATGTCATAAGTATACCCCCTTAGTATATGAAACAAGTTTTGTTACGATTTGTTTTCTAGTATACCAGTTTTTATTCAAAGATGCGATAATCGAATGAAGTTATAAATAATTTATTAAATTTAGCACTCGCCTCAAATGAGTGCTAAATTTCTGTTGACTTTTAAAAATTGCTGTATTAGAATACATGTTAGACGCTAGGAAGGTTTCATTTTAAACAACATAGAAAGAGTATATAAAAAAGGAGTGTTTCAAATGGGAACAAAAAGAGGAAACTTATCAATTGACAGTGAAAACATTTTTCCGATCATTAAAAAATGGGTATATTCAGACCATGATATTTTTGTCAGAGAATTGGTATCTAACGGTTGTGATGCAATCACGAAGTTGAAAAAGCTGGATATGATGGGTGAGTATGAACTGCCGGAGGATTACAAGGCTAAGATTCAGGTTATTGTAAATCCGGAAGAGAAGACTTTGAAGTTTATTGATAACGGTCTTGGAATGACTGCAGATGAAGTAGAAGAGTATATTACACAGATTGCATTTTCCGGTGCAACACAGTTTTTGGAAAAGTATAAAGATAAGACAACAGATGATGAGATGATCGGACATTTCGGTCTGGGATTTTATTCCGCATTTATGGTGGCTGATGAGGTGCATATTGATACACGTTCTTATCAGTCTGATGCAGTGCCGGTACATTGGGTAAGCAATGGTGGTACAGAGTATGAGATGCAGGATGGAAATAAAACAGAAGTAGGTACAGAGATTACGTTGTATCTGAATGAGGATTGTCTGGAATTTTCCAACGAATATCGTGTAAGAGAAGTTTTGGAAAAATATTGCACCTTCATGCCTGTTGAGATTTTCCTGTCCAAGGCAAATGCAGAGCCAGAGTATGAGACGATTGATGAAGCGGATGTACTGGAGACAGATGAAGTTGTAGAGCATATTACAGAAGAGGTTAAAGAAGGCGAGGAAGGCGAACCAAAACAGAAGGCAAAGATTGTAAAACGTCCAGTGTCTTTGAGTGATATACATCCGTTGTGGACAAAGAATCCAAGTGAGTGTGAAAAGGAAGAATATATCGAATTTTACCGTAAGGTATTTATGGATTATAAAGAGCCGTTGTTCTGGATTCATTTAAATATGGATTATCCATTTAATTTGAAAGGTATTTTGTATTTCCCGAAGATTAATACAGAATACGATTCCATTGAGGGCACAATTAAATTATATAATAATCAGGTATTTATTGCAGATAATATCAAAGAAGTGATTCCGGAATTCCTGATGGTATTGAAAGGGGTAATCGATTGCCCTGATTTGCCGTTGAATGTATCCAGAAGTGCATTGCAGAATGATGGATTTGTAGGAAAAGTGGCAGACTATATTTCTAAAAAAGTTGCGGATAAGCTGAATGGTATGTTTAAGACAGACCGCGAGAATTATGAGAAATATTGGGATGACATCAGTCCGTTTATCAAGTTTGGTTGCTTGAAGGATGAAAAATTCGGAAAGAAAGTGAAAGATTCTATCTTATATAAAAATCTGGAGCATAGTTATGTAACTCTGGAAGAGTATATTCAAGCGGAAAAAGAGGCAAAAGGACTTACAGACACAGAAGAACAAGCAGAAACAGTGGAGAATACTGAGGCTGAAGCAGGGGATGGAGAGAAAAAAGAATCGGAGAAACTGACGGTATATTATGTTACCGATGAACAGCAGCAGAGTCAGTATGTGAAGATGTTCAAAGAGCAGGGACAGCAGGCGGTTGTTTTGAACCACAATATTGATACTGCATTTGTTACTTATATGGAACAGCAGAACGAGGACATTAAGTTCCAGAGAATTGATGCGGATGTTTTGGATGCATTGAAGGAGGAAGTGTCTGAAGAAGAAAAAGAGAATTTCCAGAAAACAACGGATAGTCTTGTAGAAATCTTCCGAAAAGAATTAAATAATGATAAATTGGAAGTGAAGGTTGAGAATCTGAAAGATGAGAATGTTGCATCTATGGCAGTCCTTTCAGAAGAATCCCGCCGTATGCAGGAAATGATGAAGATGTATGGTATGGCAGGAATGGATCCGGCGATGTTTGGAGGGCAGGCAACATTGATTTTGAATGCAAACCATCCGCTTGTGAAATTTGTGGTAGAGCATAAGAGAAGTAAGAGTGTACCGATTATCTGTAAACAGTTGTATGATTTGGCAATGCTGGCACATAAACCATTGAATCCAGAGGAAATGACAGCGTTTGTACAGAGAAGTAATGAAATTATGATGTTGCTGACAAAGTAAGAGACAGCGCAGATAAAATTGCATAAAAGGAAAAGATGTTTTGGAATTACAGCTAGATAAGTGATTTCAAAACATCTTTTTTATTTGTCGTGAAACACAATATGTTGTACTATACTTTTAGACAAAATCAATATTATGTAGAATAAGGAGATGGGTGGAATCATAAATATCGCTATAACGGAGAGCGTTTTGATCAGTGGCTGGATCGGATTTCCGGAGGAATTGAACCGATTTATGCAAATTATTATGAACGGAAAACAGAGTCTCTGCATGGGGTTGATGTCTATTACAAGGTGTATACAAAGATTGTAGAACAATATATGAAGGAGCATGGAATTACAGCAGGAAGGTGCAGACAAGAAACAGGAAAAGAAAAAAGCTCCAAAACCAAAAGCAGTCACCGGCGTATCCGAGGATAAGATCCTCTGTCGGAATGCGGGGAGCCGCTTGCATTTGAAGGCGGCTGCAATGTGTGCAAGAACTGTGGCTGGAGCAAGTGTTATTTATGGATGAGCAGAGGGTGTAAGCTGCTGTTTATTCTTCGATTATGTGTATTTCCAAATAATCAAAATCAATTGAATCTACAAAATTATCTTGATAGAAACGGGCTTTGTCGTGGCGTTTAAATTCTGCAATGGTAGAATCCAGCCAGATCGGCTTGCTTAGATCAAATTCATAGCAGATGGCATCCAATGCATGAAATATTTTATGTGTGCGGGTGTCATCTGTTTCATCACAAATGACTGTATCGCGCAGCATTCTATTATCTTTGAAGAGTTTTCCCCATAAACGAAACATAATTTATTACCTCTTTTCCATGATTTAGAATGAGTATAGCATTCCGTCGGGCTGGTTGCAAGTGATGTATAGAAATACAGGGGGCAGGCAAAAGATACTGGATATTTGAAAAGGATAATGCTATAATGGCAGAGCGTTGTCAGGTGACAAGACAATTAAGAGGAGGAACGAAAAGCGATGAAGAGTATTTTGGACAGAATCTTTGTAGATGGTCTGGGTGGGATGGCACAAGGATTGTTTGCAACACTGATCATAGGAACAATTATCCAACAGATTGGGAATCTTGTTGGCGGAAATACCGGAGAATTGATTTTTCTTGTGGGAAAGATGGCGGCGGCTATGACCGGTGCCGGAATTGGTGTTGGAGTTGCGAGAAAGTTTAATGCGGAGCATCTTGTTGTCGTATCGGCAGCAACGGCAGGAATGATCGGAGCATTTGCAACACAGATTCTCTCCGGCACAATTATGGACGGAAATACAGTGCTGCTTTCCGGGCCTGGAGAACCGTTGGGAGCATTTTTGGCTGCATATCTGGCTATAGAGGTGGGGAGTCTGATCGCAGGAAAAACGAAACTGGACATTATTGTAACACCCCTGGTATGTATTGGAACGGGTTCTCTGATCGGTCTGCTTCTGGGACCGCATATTTCCCGGTTTATGGGATGGCTGGGCGCAATGATCAATTGGGGAACAGAGCAGCAGCCGTTTTTGATGGGAATCATTGTGTCTGTGTTGATGGGAATGGTGCTTACTCTTCCAATCAGTTCAGCGGCGATTGGAATTATTTTAAATTTATCCGGTTTGGCAGCAGGTGCGGCTACGATCGGATGTTGTTGCAATATGGTAGGATTTGCAGTGGCAAGTTTTCGGGAAAACAAATTCGGTGGTTTGTTGGCACAGGGAATTGGAACGTCTATGCTGCAGGTACCGAATATTGTACGACATCCACAGATTTGGTTGCCGGCAATTTTATCCAGTGCAATACTGGGACCTGTAGGTACCATGGTCTTTCATATGACCAATAATGCGACTGGGTCTGGAATGGGAACGGCAGGTTTGGTAGGACAGATTATGACGTGGCAGGTAATGACACAGATAGAACCGCCGGCAGTTGTGATGCTGAAAATGTTGGTGATCCAGATTATTCTTCCGGCAGTGCTGACCTTATTGTTTGCAGAATTTATGAGAAAGAAAAAATGGATCAAGTACGGGGATATGAAATTAGATTTGTAAGAGCAACGATTGAAATCTTTGAAAAATTTTCTAGATGGATTTCTTAAAAAATAGTGAAATTTGTGACAGATAAAAGGTGCTGTGGTATAATGTATTATAAGAATTATTTATAAGATATTTGTTTATTTATAAGATATCAGTCTTTATAAGTTGAGACTGCTTATAAGAAATCGGTTACAGAGAGGAGTTATACGATTGGGAGGAGAACGGCAAGTCGGAGATGCAATTCGGAATTATGAAGACGTCGACAGTTGGAAGACGGTCATTTTCCTGTACAATGCAGCATTAAAAGAAGTTGGTACCAAGCTGGAGATTTTGAATGATGAGTTTCAGCATGTGCATAAGTACAATCCGATTGAACACATTAAGACGCGGATTAAGTCACCGGAGAGCATTGTTAAAAAATTAAAACGAAATGGATATGAGACATCGATCGAGAACATGGTAAAATATATCAACGATATTGCAGGTGTGCGGTTGATCTGTTCTTTTACTTCCGATATTTATCGCCTTGCGGAAATGATCGGGAATCAAAGTGATTTGAAAGTGCTGACGATCAAAGATTATATCAAGAATCCAAAAGAAAGTGGATATAAGAGCTACCATATGCTTGTGTCCGTTCCGATTTTTTTATCAGACAGTGTAGTTGACACAAAAGTCGAGATACAGATTCGGACAATTGCGATGGATTTCTGGGCAAGTCTGGAGCATAAGATTTATTATAAGTTCGAGGGAAATGCGCCGGAGTATATCAGTCGTGATTTGCGTGAATGTGCACAGATGGTTTCGGAACTGGATGATAAGATGCTTTCGTTGAATGAGGCGATTCAGGAGTGCCTGAGGGAAAAGAATGCGCATACAGAGCAGAAAATGAAGATGGATGAAGTTACGGAGAATTTAATTGGCAGCAAGAGAGAACAGAACACATTGACGATGTATAGTTGATCTTTATTGGGAAAATTAATACGAATGATGGGAAAGGTGTTTTCAGGGGTTGCGTGAAAACACTTTTTTCGATTATTATAGCAGTAGACAGATTGTCAGTTAGAAAAGGAAAACGAGGGTGGCAAGATGGCGAGAGAAGTAAAAAATAAATTTATGGAAGTTGGCGTGGGGAGTATCTTATATCTTCTTGCACTTTTTGCGGTTCGGCATTGGGACGTGGTCGGAGGAGCAGAACTTTTTGTATATCTGCTTGCGTATATTACATTGACTGCCGGAATTTTTTTGCAGATGGTAAAAAACGCTCGGCATTTTCAATTTTTTGATGAAAATTTTCTGATGCTTTTGGCAACAATCGGAGCGATGGTGATTGGAAAATATGCAGAAGCGGTTGGGGCAATGCTGTTTTTTCAAATCGGAAAGTTGATTGAAACAGTTTCAATGAGCCAGACGAAAAAATCAATTGCAAAGTATATGGATATTCGCCCAGATACTGCCAATAAGAAAAGTGGTTCCGGTGAGGCAGTGGTAGAACCGTCGGAATTGAACATCGGAGATATCATTATTATCAGACCGGGAGAAAAAATCCCCGTAGATGCAATGGTAACAGCAGGAGTCAGCACAGTAGATATGAAAGCGCTGACCGGTGAGGCGGAACCGGAAGAGGTGAAGATTGGAACAAAGCTGTTTAGTGGCAGTATCAATCTGAGCGGACTTTTGGAAGCTAGGGTGATGAAAGTTTATGCAGAATCGACGGCTTCACGTATTATGCGGCTTGTGGAAGATGCCAATCAGAAAAAATCAAAAAAAGAGAATTTTGCAGATCGGTTTACAAGATATTATACGCCGTTTGTGACCTTGCTGGGAATTTTGGTTATGATTCTTCCACCTATGATGATGCCGTCTCATGATACGGAAATTTGGATGTATCGAGGCTTAATCTTTCTTGTTGCAGCATGTCCACTGGGGCTGTTGATTTCTGTTCCGCTTGCATTTTTGGGTGGAATTGGTGCGGCATCCAAACAGGGCGTGATGATTAAGGGGAGTAATTATCTGGAAGCATTGTCAGAAACAGAGACTTTTATTTTTGATAAAACAGGTACCTTGACAAAAGGAGTATTTCATGTAAAAGAAGTATGTCCAAGAGGGGGCTCTGCGGAGGAACTTCTGGAAATCACGGCTTATGCAGAGGCCTATTCCAATCATCCGATTGCGGTCTCTTTGAAAGAGGCCTATGGAAAAGAAATCGATACGATGAGAGTCCAGGAAGCAAAAGAACATCTCGGGTATGGTGTGGAGGCTTTGCTTGATGGAAGAAAGGTATATATCGGCAATTCTAAGTTTATGAATAAACTGGGGCTGTACTATCATCCGGTTACATCTGTTGGAAGTGCAGTACATGTAGCAGTTGAAGGGGAATACAAAGGATATATTCTGATTGCGGATGTGATGCGTAAGGATGCCAAAAAGACTGTACGGTGGCTGAATCGTCATCAACTGGAAGTGGTGATGCTGACCGGTGATAATGAGCGTGTTGCAGAGGATGTTGCAAAACAGTTGGGAATTGAAAGTGTATACGCCAATCTTATGCCGGAAGATAAAGTAGAGCAACTGGAAGAATTTATGGAAAGTCAGATGGAACAGGAAAAACTGGCATTTATCGGAGATGGAATCAATGATGCTCCGGTTTTGGCAAGAGCAGATGTCGGAATTGCCATGGGCGGATTGGGGGCAGATGCAGCTTTGGAAGCGGCAGATATTATTTTGCTGGAGGATGAACCGTCCAGGATCATCAATGCCATTCGAATTTCCAGAGGGACGGTGCGTGCCGTAAAGCAGAACCTTGTATTTGCTATCGGGATGAAGGTATTGCTTTTAATTATGGCATTTTTTGGATATGTGACAATGCAGGATGCGATTGTTGCTGATATGGGAATTATGCTGATTAATATTCTGAATTCATTCTGGGTAATCAAGTATCCGGAATAGAAAGTGGGAGAAGAGCGTGTAATGGGTGTAAAAAGGAAAAGACGAAGGAATTATAAGAAAGAGAGAAGACAATTACTGATGATCTGGGTGCTGATTATTTTGGCAGTTATTTTGTTGGGAGTTTCAGGATATGCGCTGTTTCAGGCGTTTCAGAAACCTTCTGCGGAAGAATTGCTGGAGAAGGGATTTCAGCAGATGCAGGAAGAGGATTATGAAGGTGCAAAAGATTCTTTTCAAACAGTAATTGAAATGGAACAGATAGGTGTGGAAGGCGATTCTTCCAGAACTGATTCTCAGGATACTGCTTATATTGCGGAGGCTTATCGGGGACTGGGGCTGGTGTCTTTTGAGTTGGAACAGTATGAAGAGGTGCAGATGCATCTGCAGAAGGTGATTGAATTGAAAGGGGAGGAAACGCCTATCTTATATAATTTATTGGGGATTTCTGCCATGAAGCTGGAATCGTATGACAGTGCGCTGGAGGCTTTTGAACGTGGAATAGAATTTCCGGAAACAGAGACGTATCAGGATGCAGAAGGAAAAGAACAGACAGTAGATTATGCGGCAGTTCTTCAAGAGATGAAGTTCAACCGAATTGTCTGTCTGGAAAAACGATTGGATTGGGAGAAAGCAAAGGAAGCGATAGAAACATATATTAACGAATATCCGAACGACGAGACTGCACAGAAGGAAGCGGAGTTTTTATCGACTCGTTGAGAAAAGAGGAAGTAGATGGAGCAAAGAAATATCAAAAATCAATATCAGATTACCGAATATTGTCATCGATTTTTACGGGAGCATATTCGGGAAAATGATAGATGTATTGATGCTACTGCCGGAAATGGCTGCGATACAGAGTTTCTATGCAGTCTGACAGGAGCTGGTGGAAGAGTGTATGCCTTTGATATACAGGAGCAGGCGTTACAACGGACAAGGGAACGACTTCAAAGCGCGGGATATGAAGACCGCGCTGTTCTTATCCATGCGGGGCATGAAAAAATGACAGAATATATAAAAGAAGAGGTGCAGGCTGTTGTCTTTAACTTTGGATATCTTCCGGGTGGAGATCATACGATTGCCACATGTGCAGAAACCAGTCTTCAGGCAGTAGAGCAGGCGATGGAATTGTTGTGTCCCGGTGGGGTCATGAGCCTTTGCATTTACAGTGGAGGAGATACCGGGTATGAGGAACGAGAGTGTTTGTTGGCATTTTTAAAGAATCTGGACTCAAGAAAATGGCTGGTAATTGCAACGGAATATTTGAATCGAAAAAACCATCCGCCGATGCCTGTATTTGTGATTCGGATGGAATAAGGGAGAAGGGCAATGCACGTATATGATTTGAAAGAACAAGAAGAAAGGGTAATTCTCGTAGGTGTACAGACGGATGACAGTGAACCCGCAGAGGCCTCTTTGGATGAATTGGGAGAGCTGGCAAAAACAGCCGGAGCAGTTGTGACCGGAAGGCTCATTCAGAATCGGGAACAGATTCATTCTGCTACTTATATTGGAAAAGGGAAGATATTGGAACTAAAGGAGTTAGTGTGGGAAACAGATGCTACGGGAATTATCTGTGACGATGAACTGACATCTGTACAGATTGGCAATTTGGAAAAAGAGCTGGACTGTAAGATTATGGACAGAACACTTCTTATTTTGGATATTTTTGCGGCCAGAGCGGTATCCAGTGAAGGGAAGATTCAGGTGGAACTGGCACAATTAAAATATCGTGCCTCCAGGCTGGTAGGACTGAGGAGTTCGCTCTCCCGCCTGGGCGGAGGAATCGGAACTCGTGGACCGGGAGAGAAGAAACTGGAGATGGATCGGCGGTTGATTCGGGAGAGAATCAGTCGTTTGAAACGGGAATTAAAAGAAGTGGAACAGCATCGAGAACGAATCCGAACTCAGAGAAAGCAATCCCGGATGAAAGTGGCAGCGCTGGTAGGTTATACTTCGGCAGGAAAAAGCAGTATTGAAAATGCTTTGACAGGGGCAGGAATTTTGGAAGATGCGATGTTGTTCTCTACTCTGGATACCACAACCAGAGCATTGGAACTGGACGGAAAACAGCAGATATTACTGACAGACACTGTAGGTTTTATCCGAAAACTGCCACATCATCTGATAGAGGCATTTAAAAGTACGCTGGAAGAAGCAAAATATGCGGATATTATTCTTCATGTAGTCGATGCGTCCAATCCGCAAATGGACACACAGATGTATGTTGTGTATGAGACATTGCGGCAGTTAGGAGTAGAGGGAAAGCCTGTCGTTACATTGTTTAATAAACAGGATCGAGTACCGGATGCGGGAAATCTTCGGGATTTTCAGGCTGACTATACGTTGCATACGTCGGCAAAAACTGGACAAGGTCTGGAAGAACTCAAAACAGTTTTGTTAGAAATTCTGCGAAAAGAGCAGATTTATATCGAACGGCTGTATCCTTTTTCTGAGGCGGGAAAGATTCAAATGATTCGGCAGAGCGGACAACTGCTTTCTGAAGAATATACGGCGGAAGGGATTGCTGTGACCGCGTATGTGCCTCAGGAGATTTATGGGAAATTATAAAAAAGGATTTGTGAAATAAGAAATAAAAGGGGGCTTTATCTGACATTACATCAGATAAAGCCTCCGTCAAAGCCGATGATCTGCCCTGTCATGTAAGGATGATTCTCGGACAGATCAAAAACTAGTTCTGCTACTTCCTCAGGCGTACCGAATCTGCCGGCAGGAACTTCCTCCATCAGTTGTGTACGCTCTTCTTCCGAGAATTGGGCATTCATAACGGTGTCAATGACGCCACATGCGATGGCATTGACTTGAATGTTGCTGGGCGCAAGTTCTTTTGCAAGTGCCATAGTAAGCCCATTCAGTCCGGCTTTGGCAGCAGAGTAGGCAGCCTCACAGGAAGCGCCAGTACGTCCCCACATCGAGGAAATGTTGATAATCTTTCCCTGTTTTTGGGAAACCATATAAGGGATTGCTGCTCGACAGCAGTAAAAAGCGGACGAAAGATTGGTATTTAACAGGGAGGACCAGTCTGTGTCAGACATGTCTGTCAAAAGTCCGACATAGGAAATACCAGCGTTATTTACAAGTACGTCTAATCCTTCGGTGTAAGAAGAAATTGTCTGAAACATCCGGCGTACTTCATCTGCTTGTCCGACATTTCCGGCAACTGCGGTGCAGAGATATCCGTCAGCATTTAATGCTTCGCTTAACTGCGTAAGTTCACGTACGGAATGTCTGCAATTGATAAACACATGATAACCAGCCTGTGCAAAACGTTTTGCGCAGGCTTTTCCAATGCCTCGAGAGGCTCCGGTGATTAATACACATTTCTTTTTCATTGAATAAAACTCCATCTTTTTCTGTTCTTTTTTCAGTACTTTTTTTCTTCTAAAAGTATATCCATTATAACTGATTTCAATAAAATTGTATATGGATTTTCATTGTGATTCCATTGGTTGTGTGGTATGCTTTTAATAGATTGGATGGAGAAGCGGAATCGCAAAGGAGGGAAAACATGATCAATGAAGCCATTGAGTTTGCAACGAAGGCACACGAAGGGCAGTTCCGAAAAGGGACAAAACGGCCGTATATTGTACATCCGGTAGAGGTGGCAGATATCGTAACATCGATGACGCAGGATGAGGAAATTATTTGTGCAGCTGTTCTGCATGATACAATCGAAGATTGTGAAGGAGTAACAGCGGAGGTTTTGGAGGAGAGATTTGGTCAGCGGGTGGCCTCTCTTGTACAGTATGAAAGTGAAGACAAAACGAAGACATGGGAAGAACGGAAAAGAGCAACCATTCATCATTTGAGGGAGGTGCCACGTGAAGCACAGATGATTGCGCTTGCGGACAAGTTGTCTAATATGCGTGATATAGACCGGGATTATCCGAAGTTTGGAGAGGCATTCTGGCTTCGGTTCCGGATGCAGAGCAAAGCGGCGATAGGATGGTATTATAAAAGTATTCGGGATGTTTTGAAGGAGAATTTTGAAGATATTCGTGCTTATCAGGAATATTGTCAGCTTGTGCAGAAGCATTTTGGAGAGGAACCGGCTTCTATGGCATGGAAAGCAGAGATAAAAAGGAGCTTATAAGATGGGAAAAACAAAGGTAATATGTTTTGCAAATAATAAAGGGGGCAGTGGAAAGTCTACAACCTGCTCCAATGTGGGATATGGACTAACAATGCTTGGGAAAAAAGTTCTCTTGATTGATGGAGATATGCAGTTGAATCTTTCGTTGTCTCTGTTTGATGAAGACCGTGTACTGGCATTGGCTCAGAGTGACCGGAATCTATACGAAGGTATCCGCAGGCAAGAGGATTTGACAGGATATATTATTCATTCCGAATATGAAAATCTGGATTTGATTCCATCATCAACTTTGATGAGTTCTATAGAATATGAGTTATTTACAAAATGGCAGAGAGAATATATTTTAAAAAAATGTCTCTCGAATATTATAGAGACCGGAGTGTATGACTATATTCTTATTGATGCACCGCCTACACTTGGAGGATGGGTGATGAATATTTTGTGTGCATCAGATGAAATCATCATACCGGTAGAATCTTCCCCATGGGGGCTGTTTGGCTTGGGAAATATGTTTGAATTTCTGGAGCAGGTAAAACAGATTGCACCGAATCTGCAGATTGGCGGTGTTGTCATCACAAAAGTTGACACAAGGAAGAGTTATTTTAAACAAACGATAGATATGTTGCGCGAGTTAGAGGGGGTTCATGTATTTGATACATTTATCCGCGTGGACAGTGGGATTGAGTGGTCACAGGATAATCATACACCGATTATGGCGTACAAACGCAGCAGCCGCAGCGCAAAGGAGTATCTGGAATTGACGGAAGAGATTGCAGCGCTGTGATATAGAAGAAAAAGCGCAGAAAGCGGAAGTAAGTATGGATGGCGAATTATTAAAAGCGTTGTCAGTGATTACAGAAGAAGAGCAAACAATTCTGGATGGAAACAGAGGCATTGAACAGAAGAGATATACAGAGAAAAAGGAACTTATCGTAGATGCAGAAAAATTGATGCAGAAAGGAAAATTAATCCAAGTTCGTCCACACACCAGATTTGTACAGTTCCCGAAACACAGGCATAATTATGTAGAAGTAATTTATATGTGTCAAGGGACAACGACACACATCATAGATGGAAACAAAGTTATATTGGAAGAGGGCGATTTACTCTTTTTGAATCAACATGCAGAACAGGAAATCCTACCGGCAAAAGAGACAGACATTGCTGTGAATTTTATCATTCTCCCGGAGTTTTTTGATACTGCATTTTCTATGATGGGAGAAGAGGAAAATGCGCTGCGGGATTTTCTGATTGGGACATTGAGTGGCAATAATGGGTTGAGTTCCTACTTATATTTTCATGTAGCAGATATTCTTCCTGTGCAGAATCTTTTAGAAAATATGGTATGGACCATTTTTTTTAATATGGGAAATAAACGGAGTTGTAATCAGATTACCATGGGACTGCTCCTTCTTCAGTTGTTGAATTATATGGATAAAATGGAAGCAGGGGGCGGGAAATTCCAGGCAGAGTTGACCGGAATTGTTCTAGGTTATATTGAAGAACATTATAAGAACGGAAGCTTAACCGAACTGGCAGATATAATGAAGTATGATGTATACTGGCTGAGTCGCGAAATTAAGAAATGTACTGGGAAAACATATAAAGAACTTTTGCAGGAAAAGAGGATGAATCAAGCAAGGTATTTGATGGACCATACAAAACTTTCGGTAAATCAGATTATAGAATCTGTCGGATATGAGAATACCAGTTATTTTTATCGAAGGTTTAAGGAAAAATATGGGGTGAGCCCGAAGGGTTACCGGGAAAGAAAAAAATAGAATTTAGAGTGCAAATAAGGACGTTGTATTTCATAAATAGCGTCCTTTTTTTGTGCGGTTTTGAGAATTATAATGGAGACAGCAATGGTAGTAAAAGAGAAAGAAAGCAGGAGGCAGCAGTATGGAGAAGTATTATCTGGCTGTGGATATAGGGGCATCAAGTGGACGGCATATCCTTGCTACGATGTCAGAGGGAAAGATGCATTTAGAAGAAGTGTATCGGTTTTCAAACGGGATGGATCTTGTGAATGGAACCTTATGCTGGGATGTGGAACGATTATTTACAGAAATCAAAAAGGGATTGAAAAAATGTAAAGAAATGGGGAAGATACCGGTTTCTATGGGAATTGATACCTGGGCGGTGGACTATGTCCTTCTGGATAAGGAAGATCAGATTCTAGGAGAAACAGCAGGGTATCGTGACAGCCGTACAATCGGGATGGATGAAAAGGTATACGAGAGAATTTCGTTAAAAGAGTTATATGGAAGAACTGGGATTCAAAAACAGATTTTTAATACGATTTATCAGTTAATGGCAGTAAAGGAAAGACATCCGGAGTATATGGAAGAGGCGGAGACTATGCTGATGATACCGGATTATTTTCATTTCCTGCTGACAGGAGTAAAAAAACAGGAATACACCAATGCAACAAGTACACAGTTAGTCAATTCAAGGACAAATGATTGGGATTATGAATTGATAGAAATGTTAGGGTTCAATCGGACTATGTTTCAGCCGATTTCTATGCCGGGTACGGTTGTGGGAAATTTTACAAAAGAGATTCAGGCAGAAGTTGGATTTGATTGTAGCGTGGTTCTTCCAGCAACCCACGATACCGGCTCAGCAGTGATGGCAGTTCCTGCTAATGATGAGAATGCTATCTATATCAGTTCCGGAACATGGTCTTTGATGGGGATTGAGAAGAAAGAGGCAGATTGCTCAGAGGCAGCAAGAAAGGCAAATTTTACAAATGAGGGAGGATATGACTGCCGATTCCGTTTCTTGAAAAATATTATGGGATTGTGGATGATTCAGTCGGTGAAGAAAGAGTTTGAAGAAGAACTGTCTTTTGCAGAGATTTGCTCCAGAGCATCCGAAGAAACGATAGCATCACTTGTGGATTGTAATGATGAGAGTTTCTTTGCACCTTCAAGTATGATTTGTGCGGTACAGGATTTTTGTGAAAAGACCAGCCAGCAGGTACCGCGGACGGTGGGAGAGATTGCCGCAGTTGTCTATCATAGTCTTGCAAAATGTTATGGCGATACGGTGAAAGAAATTGAAGAAATCACAGGAAATACATACGATACGATTTATGTTGTCGGCGGTGGCGCAAACGCTGGATATCTGAATGAGTTGACTGCAAAATATACAGGAAAAAATGTATCTGCAGGTCCTGTTGAGGCAACGGCAATCGGAAATATTGCTGCCCAGATGCTGCATGATAATGTATTTGCATCTTTGTCGGAAATGAGAACTTGTATTGGAAAGTCATTTGATGTTAAATGGTATAAACCCAAGTAAAAATAGATAGCATGAAATGTAAATAACAGAAGAATATATGAAAAGAAGATCAGATTAACAGAAGAATATATTTTAGGAGGAAATGGAAATGACAAGATATGAATCAGCAAAAGAAATTTATGCAAAATTAGGTGTGGATACAGATGCTGCAATTGAAACCTGTATGCAGGTTCCGGTCTCTCTTCACTGCTGGCAGGGGGATGATGTGATTGGGTTTGACCATGATGGTCCGCTGACCGGGGGAATCCAGACAACAGGAAATTATCCGGGGAAAGCAAGAACCCCGGAAGAACTTCTTCAGGATATGGACAAAGCGATGAGTTTAATGCCTGGAAAAAAGAAAATTAATATACATGCATGCTATGCAATTTTTGAAGAAGGTGAATTTGCAGACCGAGATAAACTTGAGCCAAAACATTTTCAGAAATGGGTTGATTTTGCAAAGGAAAGAGGAATGGGATTGGATTTTAACCCTACCTTTTTCTCACATCCGAGGGTGAAGGATGGGCTGACGTTGTCAAGTCCCGATGAAGAAACTAGAAGGTTCTGGATTGAACATGGAAAAGCGTGCATTCGTATCGCCGGTTATTTTGCTCAGCAGACCGGAATCCCATGTGTGATGAATATCTGGACGGGAGATGGATATAAGGATGTGCCGGCGGACCGTATGGGGCCGAGGGTTCGATATAAAGAAGCGATTGATGAAATTCTTTCTGAACCATATGATCCAAAGATGGTAAAACCATGCGTAGAGTCTAAGGTATTTGGTATCGGAGTGGAAGCTTATACTGTTGGTTCCGCAGAATTTTCATTGAGTTATGCGGCTGCAAATATGGGAAAATGTCTTCCGCTGATGGATAATGGACATTATCATCCAACGGAGGTTGTTTCCGATAAAATTCCGGCGCTTTTGACGTTCTTCCCGGAGATTGCCCTGCATGTGACGCGTCCAATTCGCTGGGATTCTGATCATGTGGTGTTATTCGACGATGAAACAAAAGAAATTGCACAGGAAATTGTTCGTTGTGAGAATGGCTTGGAGCGTACTTATATTGCATTGGATTATTTTGATGCATCTATCAATCGGATTTCTGCATGGGTAACCGGATTCAGAAGTTTCCAGAAAGCTCTTTTAAATGCCCTTTGTACACCAAATGCAATGCTCAAAGAACTGCAGGATACCAATCAGATGACAAAGAAAATGGTATTGCAGGAGCAGTGTAAAACGCTTCCGCTGGGAGATGTGTGGGAAGAATATTGCCGAAGATGTGGAGTTTCCGCAGACAATTGGTTTGAAGAGGTGGAAAAGTACGAAAAAGAAGTGCTGTTTGAGAGAGCAAGAAAAAGTGAAGAAAAGTAGTCTACTTTTCTTTGCTTTTTTTGATAATCTGATATAATAGATGTATATCAGACAAGAGAGTAGGTTCTTTCTTGTGCAGAACTTTATTCTGACAGGAGGAGAAGGATATGAACAAACAGAAAAAAGAACCGCTGCGTAAGAGTTTTGGATATGCGTTTGAAGGGATTGCAGCGGTGATTCACAAGGAGCGTAATATGAAGATTCATTGCTGCGCTATGATTCTGGTTGTTATGGCAGGAACGATAGTAGGACTTCCGGCTTGGAAGTGGTGCGTTTGTTTTTGCTTCTTCGGTCTGGTGATGGCATTGGAAATGGTAAATACAGCAGTGGAGGCAGTTGTGGATTTGGTTACAGAGGAAAGAAAACCACTGGCTAAACTGGCGAAGGACGCGGCGGCAGGAGCGGTATTGATTGCTGCAATTATGGCAGTTGTGACAGGAGTGATCATGTTTATTCCGGAGGGAATAGAGTTTCTGCGGCAAGTATGCTAGAAGCGGAAAGGAGCAAGTATCATGGATGGATTTGGAGAGAATGTAAAGAAGATTTTATTGGCAGGAATCGGAGCAGTTGCTGCGACAACGGAGAAATCTAAAGAAATTTTAGATGAGATGGTTAAAAAGGGTGAATTAACGGTTGAACAGGGAAAGGTTCTGAATGAGGAACTGAAGCATAATATTAAAAAGACAGTGAAGGAACGAGTAAATGTATCTGTAAAAGTATCAGATCCTGAGGAGTTAGATGAACTTTTGGATAAGATGACTCCGGAGCAGATTGCTCTTTTAAAAGAACGGATAGAGAAAATGGACGCAGCCGTAGAGAAAGAGACAGAAGCGTTTGCAGAAGGTGTAGAAGAAGCGGAGATGCAGGCAGAATCAGAGATTGAGATAGAGGAAGAGAATGCAGATGAATAAACAGGATTCTCCGGAGTATAAGGGAAGACTTCGGGAGATGACAGCAGTCCTTCGGAAACATGGAATTACGAGAGGGGTTACCCCGGAAAAATTAAGATTGATCCTTGAAGATTTAGGCCCCACTTATATTAAACTGGGACAGATTATGTCTATGCATTCTGACATCCTTCCTAAACGATATTGTGAAGAATTGATGCGCCTTCGTTCAGAAGTTGCGCCGATGCCTTTTTCAGAGGTTGCTGAAGTGCTGCAGGAGTCCTATGGTATGGAGTGGAGTGAGATTTTCCAAAGCATTGAAGAAAAACCGCTTGGTTCAGCATCCATTGCACAGGTGCATAGGGCAGCATTAAAAGATGGCAGCCATGTTGTGATGAAAGTGCAGAGAAAAGGAATCTATGAAACGATGGCGCGTGACATTGCATTGTTGAAAAAAGCTGTCAGATTGCTGCCACCGGTTAGTGTAAAAGGACTGGTAGATCTGGAGTTAGTTCTGGATGAACTCTGGGCAGTGACGCGGGAAGAGATGAATTTTCTGACAGAGGCAGCCAATATGGAAGAGTTTCGCCGAAGAAATCAGGATGTTAAGTTTATCGGTGTACCGGTGTTGTATCAGGAGTACACAACACCGCATGTGCTGGTGATGGAATATATTGACGGTTTCATTGTTGATGATAAGGAAGCACTGCAGAATGCCGGCTATGATTTAAAGGAAATCGGAAGTAAACTGGTAGATAATTATATTAAACAAGTTATTGAAGACGGATTTTTTCATGCAGATCCACATCCGGGGAATTTGAGAGTGCGGGATGGAAAGATTATCTGGATTGATATGGGGATGATGGGCAGGCTTACAGATCGGGATAGAGAATTGCTGGAACGTGCGGTTCGTGGTGTTGCAGTGAATGATGTTGGTATGATTCAAGAGGCTGTAATGGCGTTGGGAGAGTTCAAGGAGAAACCGGACCCAAGTACGTTGTATGAAGATATCAACAGCTTGTTTGGAAAATATGGAACAGCAGAGATGGGGAAAATTGATATCGCAGAAGTTATGATGGATTTAATGGATGTGATGAAGGAAAACAAGATTGTCATGCCTCATGGTCTGACGATGCTTGCTAGAGGACTCACGCATATGGAGGGAGTTCTGGCAGATATTTCACCGGAGATTAATATGGTAGAAATTGCCAGCGCCAGAATCAAGGGAAATCTGTTGCATTCGATTGATTGGAAAAAGGAAATGAAACAAAGCGGAAAGCGTATGTATCGTTCTTTATACAAATCGATCGAACTTCCGTCGCTACTTTCGGATGTTATGCATGGATATTTGAAAGGACAGACCAGAGTGAATCTGGATCTTCATGTATCAGGAGATCTGGAACAGCTGTTGCGTCGGCTGATTCGAAATATTGTGATGGGACTTTGGGTAATGGCACTTCTGATCAGTTCCAGTATTATCTGTACTACTAATATGCAGCCAAAGATATGGGGAATTCCTGCAATTGGAGCATTTGGTTATTTGATTGCGTTTTGCATTGTAATATATGTATTCCTGAAACATATTTTTTCAAAAAAATAAAATAGAATCAGGAAATAGAATTAAGAGATAGAGTGATTGGATAGAGAGGGATGACAGAAAAAACGAGAACATTTGAAAAGATCGCATATATTCGCAATGGTTTTACAACGAAATTTGGGATTCCAAGACAGAGTGGACTTGCAGAAATCTCTTCTGAGATTATATTTTATCCAGAATATCGAGTGGCCGAGGCGTTTCGTGGTTTAGAAGAGTATTCACATCTTTGGCTTTTGTGGGAGTTTTCAGAGGCGGTACGTGAGAATTGGTCTCCGACAGTACGTCCACCTCGACTGGGAGGAAATCAGCGTATGGGAGTTTTTGCTACCAGATCTCCATTTCGACCAAATCCAATTGGTCTTTCGGTTGTTAAACTGATTAAGATTGATTGGGAGAGGGAAGCGGGACCGGTACTTCTTGTAAGCGGGGCGGATTTGATGAATGGAACTCCGATTTTTGACGTAAAACCATATCTTCCTTATGTAGATAGTCATCCGGATGCCAGAACAGGATTTGCCGGGCGGGTTATGGATTATAAACTGCAGGTGGTTTTTCCGGAAGTCTATAAAAAGAAAGTGCCTCCTTGTGAGGTAGAAAATCTGATACAATTGTTAAGACAGGATCCAAGACCGGCATATCAAAAGGACCCTGAACGGATTTATGGCATGGAGTATGCCGGCATGGAAGTAAAGTTTTGTGTAGTGGATCAAGTAGTAACAGTTTGTGGAATTACATATGTAAAGAATGCATGAGTCTGTAACGGAAGTTGTTGGATGGAGTGAAAATACCGGAAAGCAATCAGAAGTTAGGGCTCATGTATTTTCTTGCAGAGAAGGACTGTTTGTGCTATGATGTGTATAACAATCTGACATAACAAAAGATGAAGGAGTTGAGTATGTGCTGATAGAGATTGATTTTAACAGTAGTGAAGCGATTTATATCCAGCTGCGCAATCAGATTATTATGGGGATTGCGACATCAACGATACGTGAAGGGGATTCTCTTCCTTCGGTACGTCAGCTTGCTGAAACGATTGGTGTGAATATGCATACGGTGAACAAGGCGTATAATGTATTGAAACAGGAAGGTTTTATCAGCCTGGACAAACGCCGGGGCGCTGTCATTGCACTGGATATCAATAAGATTAAAGCGTTAGAGGAAATGCGTGAAAATCTCCAGATTGTACTTGCGAAAGCTTGTTGTAAGAATATAACAAGGGAAGAAGTACATGAATTGGTAGATTCTATTTTTGATGAATATTTCTTGATTTAATATATAGCATGGGAGGAATTTATGCAGAATCAATATACAAAACAGGCGCTAAGCGCAATCCGTTTTGCAGCAGCGGAGGCGAAGAGGTTGAAACATCCGTATATCGGAACGGAGCACTTGTTGTTGGGCCTTCGCAAAGAGTATACCGGGGTTGCAGGTCAAGTGCTGGCACAGCATGGTGTGGATGAAGAGAAGATTCTGAAACTTATGGATAAACTGGTTGTGCCGTCAGAAGGTGAAACCCGGAAAAAGCAGCCGGAGGAGTCTCCACGTCTTCGTTGTATTTTGGAAGATGGAATTACAGAAGCAGGGCGTTTTCATATGCGGCAGGTAGGAACCGAGCATTTATTGATGGCGATGATTCGTGATGTGGACTGTGTAGCAGCCCGCATTTTGATTACAATGAATATTAATTTGCAGAAACTGTTCCAGGATATTTTAGCGGCAGCAGGAATAGATCCAAAAACATATCAGGAGGAAGTATCTGAAGAAGGTCATGGAGCCGGAAGTGCATTAGAGAAGTATTGTAAAGATTTAACAGCAGAGGCGGAAGAGGGACATCTGGATCCAGTGGTGGGCCGGGAAGAAGAAATTTTTCGGCTGATGCAGATTTTGAGCCGAAGAACAAAGAATAACCCTTGTCTGGTTGGAGAACCGGGTGTTGGAAAGACAGCTATTTTGGAAGGGTTGGCAGAACGGATTGCACTCGGAGCAGTGCCGGAGAGTATGAAGAGAAAACGAATCTATACGCTGGATCTGGCAGGTTTAATTGCAGGTTCTAAATATCGTGGAGAATTTGAAGAGCGGATGAAACGATTGATCTCAGAAGTAGAATCGAATCCTGATGTATTGTTGTTTATGGATGAACTTCATACGATGATCGGAGCCGGCGGCGCAGAAGGCGCGATGGATGCGTCTGGTATTTTGAAACCGGCATTATCAAGGGGAAAGTTGCAGCTGATTGGCGCGACAACGATATCCGAGTATCGGAAATATATTGAAAAGGATGCGGCACTGGAGCGGAGGTTCCAGCCGATTATAGTAGAAGAACCGGGAAAAGAACAGTGTCTGGAGATTTTACAGGGATTAAAGAACAAATATCAACAGCATCATAGGGTAGAACTTTCGGAAAGCGCACTGAAGGCAGCAGTAGAATTGTCGGAGCGGTATATTACTGACCGTAATTTGCCGGATAAGGCGATTGATGTGATGGATGAAGCATGTTCCAAAGTCAGTCTGAAAGGATATAAAGTGCCGGAGAATCTTTTGAAGTTGGAAGAGGAGCTAAAGAACTGTATTCAGCAAAAGACACAGTGCATTAAGGCAGGGGCTTTTGAAGAAGCAACTCAGATTCAAAAAGAACAGGAAGCAGTGCAGAAAAAATTGGTTTCTCTTCGGAAACGATTAAAAAAGAAAAATCAGTCTGAGCATCCGTTAGTAGAGGAGTCAGATATTGCAGAGGTGGTTTCTGCGTGGACGAAAATTCCAATCAGCAAATTGGAGGAGACGGATGCAGAACGTTTGAATAAGTTGGAAAAAGAATTGCACAAGCGTGTGATTGGACAGGAAGAGGCGGTCAGTGCAGTGGCAAGAGCTGTTAAGCGAGGCAGAGTCGGATTAAAAGATCCGAAACGTCCGATTGGTTCTTTTCTGTTTCTCGGACCTACAGGCGTAGGAAAGACAGAATTATCGAAAGCACTTGCAGAAACGTTATTTGGCAAGGAAGATGCAATGATCCGAGTTGATATGTCAGAATATATGGAAAAGCATTCTGTGGCAAAGATGATTGGTTCCCCTCCGGGATATGTTGGACATGAGGAGGGTGGACAATTAAGTGATCAGGTACGGACGCATCCGTATTCTGTGATTTTATTTGATGAGATAGAGAAGGCACATCCAGATGTATTTAATATTTTGCTGCAAGTATTGGATGATGGACATATTACAGATTCTCAAGGACGTAAGGTGGATTTCAGCAATACGGTTATCATAATGACCTCCAATGCCGGTGCAAAAGCGATTATGGAGCCAAAAAAACTTGGATTTGCAGCAAAAGAGGATGCGAAAGGCGATTATGAACGGATGAAACAGAATGTCATGGAAGAAGTGAAGTTGATTTTCCGTCCGGAATTTCTGAATCGAATTGATGAAATTATTGTATTCCATCCATTGAATCATAGTCATATGAAACAGATTGTAACGTTACAGTGTAAGGAGTTTACAAATCGTTTGAAAGAACAATTGCAGATTAGTTTAAGCATCCGTGATTCAGTGAAAAATCTGATTATTGAAAAAGGAACTGATGTAAAATACGGAGCTAGACCGCTGCGCCGTGCTCTACAGACAGAGTTAGAAGATAAACTGGCAGAGGCGATTTTGAGCGGAGAAGTAAAATCCGGAATGCAGATAGAGGCAGGGGTGTCCAAAAAGGAAATTAAATTTTATCCAAAAGAGACAAAAAAGTAGAAAAATAGATGGAATTATTATATACTGAATACATGGATAAAAAGAGCAGTTTGATAAAAAGTGACTGCACAATATTCTAAAATACGCAGGAGGAGTAAAAAGAAAATGGCAACAGTTAAAGAATTATTACGCGCAGAAAATGATGGTACACTCAGCTTTGGAGACTATACTTTGACCTCTAAGACAAAGCTGGATAACTACGAGTTTGAAGGCGATATTTATAAAGTGAAAACATTTGCGGAGATTACAAAGTTAGAAAAGAATGGTCTGTTTGTATATGAGTCTGTTCCGGGAAGCTCTGTGGAGAATTTTAAAGAAACGGACAGTGAAGTGACGTTTAAGGTATCAGCTCCAGAAGATGTTCAGTTTACATTGGAATTGGAACCGGAGAGTGAATACGAAGTATTTCTTGGAGGCGAATCAGCAGGAAAGATGACAACTAATTTGAGTGGAAAGCTGAGTGTAAGTGTAGAACTTGCCGGAGATGAAAGTGCAGATGTGAAAGTTGTAAAGTGTTAGTACAAATCATAGATTTTGCTGATATCAATATGATTTAGAAGAACGGTGATACGGGAGCAGGCAGAAACTGTTCCCGTTTTTTAGTTGCGCCTGATTATTTCTCTTGAAAACGAACAAATGTTCTTGTATAATAAATACAAACATTTGTTTGGGAAGGGAGAGAATGTTAATGGAAGAACAAGTGAGAACCTACATAGCAATAGATTTGAAGTCTTTCTATGCATCTGTAGAATGCGTAGAGCGTGGGTTAGATCCATTGGCAGTGAATTTGGTGGTGGCAGATCCTTCTCGGACAGAGAAGACAATCTGTCTTGCGGTTTCTCCGGCGTTAAAAAGCTATGGAATAGCGGGACGGCCACGATTGTTTGAGGTGGAGCAGAAGGTACAAGAAATCAACGCTGAACGGCTGACTCATGTACCGGGACAAATGTTTAAGGGCAGTTCTGTTTGTTCTGTAGATTTGGACCGATATCCTGAGCTGAAATTAGATTATATTGTTGCAATGCCGCGTATGGCACTTTATATTGAGTATAGTGCAAAGATTTATGAAATTTATTTGAAATATATTGCTCCGGAAGATATGCATGTATATTCTATAGATGAGATTTTTTTGGATGTGACGCAATATTTGAATACATACCAGTTAAGTGCAAGGAAGTTGGCTGCGAGGATGGTGCAGGATGTGTTTCGCACGACGGGAATTACAGCGACAGCAGGAATTGGGAGTAATTTATATCTTTGTAAAGTAGCAATGGATATTGTGGCAAAACATATTCCATCCGATCAGTATGGAGTACGGATTGCAAAGTTGGATGAAAAAATGTATCGAAAACTTTTGTGGAATCATCAGCCGATTACCGATTTTTGGCGAATTGGAAAGGGGTATGAGAAAAAACTTGCAGAACATGGAATGTATACAATGGGGGATGTGGCGAGGTGTTCAGTTGGAAAAGCAGAGGAATACCATAATGAAGAATTGTTGTATCGGCTGTTTGGAGTTCAAGCTGAATTATTGATTGATCATGCATGGGGATGGGAACCTTGTACAATGGAAGATATTAAGGCGTATAAACCAAGTGTGAATAGTCTTGGTTCCGGACAGGTATTACAGTGTCCTTATTGTTTTGAAAAAGGCAGATTGATTGTGAAAGAGATGGCGGATCTTCTGATTTTAAAGTTGGTGGATAAACAGCTTGTAACGAAACAGATTGTATTGACTGTAGGGTATGACCTTGAAAATATATGTCATTCTGAAACAGGATTCTCGTATAGTGGGGAAATTTATATTGATCATTATGGTCGAAAGGTACCGAAACATGCTCGTGGTACAGTGAATTTTGAAACTGCCACATCCTCTACACGTAAAATTATGCAAGCCGTTTTGAAATTATATGATGAAAAAGTAAATCCTTCATTGACAATTCGAAGAGTTTATTTGTCAGCAAATGATGTGATTCCTGAGAAATGTTTGAAAGAGGAAGTGAAATATGAACAATTGGATTTGTTTACAGATTATGAAAAAGAATTTCAGAAACAGCAACAGGTAAAAATAGAGCAGAAGAAGGAACGAAGTCTTCAGAAGGCTAGATTAGAGATTCAGAAAAAATATGGAAAGAATGCTATTTTAAGAGGAATGAATCTGTTGGAGGGGGCTATGACAAGAGAAAGGAATGAACAGATTGGCGGTCACAGAGCTTAAGGTAAATGTACAGGAGTATGCAGATATTATAGAGATGCAGCATCCAATTTCTAAGAGGCATGCACGAATGCCGATCCAGGATCGGGCAGCTCAGTTTGCACCATTTGCTGCTTTAAATGGATTTGAAGAAGTGATACACAATACAAAAGAAAAACATGAAAAGAAACAGTTAGGAGAAATTATATGAATACGAGAAAAATAAAATATTTAATAGTTCATTTGATACTATGTATTATTTTAATTATTCTACTGTGGTTTCTTTATTTTAGAAAGGGGGAATAGAATTGGCAAAAGGGAAAAAGACAGTTTATTTCTGTCAAAATTGCGGACATGAGGAAACGAAGTGGCTGGGTCAGTGTCCGGCATGTAAAGAGTGGAATACATTTGTAGAAGAAAAGGTTTTGGCTTCTTCCATTTCAGCTCAGGCTGGGGCCAAGACAGTACGAGATATCAACGTTGTATCATTATCTGAAGTCAGCGCAGATGATCATACTCGGATCGAAACCGGAATGCAAGAGCTTGATCGAGTACTGGGGGGTGGAATTGTACCAGGTTCTCTGGTATTGGTCGGAGGAGATCCGGGAATTGGAAAATCGACTCTTCTTTTGCAGGTTTGTCAAAAACTTGCACAGGAACGCTCAGTTTTATATATTTCTGGAGAGGAGTCCCTTTCACAGATCAAATTAAGAGCGAATCGAATGGGAGAATTTCAGGAAAATTTAAAGCTATTGTGTGAAACCAATCTGGATACAATTCGAAATGTGATTGAAAATAGAAAACCGGAATTAGTGATCATTGATTCAATCCAGACGATGTACAGTGAGGACGTATCTTCGGCGCCTGGAAGTGTATCTCAAGTAAGAGAGTCTACACATGTTTTTATGCAGCTTGCAAAGGGTCTTGGAATTACGATTTTTATTGTAGGACATGTAACAAAAGAAGGAACAGTAGCAGGTCCGAGAGTACTGGAGCACATGGTAGATACGGTATTGTATTTTGAAGGGGACCGACATGCATCTTATCGGATTTTGCGAGGGGTCAAAAATCGTTTTGGTTCGACTAATGAAATCGGAGTCTTTGAGATGAGGCAGAATGGACTGGCAGAAGTAGAGAATCCATCGGAATATATGTTGAGCGGAAAGCCGGAAAATGCATCCGGTTCTGTAGTTGCCTGTTCAATGGAGGGGACTAGACCGTTGCTGATTGAGATTCAAGCACTGGTATGTGAAAGCAATTTCGGAATGCCCAGACGAACAGCAGCGGGAACGGACTATAATCGTGTTAATTTGTTGATGGCTGTATTGGAGAAACGAATTGGTCTGCATATGTCCAATTGTGATGCGTATGTCAACATTGCAGGTGGAATTAAGATGAATGAACCGGCAATTGACTTAGGTATTGTGATGGCTCTTGTATCAAGTTATAAAAATAGACCTGTAGATGAAAAAATGATTGTATTTGGAGAAGTTGGGCTGAGCGGAGAAGTTCGGGCGGTCAGTATGCCGGAGCAAAGAGTAGCAGAAGCAAAAAAGTTGGGATTTGAAATCTGTGTTGTGCCGGAAGTGTCATTGGATATGGTGAAAAATATTAAAGGGATAAAGATTGTTGGAATTAAGACGGTAAATGATGCAATGAATTTAATATAATTCACAATAAAAAAGGAATTGAATTACTTAAATTTTGATAAAATATACAAAAATAGCAGGGAATAGAGTTGACGAAGTATTATGGAAAGATTACTATAGAAGTAATTAGGTAATAAATCAGAAATAGAAAATATTTCTGAAATACAAACAGATGGAGGAGAGAAACATGGGTCGCTTAGACGGAAAAGTAGTTATTGTTACGGGAGGTAATTCAGGTGTTGGAGCAGCAACTGCAGAGCTATTTGCAAAGGAAGGTGCAAAAGTTGTAATCAGTGCCCGCAGACAGGCACAGCTGGAAGAGGTCGCTGCTAAAATCCGCGAAGCAGGCGGAGAGGTTCTTCCGGTTGTAACAGACATTTCCAAAAGAGAAGATGCAGACAATTTGGTTGCTAAAACAATTGAAGCTTATGGAAAAGTTGATGTATTAATCAACAATGCAGGTGTGTTGGAAGAAGGATTAAAGCCGATCGATCGCGTAGAAGATGCAGATTTGGAGAAGATTATCAATATCAATGAAAAAGGAACAATGTACTGCATGCGTGCTGCAAGTGCAGAGATGGCAAAAGTCGGAACAGGTTCTATTGTGAATGTGGCATCTATCGCAGGTGTGATGGGATGTGGCGGCGCAGCTTATGTTGCATCTAAGGCAGCTATTATCGGAGTAACACGTCACACAGCACTTCGTTTTGCAGGAACAGGAATCCGTTGTAATGCAATCTGCCCGGGAACAATCGTTACACCGATGGTAGCTGGAGCAAATCAGTCTAACCTGGATGCAGATATGTTTGGTCAGATGGCAAAACATGCAGATTTAAGAGTTCAGCCATGTATGCCAATCGATGTTGCTAACATTTTGTTATTCCTTGCAAGTGATGAATCACGTGCAATTACAGGACAGGCAATCTGTACAGATTTTGGAAGTACATTATAATAATTATGACAAGAGTATCATCTGGTGCATAGGATAAAGAAAAAGGATTTTTTAATATGAAATATGAAACATATGAGAGAATCATTGGCGTGATTCAGTCAATCTCGTCAGCAGAGTCCTGTTGCAATCAAATGGTTTCTGTGATGACAGAAAATGGAGAAGTAAACTTCCACGTTTCTATGAAAACAATTATAGTGGACCAGGTGCGCTTGAGAAGGGGGATGCGTGTGGCAGTTTATTATGACACGACTCTTCCAGCTCCTGCAATTTATCCTCCTCAGTATCATGCAGAATTGATTACAGTCTTGCGCCAGAGTCAGGATGTGATGCTGTCCTATTTTGATGACAGCTTACTGGCAGAAGATGGGTCCTTACAGTTGAATATTGGTCCATCAACTAGAATGTTTACTATAAATGGACAGAGATTCACTTGTAATCCAGGCGGAAATGATTTGCTTGTATATTATTCAGCGATGACCAGAAGTAATCCGCCACAGACAACACCACAGAGAATTATTGTATTGTGTAAAGAATAAAAGTTGAAAATCAGAAGTCTGTTTGATTTCCGTATGGGAAGTCGACAGACTTCTTTTTGCTGTCGTGTATGCAATAAAATAGACCGATGGGCGGGGGAGTGAAAAGAAAGATGTTTTACAACAAAAAGAAGTATTACTGTATATAAAAATCCGGAATATGCATGGAATGTACTGGCATGGTCATTTACGGTTTTGTTCATCACGTGGGGCGGTTTATATTGACGATATTATTGTACGGAAACATATTTGCCAAAAGCTGATGAGTAATGATATAGTTGTTCTATGGAAAAAGAATAAAGTATGGAGGAAGTATAGATGAATCCGATAATGATAAGAGATGTTGCAATCGGAGAGGGGATCCCGAAAATCTGTGTCCCGATTGTAGGAAAGACAAGAGAAGAGATTGTAAAAGCGGCAGAAGAGATTAGAACTCTTCCTGTTGATGTAGTGGAATGGCGTGCCGACTGGTACGAGGAGATATTTGAGGCAGATGTCGTATTAGATATCTTGCAGGAGTTAAGAAGAATTTTAGGGGAACTTCCGCTGCTTTTTACCTTTCGTACGAAAAAGGAAGGCGGAGAAAAAGAAATTGATGAGAAGAATTATCGAACCTTGAATCAACTTGCTGCGGAAAGTGGTTTGGCAGACTTGATTGATGTGGAAGTGTTCAGCGGAGATGAAGTCGTAAATGATTTGGTAAGAACGGCTCATGAAAATGAGGTGAAGGTGATTGGTTCGAACCATGATTTTGAGAAAACTCCTTCGAAAGAGGAAATCATAAGGCGCCTTCAAAAGATGCAGGAACTGGAGGTGGATCTTCCGAAAATCGCGGTTATGCCGAGGAAGAAAGAGGATGTGCTGACATTGCTTGCGGCAACGGAAGAGATGAATCGGAAGTATGCAGACAGGCCGATCATCACGATGTCTATGGCAGGAGACGGTGTCATCAGCCGGGTGTGCGGAGAGGTGTTCGGGTCTGCGCTGACCTTCGGGGCAGCAGGACAGGCATCGGCGCCGGGGCAAATTAGTGTGAAAGAATTGAGACAAATATTAACGATTTTACATGAAAGTGTTTAGAATATGAATATGCTGGATTATCTTGTGTGGAGAGGGGATTTGACTTTCGCACAAAGTGAATTTAATGAAGTCGATAATTTAATATTGTGTTATCTGGTATATGTCAACTTGGACGGGATTGCCCCTGAAATGGGTGAAGAGGCAGTGTCTGTGCGGCAATTGTCTGAAACGTTTTTTACACGATACTCAGAAAAAGAATTGGAAAAAGACAAATCCTTTATTCGATTTGCTCCGGTTGTGTTAAAAGAAATGGCACAGACAAGAAGATTTGGGGATTTGCTTGTACAGAATTATGTCAATAAAGTAGATTTGGAGAAAATGCTGCAGTTTGCGGCAATGGAGATTCAACTGGGAGATGGTACAACCTTTGTTGCATATCGGGGAACGGATGATACGATTGTTGGCTGGAAAGAAGATTTTTATTTAAGCAGAGGTGTTGTTCCGGCAGAAAAAGAGGCAGTAGACTATTTGAATCATGTGGGAGAAATGCACCGCAGATTACAGTCAGAGACAGCGGAACAAAAAGGAAAGCAAAAATTTTCCTTGTTTTCCCGAAGAAAGAAAAAAGAATCCTGCGAAGAAGTACTGGTACAGGATATTCGGATCGGTGGGCATTCCAAAGGCGGAAATCTGGCAATTTATGCGGCTACATATTGTGATGAGAATATCCAAAATCATATTATGGAAGTTTACAGCAATGATGGGCCAGGATTTATGAAAGAATTTTTGGAATATCCGGGATTTCAGAAGATTTGCGGACGAATCAGGCGGTATGTGCCGGAAAGCTCTATCATCGGTATGCTGTTGTATCATTCTGTAGATCCAATTGTAATTGAAAGTTCGCAGAAGGCAGTCATGCAGCATGATGGATTTTCGTGGGAAGTATCAGGGCCTGCTTTTGTACGATGCGAGGGGCTTTCTAATTTTGCCTTGGCAATGGATCAGGCAATCCGAAACTGGCTGGAGCAGATTCCGCAGGAGCGCAGAGAGGCAATTATCTGTGCTTTGTTTTCCGTATTAGAAGCGACCGACGCAGTGACGCTGACAGAATTACAGGATGGCGGGATCAAAAATATCCGGGTAATTATGAAGGCAGTGGAGGCGATGGATACAGATTCCAAAGGAGTTGTACAGGATCTGTTGAAAGAAATACTGCAGAACGTTCCGCAGATGCTGGGGATAAAAGAATTGGCGAATTTGGCAAAACGGAAGTGAGAGGAAAGTAGGATTACCGGGGGATTTTATTATTTCTCAAATATTGAAGGGAGTCTTTTCATTTATTAAAAATTTGCATCAAGATTTATTAAGCAAATAAATTCTAATTTATCTGAGAAGGTGTGTTTGGTTCCCCTCCCTGATATTTGTAGTTATTTTGTTGTGTAAAATGCACAATAATACATTGCTAAAAACAAATAAAACGCACATAATATACAGGCAGAGATTGACTTTGTGCGAATAGATGCATATAATGAGAGTGAGTAAGTGTAAACAAATGAAGTTTATAATATGAAACAGATATATTCCCTTTAGAATTATGTGAGGTGCGTATGAACGGTTATTTAAAAATTTCAGATGTTGCGAAAAAATGGGGAATTAAAGAAAGAAGGATTAATGCTTTATGTCTGGAAGGTCGCATAGAAGGCGCAGTAAAGTTTGGTAATACGTGGGCTATTCCTGAAGATGCAGAGAAACCAAAGGATGAGAGAATAAAGTCAGGGAAATATATTAAAAATACAAAAGATAGATGACAAAATGTGTCATTTGTAATTAGTATATTTGCTTTGATAGGAGTGGAAGATATGGACGAAAAAACTAAAAATATAGTAATGGATATGATTAAGTCTGAAGAAATGCGAAGTTATTTTTCAGAACTTCTTCATGAACAAACAGAAGAGATTATTTCTATAATCAATTCTGTAGATGAAAAAAGAGTGCAGGGTGAAGTTAGTAAATTAGAAACTCAATTGTCACAAAAAATAGAAGAACATAATGAGCAAAAACAAAATTTGCAAACATTATTAGATGAGAAGAATGTGGAAATTAAAAAATTTTCAGAACGTCAGGCTGAAATGGAAAAGAAGAACTCTGAATTGATGATTAAGAATGAAGAATTAAAACGTTATTTATCAGAGGAACGAGAGAATTTAAAGAAGAGCCAGTTAGCATTAGAAGAAGAAAAGAGCCAACTGTTGGAGAAACTCAAGGAATATGAAAGCAATTTTTCTGTTATTCATCATTTACACGATACATACAAATTACTTCCTTCAAGCATAAAGCAACGTATTAGCAATATTTTCACAAATGATAATGTTTATTCTATGATAGTTACTGTAAGTGATTGGAACAATATTGAGGGTCTTTGGGGGTTTACTAAAAGGCGAATTATTGAGGATGAGCAAGAAGGTTTAGAGGAAGTTGTTAATTTGTTTATCGAGTCCTTCAATTTGTTCTCAATAATTGAAGGCAGCGGAAGATATAAGTTGATAGATCCTAGCGTTGGTGATCGCTTTGATTCTGACAAGCACAGTATAAAAGGAATAAAAACAGATGGAAAAATTGAAAAAGTACTTTTAAGTGGAATATATGATGCCGCATCTAAAAAAACAGTTTTTAAGGCTGTTGTTCAAATACTGTAAGGAGGTTCATATGGATACTTTATTAACTAAAAAATATCCAGTTTCAAAGAAAGAATTTACAAATATTGTAGCTGAAAAGATAAAGCCTTTACAGCAAGATTTTCTTAATCGCATTTCTGATATGATAACTGAAACAAGGTCTCTTTGTTCAAAAAGACAATCCATTTTAATGCTTGGAAGAAATGTATATTTAGATACAAAATTGAAAATTATTCTTCCTGACCTAGAATCTTTTAACGGGGATAGGGTTACAAATTTTATAGATGAGAGCATAGAGGAATACTTTGAAGATAAGTTTTTTGAGGATGATTTGAAGTATGAATTGCCGACATTGACACAACTTCGAGCAAAAAGGGATTTATTAAAAGAAATTTATGCAAAAGGCAGTAAATTCGTTTGCATACATGAAAATTTTGAGTTGAAAGTGGCATATGATCCATACGATGATAGCATTTCTAGGAAACAGGATAGCCCTGCAATTATTATTCCGATTCTTAATTTGAAATATACATATGTTAATGAGTTACTGATTCGTTATCTTGTGCCATATGGATTGTGCCCTGAAGGTTTATCGGTGGAATTGGCACATTGTTTATCTGATTTGGTGACGATATATAAAAAATATCCAGAAAGCTTATATATCACAACAGAAAATAAGGAGGCATTTTGTGGAGGTGAATATATAGTGAAAGAATACGGAAAAGATTCCGATAAATCATGGATGGATAGTTTACATTGGGAATTAGTTAGTGTGTTAAAAGAAATTTATGATAGTAGAAGTATTGGAGAGGTTGAGGTGGACACAAAAGAAGATTTATTAAATTGTGAAAAGATAAGAGCAGATATTGAACCATATGAAGAAAGGTTGCTAACAGATCCTAATAGAGGTCATTGGGATTTATGGTTGGAACAGGATAATTCACAGTATACGGTAGAAGTGTCAGATGCTATGGTAGCAAGAAATCCTATTTGTGATATAAATGAGAATGGAGTTATTGCAATTGATTTCGGGACTAAGTCAACTATCGTAGTTTATCAATCAGATATTGAGCATTCACTTCCTATGGGGATAGGAGATGGAAATCTTTCAAAAGAACCTACATCTAAGAGATATGAGAATCCTACGGTTATGCATTTTGTGGATCTCGATAGTTTCTTGAAAGATTACGCATCAAGAAAAGGAAGACCGAAAACAAAATGGGAAAATCTCACGATTTCTCATACTGCAATGGATCAATTCGAAAATAGTAAAAGTGAAGAATATTATGAGTACCTTTATCAAATCAAACAGTGGGCTGGACAAAGAGAAAAACAGTTTAGAGTGCAGTCACATGATGGACAGACATATGTCCTTCCCGCTTTTTTAGATTTAGATGAAACTGACTGGAATCCAATTGAAATATACGCATATTATATTGGTTTATATATAAATAATATGAGAAAAGGTCATGGAATATTCTTGGATTATTATCTTTCGTTTCCTGTAACTTATGAAACAAAAATAAGGGAGAAAATTGTAAAAAGTTTTGAGAAAGGTTTGAAGAAATCGTTACCAACATCAATTTTGGAAAACGAAGAAATAATGAAGAAGTTCCACATAAACGGCGATATTAGTGAACCTGCTGCTTATGCCGTATGTGCACTTCAAGAGTATGGATTTGAACCAGAAGAAGATGAGGAAGTATTCTACGGTATTTTTGATTTTGGCGGGGGCACTACTGATTTTGATTTTGGATTATGGAAACAGTCTTCAAAAAGAAGATATGATTACACAATTGAAAATTTTGGTGCTGGCGGGGATGAATATTTAGGTGGAGAAAATCTCCTTGAAATGCTTGCTTTCGATGTGTTTAAAGAAAATCAAATCTTGATGCGTAAAAAGGGATATACATTCACTTTGGCACCTAAATGTACTGAATTTTTGGGATCTGATTCTCTTTTGGCAGACTCACAAGAGGCTGAAAAGAATATGCATAATTTGATGGAAAAAATCAGACCTTATTGGGAAATTAATGCGAAGGATGTTACTGAGAATCAGAATGAAAATAGTGAAATAGATAGAATGATTAGCAGAATCAATAAAGCTGCTGTGACTCATGATTTGGCTTATGAAATTGAATCTGAATTACAAAGAATCATTAATGGTCACAAGGAATGTATATATGATGATGATGATGTTTTGAGTGAATTAGCTAACATTATAGAAACATATGAACTTAGTATTGATGAGGAAAACGACGACACAATAGTATTTGTTCTAACATTATTTGATAAGGAGGGACAAGATCATCCAGGTGAAAAGTTGTCATTTTCTAAAAGTAAGCTCGAGCAGATTATTGAGGATAGAATAAGAGAGGGGGTAAATAACTTTTTCTCAGCTTTGTTGCTTTCATATCAAAATGAAAAGGTTAAAAAACCTACAACAGTGAATATCCTATTAGCAGGAAACTCTTGTAAATCGCCCGTGGTAAAGAAGGTATTTGAAGATGTTATCGCTGATCAGGAGAGACAAGTCAAAGAGAGATACAATATAAAGGAAGAGATCGGAAGTTTGTTTGAAGTCTTCCCTCCTCTTGGAACGGAAGATGCTTACAAAAAAATGGAAAGCAGGGGGCTTGTTCCAAGTCGGAATGATTTCGAAAAACCTACAGGAAAAACTGGTGTTGCATTTGGTCTTATTCAGTGTAGAGCAGGAGGTACTATTGAGCATATCTCAAATGTTGGTGTAAAAGATGAAATTCCATTTCAGTACTTTATTGGATGGAGATCAAGAAAGAAATTTGTTTTGTTTAAGGACGATTCAAAACTTACTAAATATAGAGGGAAACCGGATTACAATGAGTGGTATAAGTTTATCGAAGCAGATGATTCTGTATTTGATTTGTACTATACGACTTTGCCGGAATGTGTTAGCGGTGAATTAATGGTAGATGGAAATGCTGCTGTTAAACGTTTGCGCTGTGAAATTGATGTAGTAGATGAAGAGGCATTTGTATATATTCGAGCAGTTAATCCTCATACTATAGAGTATGTTGTTGCAAAAGATAGTAATGTCGAAACATCGAAGATTGGAAACATCGTAAGAAAGGAATTGTAATTTTAATATGAATGATGAGAATTTTGTATTAGATGGATTGTCAGATTATAGTAGTTTATATCTGAAGGCTAATCAAAGCAGAATGGATAACATAGATAAGCTGTCACAAGATGTCACTATGGATTTTCTTGCACTATATAGAATTGACGAGATTACATTTGAAGACAAAGCTCCAAGAAAGGAAGCTCTTGAGAATGTTATTTCTTCGATGAGTATTGAGGGCGTAAATTTTGTATACATAATAAAAGGTGATGCGTCAGGAGTAAGTTTCTATTATGGTGTTTCTCAAGACTTCTCATATAAGGGCGAGAGAAGTCTTGATATTGTGGAAATCGGAGAGAAAATTTTAAAGCCGAGCCTTCAGGGAAATTTTAGAGGCAGTGTCATTACTGAAATTGAGCCAAATGAGCGAAAACAGATATTAGAAAATATAGATACATTTGCAGAAACTAAAATTCTTGAGGGTGTGCCTGGAATTAACAAGGATGATGAAAAATTTCAGTCTGTTGATAGAATAATTGATGTGATGCTTGGAGATGAGTTTGCTTTAGCACTTATAGCAAAGCCAATAACTGGATCAGATATTAGCAGTATTCAGAATAGCATGTATCATTTGTACAATTCGATTGCTCCTATTGGTAAGTCATCTGTTCAGGAATCGACAGCAAAGAGTACAGGCTCTAGTGAATCTGTTACAAAGGGAGATTCAGAAACAAAGGGTACAAGCAGCTCAAAGTCTGAACAGAGAGGAACCGGTTCTTCAAGTAGTCAAACGGAAGGAGGTGCATCTGGGAAGAACAAGGGAACTAATTGTAGTACAGCAAGTGAAAAAAGCTCAAAGGGAGGTAGTGAAGGAACTCACGAAGACAAAAACTGGTCTAAGGCAACGTCTAAATCAGAAAATGAGAGTACCTCTACTAGCACGAGTGATTCAAAATCAACATCTAAAAGTACTTCAAGTACGGAATCGACACAAACCGGAAAGAATACTGGAAGTTCAACAACTTTAGAGGTAGTTAATAAGAAGGTCCAGGATTGGATTAAGTACATGGACGATGTAGTATTTCCACGTTTGGATTATGGTCAGGGAAAAGGCCTATTTATTACTTCTACAGTATTGTTAGGTAAGAATCCTGCTTCATTGATAAAATTAGAGAACACAATTAAGTCTGTGTACGGTGGTGAAGCAGGGAATAGAATGCCATTAAAAGCATTTAAGACAAATGAAGAAGAAACAAAACTGTTAAAGCGACTTCAAGTACCGATTATTAAATTCGATAAAGAATCTAATGAAGATGAAATTGCAATAAGAACTGCATGTTCTCAGTTTTTTGTTGAATCTAAGAAAGCTTTATTAGGCAATTGGATGTCATCGCAGGAGATTAGTTTACTTGCAGGCGTACCTCAGAAGGAAGTTGTTGGATTGTCTCTACGAGAAGAAGTTGAATTTGGGCTAAATATTAACGCAGATATGAAAGCACCTATTCCATTAGGGCATTTAGTACAGAGTGGTGTTGTTCTGGATGGGAAAAACAGTGTTTCCAACATTCCTGTTTATTTTGATAAAGCATATTTTGATAAGCATATTTTTGTTACTGGAGTAACTGGTGGTGGAAAAACAACTACATGTCAGAAACTACTGTTGGCTAGTGGTAACAATTTTCTTGTAATCGAACCCGCAAAAACAGAGTACAGAGTAATGGCTGAAAAAGAATTTCCAGATATGCTTGTATTCACATTGGGCAAAGAAAGTGGTGCACCATTTCGTTTGAACCCTTTTGAATTTTTTGAAGGGGAAAATATTACTTCTAGGGTAGATATGATAAAGGCAAGTATGGAGGCTGCTTTTGATATGGAAGCAGCTATTCCTCAATTGTTGGAGGCGGCTATCTATGAGTGCTACAAGGATAAAGGATGGAATATATCGACCAATAAAAATTATAAATATGAAAATCCTTTTGCAGATGGTGTATTTTCATTCCCAACGCTGGGGGATTTAGAAAGAAAGATTGAAAAGGTTGTTAAAGATCAGGGGTTTGATGACAGGTTAAAAGATGAATATATCGGTTCTATGAAGGCTAGATTGAAAGGGTTAACGGTTGGTTCAAAGGGGCAGATGTTGAATACTCCTCGTTCAATTGACTTTGTGGAACTGCTTGATAAGAAAGTAATACTCGAACTTGAGTACATTAAGAGTGCATCAGAAAAGTCTTTGATTATGGGATTTGTTCTTGCAAATCTTTCTGAAGCAATAAGAGTGAAATATAATCAAATTGGAAAGAAGAGCATTAATCATCTCACATTAATAGAGGAAGCGCATCGTTTGTTAAGTAAATACATGCCAGGCGATAGCATGAATAAAAAACAGGGTGTCGAGATGTTTACAGATATGTTAGCCGAAGTAAGAAAGTACGGTGAATCATTAATCATTGCGGATCAGATTCCTAACAAACTTACACCTGAGGTATTGAAAAATACAAATACAAAAATCGTTCACAAAATATTTGCACAAGATGATAAAGAAGCGATTGGTAACACGATGGCGCTTAAGGATGAACAGAAAGAACACTTGTCTTATTTATCGAGTGGTAGAGCTATTATGATGATGCCAGGATTATCTAAGGCGATTCAGGTGCAGGTGGAAAAAACGGAGGAGAATGATACGGAAAGACCTCCTCTAGAAGATTCAGCTTTAAGAGAAAGAATCATTAGATACTATACGACTGTATATGAAAAAGGGATTTTGCCTGGTTTAGAGCAATTAGGTGAACAACCTAGTGAAGAATTGGTTGAAATATATCTAGATTCTTTACAGCCTTCATCGCCGATAGTGAAAGAGTATTATAAATGTATTCATAAAAGGTCTGTATCAGATGTTCTGGTAAATGAAGTTACGAAATTGAAGGCACAATATAATTTCAAGACTATCATACGGATATTATGTTGTTTTTGCCATCGAAAAGCAGATCTTAGTTTGCATCCTGAAATATATGATTATGTGGAAGAACTATTGGAAGAAATAATCGTTTCGGGAACATCATACTCTGTTAAGGAATATAAACATTGTTTAGTATTAGATATGTCATTAAAACAAGGAGGATTTTAAAATGGGGTGGATATCAGGTATAATTTCAACAGTAGGAAGTTTTATAAGTAGTGCAGCTTCTACCATTGGATCTGTAATTAGTGAATTTGCAAAGAGTGCATTTGGCTTTATTGCAAAGATACCTATTTTCGGATTAGAACTAGCAAATATTATATCTATTGCGGCAAAAATCATTCATGAGGTAGTTAATTTCCTTGGGATTAAATCAGAGGAAGATCCGGAAGTTCTTGGAGCGAAAGCGGAACAGAGTGACAAGAGTTTAGAAGATTTTGATAATGATGTCGAAACATATATCCAATATTTGAAGGAAGAGGTTGAGCTTGATAAAGAACGTTTCGACAAGATGACACCTGAAGAGAAGATGGGCTGCAAAGCAATTGGTATGGCACTTGAGACAAAGGCTGTTGAAGAAAAAATTGGTGGAATTGAAATTTCTCCAGAGTGTTTAGCTACTTTAATAAAAATTCAATCTGCAGGAATTAACATTGATGCAAAAGAATTAGTTGGAATTATTCAGATTCTGAAAGAACAGGGAATTACTAATATGAATGATGTTGTAGAACTCCTCGAAGGGAAGGGAAACAGTGACAGAATTAAGACAGGAGAGGCTTTGTCTATAGCTTTGGGAGCTGGGGCAACAATAAAGATATTGGATTTGCAGGATGCAGTTAGAAAATATGAGGAGAAATAAGGGATGGAGATATTACAGACACTAAAGACTATTGATACAGTTGTTTCAATTGCGAAACCGATTATTGAGACTGTTGCTCCTAAATTACAGGAGTCAATGAAGGAATTTGCTGAGAGGATGCTTGTATTAGCAGAAAAGTATCCTTCTATTGCAGAATTTGCACAGATGATAGACAAAGCTGCAGAAATTATGGGAGATGTGTTGTATGTATTAGGAAACAATATGGAGCCAGCAGATGTATTTGGTGCAAAGATTGCACAGTCAGATAAAGGGATTGATGAATTTGACTCTATTGAGGCTTATATTACTTACTTAAAGAATGAGATTGAGTTAGATAAGGAAAAGTTTGATGCGCTTTCAACAAAGGAGCGTGTTGCATATAGCATTATTGGAATGGCAGTAGAAGCAGGCGCAATTGGAGAAAAGCTTAGAATTGAAATACCAGCGGATGTAGTTGAACTTGGTGCTAAGATAGCGGAAATCGGAAAGATTTCAGTTGAAACTAAAGAGATTATTTCATTAATTTCAAAACTTAAGGAGGAAGGTATTTCTGATCTTAATGATATTTGTGATTGTATAAAAGGTACAGGTGATTCTGACAGATTAAAAACAGGAGAAGTTCTTTTGGAAGTTCTTGATGTTCTTAAACCAAACGAAGGTAAGGATATATTTAATGAAATAATAGATGAAGTGAGGGAGTAGTTTATAATGGCTATACGAAAGTATCTATTTTGGAAATCAAAAGATGGGATTAGAACATATAAAGTAACTCAAAAGGGGACATTTGAATTAATGAGACCATCCGGAAAGGATGTTTTCGAAGATGTTGATTGGACTACATTTTTTTCTTGGTTTCATAAAAGTGCTTCTATTACAGATGATGACTACATTGATTTTTGTTTCTTATCTGACGAAAAAATAGTGTCTCCTTTATTAGACTACAGTTCATCCTCGAAATCGTCATGGGACAAACAGGAAATAGGAATTTTTTGTGATAAATATCTCCATGTCGATACCTATGAAATACGGTATTCTGAAAATGAAAGATTTGTTTGCCAAAGTGGACATGTTTTGGATAAAAATAAGATTAGGAAAATGTATTTAAAGTGTATTCCTGAGTTTTCAATAGAAACTAAGGAGAAAATAGATACAGGATCGGAAGAAACTAGTCTTGTAAATAGATTTTTTATTGATCGATTAAAAGAATTAGGTGGTAATTAGTGGCGAAAGAATCAAAGAATTATCGTATTCTAGATATGTACATACGATTGTGTGAAGGCAAACGGATTAATAAGTCTGAAGAAGCACTGCGATTTGGTGTGGATGAGCGTTCTATCCAAAGAGACATTGATGATATTAGAGCTTTCTTAGGTGAACGCAGTATGTCAGGTGACGGAAGAACAATTGAATATAATCGAGCCAAGAAGGGCTTTATTATGGTTGGTGACGAACCTTCTATGATGACTAATAGTGAAATTCTTGCGGTTTCAAAGATTCTTTTGGAAAGTAGAGCATTTACCAGACGTGAATTGAAGAGTATTCTTGATAAGCTCGTTGAAGGATGTGTTCCGTTAAAGAATATGAAGTTAGTTAGTGATTTGATAGCCAATGAAAAATACCATTATGTTGAGCTGAATCACAAGGAATATATCCAAGACAAGTTGTGGGAGATAGGATTAGATATCCATGAGCATAATTTGGTTTCTTTGCGTTATGCTAGGGCAAATGCTCCGAGAGAATCTATTAAACGCGTGGTTGAACCAATATCGATACTTTTTTCTGAGTATTATTTTTACTTGAATGCCTATATTGTTGAAAAGAATGAAATAGGTAAATATGTACACAAGTATAATTATCCGGCAATCTTTCGAATTGATAGGATAAAAAATTATCAGCACCTCGATGTAAAGTTTAAAGTTTCATATGCAAATCGTTTTGAAGAAGGTGAATTTAGAAAAAGAAGTCAGTTTATGTATGCCGGAAAATTACAGAAGGTTGTACTTAAGTTTTATGGCGAAAATCCAGAACCGATTTTGGATCGTTTGCCGACAGCAAGGGTTATTGAGCAGTATGAGAATGAATGTACGATAGAAGCAGAGGTTTTTGGAAAAGGAGTTATTATGTGGCTCCTAAGTCAAGGGAGCAAAGTCGAAGTGATTAGACCAGAAAGTATGCGTGAGGAGATGAAACAGGTTCTTCAGGATATGCTTAAATTATATGAATAAGATTGGAGTAATAGAATGGTAACATTTATACCTCCATACATGGGAGAAGAAATCAAAAGCAATGCAGAAAAGAAGATGTATGAAGTATTGCAAAATTTAGATATGGAAGATGTCTATATTCTGCATTCATTGGGGCTTCCAAAGCACCAGAGCAAAATCTATGGAGAAATTGATTTTGTAGTTGTATGTAAAAGAGGTGTTGCTTGTCTGGAAATCAAGGGCGGGCGTGTTGAATGCAGAGAGGGAAAATGGTTTTTTATTGATCGCTATGGTGTAGAACGTCAGAAACCGGAGGGGCCATTTGCTCAGGTTACTGGGAATATGTTTAGTCTTTTGACGACAATTCGAAACAAATTTGCTAATAATCAACATATCAAGTTCTTCCTCATGGCTTGCGGAGTTGTTTTTCCAGATATTGAATTCAAAACAACCTCACAGGAAATTATTTCGGAGATTGTTTATGATAGCAGAACGGAAAACATTACGGATTACATCAATAGCATTTTTGATTATTGGGAAACTAGGCAGCACAGAGAACCAGCAAAGTTATCAAAGAAAGATGTGAAGGATATTGTGAATTATCTCAGAGGAGATTTTACTTTCATTCCGATGTTGAGGGACAGGCTTAATAATATTGAGAAGCATCTTGTGCGACTAACAAATGAGCAGGCACAGATTATGAATGCTCTGGGAATGAATTCACACCTTCTTATTGAGGGGAATGCTGGAACGGGAAAGACTCTGCTTGCTACTGAATTTGCAAGACAAAGGGCAGAACAAGGTGACAGAGTTCTTTATTTAACTTTTAATAAAAATTTGTCAAATAACATCAATTCACAGATTAGTGATGTGCCGAATTTAAAAGTAATTAATATTCATGCTTTATTCGGGGAATATGTACGGGTTGATGTTGAAAAAATGAAGGAAAATCCGCAGAAATACTTTGGAGAGATTTTGCCGGAGCAGTTCTTTGATTGGGTAAGCTCCTTGTCTGGCGAAGAAGCAGATGCATTGAAATATGATCTTTTAGTAATGGATGAAGGTCAGGATATTATTAAGCCGGTATATATGTATTCGTTGGATGTATTATTGAAAAACGGACTTGAAAAAGGGAAATGGGCAATCTTTTATGATGAAAAGCAGAATATATATAATCCAGAATATTCGGATGGCATTGAATTGATTGAAAGCTATGAATGTACAAAGTTTAAGCTTTTTGTAAACTGCAGAAATACCGTACAGATAGGTACATACAGTTCCAAAACCAGTGGTGTAGAAATCAATGAATTCTTGCATGAAAATGGAGAAGAAGTTCAAAAAATTGTCTACTCTGATAAAGCTGACTTTAAACAGAAGATAAAAGAGATACTTAAGGACCTTCGTGCTGAAAAAGTGGATTTAACAGATGTTGTATTTCTTGCACCAAAGAAGTTTTCAAATTCCATTTTGGATGAACTAGGTATCAAGGTAAACGAATTAGGAGATAATTTTGATGTAAATAGTCCTTTGCCAAGATATGCAACAATCCAAGGGTTTAAGGGCTTGGATTCTAAGATAGCGATTCTTGTTGATGTCGATAATATCTCTGATAAGAACTTTTCAAGATTTATGTATATTGCAGGTACCAGAGCAAGAACATTGCTCTATGTAGTGGCTTCGGAGGCGTTCTGGAATTGTCACAACAATTAATATGGAAGAGAAGTGAGCTTATGCCAATTATAAATAGTAAGACAGTAAAGATGGGCTCATTTTGTAAGTATTGATATGAAGGCGAGTGCTTTCTGGGGCAAGTATGAGTACAAGATTGAAACCTTATAAAAGAATTAATGTATGAAACGAAAATCTCTTGTCAGAACAACGACAGGAGGTTTTTTACTTTTGTTGGGAATGACATACAGTGTCATTTTCACATTATAGAATAAGTGTACATTTAAGAAAAGGAGACAGACGAGATGGTATTGGATGTAGTTAAAGCAATAAGGGAAAAGCAAAAATGATATCACTGGTTAGAAGATGGGAGATGATTTGTATGACTATGGTACCTATGTATAAGATATGTCCTCGGTGCAAACGAAGATACTATTGGAATCCGGATGTGGGTAAAATGTGGTGTCCGCATTGCAGTTCTTTTGGACAACTAGGATGGGGAGATATTCCGTGGAAGAAACCTGGAGGCAGCCTTAAAGGAAAAAAGAATAAATGAAATGATATGAAAGCGTCAGGAATCAAATACCTGACGCTTTGGTTGGTTCTTTGTTTTCCATATAGAATACCCTGCCTTTTGGTTTGAAAGGAAGTTTATTTCCATTTGGAATCAGGTATGCGTGTTCTCTCTTTATTTTTAAATTTTCTTCAATATAACCATCTGTGATAATGAGTATTGGACCGGATGCTGGGAAATCTTTTGCCTTTTCTAGTTTATCTACTCCGGGCTGAAGAACCGTACCGCCTCTTCCGGTAATATCTACACGACCTGCGATATCTTCCGGTGCCATATATCCTGCATCAGTAGCTTCTGCATCACAGAAGATAATTCTGACAAATGGAACATCCTTTGCTATTGCATAGTTTGCAATAGCACCAAGGGCTAGCCCGATTTGAGAAGAGCACATGGAACCAGATGTGTCGATGACTACTCCGAAAGTTCTGCTTTCCAACTCTTTTTCTTGAAGAACATAGCGCGGTCTTGGAATGTCCGGTGTAGCTCCTTGACGACGGCTTGGTCTGGCATAGGTTCTGCGTTTTTCAAGAGGTGGAAACTGTTCATCAAACCACTTGCCAAGTTGTACCTCCCACGGAATAGGCGGCATAGCCAGAGCTAGGATTTCTTCCACGAGGCCGGCAGGGATATATCCTCTGCTATGAGTGATATGATAATCAAGTCCTTCGCGTAAGGAATTTTTGAAGAAATCATCAAGCGTGATTCCTTTTCCAATACCTTCAAAATGAGGTCTATTGTTTCCGAAGATGTCTCCCTGACCATATCCTCGGAAGGTGGCATGTTTCTTGAATTTTCGCATTTCTTTTACGATGAGATCATAGATGGTTTCAGCAGACATATTGTGGAGTGATTCATCGTATAATAGTCCTTCATCTGGCATATCGCCAATTCTTATTTCATGAAGCCAGTCGTTGATGACATAGTCACAAGCCACATTCCAAAGATAAGGGTCTCTTCCCTGGCATCTTTCATGATGACATAATCCGGCATGAAGGTATTCATGTGCCAGAACAAATTTCCATTCTTCAAAAGAAAGATGACAGGTAGGGTTGGCATAAATTTCTCCGTGAGTAGCATCAACAGCCGCAATATGAATCTCGTATTTGTGGCAGATGTCTACATCTTCAATGATTTTGAAAGAAGAAGCTAAACTACCAAGAAGAGGGTAGTGAGCTAAAAACCATTCTGCTGCTTTGGTTATAACAGTGTCTTTCTTTTTGCTAAAGTCGTATCCACCTACTTCACTGACGGCCTTTTTTATGGAATGTGTAATTGCATAGGAAAAGGTTGCAGTATATTCATTTTTACCCCCATTTTTGTAAACGATGGGAGAGTCCAAACCTATCATGTCCCTTGTGTCAGAGGTGTTTAATCCATAATTCTGGTTAGGTATGGTGCATTCTTTCTCAAGAAGATATTCGTAAATTTTTACTTCATCATTTAACTTGATTGGGTATTCTGATGCTGGGTCTGGAAATATTGTTTTTTCAAATCCGATATCTGCCAGAAATCTTGTGATATAAATATCGCATGCTTTATTCCAGACAAGGGGATAGAAATTTGCAGTTTGTGGCATTTTATTCTTATCAAAATGTCCGAATGCTAAATGGAGTAGATTGTGGGCTAATACATATGCCCATTCTGATGCGTTAAGTCCGAAAACGATATTTGTATAGATATCTCCATTTTTTGTAACGCAGGCAATAGCTTCTTTTCCATTTAGATGCGATGTTTTTGCTGTAATTGTTCCTTTTAACTGAGAGAAGAGGGGATGTTGCTGTAAAATATCAAATCCTGAATAGAGAGCAGCAAGCCCTTTGGGGATATCTTCGTTTCTGTAATAATATTTTCTTCTTAAATAAGCCATGATAAATCCTCTATTTGTCGTTTACTAATCGGGGCAGATCTCGGATGACTTCTATCATAAACCAATCAGGTAATGAGCTTTCATCATCTGAGGCAACTACCATCTGTGCAATTTCAAAATTGATGGTTGAAAGTTCTTTAATCATTTCCTTTGCTCTGTAAATAAATGAGAGCATATTTCCAGAAATGTCTTGCTTGCTCTTTGGAAGTTCAGTTACAAGTTTTGCTCTAAAAGACTGTGCAAGGAAGTAGAGGATATCTCTGTCTGCTGGTTTTGTAGGCCATTTTGTGTTTTTTGTAATAATATCTTCCAACATATGAGTGTTCTTAAGACTCTTTGTGTAAGCTAAAAACATTCCGGCGTGAGATGGAGTAAGGCATGCATATGAGAGCATTTTCAATGTTTCTTTAGATATTTCTTTCTTACCAACACCATACTCTGTAAGTGCGTCGCTGAGCATATGCCAAGATCTTGGCGTAGAGAATGGTTCCTCTGTCTTAGGTGGTTCTGAGAAAAGATGATCCGGTCTCTGTATAATGTAATTAATGACCCAAGGATGAAGATGATTTTTCTGGGCCCACTTAATCCATTGTCTGGCATTAGCTTTCATTTGCACATGGAACATTCTGTTGATAAGAGCAGAAGACATATTTTTTACGATGGCGGAGTCCTGAGCTCTGTTTCCTGCGCCTACAACAATGCTTCCCACAGGGAGATGGTATTCTCCGATTCTTCTTTCATGGATGAGAGAGTAGAAGGCTTTTTGCACTTCCTGTGAACATGCGTTTAACTCATCTAGGAAAAGGACATAAGGCTCTTCTCTTGCAATCATTTTAGGTGGAAGAAATTCAGAAGTATTTCCTTTAATCTGAGGAATACCAATGATATCTTCAGGAGCAAGCTGGCTTCCAAGAAGGGATACACATGGCAATCCCAATTCTTCTGCAAACTGTTCTACCAGAGCAGATTTTCCAATGCCGGGTGCACCCCAGATGAATACTGGTCTGCTTGGTGCAACATTTAGTAATATTTCTAACAAGTCATCTTGTGTGACTGTAATAGGTAAATTCATATATTAAGTCCTTTCTGAATTAGGCAGAATATTTACTGCGCTGCTTTTCGATATACTGTTTTTTCTTGTTGAGATGACGAACTTTCGCGCGTGGGCAGTATTTATCACAATGCTGACAATAACCTTTGTGTTTTGCCTCACGATCTTTGGAGCATTCGCCAAAACTTAAATAATATTTACAAGGGATTTCTCTATATTTGCTCATGACATTATCCTTTCAAATTGCCGCCGGCCTTGAAGTTGTAGACTGGACGGATGATACAATCAATTGTTATGGTTTCTTTAATAACATCAGTGATATCATCAATTGCTCTGTAAGCAAATGGCGCTTCATCCAGAGTGTCTTTACTGATGCAGCTGGAATAAATTCCTTTCATTTCGGATTTAAAGGTTGATACTGTAAAGCTGTTCTTTATATCTTCACGTTTCATAATTCTGCCAGAGCCATGAGGAGCAGAGCAGTTCCATTCTTTATTGCCAAGTCCGCTACCAAGAATGATACCATCACGCATATTGATTGGGATGATTACTTTTTCATCTTTTTTTGCAGAGATAGCTCCCTTACGAAGCATTGCAGATCCGAAAGTATCAAGGGTTGTCGGAGAAACATCTATATAATTGTGAATACATTCATAAGAATCTAAGACTTTCCATTTCATTCCTTTCACGAGTTCATTTAAGATGATTTCTCTATTGAGAGAGGCGAAATGCTGAACAATCTGAAGGTCATGAAGATAATCTTCCATAAGCGCTCCTTCAAGCCAGGTGATTTCATAAGGAACAGTCAGTCCGTTTTTTTTCAAAAGTTTTAGACCTTCGTTTAGATAGTATTCGGTTACTTCTTTTCCAAGGTGACGGCTTCCGGTGTGGATTACAATATAGAGATTTCCATCATCATCTTTATCAACTTCAATAAAATGATTCCCGGACCCTAAGCTGCCAAGGCTTAATAATGCGTTGTTTGTACGAATGTGACTTGCACATCTGAGCGCGTCAAAATCAAATTTTTCAGCGAATCGGTGTGCTTTTGAACGGATATTAAATCCGGAAGGAATAGAGTCTCTGATTACAGTATCTAGTTTTTGATATTCAATTTTTTTTCCTTTAATCTGTGCGAGAGTCATACCACAACCGATATCAATGCCGATGAGATTGGGAATGATTTTCTCTCCGATTGTCATAGTAAGCCCGATGGTTCCAACTTTACCGGGATGAACATCAGGCATAACACGAATGCGACATCCCAATGAACTTTCTTGATCACAAATCATTTGAAGCTGTGAGATGGCATATTGGTCGATTGCATTTTCTTTGTTATTAGTGGTAAAAATTTGAGCAGAAGTATATGCTCCTTTGATAGTCTTCATAATAATTTCCTTTTCTGTCATGCGAGGCATAAAAATAGCACCTCTATTGTCAAAGCAGAGGTGCCGGAAATCCTATAAAGCCTTTATTTGAAATGAACAGAAACAGCCTGTTATTTGCAAATGGAAGAAAGGATAACTATACCTCTGGCTATTAAGTTACTTGTGTTTGTTCTGTAATTCTTTGTCATAATAATGTCCTCCTTTCTGAATGAGCTGATAATTGTTACATTTGAAATTTAGTATAGCACGCTTGTCAAGATGATGCATTGAACCTGTAGTTTAATGTTCTAGGGTTCTCTGTGCTAACTGATACACCTAATATATCGGACGAGAATGACAAATAGTGACATCCTAAACAGAAAATCAAATAAATTTATTTGAAGTTAAAATTATTTGATTTTCCTTGCCTGTGATGTGGAAAGAAATTTTATTAAATGTATCAAGACAGACAGTTTCTAAGTGGGAAAGGGGGGTAATTCCGGACGTAGATCATATACTATCTATAAGTAAACTATAAGAGCATATAGATTAGAATTGTGATTGCCTTTGCAGCATTCATCTATTATGTAATCAAATTGATTAAATAAAGGAAAGAGAAAATGAATAAAAATTAAATAAAATTAGCACTCTCCTCTTTACAGTGCTGACAAATCGTGCTATTGTTATATTGTCAATAGAACAGAATGTAGTAAAGGAGGATTTGCTATATGAATATTAATAAATTTACACAAAATTCGTTACAGGCTGTACAAGCGTGCGAGAAACTTGCGTATGACTATGGTAATCAGGAAATTGCGCAGGAGCATTTGTTATATGCGCTTGTTACACAGGATAATAGTTTGATTTTAAAGTTGTTAGAGAAGATGGGCTTTCAGAGCACATTGTTTGTGAATCGGGTAGAGGAGGCAATCAATAAACGTCCGAAGGTTCAGGGAGGTCAGGTATTTATCGGTCAGGATTTGAATAATGTTTTGATTCATGCAGAGGATGAGGCAAAACAGATGGGCGATGAATATGTTTCGGTTGAACATCTCTTTCTGGCATTGCTGAAGTATGCAAGTCGTGAGATGAAGAGCCTCTTTCAGGAGATGGGTATCAGCCGGGAGGGATTTCTTCAAGCCCTATCTACCGTTCGGGGAAATCAGCGGGTGACCAGTGATAATCCGGAGGCTACTTATGATACGTTGAACAAATACGGTCAGGATCTGGTGGAGCGTGCAAGAGAGCAGAAGTTGGATCCTGTCATTGGACGAGATGAAGAGATTCGCAATGTGGTTCGGATCTTATCTCGTAAGACGAAGAACAATCCGGTATTGATTGGTGAGCCTGGTGTCGGTAAGACGGCAGTTGTAGAAGGATTGGCACAGAGGATTGTCAAAGGCGATGTGCCGGAAGGTTTGAAGGATAAAACGATTTTCTCACTGGATATGGGAGCGTTGGTTGCAGGCGCCAAATATCGTGGTGAATTTGAGGAACGTTTGAAAGCGGTTCTGGAAGAAGTAAAGAATAGTGATGGTAAGATTATTCTGTTCATTGACGAGCTGCACACCATTGTCGGTGCAGGTAAGACAGATGGAGCTATGGATGCGGGAAATATGTTAAAGCCAATGCTTGCCAGAGGAGAGCTGCACTGTATCGGTGCAACAACTTTAGATGAATACCGTCAGTATATTGAAAAAGATGCTGCATTGGAGCGTCGTTTCCAGCCGGTATTGGTAGATGAGCCCAATGTGGAGGATGCAATTTCGATTCTGCGTGGTTTGAAAGAGCGGTATGAGGTCTTCCATGGAGTGAAGATTACGGATAGCGCATTGGTTGCAGCAGCAACATTATCCAATCGCTATATCTCAGACCGGTTCCTGCCGGATAAGGCGATTGACCTTGTGGATGAAGCATGTGCATTGATTAAGACGGAATTAGATTCCATGCCGACGGAACTGGATGAATTAAGCCGTCGTATTATGCAACTGGAGATTGAAGAAGAGGCATTGAAGAAGGAAAATGACCGGTTAAGTCAAGAGCGTCTGGTTCATTTACAGGAAGAGCTGGCAACGCTGCGGGAAGAGTATGCTGGACAGAAGGCACAGTGGGATAATGAAAAGAGTTTGGTAGAGCGGGTTCAGAAAATCCGAGAGCAGATTGAACAGGTCAACCGGGATATTCAGAAGGCACAGCGTGAGTATGATCTGAATAAGGCAGCAGAACTTCAGTATGGCACATTGCCACAGCTACAGCAGCAGTTAGAAGTGGAAGAAACCAAACTGAAAGAAAAAGACCTGTCATTGGTACATGAGGCGGTGACCGATGAAGAGATTGCAAGAATTATTTCCAGATGGACGGGGATTCCGGTGGCAAAGCTAAATGAGAGTGAACGTAGCAAGACTTTGCATTTAGCAGATGAACTGCACAAACGTGTGATTGGACAGGATGAAGGTGTGGAGCTGGTTACGGAGGCAATCATTCGCTCCAAAGCCGGAATCAAGGATCCTTCTAAGCCGATTGGTTCCTTCTTATTTTTGGGACCGACAGGTGTTGGTAAGACAGAACTTGCCAAAGCATTGGCAGAGAGTCTGTTCGATGATGAAAATAATATGGTGCGTATTGACATGAGTGAGTACATGGAGAAGTATTCTGTGTCTCGTCTGATTGGAGCGCCTCCGGGATATGTAGGTTATGATGAAGGCGGTCAGTTGACAGAGGCTGTCCGCAGAAAGCCGTATTCCGTTGTGCTCTTTGACGAGGTGGAGAAAGCGCATCCGGATGTATTCAATGTACTTCTGCAAGTATTGGATGACGGACGAATTACAGACTCACAGGGACGTACGGTAGATTTTAAGAATACAATCTTGATCATGACTTCCAATATCGGAGCCAATTACTTGCTAGACGGAATTGAGGAAGACGGAACGATTGATGCCGAGAATCAGAATTTGGTCATGAATGAGCTGCGGGCACATTTTCGACCGGAGTTTTTGAACCGATTAGATGAAATCATTATGTTTAAACCGTTGACGAAATCCAATATTTATGCAATTATTGATTTATTGGTAAACGATGTCAACAGACGATTGGAAGAAAAAGAGCTGTCGATTGAATTGACAGATGCGGCAAAGAACTTTGTAGTGGAAGGCGGTTACGATCCGATGTACGGTGCGCGTCCGCTGAAACGGTATCTGCAGAAAAATGTAGAGACATTGGCAGCAAGATTGATTCTGGCAGGAAATGTAGGAAGAGGCGATTGCATATTGATTGATGTCGTTGACGGAAAATTGGAACCACGTATAAAGTAAAGTGAGGAAGTTCATGGCGTCAATTATTTTTCACATTGATGTAAATTCAGCGTTTTTAAGCTGGACAGCAGTGGAACAATTAAAGAATGGAGCAGAAGTGGACATTCGTCAAGTACCCGCAATTATCGGCGGGGATCAGAAGTCGCGGCATGGCGTCGTATTGGCGAAGTCACTTTCTGCCAAGAAATATGGCATTCACACCGGGGAACCGGTGGCGAATGCCTTTCGTAAGTGTCCGAATCTGATCATGGAGCCGCCGAATCATCGGATGTATCGTGCAAAAAGTGCAGAATTGATGGAGTATCTGCGGACTTATACAACAGAGATTGAGCAAGTCAGCGTGGATGAATGTTATATGGATTTTACGGAGCTTGCCGGGAGATATTTTTCTCCGGTAGAGGGTGCGCTGGCAATCAAAAACGGGATTCGGGAGAAATTCGGATTTACGGTAAATGTGGGAATATCATCCAATAAACTTCTGGCGAAGATGGCATCTGATTTTGAAAAACCGGATAAGATACATACCTTGTTTCCGGAAGAGATTTCGGTGAAAATGTGGCCTCTTCCCATTGGAGACTTATTTATGGCGGGGCGTTCCAGTGTGGAGACATTGAAAAAGCTGGAAATTTATACAATCGGTGATTTGGCACAGGCAGACTTGAATCTGATCATGCTGCATTTGAAAAGTCATGGGAAAATGCTCTGGGAATTTGCAAATGGAATTGATCATTCATCTGTTCAATCCGAACAGACGGAGGCAAAAGGAATCGGTAATTCTACGACGCTATCTGAAGATGCGTCTACTTATGAAGAAGTACAGCCGGTTTTTCGAGAACTGGCAGAGAGTGTGGGCAGGAGACTTCAAAATGCCGGACAGAAGGCAAAGATGGTCAGTATGGAAGTGAAGTATCATGATTTTCAAACCATGTCTCATCAATGTCAGCTTTCCAAACCGACAAATGATGCCAAGATGTTGTATGAGACAGCATGTCAGCTTTTCGAAGAGGCGTGGAGCGGAGAGCCAGTACGGCTCCTTGGAATCCGTACGTCCAAATTAGCAGATGAATCAGAACCGGAGCAGCTCAGTATTTTTGATATTGAGTTTCCGAAAGAACCGGATGAAAAGCATAAAAAGCTTAATGCGGCAATGGAAGAGATTCGAAAACGTTTTGGAGAAAATGCAGTAAAAAAAGCTAGTCTTATGAAGAAACCGGAGAAGTAATTGATGAAAGAGAAGAACTATAATCTGGAACTAATCAGAACCATTTCCTTCATATTGGTGGTTGTGATTCATGTGACAAATTATTATTGCAGAGCATTTGGGAAAATCAGTGCGGGAGAGTATACATTTTCTCTTGTACTGGATACTTTTGCAAGAGTGAGTGTGCCCTGCTTTTTTATGTTGAGCGGGGCGCTACTGCTGGGAAGAGAAGAGCCGATGGAAAAGAGCTGGATGCGGATGTTGCGTTTTTTTCCGCCGCTCATCTTATGGAGCGCTGTATATTATTTTTGGAATCTGTATTATATGCATACGGAAGTACGTTTGGAAGAAGTATTCTGGGTTCCGACAGAACCCCATCTCTGGTATTTGTATGCGATGATTCCAATTTATCTGGTCCTGCCGTTCTTTCAAGTTATGGTGCGCCATTTCAGTGTTAGGATGGAGAAAGCCTTCCTGATTGTCGGAGCCATAGCGGTTCTGGTGAATTGGGCGCTGAAAGTATTGGGAGGGGAACTCTATTATGACGTTCCTCTGTTTGGGGATCGAGTATATGATTTTTATTTTTTCCTTGGGTATTATTTGAAAAAACACAGGGATTATAAATGGTTCAGTACAAAGAATCTAGCGTGGATATTCATAGTAAGCAATGTATTAAATATTGGAATTACGTCAGGAATGAGTATATTAAAAGGAGATCATATGGAGCATACCCTGGAGTATGGATTTCCGCTGATCATTATAAGCAGTGCAGCATTCTTTTTATTGATGCTGAAACTTGGAAATGGAAAAATGAAATTAAAAGAACGAACGAAGAAATGGATCGATTCTTGGTGCGGATGTTCTCTGGGAATTTATTTTATCCATATTTTATTTTTGGATATGTATAAAAAACATCTGGAGGCAGAGGCTGTATCGGCGTATCTTGCAGTGCCTGTACTGACGATCGGAATTCTTCTGGTGTCATACATTTGTGTCAAAGGAATCCGAAAGATTCCCGGTGGTAAAAAAATCACATAATAAAAATCATAGAATTATCATATAGAAAACAGGAGACAGAAGTCATGAGCAGAACATTATATTTGGAATGTTTTTCCGGAATCAGCGGCGATATGACGGTTGCGGCGCTATTGGATTTGGGAGCAGATGAGGAAGTTTTAAAGCGGGCGCTGGGAAGTATTCCGGTGAAAGGATTTGAGGTACAGATTGGAAGAGTCCATCGTGCCGGACTAGAGGTGTGTGATTTTGCAGTAAAACTGGATCAGGCGCATGAGAACCATGACCATGATATGGAATATCTTCATGGACATTCTGAATATAGATCGAAAGAAAAAGAACGTGTTTTGGAATCACAGATTACACAACATAAGCATGTACATGAACATCGGAGCTTGCAGGAAATACTGCATATTATAGAGCATGCCGACGCAGCACAGGGGGCGAAAGAACTTGCAAAGAAGATTTTTCGGATTCTGGCAGAGGCGGAGGCAGAGGCACATGGTGTTTCAGTGGAAGAGGTGCATTTTCATGAAGTAGGTGCGGTGGATTCTATTGTGGATATTCTGGCGGCTGCTGTTTGTCTGGATAATTTGCAGATTGAGGAAGTGATTGTACCCGAACTGTACGAAGGCCGGGGATGCATCCGGTGTCAGCATGGCATCCTTCCTGTTCCGGTTCCTGCGGTAGTTCATATTGTACAAAGGCATGGGATTGTACTGCATTTGACAAAGACAGAAGGGGAATTGGTCACACCAACAGGCGCAGCCATTGCAGCGGCAGTTGCAACGTCACAGAGCTTGCCGGAACATTTTATCATTCAAAAAGTCGGTTTAGGAGCAGGCAAACGGGAATACGATGCACCCGGGATTCTGCGGGCAATGTTGATTGAAGAGGTAGCAGATGCAGAGATAAAGAGAGAGAAAACCGCAGAGCAGGCAGATGTTATGTATATGTTGGAAACCAATATTGATGATTGTTCCGGCGAGCAATTAGGAGCAGTTATGGAGCAACTGCTGGAAGGCGGGGCAGCAGATGTCTTTTATACACCGGTTTTCATGAAGAAAAATCGTCCGGCGTACCAGTTAAATGTTCTGTGCAGAGAAACTTTGATTTCTGCCATGGAAACCATTCTTTTTGCTGGAACAACGACAATTGGAATTCGAAAGATGCGGATGGAGCGCAGGATTTTGCCAAGAAAACAACGAAAAATCGTTACCCGGTTTGGGGAGGCAGAAGTAAAAGTCTGTACCCTTCCAAATGGAGAAAGACGGTATTATCCGGAGTATAGAACGGTTCTGGAATTTACAAAACAATATCATCTGAATTACCAGAGTGTGTATTCGGAAATCCAGAGAACAGCAGAACAATTCTTTGAAAAGGAAGACAATGAAAGCAGAAATTAATTACGAAAAGAGAGAGCAATTGCAACAGAGGATAAAACAGAGGTTGCAGGAGATTACGGAGAAGGATTGTATCGTTGCATTTTCCGGTGGTGTGGATAGCGCATTGTTATTAAAAATGACTTGTGAGGCAGCAGAGGAAAAGGGAACAAAGGTATATGCAGTTACCATGCAGACGAAACTTCATCCGATAAATGAAATCGCGCACGCAAAAGCTGTAGCGGAGGAAATCGGCGCAGAGCATCTGGTTCTTGCGGTGGATGAACTAGCAGAGGCGGGAATCGAAAGGAACCCGAAGGACAGATGCTATCGGTGCAAAAAGTACTTATTTACACAAATCAAAGAACAGGCGGCGGAACTTCATGTTGAACAGATTTTAGAAGGGACCAATGCAGATGATCTACAGATGTACCGTCCGGGATTGCAGGCAATCTGGGAACTGGGGATTCACAGTCCTCTGGCAGAGGTAGGATTGACAAAGAGAGAGGTGCGGGCGTTGGCAGAGATGTACGGTCTGTCTGTTTCCGACCGTCCGGCAACCCCCTGTCTGGCAACCAGATTTCCATATGATACACCGTTGTTTTATGAAGAAATGAAACGGGTAGAAGTAGGAGAAACCTATCTTCGTTCGCTTGGCTTTTACAATGTAAGAGTGCGTGTGCACAATGAGATTGCCAGAATAGAAGTGGATGAAAACTATTTCGAAAAAATTATTAAAATGAGAAAAGAAATCATATCGTTTCTCGAAGATGCTGGATTTGCTTATGTAACGATAGATTTGGAGGGATTTCGTTCCGGAAGTATGGACCTCTTTTTATAGAGGAATCAATACCGTCATGCAAAACGTCTTTTCATTTATAAGAGATATTCATATCTGCTCAATTATGGAATGATGAAATTCCAAGTGGCGGATATTATCTGATTCAGCCTTCCGGATCAGTGGAGACGCATTGGAACCGTTTTGACGATATGAGTGAGCTGTACAGTCAGACAGAGAATGCATATCTTCCAATGAAATATATTGGGAATACCGCAGATGGCTTTTGAAAAAACAGATTGCAAAAGTATATGTGCTGCCGACAATACTGGGTGTAGAAATTACAGTTGCTTTACTATTTGTTATCCATTTGACTTACCATTATGGTTGGCTTAAAGTATTAATAAATGGAATAAACATAGAATATACGGATTGAATAAGGAATGAAAATGGTTGAGAAATGGAGCAAAATATGCTATGATATTTCCATGATAAGTGAGGTGGATGCAGTATGACGGTAGAAGAGATGAGAACTCGAAAAAAACAATATGGTTATAGCTGTGAGCAGATTGCGGAGATGTCAGGCGTTCCGCTCGGTACCGTACAGAAGATATTTAGTGGAATTACGAAAACTCCCCGTTATGACACGCTGCGACAATTAGAGAGTGTGTTTATCAGAGAAGTTCGGCGTTCCGATAATGATCAGCCGCTTGTTTTGCGAGAGGTGCAGCAATCGTTTTGTGCAAAGAAAAAACAGGGAGAGTATACTTTGGAAGATTATTATGCTTTTCCACAAGAGCGACGGGTGGAGTTGATTGATGGTGTCGTTTATGATATGGCGGCACCTACCAATCTTCATCAACTGCTTATTACAGAAATTACTGTGCGGCTTTATGCATTTATTGGTGGAAAGAAAGGGAATTGCAAGGTTCTGACTGCTCCGACAGATGTTCAGCTTGATTGTGACGATAAGACCATGGTGCAGCCGGATATCCTAGTAATGTGCAAACGGGACAGAATCTTGCGGACACACATGTATGGGGCTCCGGATCTGGTGATAGAGATTTTGTCGCCTTCCACGAGACAAAAGGATATGAATCTAAAACATGCAAAATATGCAGCGGCCGGGGTGCGGGAATATTGGATGATTGACCCGGATAAGAAGAAAATAGTTGTTTATGATTTTGAGCATGAAGAACTTCCGGCACTATATGGATTCGAGGATCAAGTACCGGTCAGTATATTTAAAGGCGAGTGCATCATTGATTTTCGTGATATAGAGGAGGCGGTCAGATTTCTATATGAGGAATCGTAAAAAAGTAAGAATTGTAAAAAACTCTTTACAAACAGAAAACAAAGTGATATGATTTTGATATCAAAAAGAAATTGCTTTCCTGTAAGGAGGGACAGCTATGAATGAAAGAATATTAGAAAATAAGAAACATGGAATGTTGGCATTGATTGTGACATCGGTTCTTTATCTAGTTGCAATTGGCGCCTGTATTCTTGGTGGCATGCTTTTGAGTGAAGGACATGGTCCGGTACTGCTGATTGTCAGTATTATCTGGTTATGTATCGGATGGATCCCATATTGCGGTCTGCGTGTTTTGAAACCACAAGAGGCGTTGGTACTTACGTTGTTTGGAAAGTATGTGGGAACAATTAAAGGAGAGGGATTCTATTATGTAAATCCGTTCTGCTCCAGTGTCAATCCGGCAGCATCTACACATTTGAATCAGAGTGGAGATGTAAATAATAATACGAAGAAATCAACATTTTCGTTTACTATGAATGGAATTGAAAGCTCAGCTAATGAGTCTAGTAAGAAGATTTCTTTGAAAATCATGACTTTGAACAATAGTCGTCAGAAGATCAATGACTGCCTTGGTAATCCGGTAGAGATTGGGATTGCTGTGATGTGGCGTGTAGTAGATACGTCTAAGGCTGTATTCAATGTAGATAATTATAAAGAATATTTGTCTTTGCAATGTGATACGGCACTTCGTAATATTGTACGTGTTTATCCGTATGACGTAGCTCCGAATGTAGACACAACCGGAGATGGAAAGGCTGATGAGGGAAGTCTTCGTGGCTCCAGTGAGATTGTAGCAGAGAGAATCAAAGATGAGATTCAGAAGAGAGTTAGCGAGGCTGGTCTTGAGATTTTGGAGGCCCGGATTACTTATCTGGCGTATGCACCGGAGATTGCCGCAGTTATGCTGCAGCGTCAGCAGGCATCTGCAATCATTGATGCAAGAAAGATGATTGTAGACGGAGCTGTTGGAATGGTAGAGATGGCTTTGGATCGACTGAATGAGAGTGGGGTTGTGGAACTGGATGAAGAAAGAAAGGCTGCGATGGTTTCCAATCTGCTGGTAGTTCTGTGTGGAAATAAGGATGCTCAGCCGATTGTAAATTCAGGAAGTCTGTATTAAGATGGCAGAACAGAAAAAGAAACAAGTTCCCCTTCGTTTGTCTGCAAAGTTATACGATGCCATTGCAGCCTGGGCAGAAGATGATTTTCGTTCTGTGAATGGGCAGATTGAATATTTGCTGACAGAATGTGTGAGACAACGGAAGAAAAATGGGAAATATGTATCGGAACATTTGGATGAACCGATTGAGTTGGATATTGAATAATAGGATAGTTATTGAATATGTATTTTAAAGGAGAGGAAATACCGAAAAAGGTACAGACCTCTCCTTTTGATTTACAGCTATCTTATTTCCGTAAAAGATATTCTTTCAATTGTTTTACGTCCGTTTCCCGGAAATACGGAATCTCTTGTGTTGTGTTAAGGGCAGACGCCAACAGATACAAGGTTCCTTTTTGGATTCCCAGATGTTTTGTTAGGAAATTTTGTTCCAGTTGGATATATTGAATCTTTTCGTAGCTTAAAAAGGTAAAACGTTTTGTTAAGCTGCCTTTTACAAGAATCAAATGCTGTTCTGTCACAGAGGTACCTGCTGTACGGCTCTTGAAAATCAGATACAGCAGAATCCATATACTGATGCCGAAAACGCTGAGCCAAATAATCCGGTTTTGTATTGGGAACAGTGAAATGCCGAGAAATGCAGCGGCAGTTGCGCATAAGGCATAAATTATATAGGAAATAATCCATACATACCAGACAGAGGTGGGCTGCAGTTCCACAGGCTGGTCCATTGCATCTGCAAATTCAGGTAGAAGTATTCCGAGACGTTCCCGGAGTCGGCTGCGTTTGTCGTATAATAGCAAAAATGCTTTTTGTTCAGACTCATCATCGCCCATGCCGACATTGATGATTTCTGCCATATATCGTCCGGTGATTCTTGCAAAAGGAGACTGTGTCAGTTTCAGTGCATTGATTTTATCTACCGGAATTGTATAGTTCACTTTTTTGAAAAAGCCATAGCGGATATAGATGCGGTCAGCCATTCTGCATACCCGGAAATTGTAGTAACGGATAAATCCCTTTATGATATCCCACAGTGCAGAGAAAAATAGGATACCAACCATCAAAAGTGCTGTCAGGATTTCCCATAGTCCTTTTCCACTGATTCCCTGTTGGAAGGTGTCGAAGGCTGTTTGTCCGGCAATAGTGATTGTTCCAATTACAACCACAAGGGAGAACAAATTGATGGAAAAGAATCCATGGATCAGCATATCTCCCAATCCGAGGACAATTTCATTTTCTGCTGCATTCGCTGAATCATCGAAATTCGACGGTGCATAAGAAGAGTCAGCAGTGTTATCAGCAGAGATAGGAGTCGGATTTGTGCCGGTGCTTTGGCGTATCAGTTCCATCAGATAGGCGCGGAATTTTTCGGCATCTGCTTTTTTCAAAACAATCTTTACATCGGTTTTATTGGCTGTACTAAGCGTGTTGGTATCCAGTTTTAACTTGCAGGTCCCAAGAATCATTTCAAACAGGTTCTGCTCTGTATTTACATTGGAAATATTCTGGATTCCGATGGTATGTTTCTTTTTGTTCAAGGTATTTCGTTCTAATATAAGCGTGTTGTTCTGAATCGAAATATAGGTTTTTGACCAGACAACAAGCTGCCAGGCGATGATGAAAATAAGTAACCCTGCTGCAGCGAGACAAATCAGAATCAGAAGTTGTATGTCTTTGGAAGTCAATTCTGTTAAGTCCAGATTTTTTTTCTTTATTTCCTGAAAATTTTGTATGAAACCGGTACCTGCCATGATTAAGAGAAAAATCATAACACTTCCTATCTGTTCAAAAATAATGGAAATGTGATTGCGGAAACGAATGTTATTTTCCATATTGTTCCTCCCGTTGTGCAATTACAATTTCATTGATGCGTACCTGAAGACGTTCCGCAATCTGTTCGGCTTTTTTCTCTTCCAGAAAACGAATCGTCACATCTCCTCCGGCTGTTGTTACAATGACCTTGGCAACGTGAAAGAATTGGTCAATGGGACCTTTGACGGTCTGGAGTTTGTGAATACGTTCAATGGGAACAATCTGCCGTTTTACAAAAAGATAGCCTTCTTTAATATCGATGCATTCCTCGTCAATGCTATAGCGGTAACGATGATAGCGGAAATACGGACTGATCAGTATATCAAACAAAGTCAGAATAGCCAGCACCAGACAAATCCATTTGCCGATTATAATATCCGAAGGAAACAGCCAGAAATAACAGACGGCTCCCAGTATCACGAAAATGACTGCGCCGCTGACGAGGCCTGCAGTGTACATACAATAGAGCGCATTTTTCGATAATTTTTCATAGTGCATAACAAATCCTCCTTTTTAAGTTCGTAACGTTTAGATTGTATGGAATGCAAGTATTATATCATAAATCTTCTTTTTGTTGACGAATACTTGGAACAATCGTATACTTTTTAATAAGAAGATTCTTATTAAAGTTAAGAAGTACAGCTAATTAATTGAACGTATTAAAAAGAAAATAAGAATAGTAGATGTCGAGGTGAAGGTATATGAAAACAGTGATTAAAAATGGGATGGTTGTGACATCGGGCAGTAGCTTTCCGGCAGATATTCTGATTGAAGGAGAGAAGATTCAAAGCATCGGGACTACCGGTAAAGAAACGTATGAGAAGATGGAAGATGTACAGATCATTGACGCGGCAGGAAAATATGTATTTCCGGGAGCGGTAGATGTACATACTCACATGGATCTGGATGTAGGAATTTCGCGGGCGGTAGACGATTTCTATGATGGAACGGTTGCAGCAGCGTGTGGTGGTACGACATCCATCGTAGATCACATGGCATTTGGACCGGCTGGTATTCCTCTTCATTATATGTTTCATGAATATGAGAAACTTGCCGGCGGGAAAGCGGTAATCGATTATGGTTTCCATGGGACGATGCAGCATTTGGATGATGATATTTTGACAGAATTAGAGACCATGATGGCAGATGGAATTCCAAGTGTAAAGTTGTATATGACGTATAATTACAAGATGAATGATGCGGAAATCTTACAGACATTGCGTAAGATGAAAGAAATCCATGGCATTACCGCCTTCCATTGTGAGAATCATGAAGTGACCGAATTTCTGAAAAAGGAGAATCGAGAGAAGGGGAATTTGGCTCCTATTTATCATGCGAAGAGCAGACCGAATGCAGTGGAGGCAGAGGCGGTAGAAAGAGTTTTGCGATTGGCAAGAATGGCAGGAGATGCGCCTGTATACATTGTACATTTGTCTTGCAAAGAAAGTCTTGAGGCAGTGCGTGTGGCGAGAAAAGAGGGACAGAAAAATATTTTTGTAGAAACTTGTCCACAGTATCTGACGTTGACAGAGGAACGATATCGGGACGAAGATGGGCTGAAATATATTATGTCTCCGCCGCTACGTACACAGGAAGACTGTGATGCGCTGTGGGAAGGTATTGCGGATGGTTCCATTCAAGTTGTTGCAACAGATCATTGTCCATTTAACTATGCAAAGGAAAAGCAGATGGGAAAGGATGATTTTACATGTTGTCCCAATGGAGCGCCGGGAGTGGAGGAAAGATTTTCCATTTTATTTTCCGAAGGAGTAAAAAAAGGAAGAATTACGTTGCAAAAACTTGTGCAAGTGGCATGTACGAATCCTTGCAGAATTTATGGACTAGCGCCGGAAAAAGGGGATATATATCCGGGGGCAGATGCAGACTTAGTAATTCTCAATCCGGAAAGCAGCTATGTACTGACCCATGACAGAATGCATGGAGCAGTGGATTATACGATGTATGAAGGAAAGGAAATACAAGGGGAAATTGAACTTGTAATGCAGAGAGGAAAGGTACTGGTTAAGGAGAATTGTTTTGTAGGAGAGAAGGGTGCCGGCAGATTTCTTCACAGAAAACCAACCAATGTTAAATCTTTGTAAAATTAGAGTTAAATCATAGAAAATGTGGTTTAAGTCTTTGTAAAGATATGGTAAACTGAGTCCCGCAGGTCAAAAAAAGCCTGCGGGACTTTATGGAAAATCATATTTGAACAACAGGAGAAAAAAGAAATGGGGATAAGTGATATTTTATCTTTACTTGGTGGTCTGGCGCTGTTTTTGTATGGAATGCAAATGATGAGCAATGGCCTGGAAGCAGCAGCCGGTAACAAAATGAAACAGATTTTGGAAAAATTGACCTCAAATCGATTTAAGGCAGTACTTGTAGGAGCAGCGATTACAGCTGTGATTCAATCCTCTTCAGCCACAACCGTTATGGTGGTCGGATTTGTAAACTCTGGATTGATGACCTTGAATCAGGCAGTCTGGATTATTATGGGAGCGAATATTGGTACAACCATTACCGGACAGTTGATTGCGTTGGATATGGGAGCAATAGCACCTCTGATTGCATTTTTAGGAGTTGCCTGCATCATGTTTATGAAGAGTGAACGGGCACGTCATATTGCTGGAATTTTTGCAGGACTTGGAGTGCTTTTTATCGGAATGGATATGATGAGCGCTTCAATGGCACCACTTCGGGATTCTGAGATGTTTATGAACTTTATGACAAACTTCTCTAATCCATTAGTTGGAATTTTGGTGGGAGCTGTCTTTACAGCAGTGATTCAGTCTTCTTCCGCATCTGTAGGTATTTTGCAAGCACTTGCCGCAACAGGAATGATTCCGTTGTCCAGTGCAGTTTATGTGCTATTTGGTCAGAATATCGGCACATGTATTACAGCGGTACTGGCATCCATTGGTACAAAGACAAATGCGAAGAGAACAACGGTAATTCATTTGTCTTTTAATATCATTGGAACAACAATTTTTACAATTTTGTGTATGGTGACACCGTTTGTCAGCTGGATGGAAGCATTCAATGCAGATCCGGTAGCGCAGATCGCGAATACGCATACTGTATTTAACATTGTAACAACATTATTATTACTTCCATTCGGTAATCTTCTGGCAGAATTTGCAACCAAGATTTTACCAGAAAATGACAAGGAAGAAGAAACGGTACAGAAGTTAATGTATATCCGACCGTTCGAAAGCAATTATCCGGTAGGTCATACGGCAGTAGTGCTTTCTCAGATTGAGAGAGAGGTTAGTCGTATGATGGAAAAAGTAAAGAAAAACGTAGAAGAGAGTTATGACGCAGTTCTTTCCGGAAAAACAGATGCCTTGGAAGAGATTGAAAACAGAGAAGACTATATCGATTATTTGAATGGTGAAATTTCCAGATATATCGTAAGTTTGATGTCAGTGGAAATGTCAGAACAGGACAGCCGGAGTATTAACAGTTACTATATGATGATCAGTAACATTGAACGAATCGGCGACCATGCCATGAATGTTGCAGAATATACAAAATTCATGAAGAAATGGGATGTTAAGCTGACTGATGAGGCAAAAGAAGAAGTAGAAAAAATGAAAGAAATCAGTGTACAGACATTGGAGGCTTTGGATTTTACCGATTTAGCGCAGGCAGAAGAAATTCTTCAAAAGGTTAGTGAAGGAGAAAAAGCAATTGATGATATGCAGAAAAAATATCTGAAACAGCAGATTAAGCGTGCGAAAAAAGGAGATTGCAAAGCAGAGGCAGGAATTATGTTCTCTGAACTTTTGACAGACTTTGAACGAATCGGCGATTACGCATTGAATGTGGCACAGTTGTATAAGGAGATGGCTTAATTTTAAATCAATCTGTAGTCATAAGGATTGAGCGTGACAGAAAAACAGAATTATGATATAAGTATGAGGGAAACCTTTCGGGGTGACCCTCATATTTTATGATAAGGAGAATGATCATGCAATTATATGCCGCACCGCTGGAAGGGATTACCGGTTATGTATTCCGAAATGCCTTTTGTAAGTGTTTTGACAATGTAGATAAATATTTTATTCCGTTTATCCAGCCCAATCAGAAGGGGCATTTTAGTTCCAGAGAGAAACAGGATGTAACACCGGAAAATAATCAAGGAATGTATGCAGTGCCGCAGATTCTGACAAATTCGTCAGAGGATTTTCTGCGTACTGCATGGAAACTGAAAAAAACATACGGATATCAGGAGGTAAATCTCAATCTGGGATGTCCGTCCAAAACAGTGATTTCCAAAAAAAGGGGTTCCGGATTTCTGGCATACCCGGAAGAATTAAAAGAATTTCTGGCAGAAATCTTTGAAAATACAGAGGTAGAGATTTCCATTAAAACAAGAATCGGAAAAGAAAGCCCAGATGAATTTGCCCGGATATTAGAAATCTATAATGAGTTTCCGGTAAAAGAGTTGATCATTCACCCAAGGGTGCAGACAGATTTTTACAAAAATCATCCCAATCTGGAAGTATTTGAGACAGCATTGAAGACTGCCAAAATGCCTGTTTGTTATAATGGAGATATTTTTTCAATAGAAGATTATGAGCAATTTACAGAACGTTTTCCACAGGTGGATCGTATGATGCTGGGCAGAGGGCTTCTAAAGAATCCCGGGTTGACAAGACAAATCCGGCAGCAGGTTGTACTGGACAAGGAAACGTTGAGACGGTTCCATGATTGTCTGTATCAAGGCTATTGTCAGGTACTGTCTGGAGACAGAACTATTTTATTTAAAATGAAAGAGTTGTGGGGATTTCTTGCACCGGTATTCACTTCATATGAAAAATATGCCAAAAAAATTAAAAAAGCAGAAAAATTGTGGGTATACGAAGAAATAGTAGAGAAATTATTTGCAGAACAGCAGTTGATTATTGACAAAAAGGGACCGGATTGTTAATATGATGATATGGTAATACCTTACGGAGGTTTAGGAAGAAAAATATATGGAAATACAGTCTATAACGAATGCAAATTTGAGTACTATGGCAAAGGAACAGCTTTACCGATATATTCGAAGCATGGATTTAAATGAGAATACGAAATTGCCACCGGAGAATGAATTAGGGGTAAAATTGGGCGTAAGCAGAGTTACGGTGCGACGTGCGTTAGATGAGTTAGAACGAGAAGGAATTGTTATAAGAATTCATGGAAGAGGAACATTTGTCAATCCGGAGGCTTTGAAAATTCAGGTAAATCTGATGCCTGGAGAGGAGTTTACAAGGCTTATTGAAAAATGTGGATATCAAGCGTCCTTTGAAATTAGCGATATTCGACGTAAAAAATCAGATAAAAAAACTGCACAGTTATTGGGGATAGAGGCTGGAGAAGAAATTTATGAGATTGAAAAGCTGTATTTTGCAGATAAGCATCCGGCTATTATCAGTATTGATTCTTTTGCTTGCAGTTTGATCGGAATTGAATTAACAAAAGAAGTGATGGGAAAAAAATCTGTGTTTGACATTTTGCATCAGTATGGAGGATGTTTTATTGCCAGAGATAAGATTTCTATAAGAACGATGAACCGTAAACAGATGGAAAAAAATACCATGTGCGGAAAAAGTATGGAATGTGACAGTGTTTTGGTGTTTTATGGAGAAAATTATAATCAAGATAATAAACTTGTAATGCTTGATCAGGAATATTATGATACAAACTATGTTAAATTTAGCTTGATGAGAGTGAAGAATGTAAAAAATTCTTAATGATAAAAGAGAAGTTGTAAAAACTTCTTTTTTATAGAAAACAAAAAGGTAATACCATAATACCAAAAAGGAGAGGAGAAAGGTATGGAAGCAAAGTTGAATCAGATATTTCATCTGAAAGAAAGGGGAACGAATGTAAGGACAGAGGTGCTGGCAGGATTAACTACATTTTTAACTTGTGTATATATAGTTGCTGTGAATCCAGGAATTCTGTCAGCAGCAGGAATGGATACTAAGGCAGTGTTTTGGGCAACGGCATTATCAGCGGCGATTGCTTGTATTTGGATTGGTGTATGGGCAAACCTTCCATTTGCGTTAGCGCCGGCAATGGGACTAAATGCATATTTTGCATATTATGTCTGTAATACATTGGGCCTTCCATGGCAAAATGCATTAGCATGTGTAGCGATATCTGGTGTATTATTTATGTTATTAAGCGTTTTTAAGGTACAGCAAAAAATTGTGGATGCAATGCCTGATTGTATTAAACATTCGGTAGGAGCAGGAATTGGTTTCTTTATTGCATTTACAGGACTTATGCAAGCAGGAATTATTCAAAAATCAGAGGATACACTTTTAACATTAGGAGACTTGTCAAATCCAGGAGCGCTTCTTGCTCTTTTTGGAATTTTTCTGACAGCAATTCTGGTAATCAAACGGGTGCGTGGAGCTATGTTGATTGGAATTATGGTGGTTACTATACTCGGAATGGTTGTAAAAAATCCAGAGACTGGTGCAGCGTACACGATGATTCCGGAAAGTATTTTTTCTTTTGAAAATCCGGTAACAGCTATGGCACCAACTTTTGGAAAATTAACAATAAAAGGGATGTTTTCCGGTGCACCGGAAATGGTACTGGGAGTTGTTTTTGCTATTATAAGCTTCTTGTTTGTAGATTTATTTGATAGTATAGGTGTACTTCTAGGGGTATCATCGAAAGCAGGTTTGGTGGATGAACAAGGGAATATCCCGTTTGCCGGAAAGGCTCTGTTTGTATCTGCCGGAGGGGCAGCTGTTGGTGCAGTTTTAGGAACGAATACAGTTACGATCTATGGAGCAGAGAGTGCTACTGGAATTTCGGAAGGCGGACGAACAGGATTGACTGCATGTGTGACAGGATTCTTCTTTATTTTAACATTATTTTTCTCACCACTGTTTTTGATGATTCCGTCTGTTGCTACAGCTCCGGCGTTGGTTATGGTTGGGATTTTTATGATTGAACCTTTACGAAAACTACCATTGGAAGATGTATCGATTGCATTACCTGTTTTCTTAACTGTAGCATTTATGCCATTTACCTATAATATTGCATATGGAATTCTATTTGGATTGATTGGGTATACAATTGGGCAGATTGCTGCTGGAAAAGGAAAGCAGATTACAAAAACAGTGTGGATTTTAACGATTATTTTTGTTGTCTATTTGTTGTTAGATATCATATTATAGGGAGATGATAAAAATGAGAACATTTGAAGAAATAAAGAATACAATCGAAGCCGGACTTGGGAAATATGCTTGCGATTTAAAAATCGAAAATATAAAATTAGTAAATGTTTTTTCTGGAGAAGTATATAAGACGGATATTTATATCAAAAATAAACGTATTGTATCAATTGATCCATCAGCTGATTTAGACGCAAAAGAAATAATTGATGGAAAGGGAAGATATGCACTTCCGGGACTTATTGATGCACATATGCATTTTGAATCTACGATGCTTTCACCGGAGGCTTTAGCATCTGTTGTTGTTCCGCAAGGAACGACAACTCTGTGTGCGGATTTGATGGAAATTGCAAATGTTGCAGGTGAAAAGGGGTTACGGGCAATGCTCCAGTCAATGAGCCGTTTACCATATAGAATGTTGATTGAAGTTTCGTCCAGAGTTCCAACTGCTCCGGGGCTTGAAACTACCGGTGCTGTGCTTGGAGCAGAAGAGGTGGCTCAGATTATGGATTGGGAAGAAAGCGTAAGTTTAGGAGAACTTGATCCGTCCAAAATATTGTTTGTTAAGGATGAGTATATTCATAAAATAGCAGATACTCTTTCCAGAAGAAAGCTTGTAAATGGTCATGCAATTGGTCGTCTTGGTCAGGAATTAAATGTATATGCTTCATCTGGAATTTCAGATGATCATGAATGTGTTAATGTAAATGAAATGATAGAACGCTTGAAAGTCGGTATGAAAGTGTTTATCAGAGAGGGAAGCAGCGAACGGAATGTCGATGAATTAATTAAAGGTGTACTTGAGAAAAAATTGGATACATCAAATCTAATGTTCTGTACAGATGATAAACATGCAAGAGAAATTCAGGTCGAGGGACATATTAATTATAATGTATCAAGAGCGATAGAATTAGGATTAGATCCGATGAAATCTGTACAGATGGCAACTGTGAATACAGCAAAACATTTTAGAATGGAAGATGAAATCGGAAGTATTACACCGGGAAGATTGGCGGATATAATTTTAGTAGAAGACTGGCATGATATGAAACCAGATATCGTTATATTTGAAGGAAATGTAGTAGCTCAGAATGGAGAATTGGTGAAAGAGTGTAAGGTTGAGGATTATCCGGATTGGTTAAAACATACCGTGATATTAAAAAATCCGGTGACGCCGGAATCTTTTGAAGTTCCGTCAAAAAGGATGGAAGGTACAACCAAAATACATGTAATAGAAATGATTCCAAGACAGATCATCAATAATCATATCATAAAGGATGTATCCGTAAAAAATGGAATGATTCAGGTTGATCTAGAACAAGATATTCTCAAACTTGCAGTTGTAGAGCGATATGGGAAAAATGGAAATATCGGAATTGGATTTGTTCAGGGATTCGAATTGAAAAAAGGAGCATTGGCTTATTCCATGTCACATGATCACCATAATATAGTAGTAGTAGGAACAAATGATGAAGATATGGCATTAGCAGTAAATGAAGTAGTACGCTTAAATGGTGGATTATCAGTTGCATGCGATGGAAAAATCTTAAATAGTATGGAACTTCCGATCGGAGGGTTAATGAGCGAAAAACCAGCAGAGGAAGTGATGGCACAATTGGATATTTTGAATGAAGATGCAAAAAAATTAGGATGCAATATGGATGCTCCATTTATGTCATTGAGCTTTATCTCCCTTCCTACAGTACCGGAATTGGGGTTGACAGATAAAGGACTTGTTGATGTATTGGCACATCAATTAATTGAATTAGAGGTTGAATAAATTAAGATTGTTAGGTCAAAAAGGGCAGAGGAAATATTTTCTTTCTGCCCTTTTAAAGTTTTTTATAAAATGCTATACTAATTTTACATGTGAAATAGAAAAAAGAGAGGTTATTTGAATGGATATTTTTGATTTGAACGCATATGAAGTCATTCAGACAGAGGATTTATCAGATTTAAAATCCAAAGGATATTTATTAAAACATAAAAAGAGTGGAGCTCGTGTTCTTCTGATGGAAAATGACGATGAGAATAAGGTGTTTTCCATTGGATTCCGTACGCCGCCGTCAGACAGCACCGGTGTTCCGCATATTATGGAGCATTCCGTACTCTGTGGTTCCAGAGACTTCCCGGTGAAGGATCCGTTTGTAGAGCTGGTGAAGGGATCTTTGAATACATTTTTGAATGCTATGACATATCCGGATAAGACGGTATACCCGGTAGCAAGCTGTAATGATAAGGATTTTCAGAATTTGATGCATGTGTACATGGATGCGGTATTTTATCCGAACATTTATGAGCATGATGAAATCTTCCGGCAAGAGGGCTGGAGTTATAAGTTGGATGATGTGGATGGAAAATTGGAATACAATGGAGTTGTTTATAACGAGATGAAGGGTGCCTTTTCTTCTCCGGAAGGAGTGTTGGATCGTGTAATCCTCAACTCGCTGTTCCCAGATACTTCTTATGCCAATGAGTCCGGTGGAGACCCAGAGGTGATTCCGGAGTTGACCTATGAGCAGTTTCTGGATTTCCATCGCAAATATTATCACCCGTCCAACAGTTATATTTATCTCTATGGCAATATGGATATGGCAGAGAAGTTGGATTGGCTGGATAAGGAATATCTGAGCGCATTTGAAGAGCAGCCGGTGGATTCCGAGATTCAGTTCCAGCAGCCGTTTGAAAATGTAGTGGAATTGGAGAAGACATATTCTATTTCCAGTGAAGAATCGGAAGAGGAGAATACTTATCTTTCTTATAATAAAGTAATCGCAACCAGTTTGGATGAGAAGTTATATCAAGCATTCCAGATTCTGGATTATGCATTGTTATCAGCGCCGGGAGCGCCGCTGAAAAAGGCGCTTGTAGATGCAGGAATCGGAAAAGATATTATGGGGTCTTATGACAATGGAATCTATCAGCCGATTTTTTCTGTCATTGCAAAGAATGCGGAGCCTGGACAAAAAGAGGAATTTATTTCTACGATTGAAAACACATTACGTGATATTGTGAAAAACGGAATTGATAAGAAAGCATTGGAGGCGGGAATTAATTATCATGAATTTCGTTTCCGGGAAGCAGACTTTGGCAATTATCCGAAGGGATTGATGTACGGATTGGAAATGTTTGACAGCTGGCTCTATGATGAGACGAAGCCGTTTATTCATATGCAGGCGATTCCTACATTTGAATTTTTGAAAGAGCAGGTGGGAACCGGATATTTTGAAAATCTGATTCAGACGTGGATTCTTGACAATCCTCATGGTTCTATTGTAATGGTAAAACCGGAGAAAGGCCGGACTGCAAGAATGGATCGGGAATTGGATGAAAAATTACAGGCATACAAAAATTCTCTGAGTCGGGAAGAGCAGGAGAAATTGGTGCAGAATACAAAGGAACTGATCGCATATCAGGAATCAGAGGATTCGATCGAAGATATGGAGAAGATTCCGGTGTTGAAAAGAGAAGACATTTCCCGGGAAATTGCGCCAATCTACAATGATGAGCGGATGTGCGACGGGGTTCCTCTGGTACACCACAATGTGGAGACAAATGGAATTGGATATGTAACATTGATGTTTGATTTATCCGGTGTGCCGGAAGAAAAACTTCCTTATGTAGGAATGTTGCAGGCAGTATTGGGAATTATTGATACCACCCATTATGATTATGGTGAGTTGTTCAATGAAATCAATGTGCACACAGGCGGAATCGGTACCTCTCTGGAATTGTATCCGGATGTGACGAAGGTGGAAGAAAAGGCATTTCGTGCAATCTTTGAAATGAAAGGAAAAGCCCTGTATCCCAAGATGGATGTTTTGTTTGCAATGATGCGGGAAATTCTGATGGAATCGAAACTAGACGATGAAAAACGTTTGAAAGAGATTCTGGCAATGTTAAAATCCAGATTACAGATGAGTTTCCAGTCATCCGGTCATACGACTGCAGCATTACGTGCCCTGTCCTATGCATCTCCGTTGTCTAAGTTCAAGGACGATACAGATGGTATTGGGTATTATGAAAAGGTCAAAGAGATAGAAGAGCATTTTGAAGAAAAGAAAGCAGAGCTGATTGTAAATCTGAAAGAAATCGCAACACAGATTTTCCGCGGAGACAATCTGATGATAAGCTATACTTCAGCAGAAGAAGGATTGGAAGCAGTGGAAACAGAAGTGAAGAGATTCAGACAACTGCTGAATGACAGCGTGCAGGAGACAAGATGTGCAGAGGCAGAGTCGACAGAGAATGGCTGTATTCTTCATTGTGTAAAACGAAATGAAGGTTTCAAGACTTCTTCCAAGGTTCAGTATGTAGCAAGAACCGGAAACTTTATTGACGGCGGCGCTAAATACAGCGGAGCACTTCACATTTTGAAAGTGATATTAAGCTATGATTATCTCTGGCAGAACATTCGTGTCAAAGGCGGCGCTTACGGCTGTATGTGTAATTTCAACCGGATTGGAGAAGGATATTTGATTTCTTATCGGGATCCGAATTTGGAGAAGACGATTGAAGTATATGAAGGTGTTGTGGAATACCTGAAACATTTTACGGTAAATGAGCGCGATATGAATAAATATATCATTGGAACAATGAGCAATTTGGATCGCCCGATGAATCCAAATGCGAAGGGAGTCCGTTCTATGAATTTATATATGAATCATGTGTCTGAAGAGATGATTCGTGCGGAACGGGAAGAGGTGCTGAACGCACAGCAGGAAGATATTCGTGCTCTGGCAGAGGTAGTAGAGGCAATGTTAAAGGCAGAACAGCTCTGTGTTATTGGAAGTGAAGAGAAGATTGAAGAACAGAAAGCCTTGTTTATGGAAGTAAAGACATTATTTTAAAAGGATGGAGGAACATAGATGGCAGATAATTTCAAATCAGGATTTGTGACATTAATCGGACGTCCGAATGTAGGAAAATCTACCTTAATGAATTATTTGATTGGTCAGAAGATTGCAATTACATCGAATAAACCGCAGACAACCCGTAATCGGATCCAGACGGTGCTGACTACTGAGGAAGGTCAGATTGTATTTGTAGATACACCGGGAATCCATAAAGCGAAGAATAAATTGGGAGAATATATGGTCAATATTGCAGAACGTTCTCTCAATGAAGTGGATGTTGTACTTTGGCTGGTGGAGCCAACCACATTTATCGGCGCAGGGGAAAAACACATTATTGAACAGTTGAAACGGGTGAAAACACCTGTGATTTTGGTAATTAATAAAACAGATATGGTTAAGCCGGAAGAAATACTGGCGTCCATTGACACATATCGAAAAGAATATGAGTTTGCAGAGATTGTTCCGGTATCTGCAAGGAGCGGAGCAAATACAGATGAATTGGTAAAAGTGATTTTGAAATATCTTCCGTATGGTCCACAGTTCTATGATGAAGATACGATTACTGACCAACCGGAGCGGCAGATTGTAGCAGAGTTGATTCGTGAAAAAGCACTTCATTGTCTGAATGAAGAAATTCCACATGGAATTGCGGTGGCGATTGACCGGATGAAGATGGAGCGAAAAGTGATGCACATTGATGCGACCATCATCTGTGAAAGAGATTCTCATAAAGGAATCATTATTGGAAAACAGGGAAGTATGTTAAAGAAAATCGGAAGTACCGCTCGCTATGAAATTGAACGTCTTCTGGATTGTAAAGTTAATCTGAAGTTGTGGGTGAAGGTACAGAAAAACTGGAGAGACAGTGATTTCCTGATGAAGAACTTTGGGTATCGGGAAGACGAAATTTAGAGGAAAAATCTATACAGTATAGTTCTTTCAGAATCGGAAAACCTAAGAGTAGAACAGATGAAGAGGTGGAACGATGGAAGAACAATACTGGAAACAGTTTACACAGACCGGAGCAGTGACGGATTATCTTGGATATAAGATGGAAATGTACGGGCATATGCAGGGAGAATCCGACAGCGGAAACATACGGAATGGTGTAAGCCAAGGAAACGACAGGAGTAGCAGCATTGAATCAGATCGTATTGACAGGAATGGTGTTGTCCACAACACCCGTTGGGGAATATGATAGAAGAGTTGTAATACTGACGAAGGAACAGGGGAAAATCTCAGCTTTTGCAAGAGGGGCGCGGAAACCGAACAGCCCTCTTGTGGGGGCTGTGAACCCCTTTTCTTTTGGTGAATTTACAATTTATGCAGGACGGACTTCTTATACCATCCAATCGGCAAAAATCAGTAATTATTTTGCGGAATTAAGAGAAGATATTGTGGGGGCATATTACGGATTTTATTTTTTGGAATTTGCCAATTATTATACAAAGGAAGCAAATGATGAACGAGAAATGTTAAAATTGCTTTATCAGACCTTACGCGCTCTGTGCAATCCTAAAATACCGAATAAACTAATTCGATACATATTTGAGCTGCGGGCTCTGTATATCAATGGAGAAGGGGCGCAGGTATTTGGTTGCGTGACTTGTGGCTGCAAAGACCGGCCAATGGTGTTCAGTGTGAAAAAAGGAGGTCTGATTTGCAGTGAGTGCGGAGGAGATGTGATTGATGGGATTCGTCTGGATCAATCTACAATCTATACGATGCAATATATTGAAAGCAGCAAGATTGAGAAACTATATACATTCGTTGTAAATGAAAAAGTGTTAGACGAATTGGCGTGGATTATGCAGCGATACGCGGATGTGTATATTGACAAAAAGTTTAAGTCGCTGGAGATATTGAAGACATTGCTGTAAGAAAACGGATGTAAGAAAGATGGCTTTACAAAACAGTTGAAAATCGCTATAATAAGTAGCAATTGAGATGTCAAGCTATTAGAGGCTTGGCGGTAATCTTTTTCAAAAAGTCCTTGAAAGAGATGAATGATTGAACAAAGAATGTGAGGAAAGAACAATGGCTGAAAAGACAATGGAAAAAATTGTGGCTCTTGCAAAATCAAGAGGATTTGTATATCCGGGCTCTGAGATTTACGGAGGTCTGGCAAACACATGGGATTACGGTAATCTTGGTGTAGAATTGAAAAACAACGTAAAAAGGGCTTGGTGGCAGAAGTTTGTACAGGAGTCTCCTTATAACGTAGGTGTAGACTGTGCGATTCTGATGAACCCGCAGACATGGATTGCATCCGGACATTTGGGCGGATTCTCCGACCCGCTGATGGATTGTAAAGAATGTCACGAGCGTTTTCGTGCAGACAAATTGATTGAAGATTACTGTGCAGAAAAAGAAATTGCAATTGAGGGTAGCGTTGACGCATGGTCACAGGAGCAGATGACAGCATTTATTGAAGAACATCAGATTCCATGTCCGACTTGCGGTAAGCACAATTTTACAGATATTCGTCAGTTCAACCTGATGTTCAAGACATTCCAGGGTGTAACAGAAGATGCGAAGAATACAGTATACTTAAGACCTGAGACAGCACAGGGAATTTTTGTAAACTTCAAGAATGTACAGAGAACTTCCAGAAAGAAGATTCCGTTTGGTATCGCACAGATCGGTAAATCTTTCCGTAATGAGATCACACCGGGTAACTTTACATTCCGTACAAGAGAGTTTGAGCAGATGGAGTTGGAGTTCTTCTGTGAGCCGGATACAGATTTAGAGTGGTTTGCATACTGGAAACAATTCTGTCTTGATTGGCTCTATGCTTTGGGTATGAAAGAAGATGAGATCCGATATCGTGACCATGATCAGGAGGAGCTTTCTTTCTATAGTAAGGCTACAACTGACGTAGAGTTCCTCTTCCCATTTGGATGGGGCGAACTGTGGGGAATCGCTGACAGAACAAACTATGACCTGTCACAGCACATGGAAGTATCCAAACAGGATCTGACATACTTTGATGATGAAAAGAAAGAGAAATATATTCCGTATGTAATTGAGCCGTCATTAGGAGCTGATCGTATGGTATTGGCATTCCTTTGCAGCGCTTACGACGAAGAAAATATCGGAACAGAAGAGAAACCGGATATGCGTACAGTTCTTCATTTCCATCCGGCGCTTGCACCGGTTAAGGTTGGTGTATTGCCGTTGTCTAAGAAATTGAACGAAGGTGCAGAGAAGATTTATGCAGAATTGAGCAAATACTACAACTGCGAATTTGACGACAGAGGAAATATCGGTAAACGTTATCGCCGTCAGGATGAGATCGGAACACCGTTCTGCGTAACTTACGACTTTGAGTCTGAGGAAGACGGAGCAGTGACCGTTCGTGACAGAGATACCATGCAGCAGGAAAGAGTAAAAATTGAAGATTTAAAAGCATACTTTGAAGAAAAGATGAGATTTTAGTAATTGAAAGATTTCCCTGCAGAAATGTAAAGTCATTTCTGTGGGGAATTATCAATTTAGAGACAATTTCTATGACAGAATTTCATAAAAACTGATTTGTACAAAATATGAAATCAGCGTATAATAAAAAGCACAGATGTGTGTAAAAAATGGCTAAGGAGGTTATTAAAATGGAAATTGAAAAACAAGACAACAAAGAAAAAAATCTATGGGAGATTTATACGGACATACAGTTAAAACAATTGGATGAGATAAATGAAGCATACAAGGCATTTCTGGATGCAGGAAAAACAGAGCGGGAATGTGTGACAGAGATTGTCCGTCAGGCGGAGACTGACGGCTATCGCAATCTGTATGAGGCAAAGTCTCTTAAAGTAGGAGATAAGGTTTATGCCACTTGGATGGATAAATCTATCGCATTGTTTAATATTGGAGAAGAGCCATTAGAGCAGGGAATGAATATTCTCGGAGCGCATATTGATTCTCCGCGCTTGGATTTGAAGCAGAACCCGCTTTATGAAGAGGGAGGATTTGCTTATTTTGATACACATTATTATGGTGGTATTAAGAAATATCAGTGGGTAACCATTCCACTGGCAATCCATGGCGTGATTGTGCGCAAGGATGGTACGAAAGAAGTAATCTCCATTGGAGAGAAGGATACAGATCCGGTATTTACAATTACAGATTTGTTGGTTCATTTGTCTTCTAAGCAGATGGAAAAAACTGCGGCAGCTGTTGTAGAGGGCGAGAATCTGGATATTTTAGTAGGAAGCAGACCGTTGAAAGGTGAGGAGAAAGATGCTGCAGCGGTTCAGGTAATGAAGTTGCTAGAAGAAATGTATCATATCGAAAGAGACGATTTCATGTCAGCTGAGCTGGAAGTGGTTCCGGCAGGACAAGCGCGTGATTGCGGACTGGACAGAAGTATGGTGATGGCATATGGACAGGATGACAGAATCTGTGCATATACGTCTTTGAAAGCGATGCTGGATGTGGAAAAGGTAAAGAGAACTTCTTGCTGTATTCTTGTAGATAAAGAAGAAATCGGCAGTGTCGGTGCAACAGGAATGCATTCGCGTTTCTTTGAAAATGCAGTGGCAGAGCTGTTTGAAAAACTGGGAGGATTTACAGAAATGAAGCTTCGTCGTGCACTGGCCCATTCTACAATGATTTCTTCCGATGTCAGCGCGGCTTACGATCCGATGTATCCAGAAGTTTACGATAAGAAATCTACTAGTTTCTTTGGAAAGGGTCCTGTTTTCTGTAAACATACAGGACGCGGTGGAAAGAGCGGATCTAATGACGCTAATGCGGAGTATATAGCAAAATTGAGAAAGGTCATGGCAGAGGAAGAAGTTCATTTTCAGATGGCGGAGCTTGGAAAAGTGGATGCAGGCGGCGGTGGAACAATCGCCTATATTCTGGCAAATTATGGAATGGAAGTGATTGATGGAGGTGTAGCAGTTCTTTGTATGCATGCACCATGGGAGGTTTCCAGTAAGGCGGATGTGTATGAGGCATATCGAGGATATTGTGCGTTTCTTGAAAAAATGCAATAAATCGGCAGAAAGCTACAATTATATGGAAATATTGGGGAATTTACAAGTAAATACCTTGACGAGATACGACAAAACCTTTAAAATAGATATGCGACTTAGCGAAATTAGTTATAATAATCAATTAGGAGGTCATTAAGACATGGCAAAATGGGTTTATATGTTTACCGAAGGTAACGCAACCATGAGAAACCTGCTTGGTGGAAAAGGTGCGAACCTTGCAGAGATGACAAGCCTTGGACTCCCGGTACCACAGGGATTCACAGTAACAACAGAAGCTTGTACACAGTACTATGAGGATGGCAGAAAGATCAATGATGAGATCATGGATCAGATTATGGATGCTATCGTAAAATTGGAAGAGATTACAGGAAAGAAATTTGGAGATAAAGAGAATCCGCTTCTTGTTTCTGTTCGTTCTGGAGCAAGAGCTTCCATGCCTGGTATGATGGATACAATCCTTAACTTAGGATTGAATGAAGAAGTTGTTGAGACTTTGGCAGAAGCATCAGGAAATGCTCGTTGGGCATGGGATTGCTACAGAAGATTTATTCAGATGTATTCTGATGTAGTAATGGAAGTTGGTAAGAAATACTTTGAAGAGCTTATCGACAAGATGAAAGAAGAAAAAGGTGTAACTCAGGACGTTGACCTTACAGCAGAAGATCTGAAGACTTTGGCTGGACAGTTCAAAGCTGAGTACAAAGAGAAAATCGGCGAAGATTTCCCGGCAGATGCAAAAGAGCAGCTGATGGGAGCTGTTAAAGCTGTATTCCGTTCATGGGACAACCCACGTGCGAACGTATATCGTCGTGACAATGATATCCCGTATTCATGGGGAACAGCTGTTAACGTACAGATGATGGCATTTGGTAACATGGGAGATGACTGTGGAACAGGTGTTGCATTTACACGTGACCCAGCTACAGGAGAGAACGGTCTGTTCGGAGAGTTCTTGACAAACGCTCAGGGTGAGGACGTAGTTGCCGGTGTTCGTACACCAATGCACATTTCCGAGATGGAGCAGAAGTTCCCAGAAGCATTTGCACAGTTCAAAGATGTTTGCAAAACTCTGGAAACACACTATAGAGATATGCAGGATATGGAGTTTACAGTAGAACATGGTAAACTGTACATGCTGCAGACACGTAATGGTAAGAGAACAGCTCAGG